>Ga0187783_10001263_pt1 | contig 18636 bp, 20 predicted proteins | sample 1015_SJ02_MP02_2_FD_132471 | JGI IMG/M metagenome (GOLD analysis project Ga0187783, IMG submission 132471) | Tropical peat soil microbial communities from peatlands in Department of Meta, Colombia - 1015_SJ02_MP02_20_MG | ecosystem: Environmental > Terrestrial > Soil > Wetlands > Peat | place...
CGTATCGGACGGCTTCCGACGCGGGAAGTTCGTGCTAGCGAGACTGGTGGCTATCTAAGAACATGACACGCCTCGGGGCAACATGTCGGTATTTTGCGTCGTGAAAGTCAGCGCTGTCACAGGTCGCACCGGGACGGTGCGCCACGCGGAGCTCCAAGCGGCACCGCGCGCCTCAGGGGCCCGTGCGTCAACCGACGGGCACGAAATCGATGAACCCCCGCTGAATGTCGGTGTGTACCAGCCGCACGCTGAGCTCATCGCCGACATCGAGCCCCGCGCCGCCCTTGGCAAGGCGCCCTTCAGCCAGGGGCTGTGCGATGCGAACCCAGGTGCCAGCGTCGGTTACTCCGGTGACGATGGCCTCAAACCGCTGACCCACGCGCGATTGCAGCAGCATGGCGGCGGCGGACTTGCGCACCTGGCGCTCGACCCGCGCGGCGTTGCGTTCCTGCTCGGTGCAGTGCGCCGCGAGCGCACGCAGCTCGTCGTCGCCGTAGGGCGCCGCCGTACCGGCCAGCGCCGCTTTCAGCAGGCGCTGGGTTATCACGTCCGGAAAGCGGCGGTTGGGCGCGGTGCCGTGCGTGTAGTCGTCGACCGCCAGCCCGAAATGACCCTCCGCGGGCTGCCCGGCACGCTTGACCACGTACTCGCCGGCGCCGAGCAGCTTCACGACCGCGAGCGACAGGTCGGGGAATTGTGCCGGCGCCGCCTGCTGGCGACGCACCAGAAAGGCGCTGAGCGCCCGCGCATCGGGCGTGGCCGGCAGACTTTCGCCGCAGCGCTTCGCCAGCTCGACGATGCGGTCCCAGCGCGCGGGCTTGCGCAGCACGCGGCGCAGCGACGAGCGCCCCTTGCTCTCGAGGAATTGCGCCACCACGCCGTTGGCGGCAATCATGAAATACTCGATCAACTCCTTGGCGCGATTGTCCTCGTCGGGCCTGAGGTCGACGAGTGTCGTGCCCATGTAGACGGCCTGGGCTTCGAGGGTGGTGAGGCCGAGAGCGCCCTGCTCGTGGCGCACCCGCTTGAGCGCCTGCGCCACGCCGTCCTGGATCTTAAGCTGCTGATCCATGCCCGCGACCGCCGCCAGACGCGCGGGCGCACCAGCCTTGCCATCGAGCCACGCCGCGACGGCGTTGTAGGCGAGCTTCGCGCGGTTGACCACCACCGCGCGGTAAACGTCGGCATCGCTCACGCTGCCATCGAGTCCGACCGTCATCTCGATGACCAGACTCAAGCGCTCGCGATCCTCAGCGAGACAGGTGAGATCGGTCGACAGTCGCTCCGGCAGCATCGGGAAGGTCTGTGCGGCGGTATACACCGAGGTCGTGTTGACGCGCGCGTGCGCGTCGATGGGTGAGTCGCGGGCGATGGTGGCGTCGACATCGGCGATCGCCACCAGGATGCGCACGGCTGCGCCCGCGAGCGGCACGGCCACCGACAGCTGGTCGAGGTCGCGTGAGTCATCGTTGTCGATCGAGCACCACAGGAGCGTGCGCAAATCGCGCACCGTCGGCGAGCGCTCCACCGCCGGCCCGGTGATGGCGCTTAGTTGCTTTGTTGCGGCCGACGGCAGGTCCGGCTCGAGACCGTGCTCGAGCATGGCGCGGCGCGCAATGCTCAGCAGATCGTTCGCCGGTACCGCATCCTGTGGCATCGCGGGATGATAACAAGCGTCCGCGTGCCGTGCGCCCACCGGCCGCGTGCCGCGGGAAATGCGAAGGGCACCGCGGAATCCTCCGCGGTGCCCTCCTTCCTCGAGCGAGGCGTCCTTCCCTCGTTCGATTGCCGCCTGCTTACGCGTTACATGCTCGGCATCGTGCCGGTGTAGTACGCGAGCACATATGCCTTGAGCGTCCCGCTGGTTGCCGGCGGCACCGCCGCCTGCGGGACGCTCCACACTTTCACGATCGCCCCGGCGGTGAGTGTCGCCTGCAGCGTCGCCAGCCCGTCGCCGTCCCCCGAGATGTCGAGCGGCGTGATGGTCACCATGCCGTCCGAGCGATTGACCTGGTAGACGAGCGTCGCCGAGCCGGTGTCGGTATCGAGGTTCACCGTCACCGGCAGCGTGCCGCCGAGCACCGTCATGGCGAAGCTGGTGCCGCTGAGGGCGGTGGTCACCGTGCCGAGCGGCAGCGGCGTCGGCACCAGCACTGCATCGTTGAGGTACCAGCCCGAGGTACCGTCACCGCTGATGCCGTCACCCCAGCGCGCGCCGCTCACGCCCCAGGCGACCACGTCGCCGACGCTCCCGCCGAGATCGACCGAGCCGTTGGTGGCGCCCATGAAGTCGTTCACCGCGCTCGTGCCGAAGTCGACCAGCGTCGGGAAGGTGAAGTCCCACCACTTGAAGCCCGTGATCTGGGTGGTCTGCCCGTTCGACTGATACACGCCATTATCGGCATTGCCCGAGATATACGGCAGGGTCAGCGCGTAGTTGTCGTTTACTGCCAGATACTGCGAGGTGTACTTGAACCCCATGGTGTTGGCGTTCGAGATCTCACCGCCGAAAGCCGCGGTCTCGATGTCGACGCTGCTGGCCACCATCGGCACCTGCAGCGGGTTCATGGAGCTCACGTGCACCTTGAAACCGCGCACCAGGTTGCCGAGGAACCCGGTACCTTCGCCTATGGCAGTCGCGTCGGCGAGCGCGTTCGCCGGCGTGCGGAAGAAGAACTGCGTGCTGGCGTCGATCGCGACCGGCACGGGGATGCCGTCCTCGTTGGTCACGGTGAGCGTATCGGCGGTGGTGTTGACGTTCAGCACGTGTCCTTCGGGGCTCAGCCACACTTTGTTGAACTCGCTGCTCACCCACACGCGCACCGCGGTCAGGGTGCCGTCCGTCTGGTAACGGGCGGCAACGCGCACGAAGCGGTTGTCAAGTCCGCCCTCGTTGCCGAAGTTGTTGACGACCGTGCGGCTGCCGGCATCGAGGTCATAGACGATCGTGCCGTTCACGCTGTCGGCGTCGATGGTGAGCGCGATGCTGCTGGTGATCTCGGTCTCCGGTTTGGTCGCCGGGTAGACCGGAAAGTCCTTGTCGATGGTGATCGCAGCCGAGGTCACGCCGGTCACGGTGCCATAGGTGTGACGCAGCAGCAGCCCGGCAATGTCGTACACCGGTCGATGGCGCACCGGGCCGTTGAAGTTCACCGCAAACACCGTGGCACCATCCGCCGCCGGCGGCGTGTGTGCGACGATGAACGCCGGGTGGCCGAGGTCGAACTCGACATCGAGCGCGACGTTGGTCTGGCCAGCGGCCACGGTCAGGTTGTTGGCAAAATCGACGTCGACGGCGACCGTACGACTGCCGCTCGCGCCCTGTGCACCCTGAATCTGGATCTGATCCGCCGGGATGCTGGTGCCGCCGGCCACCGGGAAGCCACTCTCGGGATTGTTCGCCACGGTGAGCAGCACCTCCCCCGGATTCGCGGCGATCGTCAGCACCGCACCGCTGTAAGTGCCGGGCGGGACGCTCACGTTGCCGAGCAGCTCGCCGAGCTGATCGAGCTGTACCAGGTTGACATAAGGAGCCGGTGTCGGCGCGCTCCACACGGTCACCGCACTGCCGCCGTTTGCCGGAATGAGCGCGATGCTCAGGACCTGGACGCCGACGCACGCCCAGTCATCCGAGGCTGCGTCGCTGATGGTGAGCGGCATCACGGCGCTCTGCGCCGCAGGAGTCGATGAGGAGCCGCTGCTGCCGCCGCCGCCCCCGCAAGCCGTCAATGCGCCACTGAGACCCGCAAGTACCGTGACGTAAATCGCCCGTCGCAACATAATGCGTTGCATATCGAATCCCTCTGTTGGTTCGCCGCAGCCTCCGCCGCAGCCGTCGAGCGTATAGCGGGCCACGCTGGCGTTGGTTGACCGGCCGGCGTGGAATCGTGCGCTGTCGCCGCGGGCCGACAGCGAAGAATAACGTGTTGGTTTCGCCGCTAGGCGCCGTGCTGTATGTAGTTGGTCACGTATTGTTTGGCCTGCTCGCACGAGCGTGTCAGATCGAGCCCGCGCGCGAGACCGGCGGCGATCGCCGACGACAGCGTGCAACCGGTGCCGCGGCGCACCCCGTTGCTGCGCGGCGCCGTCAGGCGCAGCGGCGCTTCGCCGCGTCTCAGTAACAGGTCGGTGGCCAACGCGCCGCTACCGTGTCCGCCCTTGAGCAGCACCGCTTCCGGTCCCAACGCGAGCAGCGCGCCTCCCTGGCGCAGCAGCTCCTGCTCGTCCCGGGCAACGCGCTCACCAAGGAGCGCCGCAGCTTCGGCGATGTTGGGTGTCAGGAGCGTCACCTGCGCCAGCAGCACCTGGCGCAGCGCCTCGCGCCCTGCAGGCTCGAGGAGTTCTCCGCCCGCAGTCGCCGCCAGCACCGGATCGAGCACCAGCGGTGCGGCCGTGCGCGGCGCCAGGGCGTCGGCGACCGCCATTACCGCAGCCGCCGTGCCCAGCATGCCGACCTTGACGGCAGCGACCCGCCCTGTGGCGAGCGCCGCGGTAATCTGCGCGCGCACGATCTCGGGAGGCACCGGGTGCACCGCCACCACCTGCGCCTCACTCTGCGCCGTCACCGCGGTGATCGCGCACAGCACCCCGATGCCGAGGCGCTCGAGCGTAGCCACATCGCGCGTCAGTCCCGCGCCGCCGCTCGAGTCCGATCCGGCGATGACGAGGACCGCGGTCACTCGCCCATCGCGACCAGTGCGACGTTCGCGTGGCCCTGACTCTGCAGCGCGCGCGCTGCACGCCAGGCGCGCACGCCGGTACGACAGCACAGCACGATGCGCGGCCCCGCGGGGAGCTCGAGCGCGCTGCGCTCGAGCGCCTCAACGCCGACGCGCAGCGCGGTGGCGAAGGGCGATACCGGCGTCTCGGCGAGACTGCGCAGGTCGATGACGACGTCGTCGGCGCGCACCTGGGACGGTGCAATGAAAGCGAGCGGCTGGCCTTCGGGCTCGCGCGCCGCGGCGAAGGAGAAACCGCCCATGTGCATGGTGCGGAAGTCGATCGAGAACAGCCGCCCGCGCACCGTGGGTTGCCAGTCGAGCAGCAACGCGAGCACCAGGTGCGCCTGCAGCGTGCCGATGACGCCCACGGCAGTGCCGAGCACGCCGGCCTCGGCGCAACTGCCGGCCGCGCGCGGCATCTCGGGAAACACCGCGCGATAGCTCGGCGCGCCACCGCAGAAGACGCCGAGGTAGCCTTCGAGCGCGAGCACCGAAGCGCTGACGAGTGGTGTGGCATCCTCGCGGCACGCGTCACTCAGCGCATAGGTCACCGCGAAACTGTCGGCGGCGTCGACTACCACGTCCGCCGCCGCCACGAGCGAAGGCGCGTTGGCAGCCGTGAGGCGCTCGGTGAGCGCCTCGACCTGCACCTCCGGGTTGGTCGCGATGAGCGCCCGGCGCGCGGCGGGCGCCTTGAGCTCACCGAGGTCGCTCATGCGATAGAGCGGCTGGCGATGCAGATTCGACTCTTCCACCCGATCGTGATCGACGACCACGAGCCGTCCCACGCCCGCTGCTGCGAGGTAGGGCAGCACCGCGCAGCCGAGACCGCCTGCGCCGACGACCAGCACCGTGGCGTGACCGAGGCGTGTCTGCCGCTGCGCCCCCACCGCGGGGAGGATGCTCTGACGCGCGTAGCGATCGCTCACCACGGGTTCCTGTTCAGGCCGCGGCAGCCACGGCGAGCCACGCCTGCAGGCGAGTCTCGGGGTGCACCGCGCGTACGATGTCGGTCACGACTGCCGCGACGTCCGCGCCGGCGGCAAACACGCCAGGCAGCCGCTCGAGCGTCAGCCCGCCGATCGCCACCAGAGGCACGCTGCCCACGCGACGTTTCCACTCACCGATGCGTGGCAACCCCTGCGGGGGAAAGGCCATCGCTTTGAGCAGCGTCGGATAGATGGGCCCGAGTGCCACGTAGTCGGGCCCGAGCGCGAGGGCGCGCTCGAGCTCGCGCTCATCGTGAGTGCTCACACCGAGGCGCACGCCCGCGCGGCGCAAGGCCGCGACATCGGCCTCGTCGAGATCGCCCTGTCCGAGGTGTACGAAGTCGCATCGCGCGCGCAACGCCAGCTGCCAGTGATCGTTGACGACGAGCTGCGCCCCGCTCGCAGCGCAGCAGGCCCGGGCCTCGCGTATCTGCCCGAGGATCATCGCTTCCGGCTGCTCCTTGATGCGCAGCTGCACCAAGCGCGCGCCGAGGGCGGTGAGACGCCGCACCCACGCGGCGCTGTCGACGATCGGATAGACGCGCGGCAGGCTCATCCGCGGAACGCCGCACCAATCACCGGCGTCGACGGCTCGGCGAGATCGCGCGGCTCGATCGGTCCGGCGAGGCGGGCGGCGAGCCCCGCCTCCACCGCCTGCGCAAATGCCGCCGCCATCTGCACCGGGTCGCGTGCCTGGGCGACCGCGGTGTTGACGAGCACCGCATCGAAGCCCAGTTCGAGTGCCTGCGCGGCGTGCGAGGGCACTCCGAGACCGGCATCGATGATGAGCGGCACGCCCGGGAAGTGCGCGCGCAGCGCCTTGAGCCCAAAGAGGTTGTTGAGCCCGCGCCCTGAGCCGATCGGCGCGCCCCAGGGCATCAGTACCCCGCAGCCCGCCGTCAGCAACCGCTCCGCGACGACCAGGTCCTCGGTGGTGTACGGAAACACCTCGAAGCCCTCGGCGCACAGGATGCGCGCCGCCTCGGTGAGGCCGAAGACGTCCGGCTGCAGCGTGTCGTCCTCACCGATGACTTCGAGCTTGATCCACGGCGTGCCGAAGACCTCGCGCGCCATGTGCGCCGTGGTCACGGCCTCCTTGATCGAGTGGCACCCCGCAGTGTTCGGCAGCACCAGCACGCCGAGCTCGCGGATGAGCCCCCAGAAGCCCTGCCCGGCGCGCTCGCCGCTCGACTCGCGCCGCAGCGCCACGGTCACAACTTCGGCGCGGGCTGCGCGCACCGCCTGGGAGAGCACCGCCGGCGACGGATAGCGAGCCGTGCCGAGCAGCAGGCGTGAATTCAACGAAGCCTGATAGAGGTGCAGCATTCAGCCCCCCTGCATCGGTGAGAGCACTTCGACGCGGTCGCCCTCGGCAAGAGTGATATGCGCCCTCGCGCTTGCGGCGATGAACTCGCCGTTCACCGCGGTCGCAACCACGCGCTCGCCGTAGCCGAGCTCCTCGAGCACGGCGGCGAGCGCTACGCCGGCGATCTCATGCGAGGCGCCGTTGACGAGGATCCTCATCCATCACCTCTGGAAAATGCGCCCCCGCGAGCAGCACCTGCGCGGCGCGCCGTGCGAGCGCAGGCGCCAGCAGGAATCCGTGTCGATAGAGGCCGTTCACGTAAAGCGTTTGGCCCGCACGGTGCAGGCGCGGCAGGTTGTCGGGAAAGGCCGCGCGTACCCCGGTGCCGATCTCGACGATCTGCGCCTCACCGAAGGCCGGGTGCAGTGCGTAAGCCGCCGACAGCAGCTCGAGCATGGAGCGCACGCTGACGCGCTCGCCGTCATCGCTTTCGATCATGGTGGCACCCACCATGAAGAGGCCATCGCCGCGCGGCACGACGTACACGGGTATGCGCGGGTGCAGCAGGCGGATCGGGCGCGCGAGCGAGAGATCCGCAAGGCGCAGCAGCAGCATCTCGCCCTTGACCCCGCGCAGCCCGGCAAGCTGCGCGCGCGCCGCAAGCCCGCTGCAGTCAACGATGTGACGCCCGCGCAGCATGCCAGCGGAGACCTCGACCCCGAAGCGCAGCTCGGCGCCGAGCTCGCGCAGGCGGGTGCTGAGAGCGGCGAGCGCGGCGCGCGGATCGAGGTGTGCCTCGTCGCGAAAATGCAGCCCCTGGGCAAAACGCCCGGCGAGTTCCGGCTCGAGCGCGGCGACGGCCTCTGCGCTCAGCCACTCGAAGTGCGTCGTGCGGCGCGCGAACTGGGTGAGCTCGGCCGCATCGCGTCCATGGGCCACGAGCAGTGTGCCGTTGACGATGGTGCCCGGGAAGCGCGCACGCCACCAGGCGAGGCTCTCCTCCCCGAGCCGTGCAATCAGCGGCCCGGAGTTCTCCTGCTCGCACCACGGTGCGAGCATGCCGCCGGCGAAGTAGGAGCAGCCTGCGCCGGGGTGCGCGGCGCGCTCGAGCACCTCGACTTCGACGCCACGCTCGGCGAACTCGAGCGCGCAGGCGAGCCCCGCGACTCCGGCGCCGATGACGCTCACCTGCACGGCTTCAGCGCTCCCCGGGCGCCAGCGCCTGCGGATCAGGCGCCGGGACATAGAGCTCACCGCCCGCGGCCCGGAATTTCACCGCCATCTGCGCAAGGCCGGCGGCGCGCGCCTCCTCGCGCACCTCGTGCGAGATGCGCATCGAGCAGAACTTCGGCCCGCACATCGAGCAGAAGTGCGCCACCTTGTGCCCTTCCTTCGGCAACGTCGCGTCATGGAAGGCGCAGGCGGTGTCCGGATCGAGCGAAAGATTGAACTGGTCCTGCCAGCGGAAGTCGAACCGCGCCCGCGACAGCGCGTCATCACGCGCGCGCGCTCCGGGGTGTCCCTTGGCGAGATCGGCCGCGTGTGCGGCGATCTTGTAGGTGATGACACCGGTCTTGACGTCGTTGCGGTCGGGCAGACCCAGGTGCTCCTTCGGCGTTACGTAGCAGAGCATGGCGGTGCCGAACCAGCCGATCATGGCGGCGCCAATCGCCGAGGTGATGTGGTCGTAACCCGGCGCGATGTCCGTCGTCAGGGGCCCGAGTGTGTAGAACGGTGCCTCGCCGCAGGTGGCGAGCTGCTTGTCCATGTTGTCCTTGATCTTGTGCATCGGCACGTGCCCCGGTCCCTCGATCATCACCTGGCAGTCGTGCCGCCACGCGACGCGCGTCAGCTCTCCGAGCGTCTCGAGCTCGGCGAATTGCGCCGCGTCGTTGGCGTCGGCGATCGAGCCAGGCCGCAGGCCATCACCCAGCGAGAAGCTCACATCGTACGCGCGGCAGATAGCGCAGATCTCCTCGAAATGCTCGTAGAGGAAGCTCTCGCGGTGATGCGCCAGGCACCACTTCGCCATGATCGAGCCCCCGCGCGAGACGATGCCGGTGACGCGGCCCACGGTGAGCGGCACGTACGCGAGCCGAACGCCGGCGTGGATGGTGAAGTAATCGACGCCCTGCTCGGCCTGCTCGATGAGCGTGTCGCGGAAGATCTCCCAGCTCATCTCCTCGGCCACGCCGCCGACCTTCTCGAGCGCCTGGTAGATCGGCACCGTGCCAATCGGAACCGGGGAATTGCGCAGGATCCACTCGCGAATGGTGTGGATATTGCGGCCGGTGGACAGGTCCATGACCGTGTCCGCCCCCCAGCGGATCGCCCACACCATCTTGTCGACCTCTTCCGCCGTCGAGGAGGTGACCGCCGAGTTGCCGATGTTGGCATTGATCTTCACCAGAAAATTGCGGCCGATGATCATCGGCTCGGATTCCGGATGATTGACGTTCGCCGGGATGATCGCGCGTCCCGCGGCCACCTCGGCGCGCACGAACTCGGGGGTCACGAGCTCGGGAATGCGAGCACCCCAGGCGTTGCCGTCACGCGCGCCCGCGCCGCCCATCTCGCGACCGACGTTCTCGCGGATCGCCACGTATTCCATCTCGGGCGTGATGATGCCGGCACGCGCATACGCGAGCTGCGTGACGGCCACAGTGGTGCGCGCTCGCAGTGGTGCGCGACGCACCGGGAACTCCGGCGCCGCTTTGGCTCCGGACACGAGTCCGTTATCGAGCGGCAGCACGCGCCGACCGGGATACGCCTCGGTGTCGTCCCGCGCACTGATCCAGGCCGCGCGGGTGCGCGGCAGCCCTTGGGTGATGTCGATCGTGACCGTGGGATCGGTGTAGGGGCCAGAGGAGTCATACACGTTGAGCGCCGGCTCTGCGGCCGACGGATGGAGCTCGATCTCGCGCATGGGCACCCGCAGCCCCGCGTGCAGCCGTCCTGGCCTGTGGATCTTGCGCGAGGCGGGCAAGGACTCGGAAACGACCTGCATGAGTTGCGCATTCATCGGAAGGCTCCTGCACTCAGAAGTTCAGAAGATCCGGCGAATGCGGCGCGGTAGGAAAGCCTTGCGCCTGCGACAGCAGGCTCGCTCATGCGTGAGAGAAACTTTCCTACGCCAGCATTAACTGGATCAGGTTCGAAGGGTCGCCAAGCCGCGCTATCCCACAGCGCCCGCTGGCCTCTCAGCCCCCTGCCGGGGCTCCCCTAGCCGGGGTGAAACTAGTACGAGTGGCGCCGCAGGTCAATGCCGCCCGCGGCGCGATGCAGCGCAGCGTGGTGCGCGTGACCGGCGGCGCGACGGTATGTGACACTCGCGCCCCTCGCCCCGCGCCGAAGGATCGAGTCACCCATGGCATCCTGGCAGGTCTGGGCACTGCTCTCGGCGCTGTTTGCAGCGCTCACGGCCATCTTTGCCAAGGTCGGTGTAGCGGACATCAATCCGGACGTCGCAACGCTCATCCGCACCGTGGTGATTCTTATCGTAATGACGGCGCTCGTCGGCGCCGCGCGCGAGCTGCCGGCGCTCGGGCGCGCCTCACCGCGCAGCTATGTGTTTCTCGTGCTCTCGGGGCTTGCCACCGGCGCCTCGTGGTGGTGCTACTTTCGCGCGCTGCATGTCGGCGATGCCGCGCGCGTCGCACCGCTCGACAAGCTGAGCGTCGTGCTGGTGGCGCTGTTCGGCGTAGGCTTTCTCGGTGAGCGACTGGCACCCCTCAACTGGCTGGGCGTGCTGATGATCACCGCCGGTGCCTGGCTCGTCACGCTGAGAGGATGAGCGACGGCGCGCGCGGTTTTACCCGCGCGCGCCGTGCCCTTCCACACACCTGCCTTGGTTCAGAAACGCCCTTCAGGTCGGGCGGGCGCCGCCTCCATGGCTAGCTTGTCCGCCCTTGCGGCCGGCTTCTGCCGCAAGCTCGGGATGCTGGGAAAAACTCCGCTTCTCGTCCGGCACACTCTGTCCGCCCTTGCGGCCGGCGACCGCGGCGAGCTCACGATTCTGTGAAAAACTGCGCTTGGCGCCCGGGACACTCTGTCCGCCCTTGCGCCCGGCTTCCGCGGCGAGCCGACGATTCTGCGAAAAACTGCGCTTCTCATCCGGGACCGCCTTGCCGCCCATGCTCGCAATCTGCCGCTGCCGCTCCGCATTCATCGAAGCGAAGCCGCGATGCGAAACACGCCCTTCATTCACGGTACCTGTTCCTTCAGCCATTACTACTCTCCTTTATCTCGCAGTTTCCCGAGAGTCGGGTCTGCGTATGTTGGAGAGCATACGCCTCACCGGCCACGCGGAGTATCGGGCTTTAGTCTGACTCTTTTCGTCAGCGCACGCCTACTCGCGGCCCATAAGAAATATCAAGAAGGGGTTCCGACATTGCAGGAAAGTTACGGCGTCAGGTGATCGATCACGAGGCTCACCAAGCCATCGCTGCCCACGCGGTAGGTCACCTCGCCGTAGGGATCGCCGCGCGCCCCCACGGGACTCCCCGAGCGCGCAATGCGCGCCACGACCTGGACGCTCTGTCCGGCGGCAAACGCCCGTCCCGGGACCATGGAGTCCGCGGGACTGAGCGCAACACTCTGGGGAAAGTGGCTATCCAGCCGCTTCACCGCGAGTGGCGGGCCCGCCTCACCCGGAGTGCGTACGAACACGAAGAGCGGTGCACCTCCCACCGCAGCGGCCCCGAGTGAGGGTGCCAGGGTGACATTGACCCGCACCACGGCTGAGGCGGACGCAGCCGTCCCCGCCGACGGGTTTTGCGGCGTTGCAGCGTTGGCAGAAGCGCCCGCGAGCTTCTGGTCGATGGCGGTGATCTGCTGCTCGAGGATCGAGCGCACGTTTTCGGGCGGGTTGAGCGCTAGCAGCTTCATGAAACGCTGTCGCGCGAGCGGCAGGTCCCCGCGCCGCTCGGCGATCGCCGCCGCAAAGAACAACGCCTTGCCGGAGTTTGGATCGAGCGCGAGCGCCTGATCGATGAGACGGGCTGCACGGCCGTCGAGCTCGCTCTCATCGATGAACGCCAGCGCCTCGGCCTCGCCGGTGAGCGCCTCGGCACTCTTGCCGCCGCTTAGCCGGTCGGCACGCTCGTAGGCCCGCAGCGCAAGCGGGTACTCCTGCAACACGACATAGGAGCGACCGAGCATCAGCCAGCCATCGAGGTTCTGGGGATCGCGCTCGAGCTCGCGTGCGAGTCGCGCCACCATGTTCTGCGGCGAGTCGGCCGCCGGTGCGGCGTGCCAGTGCCAGTTGCTCCAGGCGGCATACAACACCGCCGATCCGATGACGAGTAGCGCCGCGGCGGCGAGCGCAGTCCAGCGCGCCGGAGCGCTCGCTGGGCGCCGTCGAATGAGCGGAAGCGCGACGGCGAGCGCTGCGGCGGCGGTCAGCGCCGCCGCCAGTATCACAAAGGTCGCGATCACGAGCGGCCGTCCTCCTCCACGGGATCGGTATCGGCGCCGAGCAGCGTCGCGCGCGAGCGCACCACGCGCCACGAGACCAGCGCGCCGATCAGCAGCAGCCCCACCGGCGCGCCCCACAGCCACGCATTGCGCAGCGAGTAGCGGGGTCGGAACAGGATGAAGTCGCCGTAGCGCGCCGCCATCCAGCTGCGCACCTCCTCGTCGGACTTCCCCGCGAGCAGCAGATCGCGCACCTGGCGTCGCAGGTCCGCAGCGAGATCGACTGGCGAGTCGGCGAGCGACTCGTTCTGGCACTGCATGCAGCGCAACTCGTGCGTCAGGGCAACGTAGCGCGCCTGCAGTGCCGGGTCGGGGAGCTGTGTTGGATCGACCGCGTAACAGGTGGCCGCCGCGCCGAGTGCGAGGCAGACGGTCAGTACCGACACGAGCCCGGCGCGAGCGGTCACGACTTGGTCGCCGCCGTCGCCGCGACACGCGGCAGGATCTCGTGTATCCAGGTCTCGCGGGTGAGGGCGCCGATGTGTTTGTAGACGACGATACCCTGGGGATTGACGAGGAAGGTCTCGGGGGCGCCATACACCCCCCAATCGATAGCAGCCCGCCCGGAGCGGTCGACCGCCACGGCCTGGTACGGGTTGCCGAGCTGCGCGAGCCAGGCGAGCGCCTGCGCATCGTCGTCCTTCCAGTCGAGGCCGATCAGCGGCAGCACGCCGGCGCGGCCGACCTGCAGCAGCATGTCGTGCTCGGCGCGGCACTCCACGCACCAGGTTCCCCAGACGTTGAAGAGATACCAGTGACCGTGGAGCTCTTCGGAGCGCACCACGCGCGCAGGGTCGGTCAGGCTCGGCAGCGCGAACTGCGGCGCCGGCTTACCGATGAGGGGCGAGGCAATCACGCCCTTCTCCGGGGAGTGGCGGATGCCGATGGCGAGCACCGCCGCGAGCAGCACGAAGAGGCCAAGCGGCAGCAGGAAACGATTCATCCCGGGCGCCTCGCGATCAGGGTGTCCCCGGTGACGACAGCGGCGCCCGCCGTGCGGTAGCGACGGTCGGAGGCCGCGAGCGCCCCGCCGATCGCCATGACGAGGGCGGCGAGCCACACGAGGCTCACCAGCGGCCGTATCTGGATACGCACGCTCCAGCGCCCGGCACCCAGGTCTTCACCGAGCGCGAGCAGCAGGTTCTTGCCGTGATGCATCTTGATCGCGGTTTCGCTGGTCACCTGGTGTTGTACCCAGTACTGGCGCTTCTCGGGCCGCATCTCGGCGACCTGCGCGCCGTGCTCGCTGACGATGAGCGTGCCGCGCATGGCGCTGTAGTTCGGGCCTTCCACCGCCTGCACGCCGCCGAAGCGGAATTCATAGTCGCCTACGCGGGCGCTCGCGCCCGGTGCGAGCGCAACGTCACGCTCGAGGGTGAACGACTGGACGGTGGTGAGCGCGATCACGGCGAGCGCAAGTCCGATGTGGGCGACCGTCATGCCGAGCACGGCGCGCGGCAGCGACAGCCCGCGCCGCCAGCGATCGATCGGATCGACGAGTGAGGATAGGATGATCCACACCCCAAGGGTGGCGCCCACCGGTGTCAGTATCCTGCCGCCGTGATAGAGACCGAAGGTGAGTCCACAGGCGAGTACCGCGGCGGCGACGAAGGTGTAGAGGAGCATGCGCTGCTGCTCGCCGAGACGACCACGTTTCCAGCTGGCGTGGATGCCGACGGAAAGCAGCGCGAGCAGCGGCAGCATCGACAACATGAAGGTCGGGTTGAAGTACGGCGGCCCGACCGAGAGGGTGCCGAGCTTGAGGGCATCCGAGATCAGCGGTGCGAGCGTGCCGGCGAACACCGTCCCGGCGGCGATCACCAGCAGCACGTTGTTAAAGAGGAGGAACGACTCGCGCGCGCCGAGCTCGAAGCCGGCCGTCGACTTTAGGAGCGGCGCGCGCCACGCGTAGAGGCATAGGGCGCCGCCAACCATAACGATGAGGAAGGCGAGGATGAAGATGCCGCGGGCCGGATCCGCGGCGAACGAGTGCACCGAGACCAGCACTCCCGAGCGCACCAGGAACGTCCCGAGCATGCTCAGTGAGAACGCCAGGATCGCGAGCAGCAGCGTCCAGCTCTTGAAGAGCCCGCGTTTGTCGGTGACGGCGAGCGAATGCACCAGCGCTGTCCCGACCAGCCACGGCATGAACGAGGCATTCTCGACCGGATCCCAGAACCAGAAACCGCCCCAGCCGAGCTCGTAGTACGCCCAGAAGCTGCCGAGCGCGATGCCGCAGGTGAGGAACGCCCAGGCGATGGTAGTCCATGGACGTGTCCAGCGCGCCCAGTTTTGGTCGAGCCGCCCTTCGAGCATCGCGGCGCAGGCGAAGGCGAACGCGACGGCGAATCCGACGTAACCGGTGTAGAGAATCGGCGGGTGAACGGCAAGCCCGGGATCCTGCAGGATCGGGTTGAGGTCACGCCCGTCCGGGGCGGGCGGATCGAGCCGCATGAACGGATTTGAGGTCGCGAGGGTAAAGAGAAGGAAGCCGAGGCTCACCACCCCGAGCACCCCGAGCACCCGTGCCGCGAACGGCCGCGGCAGGCGGCCGGAGGCGAATGCCACCGCCACGGTCCACCCCGCAAGCAGCAGGATCCACAGCAGCAGCGATCCCTCGTGCGCGCCCCAGAGCGCCGTCACGCGGTAGAAAAGCGGCAGCGCCGTGTTGGAATTCTCGGCGACGTAGGCCACCGAGAAGTCATCGCTCACGAAGGAGGCGATGAGACAGGCCACTGCGGTTGCCACCATCACCGCCTGCCCGGCCACCGCCGGCGTCACGGCCGCAATCCAGCGCTCGCGGCCGAACGCCGCCCCGGCAATCCCGAAAAACGCCTGCAGCGCGGCGAGCAGCAGCGCGAGGATCAGGGCGAAGTGGCCGAGCTCGGGGAGCACTCGTCAGCTTCCTGTCGAGGGCGGCACATGATCCGCGGCCGGGGCGATGGCAGGCCCATCGGCATGCGATCCAGCGTCATGGGACCCATCGGCCGAGGTGGCCGGCGCCGCAGCGCCCGCATCCATGCGCGGCTCACCGTGGCGCCTCTTGAGCGAACGCGCGACCTCCGGCGGCATGTACTTCTCGTCGTGCTTGGCGAGCACCTCATCGGCGACAAAGGTACCGTCGGCGCGCAGTCGCCCATGAGCCACGACCCCGGCGCCTTCGCGAAACAGGTCGGGTAACACACCGGTGTAGCTCACCGCAACGTCGTGATTGAAGTCCGTGACCACGAAGTGCACCTCGAGACTTCCGGGCGCCCGATGCAGGCTTCCCTGCGTCACCATCCCGCCGAGGCGAAAGCGCGCCCCAGCGGGCACCTGTCCGGCGACCACCTGACTCGGGTCGAAGAAGAAGGTGACGTTCTCACGAAAGGCGCTGAGCGCGAGCGCGCCCGCGATGCCCACCCCGGCAACGATGCCGAGCACCAGGACCATCCGGCGCCGGCGCGGCGTCACGGCCGCTCTCCGCGCACGTCGAGCCGCCGGCGTGCCTCGGCGCGCGAGCGCGCGAGCGCCCGGCGCGCCCACACGATGTTGAGCACCACCACCGTCAGCGTCACGAGATAGGCCGGCCAGACGAACGCCGCGTAGCCACCCATGTCGAGGAACTCTTTCATGCGCTCACCGCCTCGCGGATCCAGCTAGCCGTGCGCTCACGCGCGAGCACCTCGCTGCGCAGTCGCACGAGCAGCACGGCGACGAAATACAGCGTGAAGCCGAGCAGCATCATGAGCAGCGGCAGCAGCATCGCGGCCGAGATGGTGGGCTTACCGAGGCGCATGACGGAGGGCGCCTGGTGAAGGGAGTTCCACCACGTGACCGAGTAGTGAATGATCGGCACGTTCACCACGCCGACCACGGCGAGCAGCGCACTGGCCCGGTCCGCCCGCTGGGTGTCGTCGATTCCAGCTCGCAATCCCATGTACCCCAGATACAAGAAGAGGAGGACCAGTTCCGAGGTCAGGCGCGGATCCCACTCCCAGTACGTTCCCCACATTGGCTCGCCCCACAGGGCTCCCGTCACCAGCGCAGCGAACGTGAACGAGGCGCCGATCGGCGCACAGCTCGCAGCAACCGCGTGAGCCACCTTGATACGCCAGATGAGCCCGACCGCGGCGGCGACAGCCATGGTCGTATACACCATGAGCGACATCCACGCACTGGGTGCGTGTACGTAGATGATGCGAAAGCCATCGCCCTGCTGGTAATCCGGCGGCGCAAGCACCAGTCCACCCCACAGGCCCGCCACGATCAGCAGCGCCGCCGGCCACGCAAACCACGGCGTGAGCCGCGCTGCGAGCCCGTATACGTAGGGCGGCGATGCCAGGCGATGGAACCAGGTCCATGTCACATCGGCCTCCCGCACACTACTCGAGGCTGATCCGTACCGCCGCCGCCGCCGCGAGCGGCGCCAGGGTCACCCCGAGCACGGCGAGCGCGCCGAGCAGCTCGAGGGGCGCAAGCAGCGGGCCGCCGCTGATCGCGAGCTGCGTCGCCCGCGCCCCGAAGATCAGGACCGGGAGCGACAGCGGCAGTGTGAGGAGCGAGAGCAGCGCGCCGCTGCGTTTCATGCCGAGGGTGAGCGCTGCGCCGATCGATCCGATCAGGCTCAGCGCGACGCTCCCCACCGCCACCGAGCCGACGATGCCGGGGAGTGAGGCCGACGGTGCGCCGAGGGACAGTGCGGCGAGCGGCGCCATGAGCGCGAGCGGCAAGCCGGTGAGCAGCCAGTGCGCGGCGGTCTTGGCGAACATCAGGGAAGTGAGCGACTGGCCCGAGAGCGCGTACTGCTCGAGTGTGCCGTCGTAGGCGTCGTCGCGGAACAGGAACTCGAGCGCGAGCAGCGAGGCAAGTAACGCCGCCACCCAGATGACACCCGGGGCCATCTCGCGCAGCCGCGACAGCTCGGGAGAGACCGCGAGCGGAAAGAGCATGGTCACGAGGGCGAAGAACGCGAGCGGCTGCACCAGTTGGCCGCGCTTGCGGAAGGCGAGCTTGAGATCGCGCAGCAGCGCGAGCCGCGTCGCATCGAGTGCGCTCGCCGTCAGTGTGACGCCGGCGCCGTCGTCGGTCGCTGCCACGCTCGTAAGCGCCGCAGCCGGCGCGCCGGACGTGCTCACGGCGGCAGCTCCAGGCGGCGCACGTCGCGCACGGTCGCGGGGAGGCCGTGGTGCACGGCCGCAATGACGAGTCCGCCGCGCGCGAGTTGCTCGGCGATGAGGCTCTCGACGAGCTGCTGGCCTTCGGTATCGAGATTGGTGGTTGGCTCGTCCAGAATCCACAGCGGCACCACGAGCAGCGCGAGACCGGCGAGCGCGACGCGCCGCCGCTGGCCCGCCGACAACGTGCGCACCAGACGGTCGCACCAACCGCCCCCACCCACGCGCTCGAGCGCCGCGTCGAGATCGGCTGCCGCGACGCGCCGGCGGATGCCGATCCAGAAGCGTAGATTCTCGCGTGCGCTCAAGTCCGCCTTGAGCGGCGGCTCGTGACCGAGATAGGCGAGCGCTGCGTGGAAGGCGGGCAGGTCGCGCCGTACGTTCTCACCCTTCCACAGCACCTGCCCCTCCTCGGGATACATGAGTCCGCAGAGTGTGCGCAGCAGACTCGTCTTGCCCGAACCGTTGGGACCTGTGACCTCGAGACAGCCGCCGCCCCCGAGTGCGAAGCGCACGCCGCGCAGCACGTGACGCTCGCCGCGCCAGAGGTGCAGGTTCTCGACTTCGAGTCTCTCATCCAGCATTGCGTGCCCGGGTCCGAAAAGCGGCGACAGTTAACACCATCTGAAGGAGTGACGGCGTGTCGCGTTCCGCCACTCGCTGAATCGCGCCAAAATCGCGCGGGGTAAGTCTCGCAAATTCATAATCTTAGCGCTAGAACCGAAAGTGTCTGTTATATGCGTCGGCGAAAAGCTCGGAGGGTACTTATTGGAGTGATGCGACCCGAGGCTCAAGCTTGCGGCCATCCCGACCGGCGAGCGAGCCCCTCGAGCAATGGAGCAGGACGCCAGCCCACCATCCGACATCGAGCTCTTGCGCGAGAGAGTCCTGAGACTCGCTCGCCGGCTGGACGAAGATGCAGCCAAGCGCCGTTCGAGCATCGAGGCGGCGCTTCCGCAGCACCGCGCGAGCGCGCTCAATCTGGCGCA
>Ga0187783_10001264_pt1 | contig 18635 bp, 14 predicted proteins | sample 1015_SJ02_MP02_2_FD_132471 | JGI IMG/M metagenome (GOLD analysis project Ga0187783, IMG submission 132471) | Tropical peat soil microbial communities from peatlands in Department of Meta, Colombia - 1015_SJ02_MP02_20_MG | ecosystem: Environmental > Terrestrial > Soil > Wetlands > Peat | place...
ATCGAGGAAGGCCATGGGGTTTCCCTAGTGCACGACGTCGATGTCGGGACCCGACTTTTTGCCGGGACCCGACCCCGCCGGCATCCCCCCGAAAATCTGGGGGGATTTAACTCCGGTCACCACAAGCATGACCCGGATCGTGCTCTGCATCGTCGGGTCGACCGCCGCGCCCCAGATGATCCGCGCGGTGGGGCTGATCGCCTTCTGGACGACCTCCGCGGCCTTCTGCGCCTCGCTGACGGTCATGTCCGGACCGCCCGTGACGTTGATCAGCGCGCCCGACGCCCCCGCGATGTCGACGCGGAGCAGCGGGGAGTTGATCGCCTCGAGCACCGCGTCCTCGGCGCGGTTCTCGCTCTCGGATTCCCCGATCCCGATGAGGGCGACCCCGCCGCCCTTCATGATCGTGCGCAGGTCGTTGAAGTCGAGGTTGACGAGCCCCGGCCGGGTGATGATCTCCGTGATCCCGCGGATCGCCCGGGCCAGCACCGAATCCGCGACCTTGAACGCGGTCTGGATCGGGAGCCGCGGAACGAGCTCGAGCAGGCGGTCGTTCGGGATCGTGATGACCGTGTCGATGGTCGAGCGCAACCGCTCGAGCCCCCACATCGCGTTCTCCGCGCGCACGAGACCTTCCGACGCGAAGGGGAGAGTGCAGACCGCGATCGTGAGCGGATTGCCGCCGTTGGCGTCCTTCGCGCACTGCGCGACGACCGGCGCGGAACCGGTCCCCGTGCCGCCGCCGAGCCCGAGCGTGATGAACACCATGTCGGAGTTGGAGAGGGCCTTCTTGATCTCCTCCTCCGCTTCCTTCGCCGCCTGCTCCCCGACCTGGGGCAGCGCGCCGGCGCCGAGTCCGCGCGTCAGGCGCCGACCGAGGAGGATCTTCTTCGGCGCGTGGATCGCGAGCAGGTGCTGCGCGTCGGTGTTGCAGGCGACCATGTCGGCGCCGCTCAGCCCCTCTTCGGCCAGCCGGTTGATCGTGTTGCAACCGCCGCCACCGCACCCGACGACCTTGATGTTCGTCTTCAGCGAGGCAAGGACGGCCTCGAGCTCCGCGTCGTCGTTCTGCGGGGGCGGAGGAGCTTCTGTCGAGCGTTTCGAATCTCCGGGCAGGTGGGACAGGATCTCCTGAGCCAACGGTCGCATCACGTCGGTAACCCTGTCGGCGGAAGAGTAGCGGCCAGATTATAAAGCGTCGGTCGGAATGCTCGCCGTAGATGGAGTATTCGGAGTGGGGGCCGCACTACCGACGGATCGCGGAGGAGTTCGGTTTCCCGTTCGACGCGGAACTGCGCTCGGCGGACCGGCTCGAGTCGCTGCTCCCGGTACCGGCGCGTGCCTCGCCGCTCGATCGGATCGCCCGGCGGCTCTCGGGACGGGACGTCGTGGTCGTTGGGACCGCCGCCGGGGCCGGCCCCCCGCCCATCTGGCGTCTTCCCACGACCGCTCCTCGGGCCGCGGTGATGGCCGCGGACGGCGCGACGGCCGCCTGCCTCGAAGGCGGGATCGTCCCGGAGGTGATCGCGACCGACCTGGACGGCACGATGCCCGCCGAGGTCGTCGCCAACGGTCGCGGCAGCCTGGTCGTGGTCCACGCGCACGGCGACAATCTACCGGCGATCGACGAATGGGTGCCGCAGTTCCCAGCCGAGCTCGCCGGCTCCTGGGCCGGTCCCCCCCGACCCGCGCTGATCGACGTCGGCGGATTCACGGACGGGGACCGGGCGGTGTTCCTTGCGGAACACGTCCGGGCGCACCGGGTGCTCCTGTGGGGCTTCGATTTCGAGATCCCCGCGGAGACCGAAACGGCGGCGCGGGAACGCAAGCGCGCGAAGTTGGCATGGGCGCGACGGTCGCTCGACGCGCTCGCCGCCCGAACGCCGGTTCCGATCCTGACGTGGCAGCGCGACGGCACCCTCGTGCCCTACGCGGGCGGCAGATACGTCGCATCGACCAAGTAGACGACGTTCGGGCCGTTCTCGTACAGGAGCACGAACGGCAGTTCCTGGAACCACGCGGTTGCGTTCGCGCTGAGCGGGGCGGCCGGCGACGACGGGTCGAGGGCGACCCCGACGTGCATCACCGCGTCGACGGCGACAAGGTCGATCGGGAGGGCCGTCACGGGCGCGTTCGAGCTCCGCAGCTCCGCGGCCGCAGCGGACCAGTTGCTCCCCGTGAACAGGGCGGGCGTGGAATCCCAGGTCGCCGGATTTCCGTCGAAGCCAAAGACCATCGAGCTCAACCGGTGGTCGCTCGCGACGACCGCGGTCGGCGGCTCGGCGAGACCGATCCACAGCCAGATGCCGGCGTCTCCGCTCGTCAACCCTTCTTCGAAGCCCCCGAGATCCGCCTGGGGCGGATAGACGATCGCCGCGTTGGCCGCGAGCAGCACGACGACCCCGAGGCTTGCGGCGAGGAACGCACGACGGCCGGCCCTATCCCCGACGCGGGCTACCAGTCGAGCGAGCCCGACCGCGATCAGCAGGGCGAGGGGCAGGAACAGGTACTCGGCGAACCGGGCCGGAGGAATCGCGGCGGCGTAGCCACCGAACGGGCTGTTCGGCACTCCCCCGGCCGCGAGCGCACCGATCGCGGCCAGCGAGAGCGCCCCGACCCAGGCGACCGCGAAGGGCGCCGTGCGCGCCGGGGTTAAGGCGCGACGGCTCCCGCTCGCGAAGAGGATGAGCACCAGCACGGGCACGAACCACAGGATCGCCGCCGGACTAGTCGTCTGACTCGTGCCGGGCAGCGGGGTGACGAGCAGGAGGGCGACGCCGCCGAACACCCCGAGGAGGATCAGGAGGAGATCCCGGAGCACGCTTCGGTCCGTCGGAAGCCGCACCCACACTCGGCGTGGGCGGAAGCGGGCGCGCCGCAGCGCGATCAGGAGGCCGGCGACCACGACCACGGCGAGCCCGGCGCCTTCGACCACTCCGAAGGCGAGCGCCGCCGTCAGGTGCCAGGAACCTGGGAACGCCGGGAGGATCACCTTGCCGACGAACGAGGTCGTCCCGAAGAACCAGAAGACGAACGTCGCGGTCAGGAAGCCGCCCAGGTAAACCAGCTCCCGCGCCGGATACCGACGGCTCCAGAGCCCGGGGCGCCACAGCTCGAGGAACAGGAGGCCGCCGACCGCTGCGACGGCGAAGAAATACGTCGAGAGGTGGTGGGTGACGATCAACGCCCCGCTCGTCACCGCGAGGGGAAGGTACCAGCGAGCATCGCGCCGTGTCTCGAGGAACATCCAGAGCGCCGCCACTCCGAGGAAGTCCCCGAGCGCGAGGGGTGCCGGGTGGGCGATCGAGAACAGGCGGGGCATCGCCACCGACGCGATCGCCGCCGCCAGGAGCGCCACGGTGTCGTTCGGATACAGGCGACGGAACAGCAGGAACAACGGAAGGACCGACAGTACCGCGACCACCGGTACGATCACGGTCAGCGCCGTGAACGCGCTGAGGCCCATCGCGCCCGCGCCGGCACCGGCCAGCACGAAGATCCCGGGGAAGTCCGGGTAGGCGGTCCCCCAGCCACCGTACGCGGCGCCGACGGGAACGTGGCCCGTCGCGAGCAGGTCGGACGTCAGTCGGTAGTACTCTCCGGAGTCGGAGCCGAAGACCGCGTACGAGAGGTACGGCTCGAGCGCGAGAAACACGAGGAACAGGCAGAGGCCGACAAGGAACAGGACGGTCTCGGGGCGGACCGACGGGGCGAGCCACGGCCCGCCCTCGCGCCGGTCCGCGCCGCTCGGCGCTCCCGCCGTCATCGGTGCGTTCGAACTGGGGCTCGGCCTATAGTTATTCGGACGGAAGGGCGTCGGAGGCTCCGCCGAGGAGAATCCCCAGCCGAAGCCATAAATAGAGGGGCTTGGTGCGGCGGCTTCGAGGCCCCTCCCCGATGCCGAGCGCCCGCCGTCAGAAGACGAAGGCGAAACCGTCCGCTCGACGGCCGGCGGCGCCGGCCCGGAAACGGCCGATCACAGCCAAGCCGAAGACGGCCGCTCGACCCCCGGTCAAGAAGTCGAGCCCGCCCGCGCCACCGCCTAAGTCCGCGGGCAAGTCTCCGCCCCGCACTCCCGCGAGTCCCCCGGCGCCGACCCCGCTCGTGCGCCGCCCCGACGGCCGAGTGCATGTGCTCTCGCTCTCGTTCGTACGCGACGGGGACGAGTTCCTCGCGCGAATGGAGACCGACGGCGGGCAGATCACCGAGCTGAAGAACCGGGCGCTCGACCAACTGCTCACGCTGGTCGCGAGCGAGCTGGAAGACCTCCTCGAGTGAGACGTGGTTACGGGACGTCCGACGCGTCCCGCAGGGGCACGATGCCGTGCTCCAGCTGGTACGTCCGCCGGCGTCCGGACGAATCGGTGATCTCGACCGTATCGACGGCCCGGCTCGAGAGGAAGCTCTGGGGATACCGCCGGACCAACGACGGGCGGATCTCCTCCAGCGGCGGGAACTCGCGCCGCGTTCCCAACGCCTCGACCACCACGACCGCCCGCGGCGTCACCTCCAGCCGTCGGGGCACCGGCCCGAGCGCGACCCAGATCCCGCCGGCGGCGAGGAACGCCGCGATGACGGAGAAGTAGAGCATCCCGGTCGCCGCCGTGGCGCTCGTGCCCCCGGGAGCCTCGCGGTCCAGGACGAGGAACGCGACGTAGAGCGCCGCGAGCGTGCCCAGGTAGAGCAGCAGGAGCCGATGCGCGCGTTCGTTCGCCGCCTGGTTCCAGCGGACGTCGGACTTGGGCGTCGCCGGCCCCGGCGATGCCCCGGCTCCCGCCGCGGCATCGACCGGCTCCCCGGACGTCGCCTTCGAGCGGTGGATGCGCACGGTGCGAGGAGAGCTCATCGGCGGACCGATAGAGAGAAGGGCGGCCGCCCGCCCTTAAAGCTGCGGGCGCGCGGGTCTCGTCAGCTCTCGAGCGACGTGTCCGCGGCGGCCGCCTCGGAGCGTCCCTTGGGGAGGGGCGTGTCGAGGTCGACGATCGGGACCTTGCGCGCGATCTCGGCGGCCATCGCGGAGCAGGTGGAGGGCGGAACCGGGGTGAGCGTGTAGCCGGGCAGTGCGAGGTCGTACGTGACGAACCGCTTCTCCGCGATCGTCTCCCAGACCGCGCGGAACACCCGGTCGGCCGCCTCGGTCTCGCCGAGGTGGCGCAGGAGCAGCTCGACGCAGAGGATCTCGGCGGTCGGGTCGGCCTTGTCCGACCCCGCATACTTCGGCGCCGACCCGTGGACGGGCTCGAACACCGCGAGGCCCTCGCCGTAGAGCGCGCCCGGCGCGATGCCGAGCCCGCCCGCGAGGCCCGCGGTGAGGTCGGACAGGATGTCGCCGAAGAGGTTCGTCGTGACGATCACGTCGTAGTCGGCCGGCTTCTTCGCGAGCTGCATGCACATGTTGTCGATCAGCCGCTCGTCGGCGAGGAGGTCGGGATATTTCGGGGCCATCTCGCGGAACGCCGTCTGGAACAGCGCTCCCGTCGTCTTCATGATGTTCGCCTTGTGGACCGCCGTCACGTGGTGCCGGTGCTCGCGCCGCGCGAGCTCGAAGGCGAACTTGATGATCCGGTCGGACGCCTTGCGGGTGATGACGTTCACCGTCTCCGCCGCCGTATGGTCGCGGTCGACCCAGTGCTCGACCCCGGAGTAGAGTCCCTCCGTCGCCTCCCGCACGACGATCAGGTCGGTCTCGGGAAAGCGGGTCCCTTCCCCGGCGATCGCTCGGGCCGGACGCACGGAGGCGTAGAGGTCGAGCTGCTGTCGGAGCGCGACGTTGACCGACCGGAACCCGCCGCCGATCGGCGTGGTGATCGGTCCTTTGAGCGCGAGTCGGTTCTTGCGGATCGAGTCGAAGACGGCGTCGGGCAGCGGGCTCCCGGTCTGCTTGATCGCCTTCTCGCCGGCCTCGACGACGTCCCACTCCAGGTCGACGCCGGTCGCCTCCGCGACGCGTCGGGCGGCCGCCGTGACCTCCGGACCGATGCCGTCCCCCGGGATCAACGTGACGCGATAGCCCATACCGTCGCTCGGGCCGGCCCGAGCCGTGGGCGGATTTAAAGGCCCCCCGCCCGCCGCTACTTCGGCGGCGGGGCCGGCGTCGCCGGCGAGAGCCGGGTCAGCACCGCACGCATGACCCGGTCGCGCACCGTCCCGTCGTCCGCGATCGGCGACCAGAGCAGTACCACCCCGTCCCAGCTCGCGGCGGAGACGTCGACGAGCTCGAGCCGGGGCGGCGCCCGCGCGGACTCTTCGGGGAAGTCGGCGCGGACGTCCGCGAGGGCCGCCTCGACGGTCGCGACGGGGACCGTCAGCGGGAAGGTCATCCGGACCCGGTGGCCCTTCTCGATGCCGATCCGGGGCTGAAGGATCAGCGCCCCGATGACGACCGAGTTGGGGACCTTCGCGATCCCGCCGGCGTCCAGTCGGAGCACCGTGTAGAGAAGCTCGACGTCCTCGACCGTCCCCGCGTAGCTGGGATAGACCATCTCGTGCGGGTAGCTGGGCGCGAACGCCCCGTAACTCGACGAGATGAAGCTCACCCGGTCGCCGGGGCGGAACGGGTTCGCCATCACGAGGAGCAGTCCCGCGAAGACGTTCGACAGCACCGTCTGCGCGGCGAGCCCGAGGACGATCCCGGCGAAGGCGCTCCCGAGGAAGATCGACTGCGCGGAGACGCCGGCCAGGTCGAACAGCGCGAGCAGCGCGACGACCGCGACGATCAGGTTGAGGAAGATCCGCACGCTCGCTCCGTGCTGGACCTGACCGCGCCGGCGGAGCACCTCGTCGCTCGCGCTCGTGAACGAGCGCGCCACGGCGAAGGCGACGAGAAGGATCGCTCCGGCCTCGAGCAGGAGCACCTCTTCGCGCGAGAACGGAGAGAGGACGCTCTGGTTGAAGCTCGTGAAGATCAGGAACAGGACCGCGGCGAGCAGGACCACGAAGACCAGGTTCAGGACGAGCCGGTGCAGTGGGTGGACCTGCGGCGACGGGGCCGGTGCCGCCATCGTCGCTCGCGAGGGGGAGCGAGGGATAGCGCTTGCCCGGCGTGAACGATGCGGTGATTAGAATTCTTATAACACATAGTAATACAACATCTCATGTTTCCCACCCCCCACCCCGAGGTGCTCGCCGAGGATTGGCTGCCGCCGGTCGTGCTCGCACGCGAGGCCGAGGTCGTCGAGGTCGTGCGTCGGCTCGACCCGCCGGTACCGTCGGCGCCACCCCCCTGGATGGTGGCGGTCGTCGGCACTCGGGGCAGTGGTAGCTCGTCGGTCGCTCGTCGGGCCGCCCGCGAGGTAGTGGACCGGGTCCGGACGGCGCGCGAAGGACCACCGCCGCGGGCGATCGCAGTCCGCGTCGCCCGGTGCCGGGGTCCCCACGGGGTCGCGAGCGAGCTCCTGCGGGCGCTCGACGACGGCTTCGACGGAAAGGGATTCCCGCTCCTCGAAGTGCTCGCGGGATTTCTGCGCCGTCTCCGGCGGGAGGGCCGGCCGGTCGTCCTCGTGCTCGACGACGTGCGCCCCGGCGGACCGGACCTGGCGCCGATCCTCCGGGCGGTCGGCGACCCCGACCGGTTCCTTCCGGAAGGAGAGCATGGCCTCCCGCCGATCTGGGTCGTGGTCGCCGGCGCGGCGGACGCGGTGCGTCGGGCGGAGCTCGAGCTGGCCGGCCGGTGGCGCATCGGTCCGTTCGTCCGACTCCCGCCCTACGAACCCCGGGAACTCCGCCGGTTGCTCGCCGACCGCGCCGAACGCCTGTTCGGTCGCGATCCCCCCGACGGCCTCCTAGAGTCGTGCGTCGAGCGAGCGCTCGCGGACGGCGGCGGGGCGACCCGCGCCGTCGAACTGCTGCGACGCGCGGTCGTCGCGCCGTCCGCCCGGGGTCCGATCGGGCGGAACCCCCTCGTGGGGCGTCGAGGATCGCTGACGATCGAGCCGCGCATCGTTCGAGCGATCGAGGAGGGCGCCCGAGGGTCGGCCGTCCGGGTCGGGGAGCTTCGACGGCGGGAAGCGGTCCTCGCCCGCGAGGCCGGGGAGACCCCGCTCCCGGCGACGACACTCTGGCGTCGCATCGTTCGGCTGGAGCAGGCCGGCTACGTCCGGCGGGACGTCCGCCCCGGGGGCGAGGGAGGGACGCGTTCGGTGTTGCGGGTGCTCGCGCCGGTCGACGAGTGGGTCATCGATCCGGTTCCCCCGGATATTCCTCGAGGGTCCGTCGGGTGGTCCGGGCCGGCGTCGGTGCTGGAGTGGGCCGGGCGCGGGGCGCCGGCGCCCGCGCCGGCTCCGGCGTTCCCGGACGACGGAGCTGGCTGACGACCATCTCCGCGAGCCGGCGCGAGCGGAGCGCCTGCTCGATCCGGTCCGTCGGAGCCTGGCGTAGGGCCTCGCGGTCGGCGTAACCGGCCTGGTAGAGACGGCGGGCCCGCACGCGGCCGATGCCCCGCAGCCGCACGAGGTCCAGGAGCTCCTCGCCCGCGCCGTACCGGACCCGCGTCGCGAGGTCGTCGATCGTCCGCCCGAGCCGCCGCTGGAACCGGCTCGCAAGCCGTCCCGCGCCGAACAGGAGCCACTCCGCGTCCTCGACCTTCGTGCGGAGGTCGCCGGCCCCGATCCCGAAGCGGCGGGTGATCTCGAGGATCGGGACCTCGTTGACCCACGCCTCGAGGACGGACGCCGTCTTCAGCGTCGCGAGGAACCCCTCGAGGTCGAGCTCGAGCGGCGCCTCCTCCGGTTTCACGAGGAGCTCCTCGGCCTCGTCCGTGTACCGTGCGAGCAGGTCGGATTCTTCGCCGCGTCGCAGGAAGAGCGGCGGAAGGTCCGGAGTCGCCGCGATCGCCGCGAGCAGCGCGAACGCCCCGACACCGAGCGGCGCGCGCTCGACCGCGCCGCGCAGGACCACGGCGCTGAGCGGGTCCAGGTACAGCTCGCTGGTCATCCGGCCGAACGCCGTGGCGCGCAGAGTCGGCCCCGCGTCGAGGAGGTCGTGTTCCTCGAGGAATCGCCGGACGGTCGAGACCGTGCCGCGCAGCTCCGCGAGCGGGAGCGTGTGACCGTAGAACGTCGCCGCGAAGAACGACTCCAGGTCGTCGTCCCCGGCGACCGCCCCGCTCGCGACGAGCGCGAGGACGTGCATCCGGAGCGCCGGCTCCGCGGCGAGTCGGCTGACGACGGTCTCGGGCTCGGCGGACAGGTACGTGTCCAGCAGGCGGTCCTCGTCGTCGGGCGACCGCGCGACGATCAGCGCCTCGCCCTCGGTGTCGAACCGGGGGCGGCCGGCCCGGCCGAGCATCTGGTGGACCTCGGTCGCCGGGATCGGAGCCTGCATGCCGAGGCGGTCGTCGTAGCGCGTCGTGTCGCGGACGACGACGCGGCGCGCGGGAAGGTTGATGCCGGCCGCCAGGGTCGGGGTCGCGACCAGGGCTTTCAGGACGCGGTCGCGGAACGCGCGCTCGACCAGGCGGCGCTCGGCGTTGGTCAATCCGGCGTTGTGGTAGGCGACCCCGTTCGGGATCAGCGAGGAGAGCCGTCGGAGCCCCTCGGTCTCCTCGTCGGACGCGTCGCCGAGCGACTCAACGGCCTGCCGCGCGCGGTCGCGGTCGTCGCTCGACAGGAGGCGGCGGACGGTCGGGACGAGCGACTCGGCGACCTGCTCGCTCGCCTTGCGCGTGTTCACGAAGACGAGCGCCTGGCCCCCGTCCTCGACGACCGTCCGGACGAGGCGCGGCACCGCTTCCCCGGGCGGGTCGAGGTCGCGCGTCGAGAGGTCGGTGAACGTGACCCGCCCGTCGTAGTAGACCCCGCGCTTCAACGGGACGGGACGGAAGTCGCTCACGACGTGGCGGGCACGCAGCCAATCGGCGAGCTCGGCCGAGTTCCCCACCGTCGCCGAGAGGGCGACGATCTGGAGGTCCGGGTAGGACCGACGCAACCGCGTCAGGCTCACCTCGAGGGTCGGTCCCCGGTCGGGGTCGCGCAGCAGGTGGACTTCGTCCGCGACGACGACGCCGAGCCGGTCCAGCCACGGGCTGCCGCGGCGCAACAGGCCGTCGGCCTTCTCGCTCGTCGCGACGAGCACGTCGAGCCGCTCGAGCTTCTCCGCCGGAAGGTCGAAGTCCCCGATCGAGAGACCGACCTTCAGGCCCAGCGGCTCGAAGCGCCCGAGCTCTTCCGCCTTTTCCTGCGCGAGCGCTCGGAGCGGCACGAGATAGAGGCCGGTACGACCGGCGCGAGCCGCGCGCAGCAGCGCGAGGTACGCGACCAGCGACTTGCCGCTCGCGGTCGGGCACGCGAGGACGAGCGATTCCCCGGCGAGGACGGGGCCGAGCGCCGCGGCCTGCGGGGGGAACAGTCGGGAGATGCCGTCCTGCCGCAGGACCTCCTTCAGCTCCGGGTCGAGCGCCGTCGCATCGAGGTCGACGCGCTCCGTTTCCCCCGGGGCCGGGCCGTTCCGAGAGGGGCGATGCGAGGTCCGGGCCGGCACGACGGGCTCGAGAACCGCCGGCTAGTAATCGTTTGGCCGGTCGGCGGGGTCGAGCAAACTTCGAGCGAGGATCAGCTCCTGGATTTCGGTCGTCCCTTCGACGATCGGGAAGACGCGGGCGTCGCGCCACAGTCGTTCCGCGGGGTGGCCGCGTCGCGCACCCGCCGGTCCGGCCACGTCCACGCCCGCCGAAGCGATCGAGACCGCGGCCCGGGAGGCGACGAGCTTCGCGGTCGAGGCGGCGCGCGCGAACGGCTGGCCGGCGTCGTTCAATGCCGCGGCTTCCGCCACGAGCGCCCGCGCGGACGCGAGCTCCGAGAACGCGGCCGCGACGCGGCTCCGCTTCCACTCCGCGTCCTCCGCGCGGACGGACCGCACCATCTCCTCGAACGCGGACTCCGCGACCCCGAGCGCGCAGCTCGCGATCCCGACTCGGCCGCCCGCGAGCGCGGAGAGCGCGACCTTGAGCCCCGCGCCCTCCGGACCCAGGAGCGCGTCCGGCGGCAGTCGCACGTCGTCGAGCACGAGCTCGGTCGTCTCGCTCCCCCGCAGCCCGAGCTTGTCGAGGCGCTGCGCGACCGAAAAGCCGGACGTCCCGGGGGGCACGATGAAGGCCGAGATCCCGTGGCTCCGGAGGGTCGGGTCGGTCGTGGCGAAGACGAGCACCGTGCCCGCCGTGACGGCGTTCGAGGTGAACATCTTCGTGCCGCGCAGGACGAAACCGTCTCCGTCCCGACGGTACCGCGTGGTGAGCCCGGCCGAGTCGGAGCCGGCGCCCGGTTCGGTGAGCGCGAACGCGCCGACCCGTTCGCCCCGCGCGAGCGGTCGGAGGTACTCCGCCTTCTGCGCGTCGGTGCCCCAGTCGAGGATCGGACGCGCGCAGACCGAGAGGTGGACGGCGAGGGTGACCGCGACCGCGGCACTGCCGCGCGCGAGCTCGTCGAGCACGGCCGCGGTCGACGCCGTGTCGCCGCCCGCGCCGTCCCACGCCGGCGGGAGACCGAGGCCGAGGAACCGCTCTTCGGCGAGCGCGCGGACGATCGCGTCGGGGATCCGATCGTCGCGATCGATCGCCGCCGCGGCCGGGCGGACCCAACGCTCCGCGAACGCTCGGGCCCGGGCCCGCCAGCTTCCCGCGTCCTCCCGCGTGTCGGGCATTCGAGAGGGACGACTCTGACGAACCCTTAAGGGATGAGGGCGGGTCGCCGGTCGCCCGAGGGAGGACCCTCCGCATGCCCGCCCCGACTCCGAAGGACCGGTTCACGTCGCTCGACACCCTCGCGCTGGCGCGGGAGGTCCGTGCGCTCGGTCGCGCGCGCGTCGACAAGGCGTTCGACGTGCGGGGTTCCGGCTGGTCGCTCGCCCTGCGGGCGCCGGGCGAAGGGCGGCGGGAACTCCTCCTCCATCCCGGTCGCTACGCCGCGTTGCTCGAGACCGGATCGGTCGAGCACTCGGACGAGCTGTCCCCGGTAGCGAAGGAGCTGCGGCGGCTCCTCACCGGGGCCGCCCTCCGGGGGGCCGAGGCGCCCGGAGGGGAACGGTACCTCGAAGTGGCGTGGGGCCGGAGCGACGACCCCGCGCCGACCGTGCTCGCGGTCGAACTGTTCGGCACCGGCAACCTGATCGTCGCCCACGCCGGCAAGATCGTGGCCGTCGCCCAGAGCCGGCGGTGGGCCCACCGGACGGTGCGCGTGGGGGTCGAATACTCTCGTCCCCCCATCCGGCTGGACCCGTGGACGGTCGGAACCTCCGCGCTGGAAGCCGAGCTCGGGCGGTCCCGCACCGATCTCGCGAGCACCCTGGCCGCGCGCCTATCCTTCGGCGGGCCGGTCGCGGAAGAACTGATCGTCCGCGCGGGTCTCGACGGAAGCGAGCCGGGGGCCGCGCGGGCGGCCGTCGCGGCCGAGCGGCTCTCCGGCGCGATCGCGGAACTTCTCGGGGAGGTCGGCGAACGGCCGCGCGGCTACGTCTATCTCCGGGAGGGCACCGTCGTCGACGCCACCCCGTATCGCTCTCGGCGATGGGCGGCGGAGGACGGAGTGCGCGAAGAAGAGCGGGCGTCGTTCTCGGTCGCGGCGCACGAGTACTTCCGGACGCTCGAGGTTCCGACCGCGTCGCCGGAGGCGGCGGAGGCCGAACGCCAGCGCCGTTCGCTCGAACATCTCCGGGAGCAACAACGGGCCGCCGTCGGCTCGCTCACCGAGGCGATCCAACAGCAGCGCGCCGGAGCGGAGGCGATCTTCGCCCACTATTCCGACGCCGAGGCGGCGCTCGCGCGGTCCCGGCAGGAAGGCCCCCCGGCCCCCACTCTCCGGTCGAACCTCGGCGGCATCGAGGTGACGTTGCGACGCGACGCGTCTCCGAGAGAATCTGCGCAGGAGATCTACGAGGAGGTCAAACGACTGCAGTCCAAGCTCGCGGGCGCCGCGGCGGCCCTCGCGGATACCGAGCGCAAGCTGGCCGCGCCGTCGGACCCGGCACGGACCATCCCCCCGCCCACGTCGCCGGCCGAGGCGGCCCGTCGTAAGATTCACTGGTTCGAGCGGTTCCGATGGTTCATCAGCTCCGAGGGCGCGGTGGTGATCGCAGGACGCGACGCGTCGTCCAACGACCTGGTCGTCCGCCGGAACATGAAGGACGGGGACATCTACGTCCACGCCGACCTGCACGGCGCGGCGAGCGTGATCGTCAAGCATCCCGCCCCGGGAGCGCCCGCGATCACCGAGACGACCCTGCGCGAGGCGGGCCAGTGGGCGGTCGCCTACTCGAAGGCGTGGCGGGCGGGGCTCGCGTCGGCGTCCGCGTTCTGGGTCCACCCGGAGCAGGTGTCGAAGGCCGGGGCGAGCGGAGAGTTCGTCGCTCGCGGCGCCTGGGCGATCCACGGGACGAAGCACGGGATGGAGGACCTGCCGACCGAGCTCGCGCTCGGCACCGTCGAGTACGACGGGGAACCCCTTTGGACGTCGGCGCCCCCGTCCGCGGTCGCGGCCCGGGGCACGGTGCGAGCGGTCCTCGTTCCCGGTCCGGAGCGGGAGCGGGGCGCTCTCGAGGTGGCGCTCTCCCGGGAGCTCGGCCTCACGCGAACGCGGCTCCAGTCGCTGCTGCCGGCGGGCGGCATCGCTCGGCGCACGTAGAGGCGTTGCACGTCCGCCGCCACGAAGCGCGCTCCCGGGTGTTTCCAGGTGCGGCCTTTCGCACGGATCGCGACCACCCGCATCGACGCGGAGTCGATCGCGAGGGTGCTGCCCACCTCGACCTCCGTGGCTGGTTCGGCGACCCAGCGGGCCGGCCGCGTGCGCCCGCGTTCGACGACCGACACCGGCACCGACCGAGAACCCTCCCGGGTGACCCAGAGGATCGGTGCATCCGCCGGCATCGCCGCGGGGAGGCTCTCCCCCGACGGGGACTCGATCCGCCGGATCCGGAAGGGCTCGCCCGCCCCCGGCACGTTGGAGCCGACCTGCAACCGACGGGTGGACGGGACCCGGAGTCGAGTCCGGGACGACCGAGCGCCTTCCGAGACGATCAACGAGATTTCCGTCTCCTCCGGGGCGGTCTGCACAAACGGGTGGGTCCAGCGACATACCTGGCAACGCGCCACTCCGGAGAGTCGGTCGCCTCGGCCCTGGGCCGACCGGTCCCAGCGCAGGATCCGGTGCGGGGTCGTCCGTCCGCAGTTCTCGCAGGGCAAGCTCGCCGCCTGGATTCGGGGACCCCCGGTCGGCGGCTCGAGGGACGTCGGCGCCGGGTCGCTCACGCGATACGGAGCCCGTCCGGCCGCTTGAGGGTTCCCGGACCCGACGGCCGAGGCGAACGCGCGAGTCGAGGGAGGGGAGATAATTACCCGCGCCTCCCCTCGGGACCTTGCGAGGCGATGCCGTGAGGGTTCCCGGGGTCCGCACCGGTTCCGCGTTCCTCGGGGAGGTTCGGCCATGAGACGAACGCGGCGCGAAGGGCCGGTGGTCGGCCTCGTCGGAGTCGGATACATGGGGATCGCGACCGGGCTCGGCTTCGCGGCCCGCGGGCGGACCGTGGTGGCGTACGACATTCGATCGCGAACGAGGTCGGCGCTGCGCCGGGGACGGAGTCCGTACGCTGAGGACGGGCTTCCGGAACTGTTGCGGCGCATGGTCTCCCGCCACCGCTTCCAGGTCGTCGATTCGCTCGAGGAGCTCGCGCAGCGAGCCGAGTGTATCTTCCTCTGTGTGCCCACGCCGCCGAAGCGATCCGGCGAGGTCGACCTGGGGCCGCTGCGGACCGCGGCCCGGGCGCTCGGAGCGGCGTTGCGCGGTGTCCGAGGTTACCGACTGGTCGTCGTGAAGAGCACCGTGGTCCCCGGGACCACGGACCGACTCGTCGAGCCGCTCGTGCGGACGACCAGCGGGAAGGACGCCCGCTCGCTCGGGGTCGCAGTGAACCCGGAGTTCCTCTCGGAGGGCCGGATGGTCGACGACGCGCTTCACCCCGCCCGCATCGTGGTCGGGGCCCGCGAACCGAGGGCGCGACGGCTCTTGCGAGCGGTGTACACCGGATTTCCGGCGCGGATCTTCGAACTTCCTCCCGCCGGCGCCGAGCTCGTGAAGCACGCGTCGAACGAGTTCCTCGCGCTGAAGGTGTCGTACGCGAACGAGCTCTCGCGTTGGTCCGAGCGACTCGGGTCGGACGTGGACGCGGTCGTGGCGGCCGTCGGCGCGGACCCCCGGATCGGGACCGCCTTCCTGCGCGCCGGTCCCGGGTTCGGCGGGAGCTGCTTCGACAAGGACCTGCGGGCGTTCGCCCGGCGCGGCGCGGCCCTCGGTGTCGACCCGCGGATCCCGGCCACCGTGCTCGCGGTCAACGAAGACCAGACCGAGCACGCCCTCGAGCTCGTCCGGTCGACGGCGGGGTCGCTCGCCCGCAAGGAGGTCGCGGTGCTCGGCCTCGCGTTCAAGGTCGGCACGGACGACGTGCGGGAGTCTCGCGCGTTCCCGATCGTCGAAGGCCTCATCGCCGGCGGAGCGCGCGTACGAGTCCACGACCCGTCGGCGCTCGCCAATTTCCGAACGGAGTGGATCCGTTCGGGGCGTCGTACGCGCCGTATCGCGTTCGCGCGCTCGACCCGGGCCGCCCTGAACGGCGCCGACCTCGCGGTCCTGCAGGCGGACTGGCCGGAGTATCGCGACTGGTCGGACGATTGGACTCGTGCCATGCGACGCCCGGTCGTGGTGGACCTGCGACGAGGCCTCGACGTCGCCCGGGCCGATCGGTCCGGGCTGCACGTGGTAGCACTCGGAAGGTCCTCGGCCCCGGCGGTCGCGGGACGGTCCCGGCCGAGGGGAGGGCGGGGTCGATGAAGGTGGTCATCCCGGCCGCCGGCCTCGGGACCCGGTTCCTCCCGGCCACGAAGAGCCAGCCGAAGGAGATGCTGCCGGTGGTCGACCGACCGATCATTCAATACGTGGTCGAGGAGGCCGTCGCGTCCGGCGCGGACGACATCCTGATCGTCACGGGGCGGGGGAAGCGGGCGCTCGAGGACCACTTCGACCACTCTCCCGAACTCGACGTCGGCGGCCGTCATCCCGAGATGGACCGCCTGTCCGAGCTGGTCCGGAAGGCGCGGATCCATTTCGTACGGCAGCGCGAACCGAAAGGTCTCGGCGACGCGATCGGTCTCGCGCGGCATCACACCGGGGGCGAGCCGTTCGGCGTCCTCCTGGGCGACACGATCAACGTCGCCGACCCGCCGCTCCTGCGACAGCTCTGGGACCGGTACGACGCGCTGCAGCGGACCGTGCTCGCGGTGGAGGAGGTGCCCACCGAGAAGATGCGCGATTACGGCATCGTGGAGGGCGAGGAGGTCTCCCCCGGTCTTTTCCGGTGCCGCCGGTTGCTGGAGAAACCCGAGCCGGGAGAAACGTCGAGCCGTCTCGGGATCACGGGGGCCTACGTGTTCACCCCGTCGATCTACCCGGCGATCGACCGGACCGTTCCGGGGCGCCGGGGGGAAGTGCAAATCACGGATGCCCTCCAGCTGCTCGCGGACACCGAGGACGTCTACGCGACGACGTTCCACGGCGTTCGGTACGACATCGGCGACCGATACCTTTGGTTGCGGGCGAACCTCGAATTCGCCCATCGGATCCCGGAGTACCGGGAACGCCTCCGGCCCCTCCTGGAGCGGCTGGTCGCGGAGACGAATCCGCCGCCGGCACGCCGCCCCGCCCATCGCCGGAGGGAGCGCCGTGCCGAATGATCCGGTGGGACGACGGGTCGCCGTCGTCACCGGCGCGACCCGTTCGCTCGGGCGGGAGGTCGCCCGCGGGCTGGTCGCGCGGAACTTCGACGTGGTCACGTGCGCGCTGGGCGACGCCGTCCCCGGCGTCGGCGAGGCGCTGCACCAGCGCGTCGACCTCCGCGACCCCTCGGCGGTCGGCCGGTTCGCCGCGGCGATCCGCGCCCGGTTCGGCCGGGTCGACGCCGTGGTGAATAACGCGGGATTCGTGCCGGCCGTGGCCCCTCTTCCGGAGTCGTCCTTCGAGGACGCCGAGCGAACGTTCGCGACGAACGTGCTCGGTCCGATCTCCCTTCTGCGGGAGACGCTGCCGCTCCTCGTCGCCGCCCCCGGCGGGGGCGTCGTGGTCAACGTGGCGTCGCGGGCCGCGCTCACGCCGGTACCGGGGCTGGCGTCGTACTCGGCGAGCAAGTCCGCCCTCGTCGCGCTGACCCTGGACCTCGCCAAGGAGAACCCCGAGGACCGCCTGTGGTGCGCGGCGGTCTGTCCCGGAGGGTTGAACACGGAGATGCGGGCGAAGCTCTACGGCGCCGAGGACGCGCGGCAACAGTTGCTTCCCGAGGTCGTCGCCCGAGTCATCGTCGAGATCGTCGCCGACCGCACGGTCGGCGGGACGCGATTCCGGTCCGGATCGGCCGTGCTCGTGACGAAGGAGGGAGGGGCGTCGGTCGTGGAGTGGCCGCCCGACGTTCGGGGGCACGCCACCCTCGAGTGGCACTCCACCGCCAAGGGCTAAGACGGCGGGAGCGTCGGGCCGGTCGTTCGATGACGCCGCCGAGGCCGACGGAGGCGATGAGCCGCTGCCACGTCTGCGCCGCGAGCGTACGACCGTTCCTCGACCTCGGCCCCCAGCCGCTCGGGAACGCGTTCGTCCCTCCGTCCGAGGTCGCGGACGAGCAGCTGTACCCTCTCGTCATGGGAGTCTGTGGCGACTGCCACCTCGTCCAGATCGTCGACCCCGCCCCTCCCGAAGCGACGAATCGGGTCTACCGGAACTATTCGTACATACCGACCGGCGTGACGCTCGAGCGGCACTACGCGGGGATCGCCGCCGACATCGTGGAGGTCGTCGCGCCGCGGCCGGGCAGCCGTTTCCTCGACGTGGGCAGCAATGACGGGCTGCTGCTCCGTTCCGTGAAGGCACGGTTCCCGAGCGCCGAGCTGCACGGCGTCGAGCCGTCCGCGCGCATCGCGGAGATCGCGCGCCAGAAAGGGGTTCCGACGACGGTCGGATTCTTCACCGCCGAGACCGCCCGCGAGGTGGGCGCCCGCTGGGGTCGCGTCGACGTAGCGAGCGCCACCCAAGTGCTCCAGCACGTGCGGGACCCGACCGCGCTCTTGCTCCAGCTCCACGACCTGCTCGCGCCGGACGGCGTCCTGGTGCTCGAGGGGCGCGCCTATTTTCCGGCGGTCGCGGAGGAGGTGGCGTTCGATACGTTCTATCACGAACTCTTGTACTGCTTCACGCTCCATTCCCTCGAACCGCTGCTCGCCCGCGCCGGTTTTGCGGTCTTCCATGCGGCGCGGAGCGATGCGTATGGAGGATCGCTGCGCGTGTTCGCCCAGCGCGCGGATACGGGCCGACGCGACGTGCGGTCCACCGTCGGGGAGCTGCGTGCCGCCGAGGTCGCCGCGGGGGTGCCGCGATTCGCGACGTACCGCGCGTTCGCGCACCGCGTGGCGTCGGTTCGGGATTCGCTCCGCGCGACCGTCGAGAACGCGATCTCCGGAGGTCACTCGCTCGCGGGGTACGGCGCTCCTTCCACCGGCACGACGCTGCTGAGCTACTGCGGGCTCGGGCGCGATGTGGTCCGGTACATCGTCGACGACAACCCGCTCAAGCAGGGGCTCGTCACCCCCGGGACCCACGTGCCGATCACCCCGTCGA
>Ga0187783_10001265_pt1 | contig 18623 bp, 15 predicted proteins | sample 1015_SJ02_MP02_2_FD_132471 | JGI IMG/M metagenome (GOLD analysis project Ga0187783, IMG submission 132471) | Tropical peat soil microbial communities from peatlands in Department of Meta, Colombia - 1015_SJ02_MP02_20_MG | ecosystem: Environmental > Terrestrial > Soil > Wetlands > Peat | place...
GGCTCTCGGCGCGGCCATTTGTGGGCGCCTGATTGCGCTCGGCTGGCTGGCGCGGCGGCGCGATAGCCGCGCGTTGCGCGTCACACACGACGGGGCGCGCGAACTCAGACGCTACTTCGGCGTAGCTTTGGCTTAACGGGCCGCTGTTCAGCTTTGAGCCGCGGGGCGCGTCTGCCAAGACTCAGTAACATTCAGTTGGCACCATCCGTAGCTATTCACGTGAGCAAAATTGCTATGCCGGTCGCGGTGTGCCGCGCGAATTCTAGCGATGTTTGCTGTAGAAGAGAGATTCTTCGGGGCGCAAGGCGGCGCTTCCTTCGGCCTGGGGCCTCAGGACAAGCAGAATGACGGGGACAAAGGTGATTGGCGCAGAAGAGGAGCGGGGACAGGCATTTTACGCGTCGGGGACGGCGATCGTGGTGTATGTGGCGCTGGCGCGGGTGGCGCTCTACTTTCTTTCGGCGACGCACTACGGATACTTTCGCGACGAGCTGTATTACCTGGCGTGCGGCGAGCATCCGGCGTGGGGATACGTGGATCAGCCGCCGCTGATCGCATGGGTGGCGTGGCTGCTGCAGCATACGATCGGGACATCGTTGTGGGCGCTGCGATTGCCGCCGGCAATTGCCGGAATCGCGAGCATTTTTCTGGCGGCGCGGCTCGCGCGCGAGCTGGCAGGCGGACGCTGGGCGATGTTTCTTGCGGCGCTGGCGACGTTGATGGCGCCGGTGCTGCTGGCTTTTTCGCATTTGTTCACGATGAACGCGTTCGACCTACTGCTATGGACGGCGATTGCGTTCCTGATCGCGCGGATTGCGAAGAGCGGCAACGAGAGACTTTGGCTCGCAATCGGCGCGCTGGTGGGGATCACGATCTTGAACAAGTACGCGGTGGTCTTCTGGGCTTCAGGACTGATTTTCGGCGTGTGCCTGACGCCGCTTCGCGAAAGCCTGCGACATCGCTGGTTCTGGATTGGCTGCGCGGTTGCGGCGGCGATCGCACTACCGAATTTTCTCTGGCAGTGGCGCCATCAGTTTCCATTCTTGCAGCTGATGCACAACGTCCGCGCGAGTGGGCGCGATATCGTGCTTCCGCCGCTGCCTTACCTTGGAGCGCAGGCGCAGATGCTCGGGTATGTGGCCGCGATTCTTGTGTTGTTTGGGCTGCTTTTCTTTTTTTCGAGGCAGGGGCGGACGTTTCGCGTTCTTGGCTGGGCGTATCTGGTGTTCCTCGCGGAGATGGTGCTGCTACACGGCAAGATGTATTACCTGGCGCCCGTGTATCCGACGATGTTCGCGGCGGGAGCGGTGTGGATCGAGAGCGCGACGCGACGCGAGCAATGGGGCTGGTTGAAACCGGCATTGGCGATGGCGATGATCATCGTGTCTGGAATCTACCTTCCGACGATCCTGCCTGTGCTCAGCGTGCCGAATTTTCTGGCGTACGAGGACACGATGGGGATCGAGCAGCAGAAGTTCGAGCACGCGCGGCTGGGACCGCTACCACAGCTCTACGCGGACATGTTCGGCTGGGAGGGGATGACACGGACGGTCGCGAACTTTTATCACACGCTGTCGTCAGAGGAGCAGAAGAACACGGCCATTTTCGCGAACAACTACGGCGAGGGAGGCGCGATCGATTTCTTCGGGCCAAAGTACGGTCTGCCGAAGGCGATCGGCGGACACCAGAACTACTGGTTCTGGGGGCCGCGGGGATACACGGACGCGAGCATGATCATCTTAGGAGAGGGCAACGAGCGCAACATGCAGCAGGATTGCGCGAGCTATTCGGTCATCGGGAGCGGCAAAGACCCGCTGTCGCGTCCGGACGAATGGCTGCCAATCTACTATTGCCGCGGATTCAAGTGGAACCTGCAGACGTTTTGGCCGGAGCTGAAGCACTGGCGATAGCTTTTGCCGGCTTCCACGAGAAGATAAGAGAGATTCTCCGGCTTGCAGCCTCAGGCCAAGCAGAATGACGACTTGTTTGGGTGCGAAGGGATCGGCGAGCGGCTTCCTGGCAGAAAAAAGGAGCTTGGAAATTTCGCTTGACACGAAGGCCAAAAATACATGTATATGCATGTTGTGGGGAAAGCAGAGAACGCGCAAAGAAAGGCGATGCCGGTGCTGCCGTGCGCGTGCGCGAACCTGCGGCGGGCGTCGCGGGCGGTGACGCGGCTCTATAACCGCGAGATGCAGCAGCACGGGATCGAGGTGACGCAGTTCACGCTGCTGATGTCGCTGAACCAGACGGGCGAGATCCCGCAAGGGAAATTGGGCACGCTGCTGGGGCTCGATTCGACGAGCCTGACGCGGATGCTCGAGCTATTGCGGAAGCAGGGCTGGGTGCACGCGAAGGAGGGCGAGGACCGGCGGGTGCGGCTGTTTTCGCTAACGGCGGCAGGGAGGGAGAAGTTCGTACAGGCCACGCGGCACTGGAAGCGGGCTCAGGAGCGGTTGAAAGCCACTCTGGGCGAAGAAACGATGAGGCAACTGGCCGAGGTGCTGGCGGAAGTGACGCAGAGGGTTTGAGGGTTTTTTTGCATCAATACATATGTATATACATCTAACTCTAGACCAGCGGAAGTTCGATCAAGCAAAAGGAGGCGGGCGATGGATGTTCGAGCGATTTTCGGAATGAACGTGCTGTTGAGTCTTGCAAGTTCGGTGGTGGCTGCCAAGTTGTATGTGTGGCCGTGGCTTCGGGCAAGGGATCGGTCCAGCGCTCTCGCTTCGCTGACGGCCCCACACATGTTTCTTCGTTTTATCGGGCTGAGCTTCGTGATTCCCGGCGTGGTTTCGCCCGCGCTGCCGGCTGCATTTGCGGCGCCCACGGCGTGGGGCGATTTGGTGGCTGGATTACTAGCGATACTGGCCACGATAGGTTTGGCGAAAAAGGCGTCCTGGGCGACTGCGGCAGTGTGGATATTCGACATTTGGGGCGCGGCCGATCTGTTGTTTGCGTTCTATACGGGACCGCATGCGGGACTGCGTCCTGGGGCGCTGGGAGCGGCATACTATCTTCCGACGACCATCGTGCCGGCGCTGCTCGTCAGTCATTTTCTGATTTTCGGGCTTTTGCTTCGCACGGGTGCGAACGGTGTTGGAGCGAAGGCTAGTTTCGCGCGTTAGGGCCGAGCGAGGCGACGCGGCGCTCGAGGTCGCCCGCAATTTCTTCCGCGGGCGTCTCGGGAGCGAAGCGCGCGGGCGCGCCGATCGAGACCGTGATCCGGCCTGGGCGCGCCCAGTGCTTGCCAGCTCGTTTCAAGTCGAAGATACCACCGAGATAAGCGGGCACTACGGGCACACCGAGTTGCGTGGCGAGCAAACCGATTCCGGCGCGAAACGGGCTCATGCGGCCGTCCTGCGTGCGCGTGCCTTCGGGGAAAATCAGCACGCTCCAGCCGCGATCGACAAGATCGCCCGCGAAAGCAAAACTCTTGCGGAAACCGGCGCGCCGCGGGAGCGGGAATACGTTGTAGACGGAGACGACGAGCCAATAGGCGGCGCGATAAGCGGGCGCGGCGATGAAATTGGTTCCCGGCGGCGGATTGCGAAACGATTCGAGCAGCTCGCCATCCATGGCGACGGCGAGCTTGCGGCGAAAGCGATGTGGCAAGGCTTGCCAGAGGTAGGCGGGATCGAAGTAGGCGACGTGGTTCGCGACCACGAGCACGGGGCCGCGAACGTTTCGCAACTGGTCGCGGCCGATCACCCGCGGCCAGCCGAGCAGCAGCATCGCGGGACGCCCGAGCAGATTCAAGACGAGCGCGCGAAGGACGCGGATCGGCCAGCTCTGCGCCCAGCGCGAATAGTGGAATGCGGTGGCGCGCTCAACAGGCTGCTCGATGAGGCGTTCGATTGCGCCGACGGTGTCGGCGTTGGTGAAATCGGCCTCGCTGAGGTCAACCTGATAGCGATTCTCGAGAGCGCTCATGAGTTCGACGCGCTCGATCGAGCTGAGCTGGAGTTTGGTTGCGGCTGATTCCGCTGACTCGCGGCCGCGCGAGACGCGCGCGAGGAGGTTGGCGAGCGGAGCGGACGCGCGGGCGGCTTGAGAGGCGCCAGCGTGCGAGACGGCGACACCTTCGGCGGCGAATTTTTCTGCGACGGCGGCGCGGATGGCGCTGAGGACCGGCTTTTGGGTGGGCGTGCGCGGAAAATCGTTGGCGGGCCAGACGAGCCAGTGGCGCATTTGCTGAAAGGGCGCGAGGCGCTCGTTGGCGCGAGCGACGGCGACAGACGCGAGATCTTCGGCGCCTGAGCGGCGATCGTTCGAACTATCTTGCGAATCGCGCAGAAGCAGAACGGCGCAGGGCTCCGCGTTGCCGTCGCGTTCGAGGCCGAGTACGACGCAATCGCGCACGGCCGTCTCTTTGCGTAACTCAGCTTCAAGATCTTGCGGGTAGACGTTCAATCCCTCGGGCGTGACGATTACGTTTTTCAGGCGGCCTTTGAAGTAGAGATTGCCGGCAGCGTCGCGTTCGCCTAGATCGCCGGTGTGAAACCAACCCTCCGAATCGAGCACGGGCGCGACTCCGGAAGTTCCCGTGGAATTTTTCCAGTAGCCGGAGGCGACGTTTTCACCGCGCACAAGAAGTTCGCCATTTTCATCGAGTCTGACTTCAAGTCCTGGCAGCGCCTTGCCAATCGACCCTTGGCCGTGCCGAAACGGATGATTCAGGCTGACGAGCGAAGTGGTCTCCGTGAGGCCATAGCCTTGAATGACGGCGTAGCCGAGGCGCGTCCAGAATCGCTCGGCCGCTTCGGGAAGCGCGGCGCCTCCGGAAACGATGGCCCAAAATTTCCAGCCGAACTGGCGACGAATCGCCCGGAAGCGCCACCAACGAAGCACGAAGTGCTCGCGTTCGGACGCTTTCCAGTTGCGACGGAATTTTTCGAGGCAGCCGCGCGATTCGAGATCGCGCTCTATGTGATCGCGGAGCGATTCGATCAGGCGGGGAACGGTGATGAGGGCCGAGACGCGTTCGTTGCGAATGGCGCGGATGACTTCGGCGGGATTCAGCGTGTCGAGAAAAACGGAAGTGGCACCGAAAATTTGCGCCAGGAAAATTCCAAGCAACTGGCCGAAGACATGGCTGAGCGGGAGCAGATCGAGAAAGCGGAGCGGATGCACGAGCCGTTCGTAACGGCGGTAATGCGCGAATTCGCGTTCGATGGGCTCGATATTCGCGAGGATGTTGCCGTGGGTGAGGACAACGCCGCGCGGTTCGGCGGTGGTCCCGGAGGTGAAGACGATTTCGACGGGATCATCGCGGGTTGCGCTGACAGGCGAGAGTTTTTCGTCTGCGAGCGCGGCGGCGTTGGAGCGGTCGATCAGATCGTCAAATCGAAGCGTGACCGGAGCGATCGAGCCCGGCATGTCGCGGCCGATCATCGCGAACCGCGCGCCGGATTCGGCTACGACGCGCTGCACGAAGGATTTTTCGGCGATCGCGTCCATGGGAACAGCAATGGCCCCGCGAAAAATGCAGCCGAGAAATGCGGCAACCCATTCGCCGGAATTTTCGCCCCAGAGGAGGACACGGTCCCCTTTGGCGATGCCGCGGGATTCAAGTTCGTGGGCGAAGCGGGCTGCGGCGCCGAAGAGGTCGGCGTAGGACCAGCGGATCGTGCGATAGCCGCGCCGCCAGACGACGGCGATTTCGTTTCGGGGGCGCGAGTCGGGTTGAAAGTAGTCGAGGAGGGAGTGGCGGGGCATGGCTTGAGTTTCGCTTATTCACGGCTGGGTTGGGAAGAGGCGGAGCGCCGGCGGCCAAACCCTGCGGCGATAAGTGCGCTACTGCTGTTGAGATTGAGGTGATTGCTGCTTTGCAAGCAAAGAGAGATTCTTCAGTCGCGTTCCGCGACCTCCCTTCGATCGCCGCAGGCGCTCTCAGGGCTGGCAGAATGACGAGGCTGTTCGTGTGCTACTGCTGTTGCTGAGGTTGGGGCGGTTGCTGCTTAGCCAGGTCGGACTTGGACGCGTCCGGCGCGGCCGGCTTCTCGTAGCGCACGAGATAAGGCATGAACGGCGTGATCTCGAACGGCATCTTCTCGCGCGCGGAAAGCAGCGGCACAGGCTTGGCCTTCAAGAGTTCAACGCGATCGGACCATGGGTCGAGCTTGACACGGGCGCCAATGGGAAGCGCGGCGATTTGGTCGACCTTCTCAGGCTGGAGAGCAGGGGCGGTGCTCATCAACTGCGTATAGAGGAAAACGCGATTGCCAATGTGCGGGCTGATCAGAGCCGGCAATTGCTGGCGCGCCGCGTCGAGTTGCTTAAGGAAGAGCCCCGCGCTGACGAGCTTGTCTTTGTATGGAGAGTTTTTCAGCAGATCAATTGCTTTTTGGCTGGCGGCCTGCATTTGATCGGGCGTGTCATGGAACGAGAAGCGCGCGACGGCATCGACGGTTGAGACGTCCGTCATGTCGTTGAAGCCCCACTCATCCGTGGAGGGCTTCATGACCATCAGGTCAGCGAGTTCTTGGGCGATTATGGTCGCGAGGCTGGCTTCGTCGGGCAAGACGTCGATCAGACCGCGACTGAGCACGATGGTGTGGCCGATGGAGAAAGATTCAAGCGTGCCGGTTAGAAGAACGCGACAGTGCACGTCCGGTTCGATATCGAGATTGTTGGTGACTTCGAGATTGTTGACGACGGTCTCGAGAACTTTGTCAACGTCACTCGGCGGCGAGAGTAAGCCGTCGCGCTGCATGCGGTCGAGGACATTGACTTCGGCCTGATGCTGCCATTCACGCTCGGCTTCGACAGGCGAGCGATCCCGGTCGGTCGGCGCCTGGTCCTGAATGGCGTTCGGCGACTCGATGGTCATTTCGCTGAGGGTCTGCTCGTGGCTGACGTTTTTCAGGTTGTAGCCCCACAGGCGGGTCTGGGCTTTGAACTGAACGTTGTTGCCGAAGAAGTCCTTCATATCGGACTCCTGGCTATAGACAAACGCCGGCAGCCACAGTCCCGGCTGCATATTGGCGCGCCAGCTATCGAAATGGAGATCAAAGCCATTGGCGCCGCCCATCGGCGTGTAGATACCGTTGAAGCGAACAATCGTAAAGTTCTGGTCCTCTGCCCAGATGCGGCCCTTGAAGCGGCCCTTTCCTGATTTCGGGAGCGGCGTTACGTCAAAAACGAGGCAGCGGACATCGCCGAGAAATTGGCGCCCGATGTAGTCGAACTGGTAGTGCTGGCGGTCGAACGCAGAGGTGTCGATGTAAACCATCTGGAGGAAGCCAGCCGGGATATAGGCCGCCGTGAAGAGCCCGGCAATATGCGAGAGCGGATTAAATTGATCGAGCTTTTTGGATTTCTTCATCAGCATCGAATTGTCGACGACCGCTTTTGACAGGTCAGCCTGCCCGAGAAAATAGTGGTCGTGCACAGGAACGATTCCCATTTGCTTATCGGGCTTCATGTCCTGAATGTAGGTCTCGATGATGGGGTCGTAGCGGCGAATGATGGCGACTTCATCGTGTTCACGAGCCGTGATGCGGTCGATGGCCTGATTGACGGTGAGTCCCTGAGCGGAGGGCGGCTGAACTCCCTCTTGGGGTTGCGTCTGATTTGCCGGCTGGGATTGCGCTTGGGGCGCCTGGTCGGACTGCGCCCAGGAGATTCCGGCGACAGGAAGCAAGAGCGTCGCCGTCAAGCATAGTGTTTTCAACACGCGCATTCCGTACCCCTTTCGGTACGCCTCTAATAGGCCAGTTGGAATGTTATGTGAACGACGGCCGGGGAGTCGACTGGCTGGCCATCCTGCTGAGCCGGACGAAAACGAATCTGGCGTGCAGCGGCCTCGGCTGATTCATCCAGGCCGTAGCCCAAACCCCGAACAACGCGGCCGACTCGGATTTCCCCCGAAGCCGCAAAAACAACCTCGAGGAGCACGTCTCCTTCAATCTTCTTGCTGCGTGCGTCGTCCGTATACTCTGGCTTCGGCACGAAAAGAACCTCGACCGGCTCGGTATTCGAGGCGACCGTCCCCTGTTTCTTCGCAGTGGGCGCTGCGGCGGATTGATCAGCAAACGCGCCCTGCTGCACGGCCCCGCGGGGACCACCTGGACCAGCAACTGCAATGCCATCACCGAAGCCGGTGCTGGCTACGATGCCGCGAGCGCCTTTCGCGCCGCCTGTGCCATTGCCGTTTCCGGGACCCGCCGGCATGTCATACCCGCCGAGCTGAACCATGTTGGGGTTCCGGTCGGTCTTCTTGTTGTCTGCGGCGCTATTGGGATCGCCAAAGCCGCCGGTTTGGACGGCTTCGCGCGGCTTTTTCAGGGTCGGGAGGGCCGAACTGCCAAGCGAAATTGGCGGATCAAGCTTGGCTACTTCCGGTGCGGCTTCCTTGCGAGCAACGACTGTCTTCACCATGGGTTTCGTGATGACAGGATTGTAAATTTGGGGCTTCACCGGGGGCGGAACGATTTCCGGTTTGGGAATTTCCTTGACGACTTCACGCTTCACGACAACCGGTTTAGGCGGCGGTTGCGGCTTCCACTCAGAGATTATTGGCGCGGCAAGCGGCATAACATACTCGTGCGTCGCCAAGACAAACCTCTGCGGCATCAGCATGGGAGCGACGACGAGCGCAGCCAGCGCGAGGCATTCGAATACGAAGCCTGCACCGAACGAGCGCCAGCGGCGCTGGCCGTCAGGCAGCAACGCATTGTGTAGTAGAGACGAGTTCTTTACCGATGCCAAAGTTCACCCCAGGTGCTTTTTCTGGCTGGACCAGCGTTGACAGAAAAATGGTGGTCATACGTTAGTACCAAAGCAAAAGCCTGCTGGGCGATAGGACCGTAGTACTATTGTACCTCCCATCGTGTTGAAAGCGACAACGAGGCGAAGGCGCAACTCTTCCTCGCGGTAAGTGCGAATCATCGGGATCCCTCAGAAAAGATTGGCCAAGGACGGGCATTTTCGGATCACGTTTCGGGCCAAAAGACGTCACGACCCGCCGGGATTTTGAAGCGTCGGAAAAAACCAAACGGAGCGCGGTTGAGGGATCCGCGCTCCGTTCGTACGATTAGCCGAGTTCTGAGATGGTTGCCTACTGCGGTTGGACAACCAAGTAGTGAGTCACTCCACCCTGGCTCATTACCAGGAGCAGAACCGGCTGGTTGCCAGCAGCGGACAGGGCTTGCTTGTATTGCCCCACGCTGCTGATTGGCTTGTGATTGACTTCCTCGATGACATCTCCGCGTTGCAACCCAGCTGCAGCTGCAGGACTCGATTCATCGACGGAACTGACGACCACACCATTCGTGCCGGACGGCACTTGGAGTTGCTGCGCGATGTCCGGGGTCAGTCCCTGAACTTCGACACCCTGCAAGCCTCCCGTGGCGTTGTTTTCGCCCGGTTCATTGTTTGTAGCTGACTTTTCCGGCAGTTCGCCAAGCGTAACGTTCACGTTTTGCGTTTTGCCGTCGCGCATGACGTCGAGGCTGACGTTGGTGCCCGGCGCTGATTCGGAAACACGGAGCTGGAGATCGTTCGCATCCTTCACAGGAGTTCCGTTGAGGCCGACGACAACATCGCCCTTCTTGAGACCCGCGCGCGCTCCGGGTGTATTCGGCTGAACATCACCGATCAGTGCGCCCGCGTTTTGATTGAGATTGAAGGCCTTGGCGATTTCGGGCGTGACGTTCTGAATGTAGACGCCCAGATAGCCACGGACGACTTTTCCGTGCGCGACGATCTGGTCCATGACGCCGCGGGCCATGTTGATGGGGATCGCGAAGCCGACGCCGAGATTGCCTTCACCGCCGCCAGTCTCAATGGCAGTGTTAATACCGATCAGATTGCCGTGAAGATCGATCAGCGCTCCGCCGGAATTTCCCGGATTGATCGAAGCGTCCGTCTGAATGAAGTCCTCGTAATTCTCGATGCCGAGGCCACTGCGGCCGGTGGCGCTTACGATTCCCATCGTGGCCGTGCTCTTCAGGCCGAATGGTTCACCGATGGCGAAGACCACATCGCCTACTTGCAGCTTTGAAGAATCGCCAAAGGCGAGGACCGGAAGATTATTGGCGTCGATCTTGAGGACGGCGACATCAGTCTTCGGGTCCGTTCCGATGAGCTTAGCGGTGAATTGACGATTGTCGGCGAGCTGAACTTTGATATCAGTGGCGCCCTCGATCACGTGATTATTCGTGAGGATCGTGCCATCGCTGGTGACGATCACGCCCGAGCCGAGGCTTTCTTCACGTTGAGGATGGGGTTGCATTCCCTGTCCGAATTGATCGCCAAAAAACTGACGAAAGAAAGGATCGTTGAAGAAAGGCATGTTCTGACCCTGCTGCCGGTCTTTCACGACTTTGGAAGTGTGGATGTTGACTACAGCCGGCATGGCCGGCTTCAAAACTGCGGCGAAACCGTTGGTGAAGCTTCCCAACGAAACCGGCATGGCATTCCGCGCTACAGTGATATCGAGCTTCGGCGCGCCAAAGACGGAGTGATTCGACCAATTTCTCAAACCGATGGCCAAGACACCGCCGACGACCAGCGTGGTCAAGAGTATGACGGTGGCGACCCATCGGGGAATTTGCAAGTGACTACTCTTCATGAAATATCTCCCTTTCCCACCCCGGCGTGCCAAGCAGGCCTCGGGCGGCTACGGTGTTAGACGTAGGTGACCGGAATTCGTTTTAATGCTGCGATGAGACGGACTTGTTCCCCAAACCCTCGCGCCGACTGTGGCGGTGCGCTTGCGCACAAAGCAAAGACCTCTGCGTCCATCATGCGACATGCTTTATTTTAGATGCAATCGGGGTTTCGCCGGGGTTCGCGACAAGCTGGCCATCCCAGGAAAGCATTAGAAACTCGAATTAATTCCGCTAGCCGATCAGGCGGGCGATGAAGAATGCAGCGGCCGCGGCGAGGCCGCCGACGATGACGGTTTGCACCCCGCCGCGAAGCGGATTTACGCCGGTGTAGTGCCCTTTGACCGAGCCGAAGACAAAAAGAGCAAGCACGGTGACGACGATCGAGACCCAGAGCGCAGGACGAACGTGGCTCATCAAAATGTAAGGCGCGAGGGGGATCACGCCGCCGACGATGTAGGAAACGGCAATCGTGAAAGCGCTGCGGCCAGCGCGCTTCGGATCCGGCTCCTCCAGGCCCAGTTCAAAACGCATCATGAAGTCGACCCATTTTTTTTGATCGGCGGTGATGGCCGTAACGATGGGCGCCATTTCTTCGGAGGAAAGCCCGTAATCCTGAAAAACTTTGACCACTTCGTACTTTTCGATTTCGGGAAGCTCGACGGTTTCGCGAATTTCGCGTTTTCGTTCGGATGCGTAGTGCTCGGAGTCGGTCTTCGCGGCAAGATAACCGCCCAGGCCCATCGCGATCGAGCCAGCGGCAATTTCGGCGAACCCGGCGGTGACGATAATGCTGGTGCCGTGGGCCAAAACGGCGGCAGCACCGGTGAGTCCAGCAGCGAGCGCGAACGGAACCGTCAGGCCATCGGACATTCCAATGACGATGTCGCGTACGGCTGCGGTGGCAGTGAAATGCTTTTCGACGTGTTCGGCGTCCGCCATTCAGTTCCCCAGAGTGTTTTGAGAAATTGCCGCGCGGGTTCTCCGCTTCCGGCAAGACGCGTATAATCGCTGGGAAGGAAGCGTAATTTAGGAGGTAGATAATGGCAAGCACTTCCGGACATTCCGCACAAGGAGCCGCTCCGCAAATGAGCTACACGTTGCCACCGTTGCCGTATTCATTTGACGCGCTCGAGCCTTACATCGACGCGAAGACCATGGAAATCCATCACGACAAGCATCATGGCGCGTACGTCACGAATCTCAACAAAGCGCTCGAGGGACACGCCGATCTTCAGCGGCTTTCGGTCGAAGAGCTGCTCGCGCAAATCAACAAAGTTCCTGAGAACATCCGCACGGCCGTCCGCAATAACGGCGGCGGTCATATGAATCATTCGATGTTCTGGAAGATCATGAAAAAGGGCGGAGGCGGAGAGCCCAGCGGCGATGTTGCGAACGCAATCAAGAGCGCGTTCGGCAGCTTCGCCGAGTTCAAAACAAAATTCAATCAGGCTGCGACGACGCGGTTCGGTTCCGGGTGGGCCTGGCTCTTGTTCCGCGATGGGAAGCTGACGATGGAATCGAGCGCCAACCAGGACAATCCGATCATGGATGGCGGCAAGGCGTTCTTCGGGCTGGATGTGTGGGAGCACGCCTACTATTTGAAGTATCAGAATCGCCGGCCAGAATACATCGAGGCCTGGTGGAATGTGATCAACTGGCAGCAGGTGGCCGATAATTACGCGCAGGCCAAGAAGTAGCGGATTATAGTCGGGAGTAGGAAGCACGAGCAGGTCAAGCGCAGCAGCGGTACCCTCTTTGGGCATACGACCTTGCATCGGCTCCGTGTGATCTGGTTGATCGACAGACCTTGAGCAGCAGCGGATTATAAGGAGGCCCGTGGGGACGGGCCTCCCAGCGTGCGATGTGGAGGTACGGCCGTTGCCGGCCCCAGAGCGTGTCCCGGCGCACTGAGTCGGGCGGCCATACAGAAGAAACACCAAGGAACGAAAAAAGTTGCGAGCTGGAGTCTAGACGCCTGCCGCCCGTATCCGCAGAACGGACCGCTGCTTGCTTTGGGCAAAGGCAATTTACGTTCCCATCTACATACTGATTAAGGACTTTTTGAGCTGAGCCGTCGCGAAAATTATTTCGCGTTAGGCGACTGGAAGGCTTGACGACTGCCCCGAAATCTGTAAACTGCACTTTTCCACATGGCTACTTTGCCCAATCCGCTGGACGAGGCGCTGAGGGATTTCGAGTTCCCCCAGCGGGAAGCGGCCTTTTTCTACGGATTGTTCCTACGGGGGCATTCGGCGGACGAGCTGCGGCGCGACATCGCTGTTCCGGCTACGGTGCTCGCAAAGTGGGACAAAGAAACGATGGGTGAGCCGCAACTGAAGCCGCGCCTCGAGCGGATTCGGCGTTACAGGCAGCACGTCCTGGCGATTTTCGAGAATTTGATCGGGCACGACGCAGCGACACAAAAACTTCAGTAGCGGTCCCGGAGTTCCTTCCAGTTTTCCCCTCAGTCACAAATATTTTCGCGCTTAGTTCTCACGTTGGCTCGCTGATTTGCGGTCCACAGCTGAAGCTGTTGGCGACTCCGCATCCGGTGGCGCCGCATTGCGAGAACAAGAGAAACGTTCTGCTAGCATGAGCCGACTCATGCGGGAGGGCGGATGGCAGTAGTTGTTGCGGCGATTTTTGTGATCGTCGCCGCGTTCATTTTGTGGGGTGTCGGAGATTTCGTCCGCGCAGTAACCGGGAGTGGCGGCGGGGCCTGGCCGGTCTCGATCGGAATCGGCGTCGCCGCGACTGTATTTGTCGGCGGACTGCTGAACGTTTCGCACGTGGCATATCGACCGGCACTGTGGCTCATCGTCATCGTTGGAATCGTCATTAGTGTGCTGCGGATTCGGAGGGTTCGATTCGTCGCGATCGATCGCTCGGGCGGCCTCGAAATCCTGGCAGCTGGAGTGGTGATCGCCGCGGTCATTTTGTTCACGATTTCGACGCAGTTGCCGCCCCGGATGTTCAATTTTCACGACGATTTCGAAAAGTACCTTGCGCATCCGGTGAAAATGCTGGCCACCGGCACGGTAGCGAGCGGGCCGCTGAGTTCGATGGGAACGGAGACGCTCGGGGCGCAGGCATTTCTGCAGGCATTCGTGCTGTCGGTTTCACCGATTGGATACATCAACGGCGTGGACGCAGTCTTTGGATTGTTTTTGATTATGCTGTTAGCGGCGTCGGCTGGATGGCGGCGGTTTCGCTGGTTTCCAGGCGCGATGCTCGGCCCGCTGCTCGTGGTGATCGTGAATCCTCAATATGTGAATGTGTCTGCGCTTAACATGGGCGCCGCGCTGATGGCAACGGCCGTGTTGCTGGTTTCCGAGGCAAGAGAGGAGACGGTAGCTTCGTCCGCGATTCTTGGACTGATTTACGCGGCACTGGTGGCTTTGAAACCAATTTTCGCCGTGTTTGTAGCGTGCCATCTGCTGCTTTCCGCGCTGGCAGTTGGAGGGCGATTCAAACCTGCGAAACTGAATTTGATCTGGGCGGTGCGCACAATCTTGTGGACAGGCGTGGGGCTGGCGGCCTGGGTAGCAATGTACCTTCCCAATTATTTCAGTCGCGGGATGTTCGCAGGGCAGCCGAGCCGGAATGGGCCGCGGGGCGCTTTGAATTTGTTCTCGATGCACACTTTGCTCTATGGCAGCAGTTACGCGGCGTATTCGACTGTTGTGGCACTGGCGTGTGTCGGAGCGATTTTGGCCGTTGTTTCATGGCGGCGTGGCGACAGCCAGAAAGATCGCGGCGTGGCGCTGGGGATTTTTGCGGGCGCGGCTGCCGGCGTGGTGTCGTACTTGGTCGTAGTGGTTGGTTTGGGACCGCGACTTTCGGGCTACGAGACAAGCTTGAGATTCTCGGTTCCCTTCGTATTGGGGGCGTGCCTGGTTCCCATTCTGATGGTAACCGCGCTACCCAAATTGCCGCGGGCTGTTCCGGAGTCGTTGGCGCTTGTTGCGGGCATTTTCATGCTGGCTTTTTTTTCTCCTTCCGCAGTCGCACGCTATCGCGAGGCCGTAGAATTTCATTCGGCGATCGCGTTCAATCCCGTCGAGCAATATTCCGGCTATCTTGCATACAACGACTATTGGCTTTCGCCAGCTGCAAGGGAATACGTTCGAGGATTTCAGGATAAAGTTCCGCGAGGCGAACGCCTGCTCGTGTGGATCAACACGCCGTTTCTGATCGATTACAAACGAAACGGAATCGTGGATGTCGATACGGCCGGGATTGGCTCGCCGTGGGCGCACGTTCCTGATGGCGTGCAGTACGTGCTGTGGCAGTACAAGGGGCTGGGAGTTCGGACGAGCGTCGACTATGAGGAAGTGATGGCGGGAGAAGGAGCGCGCGAGCGCGAGATTGCGGCGCGCGCACTGGCATTTGGCGGCCTGCTGATGAGACTGTCGAACAGCTCTCCGGTGATCGCGAGCGATGACAAATTTGTCTTGTTCCGGATCGGTCCTAATTGATTTGTGCTCTCACTCCTACGAAACCGAGAGTCCCGGCCCTCTCGCGAGCCAACTATTCGAAATGGATCATGACGATTTCAGGAGTGGTGCCCACGCGCAAGGGAGGACCCCAAGTGCCGGCGCCGCACGAAGTGTAAACGAAGAGATCGCCGCAGCGCTGTAGCCCGTAGGCGAATTGCCGATAGACGCGATCTACGATGCGCGTGAATGGGAAGAACTGGCCGCGATGCGTGTGACCAGAGAGCTGCAAGGAGATCCCCTCTTCCGCGGCTACCTGGGGATGGTCCGGCGCGTGCGTTAGGAGAATGCTGGGCTGGGTGCGATCGATCGCCGCGCGCTGGAGATTCGAACGGAGCCGGTCAGGATGAGAGGCGTTGTGATAGTGAACGCCCACGAACTGCAGGCCGTCGAGAGTGAGTTTGTCGTGACCCAAAACGTTCACGCCTGATTTTTCCAACGCATCGAAATACTTTCGCGAGTCCGAAAATTCCTCGTGATTGCCTGCGATGAAGTGAATCCCAAACGGAACCGATAATCCGGTCCAGGGCCGCGCAAGGCCGTCGTAATCGGCCGCGGTGCCGTCGTAGAAATCACCGCCGATCAAGACAAGATCCGGACGCTGGCCCGCAATTGCCGAGACGATGCGACGCAGAGAACCGTAGCTGCGAACCGGGCCGAGATGCGTGTCGGTGACGAGGGCCGCGGTGCGCGTGCGCCATGATTCGGGAAGATTCGGCAGGCGGACCGTGATGTGCTTCAGGCGCGGGCGGGCGGCGTTGATGATGCCGTAGAGGCTGACGACGAGCGCAAGGCCGAAGGTAATCACAGCGATTGGCCAGCGCTGCAAGCGCAGATTTGACAGGCGGGCGATACCGTATAGGGGCCACGAAATGATTGCTGCGAGAAGAAAATAGAGTACAGTTCCCAGCCAGGCTGCAGAAACGGTGTAAAACGCTCGCACGAGCAGGTGTTTATACCGATAGGCGAGCAACGAAGCTGACAAAAAGCTGACCGACAAAAATGCCATCGCGACGGCCAGCCCCGAATTGCCGGGAGGATCGAGCGAGTTCGCAGGCAAACGCCAGAACCAGGTCCATGTCTCGTATACGAACCAATGCCCCAAGAACAGAATCGCTTGAATCACGCATAAGAAAACCACGAATCTGCTTCGCACTTTGGCGGGTCCTTGGAGGCGAGGACGGAGCAAACGGCCGGCGATCGCGTTCCTTTCTTATTGTACTTGAACGAGGATTTGCCCCCCAATTACCGGCCATGCTACTCGGCAGGCAAAGCGCCTAGCAGGTTTCGGAACTTTCGCGCACGCTCCAAGGAATCTTGAACAGTACAACCGAGGTACAAACATGGAGATGAGACGATGAACATTCGATCGAAAACTGCTCTGGGTGCGCTGGCATTGGCACTGAGCTGCGGTCCTGTGCTTGCGCAAGACGATCCGCCGGATCCGCCGGCTGCGCAGCCGGCGCCGCCGGACAGCTTCGGACCGCCACCTCCACCGATGCAGATGAGGGGTTTTGACGGCGGCGGGGGGCGCGTAATGGTGCGGGTGCGCCGTGGTTTCGGTCCGGACGAGCGAATGGGCAGGGACGGTTTTGACGGGGACGGCCGAGGTGCGGGTCTTACGCGGCTTCTCGGAGACCCAGATATCCGGCAGCAGGTGGGCGTCACGGACCAGCAATGGGCGACGATTCGCCAGCAGGACTCGGACTTTCGCAAGACGGAGATCCGAGATCGCGCCGACATCCAGGTGAAACGACTCGATCTGCGAGATCTGCTCACCGCCGACAAGCCGGATCGCGCGGCAATCGACGCGAAGCTGCAGGAGGTGAGTGGGGCGCAACTGGCATTGAGCAAGGCTGCGGTCGATCACATGCTGACGATGCGCGACGCCATCACGCCAGCGCAGCGCGACAAACTGCGACAACTGATGAGGGATCGCCGACAAACAGGCGGGCGTGCAGGCCGTGGACCCGGCGCGCAGACGACGCGGCGCAGAGGCCCAGGTGGTGGAGGTGGCAATGCGCCAGCGCGGCCGGGAGCCACGCCGCCGCAACCTCCGGCCCAGCCGACACAGTAGGAAAACCTGCTGGATCGCGAGTACATCCAACTCAGTCATGGACGGCGCTTCGCAGCCGCGAGGCGCCGTCGTCGTACGTTAATGGAGCCGATTCAGTTCTATGAAAATTTCCTCTGAGCTCAAGCCTCAGCGTGTCAAAACCAGGCGCGCGGGAATTTGGGCCGTGCAGATCCTTGGATTTGGGGTCGCCGTGTTGCTGGTTTTATTGTGGGGCTCCGCTGCGCTCTCGCAGAACCAGTCGAGCACGCCGGACCAGCCGGACACGCAAAACCCATCCAACGAGCCGACGCTGCACAGACCGCAGAATCCGCAGAACGCACAGAACCCGCCGATTGCGGTGCAGGTTAAAGTTGTGAACGTGCTCGCCACAGTGCGCGACAAGCACGGGAAAATCGTGCCAAACCTCGGCAAAGACGATTTTGTGCTGAACGAGGACGGTCATGCGCAAACGATCAAGTACTTCGTGCAGCAGGCGGATTTGCCGTTGACGCTCGGCTTATTGGTCGATACGAGCATGAGTCAACGCGAAGCGCTCGCGGACGAACGCAGTGCCAGCAAGACGTTCTTCGATCACGTCCTGCGCGAGGATCGAGACAAGGCTTTCCTGATCCACTTCGATCGGGAAGTGGAACTGCTGCAGGACCTGACGTCGTCGCGACAAAAGCTTGAGTCGGCGCTCGATTTGCTCCAAACGCCGCAATACGACAGCAGCAACTATCCTTCGGGAGGAGGGAACGGAGGCGGGAACGGTGGTGGAGGTGGTGGCGGCGGCTACGGCAGACATGGCGGAGGAGGAACGCTGCTGTATGACGCGGTATATCTCGCGTCAAACGAGTTGATGAAAAAACAGACGGGCCGCAAGGCGATTGTGGTCCTCACCGATGGCGTGGATCACGGAAGCAAAGAAACGCTAGGCGACGCGATCGAGGCAGCGCAACGCGCGGACACGCTTGTGTACTCCATCTATTTTCCGGGGCAAGAAGGCGGCGGCGGACGAGGCTTTGGCGGCCCGCATATCGGGATGGGGCCAATGGGTCCAATGGGCGGCGGGGGCGGAATGCACCGCAGAAATCCTCAGGAAGAGCACGTTGACGGCAAGAAAGTGCTCGATCAAATGTCCAAGGAGACTGGCGGGCGTTTGTTCGAGGTTTCGAAGAAGCAGCCCGTGGATCAGGTTTACGCGCAGATTGAAGAAGAACTGCGCAACCAATACAGCCTCGGCTATACGCCCGAAGGCAACGACGCCGATGCCGGCTACCACACGATTCAGCTGACCGCGAAGCAAAAGGACCTTGCGGTGCAGGCTCGAACCGGCGTTTACGTCGACCGGTAGATAGCGTGCGGCGCCAGCGACCTCGCACTTCCTGCTGATTTCCCTCCATGCGTGACGAAACCAGACTACACTGGCGCGCGCATCAAGTTGCGTTGTAA
>Ga0187783_10001266_pt1 | contig 18616 bp, 21 predicted proteins | sample 1015_SJ02_MP02_2_FD_132471 | JGI IMG/M metagenome (GOLD analysis project Ga0187783, IMG submission 132471) | Tropical peat soil microbial communities from peatlands in Department of Meta, Colombia - 1015_SJ02_MP02_20_MG | ecosystem: Environmental > Terrestrial > Soil > Wetlands > Peat | place...
GAACGATAGGAGCCGTTTTTCGCGCCGCCACATCCTAGCCCTCCACCCGTTGACTTGTCTCTGGGTGCGACCTAACATGCCCCCAAAGAGCGGGTTTCTTCCGCATGATTGGCCAAACGATTTCGCACTACCGCATTTTGGACAAGCTCGGCGGCGGCGGGATGGGAGTCGTCTACAAGGCCGAGGACACCGAGCTTGGCCGCTTTGTCGCCTTGAAATTCCTACCTGAAGACCTAGCCCGAGACCCGCAATCCCTCGAACGCTTCCGGCGAGAGGCTCGCGCCGCTTCCGCATTGAATCATCCGAACATTTGCACCATCCACGAAGTTGGCAAGCAAGACGGGTGCGTCTTTCTCGTAATGGAATTCCTCGACGGCAAAACGCTGAAGCACCGCATTTCCGGCAAGCCGCTGCCGATCGATGAGACGTTGGAACTGGCGATTGAGATTGCCGACGCACTGGATGCGGCTCACGCGAGGGGAATCGTCCACCGCGACATCAAGCCCGCCAACATTTTTGTCACCGAGCGGGGGCACGCCAAGATTTTGGATTTTGGTCTGGCCAAGCTGGCACCGGCGTCCAACGCCGTGAATCTTTCGGCGATGCCAACAGCTAGCGAACTGGAACAACTCACCCGTGTTGGCACGGCGATTGGCACGCCTACCTACATGTCACCGGAGCAGGTGCGAGGCGAGGAGCTTGACGGGCGCACGGACTTGTTTTCGTTTGGAGCAGTTCTCTACGAAATGGCGACAGGGGTTCAGCTTTTTCGAGGTGAAACCACTGGAGTGATTGCGGAAGCGATTCTGAATCGCACGCCAGTTGCGCCTGTGCGGCTCAACCTTGACCTGTCACCAGAACTGGAAAAAATCATAACCAAGGCGCTGGAGAAAGACCGGAAGCTGCGCTACCAGAACGCTGCCGACATCCGTACCGATTTGCAACGGCTCAAGCGCGATACAGAGTCGGCTCGTGCAGCCCTGATTGGGGCCAAGCCTGCCTTGAAATCGGCTCGATGGTGGGCGATTGCTGGCGTTGCAATTCTGGTCATCGGACTTCTAGCGGGCGGCTGGTTGTTCGTCACCCGCAAAGCTCACGCGCTCACGGATAAGGACACGGTTGTTATTGCGGACTTTGCGAATTCCACGGGTGATCCAGCCTTCGACGACACACTCAAGCAGGCTCTTGCAGTGCAGCTGGGCGAGTCGCCATTCCTGAACATACTCTCGGACGCTCGCGAGCGCGACACACTGCGGCTGATGGGACGGGCTTCAGATGCCCCCGTAGACCTGGAGACGGCACGGGAGATTTGCGAGCGGACGGGCAGCGCGGCTGTGTTATCTGGCTCCATCGCTGCGCTAGGCGATCAGTATGTACTGGGCCTGAATGCCATAAATTGCCAGACAGGAGACGCGCTTGCGCGGGAGCAAGGGCGGGCCTCGGGAAAGGAGCACGTTCTGGGAGCCATGGACGACGCCGCGCGGAAATTGCGCGCCCAGCTCGGTGAATCGGTCGGCTCGATTCAGAAATTCGCTATGCCGGTCGAACAAGCGACAACATCTTCGTTTGAAGCATTGAAGGCCTACAGTCTCGGGCAGGAAATCAAGAACGAAGGGAAGGAGGCTTCGGAAGCGATTCCGCTCTTTCAGCGCGCCGTTGAACTCGATCCTAAATTTGCGATGGCTTACGGGAACCTTGGCTCCACCTATTTCATGGTGGGAAAAGACGATCTGGGCATCGAGAACATCCAGAAAGCATATGACCTCCGAGACCGCGCCAGCGAGCGAGAGAAGTTTCGCATCACCGCTTATTACTTCGCTGCTGTGACGGGCGACGACGAGAGGCAGAGGGAAAATTCCCAACAGTGGGTTCTTGCGTATCCCCGGGACTGGGTAGCCCATGATTTCCTCGGAGATGTCTTGGACGACCTCGGGCATTACGGGACTGCCGCAGATGAGCATAGCGAGTCGGTACGCCTGAATCCGGACAATATGATTGACCGCGCCAATCTTGTTTTCAGTTATCTGCATCTCGGTCAGCTGGATGACGCGGAGACCACACTACGAGACGGCGAGAAGCGAAAGAGCGATTACGCAGCGTTTCATGCTGAGCGGTACCTCCTAGCGTTCGTGCGTGGGGAGGAGGCGGGGATGGAACAGCAGGCGGTCTGGGCCGCAGCAAAGCCGGAAGCAGAGGATGACATGCTGGCGCTCGAGGCGAATACGGCAGCCTATTCCGGACGGCTCGCGAGGGCGCGAGACCTTTCAGCTCGGGCGATCGCGGACGCGGATGCCGCACTCTGGGAGGCCCTCTTCGGGAATTCGGGCGAAGCGCGGCGCAGGGCGGCGGTGGCGTTGTCCTCTTCAACCCAGCGTGACGTGCAATGCGAGGCAGCCTTCGCATTGGCACTTGGAGGCGATATAGCGCGCGCGCAGTCGCTGGCGGACGATTTAGCCAAGCGATTCCCGAAAGATACTATCCTCCAGTTCAATTACCTGCCAACGATTCGCGCCCAACTTGCGCTGAGTCGCGACGATCCTTCAACGGCCATCGAGGTTCTTCAAACTGCGGGGCCATACGAACTTAGTCCGCGCTCCGGACTTTATCCCGTGTATGTGCGCGGGGAAGCCTATCTAGCTGCCCATCAAGGAAGCGAAGCCGCATCCGAATTCCAGAAGATCCTCGACCATCGTGGCGTGGTAGCCAACGAACCCATCGGCGCACTGGCTCATCTCCAAATCGGTCGCGCTTATGCCGCGCAGGGCAACACCGCCAAGGCGAAAGCCGCATACAAAGACTTCCTCACCCTCTGGAAAGACGCCGATCCCAGCATCCCCATCCTGAAACAAGCGAAAGCCGAGTACGCGAAACTACAATGACGAAGTCTCAATTCCAGTTTAATTCAAAACCAGAAAGAAGAAATATGAAGCATTTACCGTACCTAGTACTGGCGTTGCTATTGACCGTAGGAGGTGGAGGCGGAGCGCAATCGTCAACCCCTCCCCCTTCAGGGCCCTCACAGCCAGCATTCAATCTCACAGGGATGTGGGAGGTGTGGGCGCAATCAAACGCAGTGCCCGTTACTGGAGCAATCGATGGGAATTTGACCCGTCAATACTGTCCACACCATCCGCCTCACTTTGGACACAGGCGGCTGCTGCATTTCACGAGCGTATTTCAGGGACACAATCATGCGACCCATCGGCATTCCGGTGTCAATGCGGCAAGCACAAACAGATAGGAAAGACCGATTCGCTACGTTTCATACCCAGCGGCTACCCATCCCGGCGTGGGATGCTCGGTCACCGCAACGAGGCTTCGCGCGCGGATGAAACCCTTGCCGATCGGCGGGCATTCGGTCTTAACGCCACGCAGTGAAAAGCCTTCCTGGCAGCGCTCGATGTTCCTCCGCGTCCCCTGCCCCAACTTGAACGGTTGCTGAAAGAACCGGGATTTTTCGATTCCGGAACGCGCCAGTGAACGAAGCGCGGCGCGTTGAGAAGCTGCGCCCGGATCACCCGATTGAGACCTTCGATTGCGGCAGGGAGGAGCTGAACCGTTACCTTCAGCGTTTCGTCTGGCAGAACCAGCAAGCCGGGGCGGCTCAAACCTACATCGGTGTGGCCGGCGGTGCCGTCATAGGCTATTACACCCTCGCGGTAGGCCATGTGACGCGCGAGGATGCGCCGGAGCGCCTGACCAAAGGACTCGCACGCCATCCTGTTCCCATCATGCTGCTCGCGCGTCTTGCAGTGGATCATCCCTGGCAGGGCAAGGGCGTAGGTAAGGCGCTACTGAAAGATGCGATGCTGCGCACACTGCAGGCGGCCGATATTGCGGGGATGCGCGCTTTCGCGGTTCATGCGAAAGTCGATGAGGCTCGGCGCTACTACCTCAAATTCGATTTCATTCCCTCCCCTTCCGACCCGATGCATCTTTTCGTGTTGCTCAAAGACGTGCGGCGCATTGTATCCGGCACGTAGGTGACGGATACGAATGGGGGGATTAAGGATGTCGATCATCCCCTCGGAAAGACCTCTCACCACTTTGGCGACTTCAGGGGACTAATGTCCTCGAAACTCGTTTTGTCGCCAGTCTCCGGATTGCGAATACTGAGAAGGCGATCCACACAGCCTTCGACCGAACTCACAACACGATAGGGCCAGCCGAGCGGGCGATCTACTTCCTTGGGGCGACTCGTGGTCGACGATTCGTGAATCGTGATCTGGGCAAGTCGAAGCATTAAAGCCGAATCAGGAGTGAACGAAATGCGCCTGAGTCTCATCCTCGCCATAGTGGCTGCTTTTGTTGTTTCTGGCCGAACAGATTCTACGAGTGCGCGAGGTTTTGATGAGGGACACCTACCCACAGCTGAGCCAGATCTCTGAGGTTGTCTTTGTACGTACGCGTCACCAAGTATTCCTTCCCACCTCGTACACGCAACCTGTACTCTCCCGTTGGTAAAGGTTGAATCTCTTCCACAGCCGAAATATTCACGATCACCGAGCGGTGGATGCGAATAAACCCGTAGGGCTTGAGCCTCGCCGCCATGGACGAGAGGGACTCGCGCAGCAAATAGCGATTGGGCCGGTGCAACAGCGAAACGTAATTACCTTCGGCATGCACTGCCTCGATCTCGGCTAAATCCAAGAACAGGATTCTACCCTTTGCCTTAAACGCGATTCGGGGCGCCTGTCGTCTTGCTATAACCTCCAACTGCTGTAGGATTCGAAGGAGCTTTGTTGCATCAACTTGGGTTACCGAGAGAGATGATATATCCGCGGGTTCGTAGAAGGCGTTTCTCGCTGCCGATTCGAGAACGAAATCCTGTCTACTTTTGATGGTGGAGGCCGTGTTCTCCTGCAGTGCGCCAGGCGAAAGGTCTGCACTACCGCGAACAGCTTGTTGACCAAACCTCTCGCTTGCTATGGCCTTCTGATCCTGCGTTTCGTGGGCGCTCATGATTGAACCCTCTGAGTTAGTCTTTCGTTTCGACTTCCTGCTAGCCGAAGCAAGACGGACGAGTTACACTCTGACTAAATGACGTCTTACATAATCGGAGCTGTCGTTCCGTTTGACCACTTGCCCACGGGAACAACAAACACGTTGATCGGTTCCGCGCCCTTGAACGGTGGATTCAACATAACCGGTGACTTCGGCAGATCGGCTCCCCAAGGTCTTCCCGTCCAACGGCGGCGTACAGAACATGAAGTGGGACAAGTTGTGGTCATCGTCATCGGTGAGATAAGCTCCCTTCGACGTTATGAAACTCATCGCGCCGGGTTCGAGCTGTGACAGTTCACCTTTTCCCAATCCTGCCTTGTTGCGCTCCATCATCTGAGCTATGCTGCCCGCCCTCCAGGGCGCTCCTCCGCCACTCATTTCGGCCTTACTTCTGTTCAGTGCTCGCAGCAGACGGATAACCGAATTGCCCTCCGAAATAGCACTCGATGGCCTCCACCTTTTCGTTCTTGAGCCGGAAATAATCCACGTTTCGGAACGATTTGCCGTTCTTGGTCCGGCCAAGATACTTTACAAACGCCTCGTTGCCGTTTCCGATCACCCGCTCCAGTTCAAACCGTTCGATAAAATCAATCTGGGACTCCCAGCAGCGCGCTTTGAAAGCGCTCTTACTGATGTGGTCGTCGTTGTTCGCGCTCGTAAAAGTGAAGTTTTCAGCCAGCAGGGTATCGAACGGGCTCCAGTCCTTCTTCTCCCACGCCGCGTAGTACTTCCGAACGATTTCCTCGTTGGTCGTGCTCGACCCTATCCATGCGTGCGCGCTTGCTGCTCCGGCGAACGCGCAGGCTCCCGCCTTGAGCAGGTTCCGGCGCGACAGTGCTATTCTCGTCATCTTATTCTCCTTTCCGTTTTGCTCGGCGTTGCATTGTTCTTCGTCAACAGTTAATTCCGGGTACCCAGACTCAAGCCACGCGCTGAAGCAACTAGGTGGGGTTCAGCAGTTCCTCCGTCCGCTTTCGGCTCAGTGTACCGATTCGACCGTGAGCATACGAACCGGTTGGCATGTAACAAAACGCGTGGGATCGATGTGATCACCCCCGCTCTCTCGACTGAGCAGGATTATTCTCCCTCTCTTGATCGCCATCCTCGATTTATTCATGCTCAGCACCTGGATCAGCCGGCCCCGTAAGTTACTTCTGCCCAGTACTTACTGCTGATGGAAAGCTGGATTGCGCGCCGAAATAACACTCAATGGATTCCAACTTTCCCTTCTTGATTCGGAGATACTCCACGTTCCGGAACGATTTACCGTCCTTCGTGTGGCAAAGATACTTTACAAAAGCATCCTCCGCGCCAGTGGTGATTCGCTCCAGGTCAAAATGTCCAATGAAATCAATCTGTGTTTCCCAACACCGCGTCTTAAAAGTGCTTTTGCTGATGTGGTCGTCGCCGGCCGCGCTCGTAAAGGTGAAGTCATCCGCGAGCAGGCTATCCACTGGGCCCCAGTCTTTCTTCTCCCAGGCTGCGTACCACTTCCGGACGACCTCCTCGATCGTTAAGTTCTGCCCTCCCATTAATGCGCTGGCCCTTGCCGGTCCCGGCAGGCTCACGGCTCCAACCAGCGCGCAGGCTCCCGTTCCGAGCAGATTCCTACGCGACACTGTGATCCTTGTCATTGCTCGTTCTCCTTTTCATGGCGTAGTTTAAAACGCTTCGCCCGATCGCGATGCTGGCTGCCAAGCATACGAACCAGTTGGTATGTAACCAAGGCGTGAAACTACCTCCGTAGGCCTCGCTTGTGATTGTCGGGCGGACGAAGAGACCTCAGCCAGCCCGCGATATTTCTGATTCCCACATTCCACACCCTCGCGTCTTGAGCATTCTTTGCCAACACTTCGTATCCTTCGACCATCGCGATCAGAAAGCTCGCAGTCTCTTCCGGAACCAAATCGCGGCGGACCGTCCCTTGAGACTGCCCCCTCCGCAAAGTCATGGCGATTCCTTCTTGCCAGGCATGGAAGATCCTCTCCAATCGCTTGCGGAATTGCTCGTCGAGCTGAGACATCTCCTGCGCCAAATTAACCAGGGGACAACCGCCCTTTACGTCTCTTGGCCGATGTGGTATCGCCCGTACGATGCCGATCAAAGTATCCACAGGATCCTTGTCCTTGCCCCGTTGCAGAGGAAGCATCCACCTCTCACGGGTGAGCTTTGCGACGATCTCTTCGATAATGGCATATCCCAGAGCTTCCTTGCTTTCGAAATGGTAGTAGAGCGCTCCCTTGGTGACATTGGTGGCGGCCAGAATTGTATCAATCCCGGCACTCTGGAAGCCGTATCTGTAAACCTCCCGAAAGGCCGCTTGCAGTAAGTGTTCCCGCGTGCGCTCAGGATCACGGGTCCTTCGCGGCCTGTCGTTACTGACAGACATACCGGTTAGTATGTATGTTAAGGAGAGCGAAAGTCAATCGAACTTGGTCGGCCCGAACGTCTGCTGCCCGGCACTACGATGCTACCATCTGCTGATCTGCTGCTCAGGCGAAGCTTCTGTTGCGGCGAAGGCTTCGTAGGATGACGCTGATCAATCTCATCCACGATCCGTTCTGCTCAGCGGACCGCGTTGCGACAGGAATGCCATGTAAGGCATACCATATAAGACATGGCGTGGCAGGTAGACTTCTATGAGGACGCTGAGGGCCATATCCCCATCGAGCGATCCTTGGACGGACTAACGGAGAAACAGCGAGCTAAACCTTTGGCGCTCATTAAATTGCTCAAGGACACACGCAGCCGTACTGATTTCCCGTCGCTCCCGCCCCCGTGATCAAGTAAAGGTCATCGTAGCTGTCGAAGTCTGAGAGGCCTCGGTGAATTTTCGGCCGGAACTCGAGCGGACCGTCAGCGCGTCCATACGTCAATAGCGCATCGCCGCTTGCGCTCTGGCACGGAAGGTCCGGGAACAGTCGCCCAAATCGACTCTCCGGTGAATCGGGAAGCCGTGCACGTTCACTCAGCCGGACATGCGGGTCGGCCGATCGACCTTTCAATGATTCCGCAGGTGACAAGATACCCTCCTCATCGTGTCCTTTAGGTCTGCGTGGGGTCGAGAGGGCCGTCTCCGTTAGAAGTCCATGTTCGGTGCCCCGGAAGAAAATAGAACATGGCTAGCGCCAGGTAAATTAGCACTGCTGTCTTCGGACTCGCAAACGCGATGGCAGTCCCCGACGGGTATCCGAACGTCGCGACGAGGTTCCGGCGCGTCTTGGCCTTGAGCGCCCTGGGTTGGTTGCAAACTTTGCTCAGTCTGTGCCTGACGATGTGGCGCCAGAGCAGACTGTAGGTTCCTCCCAGCAGTGTAAGTGTCATCCCATAGAGGACTGTGCTGGAACGTAAGGGCCCATAGCGGCCGAGGACCGCGGTCGGATAAGGTATGAACGAGACAACTAGCAGAAGCAGCAGACTCAGCACAAGGGTGCCGTGGTCGACGTGGTCCACTTCATGAAACATGGCGTGGTGGTTCAGCCAAATAATTCCAATAGTCGCGAAACTCGTGGTATAGGGGATCAATTGCGGAAGTTGCCCCAGCAAGGCGCGCAAAAGGTCGTGATCGTCGGCGGCCTTAAGTTCTGGCACTTGAAAACCCAGCACCAAGAGCGTGATGGCGAATGCGAAGACGCTGTCGCCGAAAGCCTCCACCCTCGCTTTGCTCATGCGCGTCAAACGCCAAGCGCCTCGATAACCAGCCGCGCAACCGCTGTGCCCGAGAATTGCTGCTGCCCCGTGATCAAATTGCCGTCGCGCACCGCATGTGCCTTGAAACGGCTGGCAACGATGAAATTTGTGGCCGACAATCTCCTGGCTTCGTCTTCAATCCGGAACGGTTGGATACGCTTGCCCACGTACGAATCGGCGAATTCTTCTTCCGAATTAGCAAAACCAGTCCACGTCTTGCCTTCTACGAGGAGCTTGCCGTTCAGTTTGGCCTTCAACAGAATGCAGGTGGCGTGACACAGCACCGCCGTGATCTTACCCGTCTTGTAGAAAGAACTCGCCAGGTCGTGGGTTCGGGGATCATTATAGAACGTGTACATCGGTCCCTGCCCGCCCACCAAAAGAATGGCATTGTACTCTTCCTGCTTGAGCTCGCTGATGGGTCTGGAGTTCTCCACCAACTTCGCATGTTCCGGCGAACAGATGAAGCCGAGGCTGATTAAGTCATCCGCGGAATATTTGCTCGCGTCTCGAGGATCGCTCCAGTTGTCCGCAACAAGCTTGCCCCCATGGGGACTGAAGATGTCCACCTGGTAGCCGTGCTCCCCAAACTCCAAATAGGGATGGGTGAGCTCGCTCCACCAAAAGCCAATCGGCCAGCCAGTCTGCTTCGAAGTCGTCGGATTGGAAGCCACAATGGCAACACGTTTCGGCTTCCCTGGATTCAGTACGTCGATCGTGGCGCTCATGCTTAACTCCTCCTTGATTTCGCCAATACCTACTCGCTGCGATGAAACACAGTTGGCATCTTGATGATCAGACCGATGCCGAGGAAATCCGCGCTCCGCAACAGCAAATCGTCTTGTCGGATGAGCGAGGGCTGTGAGATGAGATGTGAATTGATCGGCATGTCCACCCGAACACCGAACCAGTTGCGCATGCCAAGACCAGCGCGAATCCTCTCAACATGACATAGGTATAGCATCGCAACTTCTATGGTTTCTACGCACCAAAACGTAAGTGGCTTACCTGCAGGTAGGCAACGGACTAGGCCCTTGGTATACTCCGGCCGGCGAGGGATCGTCCGAGGATTTGCATGTCCAAAGTTCTATCGATGAGCGCACGCGCTCTACAGTCTCGGGACGCCATCGAGCTGCTGAGCAGCAAGTGGCGAATCGTAGTGCTGCATTTGCTCACCCCTGGGCCGCTCCGAGCCAACGCACTGCAGCGCGCTGTTGAGGAGGTGTCTCCGAAGGTTTTGACGCAAACCTTACGGGGGCTCGAAAGAGATGGGTTAGTGCAGAGAGACGTTCGCAATGTGATCCCAGCCCATGTTGAATACCGACTCACCGATATGGGAGAAAGTGTTATTCCGCTTTTGCACAATCTCTGCATTTGGGCGAAGGCGCATGCCAACATTCGTGACGACGCCCGTCGCCGCTTTGATAAATCCGACCCAGCTCTGTCGCTGCTAATTGAGGCGGGCGCTGATGGTGGGCGCAGACGATACCCGAGACCCGGAAAATAACCGCGAGCCGATGTTGTACGAAGAGCTTTTGGTTGGGAATGGAGTGATCCCTTGAATTGACACACTCGCGACGGGCACACTTTCCGGGAGAGGAAACGCGAGTGGAGAAACGAAAGCGATATTCCCGGAAGTTACAACGGATGGCCGTCGAGCACATGAAGACTTGCGAGAGCGTCGGCGAGCTGGCCAAGGAACTCGGGGTGACTCAACGGTCCCTCTACAAGTGGCGCAGGAAACTTGAGACGGTTGAAGCCGGCGAGGAAGCGTCGCGCCCGGCCACACAGGCAACAGACATTATGGCGAACGACAGGCTCGCCTTCTTCTTGAAGACGGATCTTGCGCTCCCATCGCTCCGGGTTCGCCGGCGTAAAGTCGCAAAACCGCTCTACTGCCTGGCAACCCGGAAGGTCTTGATCTCCCAAGGCTTCATGTGGAAGTGGATGGTCTCGCCCTCGGCGTGGACGCCCGAAATCGTATCCTCAAGCAAATTGGTCTCGGTGGCGCGAACCGCCCGCGGAAACTCGGCGGTAACTTCACCATCACGGCCTTCCGTTTCATAGAAGCGAAGGATGGCGTCCTTGTCGTAGAAGCCCTCCATTTGCTTCATCGCGTACAGAACCACGTGGTCGCTATCTGTCTTGACGAACGAATATGAGTTCGGCAGTCCTCCGGATTTGCCGGCCCATTGCTCCTGCGGGCTGGCGTGCGCGGGCTCCTGGAGAGCCATGAGCGGCGAGTTGAACGCGAGAGCCTGCTGGACGACTTTGCCTTCGCGCCATCCCTGGCCGTGCGGATATATCGAATAACTGAAGGTATGTAAGCCTTCGTCCGCTCGCGGATCGGGGGCCCATGGCCCGCGAATCACCGACAGCCGGATCGCATTGTCCTCCGCGTCGTAGCCATTGCGGCCATTGTTGAGGATCGCAACCCCGTAATTTGCATCAGAAATGTCGACCCATTTCCCCATCACCGATTCCCTGCCGTTCTGGTCGCGCTCAATAGCGCCGTAGGGTATCTCTGCGCTAACCTTGGAGGACGAGGCATTAACCGGAAAGACTGCCTTGAGCAACATGGCTCGCTCGTGCCAATCGGTGGACATCGTTACGTCCACCCGCGGAACGCCCGAGATAAGGCTCACCTCCTGCGTGAACTCCGAATCGCGGAAGCGGTGCACAATCCGCACTGCGGCGCGCACCGGGCCACGCTCAACGAGCTCGACGCGCGCGGCCTTGTCGATCTCCCATTTCTTGCCGGTCAACCCGAGATCCCACGCCGGGCCAGCATACTCCGCGGTGGTTCTATGGGCCTGCTCCGCCGTGTCCTCGAGAGTAGCGAGTGAAGCGCCCCCGGCGCGCAGGGCCTCACGGTGGTTCTGCTTGTCGTAGACGCGGGCGATGCGTCCGGTTTCGGGATCGATCTCCACGCGCAGGAACTCGTTTTCAAGATAAGGCCGCGGCTTGGCTCCAGCCTGGACCGCGGAAACCGGGGCCTTAGTCGCGGAAGGCGCCGCCACCAGCCGGTAGAGCTTCAACCCCATCTGCGGAACGTTCCGCGCTGCAAACGCAACCGTGACGGTTTCCCGATCACCGTCCTTCAGCAACGGCTGCAGCACCTGCACGGGAAGAACCTCGTCGCCACGAACAGCAACCATGCGCGAGGGCAGAGAGAACCCGGAGATCGTGGCAATCACCAGGTCCGTGCGGTCCCACGATTGCGCGTTGTAGACGACGATGGGCACCCCCTCGCCAAGCGTGTTTAATTGCAAGCCGAGGTTTTCAAGAGAAAACTTCAGAGCGCGATTGCCGCGTTCGAACACCTCGTCGTATTGCTTGGCCGCATCAGCATAAATCGGACCGATTCCAGATCCAGCGGCCAGATCGTGGGCCTGATTGAGCAGGACCAGTTTCCAGGCTTCGCTGAAGTCGCGAGTGCTCACGTAGTCCTGATATTGAAAAAACACCGCCAACTCCGACATCTTCTCGGCATCCAGGAGCAGTTGTTCGGCTTTGCGGTTATGCCGCTTCATGTCCACCTGGGTCGTATAACAACCTGTGAAGACGCCCTCCATCTCCCTGTCGACCACTGGAAAGTCCTTCCTCTCCGCGAGCAGCAGGTCGATGTAGTCGGAGATGTTGGTGGTCTTCACGTGCACGTCGTCAGGTGAGGCGTTGAGCTTTGCAATGCCGGCGATATCTTCCGGGTTCGGCCCTCCGCCGTGGTCGCCCATGCCATAGAGAATCAAAATGTTCTTCACGCCCACTCGCTCGCCGGTCTGGACAACAAGGCCGGTGATGTGGTGGTCCATCGCCTGACTGTACCACCCCGGAGGGTTGTAGCCGACGACGCGCGTGCCGTCGAGCCCCTGCCACCACATGATCGGGCTGCGCTGCGGATCGTTGGGACGCCCAAAGATGTAGAAATCGATGCCGGCTTTACTGGCAATCTGGGGCATGGACCAGGGATGGCCGAAGACGTCTGGCTGCCAAGCCACACGCACGTACTGGCCGAACTTCTCTTTGCTGTACTTCTGGCCATAGAGAAACTGGCGGACCATGGATTCCCCGTCGCTCAGATTCTCGTCCATTTGCACCCAACTTGAACTGACGGGGATCAGGTTTCCTGCGCGCGCCTTCGCGACAATTCCTTTGAAGATATCCGGGTAGTAATGCTCCATCTGGTCAAAAACCACTGCCTGGTCCTGTGCGTATGTGTAACCGGGATGCTCGTCCATCTCCCGCAACTGGTTGCGGAAGGTGTTGTACATGATGTCATGAATCGACTCTTCCCATCGCCAAAGCCAAGCCATGTCCATGTGAGCATAGCCGACGACATGCGCGGTGTATTGCTTGGGGTTTGAATCTCCACGAACTTGTGCGATGCAAGGCTGAATCAATTCAATCAGGACCAAAAGAAGCAGAGTGCGCCGGTTCATCAATCCTCCGTTGAATTCCGGTATTATCGCGCGGATGAACTCGAAGCCACGCCAGCGATTCTGGAGAACGAACCCCAAAGATCTTAAGGCTCTCTTTTTCTCGCGGTCCCGAGATTCTCATCAATTTCTGCCCGATGTTCGGGCATTGTAAACCACATTCGGAATGCCCATTTGGTCATTCATCGCGCTATTCCATTGGGGCCTGGACACCCTGTGGCAAAGACAAATTGCCATTCTGAGCCTGCCACCCAGCTGCGATAAGTGTCAATAAGTTCAGGACTCCCAGCTGTGCCTCGCCAAAGCCTTGTCCGCCTTTGAAATCAATAGCATACGGATTGCTTTCCACAGCCAAGCGAAGGGTAGCCCACTGGCATGTTCAGCGCTTCTCGTCTCCTGGTCGGCCGCATTCTTCGAATCTTTAGAACTCGTTCGAGCCTGGCTCGAAAACCTGGCACTTCGGCAACAACTCGCTGTCCTCAAGAGGCCTCAGCCTCGGCCACAGATCGGGCCATTCGACAAGATGTTCTGGGTTCTGGCCAGACGATTCTGGGCGGGATGGAAGGAGGTGCTCATCGTCGTAAGCCCGGAGGCGGTGGTCCGCCGGCACCGAGCCGGTTTTGCGATGTACTGGCGAGCCATCTCAAGGGTGCGCCACGTCACGGGTCGCAAGCGTATTCCCCAGGAAGTTCGTGATCTGATCTTTCGAGTGGTGGCTGAGAACCCGACCTGGGGAGCGCCGCGCATTCACGGTGAGCTTCTCATGCTCGGCTTCGATGTCTCAGAGCGCACGATCTCCCGTTCGATGAAACGAGCACCTAGGAATCCTGAGCCGGCTAGGCGTTGGCGCGCCTTTCTCCGCAAACCATCGAGAAGCCAGTGTGCCTTCAGCCAGGACTCGGGCGTCGAAGGGTCTTCCCGGCGCACTGGCCATCTGCCTTCCACGCCCGCAACAGGAATCGCATGGCTTCTTCGTTCCGGATCAGGTTTTGGCGAGCGACAGGGATAAAGGGCGCGGTCTGGGTTCTGACGCTCGCGCCTCACGGGCGCTCTGGTCGCCGAATACGAAAACCAAGCTGCAGCGCAATCTTGTTTTGATACCGGCTCATCCTAAGCGCTTGTCCATTTTGAAGCAACACCAGATGGTAGCCGTGGAACCATGGCTGCATCTCCTTGATGGCACGGACGTTGACAATCGTAGATCGGTGAATTCGCAAGAATTCGCGCGGATCAAGTTTGCGTTCGAGCGCGTTAAGAGTCTCACGAATCTCATGCGTCCGCACGCCGACATGGAGCCGGGCGTAATTTCCGTGGGCCTCGATCCAGTCAATTTCTTTTGTCCTTACGAGAACAATACGGCCGTTTTGTGAAACAGAAAGGTGTTCAAGATACTCGTTGCCGCGCCGGAGCTGCTCTAGCATTGCTTTGATGTTTTGGTTCAGATCACACTGTGACTTCTCAGCAATTCTTCGTTTCGCTCGTGCCAGCGCGTCGGTAAAGCGCTCCTGCGCAACGGGTTTAAGCAGATAATCGATAGCGTTCACCTCAAATGCTCTCAATGCATATTGATCGTAGGCTGTAACGAAAATGGTGACAGGCATGCTACTGATACCGACAGTGCGAACTACGTCTAGACCGTCCATCTCGGGCATTTGTATATCGAGAAATACAAGGTCGGGTTTCTTCGAGAGAATCGTGGCAACCGCAGACTTGCCATCGCCACATTCCGCAACGAGTTCGACTTCAGGGTCGTTCTTGAGCAATCGCAATAGACCGCGACGGGCCAGGGGCTCATCGTCGATGATCAGCGCTCGAATCGTCATGCCGTCGCCGCTGCCGAACCGGTGATCTCTTGGGGGTGAAAGCGACGCATCGGAATCGACAGCCGCACGCAGACACCCTTAGGGTCAAGTTCGAATAGAGACAAGGATTGCTCCATGCCGTAGAGCTGCTCAAGACGCAGGCGCGTGTTGGACAAACCGACTCCTCGCGACAAGAGTCTTTCTGGTTTCTCCTCAAGCCGGCTGTTTAGGTTGATGACTTCCAGACAAATCCGGCCCCGGTTTTCAGAGGCTCGAATCGTCACCACATCCTCTTCCTTATGCTTGCTGATGCCATAACGGATGGCATTCTCGACAAGCGGTTGAAGCACGAGAGTCGGGACGGCGCAGTCGAGCAAAGCGGAGCTGATTTGAACCTCAAAGCGAAGGCGGTCACCAAACCGGCGGTGTTGTATGGCCATGTAATGCTGCAAGAATTCGACTTCCCGTGAAAGAGATATTTCATCTGTGTGCATCTCATCCAACGAGACACGCAGCAGTTGGCTGAGCTGCAGAACGACGTCCTCGGCTGCTTGCGGATCCTCCGGGATAAGAGTCGCTATCGCTTGCAGTGTGTTGAACAAAAAATGGGGGTGGAGTTGGGTTCGCAGATTGTTAATCAGGGCTTCCGCCAGCCGTGCCTCCAGTTGCGCGGCATGAAGCTGACGTTTTCGTGACTTATCGTGCATGCGGTAAAACTGCGCTGTGATAACCACAAGCCAATAGATCAAGAATCCGATCTGTGTGTGCTGCCGGAGATAGTGGCTCACGACTGCGGACAGAGACCAGTGTCGCCCAGCGCGCAACCAGTTGACTGATGCTTCCAAAGAAAGCTGTGCGATCGTCAAGAGCAGGCTAAATGCAACGTGCAACGGGAGGTAGTAAGTCCATGTGCCGGCCTCGATGGGATAACGGCGTGCGAGCCATAGTGCCAGAGGCGTAAGCACTCCCCACAAGTAAAAAGACCAGCCCAGATAGAAAAGAAAACGGTCGGTCAAACCGTGAGCGGCATCGTAGAAGTACCACTGGCTGGCGAATACAATGACGACGGCCGCCCAACATGCTGACAGCAGAAGCCACCGGCTATTTCTTTGGCTTGATGCGCTGGCGCAACCCGGCTTCATAATCGAGAGTCACCACAGACTCCTGCATATCCTAAGCTCAGAAACGATGCCATGGTTCAGGTTTCTGAGGATGACTACGTTTCATCACATCTGAACTACGATTCATCCCAATTTGATTCATGACCGGGCTCGGTTCGGCATACCGTCAGTCCAATCAGCGGGAGGAGCTATGGCTCCGATCAGACTTAATGTGAATGGGAAGATCCACACCATAGATGTTGGACTCGATACGCCTCTGTTATGGGTTCTGCGGGACACGCTCGGACTGACTGGCACCAAATATGGCTGCGGCATGGGATTGTGTGGCGCCTGTACGGTTCATCTGGATGGTGAAGCGGTGCGTTCGTGCCAGACTCCGCTTGAATCCGCTGTCACAAAAAGAGTCACAACCATTGAAGGGCTGTCGTCGAATCGTAGTCATGCGATGCAGAAAGCCTGGATCGCCGAACAAGTCCCGCAATGCGGTTATTGTCAGTCGGGCCAGATTATGCAGGCAGCCGCGCTGCTGGCAAAAAGCCCACATCCCAGCCGGGACGAAATCGACCAAGCCATGAGCGGCAATATTTGCCGCTGCGCCACTTATCAACGGATTCGTCGCGCAATTCAGAGGGCGGCAAAAGGGGAACGCCATGAGCCTTAACTCGGCATTCGACCGGCGTTCGTTCTGTAAGTGTGGGGCGGCTCTCATCGTCGGCTTCTGCGTGCCGCTTCGTGGTCGTGCCCAAACTGCAGGCACAGAAACTGGCTTTCGAGCGAATGCTTGGGTCACTATTTCTGCTGACGACAAAATCACTGTGCTCACCGAGATCCCGGAAATGGGTCAGGGAACGCGTACAGCGGACGTCATGATGTTAGCCGAGGAGCTCGAAGCGGATTGGACGGCGATCCGCGTGGAACAGGCGCCCACCATTCCGGAAATTTACCAACACCTGCACACAGGAGGAAGCGGCGGAACCGAAGCCACTTGGATGCCGATGCGTCGAGCCGGGGCCCAGGCGAGGGAGGTGCTCGTAGCTGCAGCGGCACAACGGTGGAACGTCGCGAGAACTGAATGCCACGCTGAGAGGGGTACAATCGTGCACGCCGCGACGGGACGGCATTTCCGCTACGGCGAATTGGTGGAGACCGCCTCAAGGCTGCCTGTTCCGCCGCTGGACGAAGTTCCTCTGAAGGATCGAGCTCGTTTCCGCTTCATTGGCAAGTGCATGCCTCGCGTTGATACGCCCGCAAAAACGGATGGCAGTGCAATTTTCGGCATCGACGTTCGCGTCCCTGAAATGCTCTATGCGGTCATCGCGCGTTGTCCCTATTTCGGAGGGGATCTCGCCAGTTATGACGATGCCGCTGCAAAACGCCAGCCAGGCGTGCGAGCCGTTTTTCGAGTTGCACCCATCGGCTTCACCAATGTTGCACCCGACGTTGGCCGCAACATAAATGTGGCTGCTGGAATTGCTGTTGTTGCAGATTCGACGTGGGCTGCTATCCGAGGACGAAATGCGCTCAAACTGGACTGGAGAAAAGGGCCGGGAGCCGGGGAAAGTACTGAAGAACTGCGCAAGACATTTCAGTCGCAAGCCACCGCACCGGCGAGCGTGGTCGCGGTCGATCGTGGCGACGCGCGAAAAGTCCTGGAACACTCTGCGAACAAAGTCGAGGCTGAGTACGAGTTGCCATTTCAGGCCCATGCAACCATGGAACCGATGAACGCCACGGTGCACGTGCGCCAGGACGGAACGATTGAGGTTTGGTCGCCGACACAAATTCCAGCAATCACGCAATCGGAGATTGCTTCTCTGGCCGGAATGTCGCCAGATCGCGTAACGGTGCACACCACTTTGTCCGGCGGATCATTTGGCCGACGTTATCAATTCGACTATGCCGCGGAAGCCTGGCAAGTCGCTAACAAAATGAAAGTTCCCGTGAAGTTACTGTGGACACGCGAAGACGACATGCAGCATGATTTCTACCGTCAATATTGTCTACAGCGTTTGTCCGGTTCGGTGGATGCAGGTGGCAAGATCGTTGCGTGGGCGCACCGGATGGTATCGACTCCGATTCGTTCGGTCTTCGATTCCGCAGAGTCTTTAAAAGACCCGAAACATGTCGCGAGCCAGGAAGTCGGTTCTGACGACCCTTTACCCTATGAAGTTCCTCACTATCGGCTGGACTATGCCCCGGTTCAGTCGGTGGTGCCGCGCGCCTGGTGGAGGTCGGTCTCCTCTTCGTTGACTGCTTTTGCCACGGAATGCTTTATGGACGAACTCGCTCACAGCGCGGCGATTGATCCCTGCGAGTTCCGCATGAAGAACCTGGGGGTCGATCGCGGACAAGTTACCCAGAAATACCGTGCTGTGTTGGAGCTCGCGGCTGATAAATCTGGCTGGGGTAAAGCTCTGCCGAAAGGAGGTGGACGCGGTATTGCATGCTATATGTTCGGGCAGACGTGTGTGGCCCATGTCGTCGAGGTCTGGGTCGATCCCGAGGGCAGCTTAAAACTCCAGCGCATCGTGAGCGCAGTCGATTGCGGCCTTGCGGTGAACCC
>Ga0187783_10001267_pt1 | contig 18614 bp, 15 predicted proteins | sample 1015_SJ02_MP02_2_FD_132471 | JGI IMG/M metagenome (GOLD analysis project Ga0187783, IMG submission 132471) | Tropical peat soil microbial communities from peatlands in Department of Meta, Colombia - 1015_SJ02_MP02_20_MG | ecosystem: Environmental > Terrestrial > Soil > Wetlands > Peat | place...
CAGGCCGTGAGCGAGCACGCGCAGCTGCTGGACCTGATCGAGGCGCATGCCACGTCCGGCCGGATCGAGGACTATGCCAGGGCGCACCGCAGGCTGACGGTGCGTGGCTTCCTGGACCGCTACGAGTCAGGTCTGTGACCCGGCTGCTCGGACCTGAGACTAGATGAGCTGGCCCGGGAGGCCGGCCGGGAACTTCGCTAGAGTCAAGAGCCGGGGCGCGAGCGACGACGCGTGGAGGGTCGTGCCGATGAAGCTGCCGGTCGTGGCGTACGAGGCGCCTGCAGCGCTCGACCAGGCTGTCGGATTGCTGGCCGAGCACCAGGACGAGGCGAGCGTGCTGGCCGGGGGACAGAGCCTGATCCCGTTGCTGGCGCTTCGGCTGGCCCGGCCAGCGACGCTCATCGACATCAACGGGCTCAGGGAGCTGTCCTGGATCTCGGTCGCCGACGGCTGGCTCGCCATTGGCGCGATGACCCGCGAGTACGAGGCCGAGGAATCGCAGCCGGTCGCCGCCGCAGTGCCGTTGCTGGCGGCGGCGCTGCCGTTGATCGGTCATGAGGCGATTCGGAGCCGCGGCACGATCGGGGGCAGCCTGGCGCATGCCGATCCGGCGGCCGAGCTGCCCTCCGTCGCCCTGGCCCTGGATGCCGAGTTGGTCGTGCGCGGTCAGTCGGGCGATCGGGTGGTCCCGGCGGCCGAGTGGTTCGAGGGTTACCTGACGACGTCACGCGGCCCCGACGAGCTGCTGATCGAGGTGCGCTTTCCCGCCGCAGGGCCGGCCACGGGCGTTGCCTTTCTCGAGGTCGCCCGGCGCCATGGCGATTTTGCCATCGTCGGGCTGGCGGCGTCGCTGACGCTCGCCGACGGCGCGATCAGCGATGCCCGGCTGGCCTTTGCGGGCGTGTCCGACGTACCGGTTCGCGCAGCCGAGGCGGAGGCTTTTCTCGTCGGCGAGCGACCGTCGAGTGATGTGTTCGAGGAGGCGGCCCGCCTGGCGGCGGCTGGCCTCGATCCGCCGGCCGACCTGCACGGCTCGTCGGAGTACCGAAAGAAGGTCGCAGCCACCCTAATCCGTCGCGGTTTGCGGGCGGCCGCGGACGACGCTGGCAAGAGGCGGTGACGGATGGTGGACATTGCCGTGACGGTGAACGGTGCAACGCGCCGCGGCTCGGTGGAGGCGCGCAAGACGCTGGCGGATTTCCTGCGCGACGACCTTGACCTCACCGGTACCCACGTGGGCTGCGAGCACGGGGTCTGTGGTGCGTGCACGGTCATCGTCGACGGCAGGGCGGTGCGATCGTGCCTGATGCTGGCCGTGCAGGCCACGGGCAGTGACGTCACGACGATTGAGGGGCTGGCGCCGGACGGCGAGCTGAGCCCGCTGCAGCAGGCGATGTGGGATTCGCACAGCTTTCAGTGCGGATTCTGCACGCCGGGGTTCGTGATGCAGGCAACCGCGTTCCTCACCGCCCACCCGGAGGCCGACGAGCAGCAGGTCCGTGAAGCGCTGTCGGGCAACATCTGCCGCTGCACGGGATATCAGAGCATCATCGACGGCGTCCTGCTGGCAGCCCGGCGCAGCAGGGAAGGCTAGCGAGGGAACGACGATGGCTTCAATCGCGGCCGAGCGATACACCGGCGCCAGCATCAGGCGCTCAGAGGATCCCCGGATCCTGACCGGCCGAGGTCGCTACGTCGACGATCTCAAGCTGCCTGGCATGCTGCATGCTGCCTTCGTCCGCTCACCGCTGGCCCACGCGCGAGTGCTCGCGGTCGACGTCTCGGCCGCGCAGGCGCTTCCCGGAGTCGCCGCCGTGCTGACCGGGGCGGACCTGGAGGCGATGACGGTCCCTGGGCCTGACCCGCTGCTGGCGATGATGGGCGGCGGCGGACCGATGCCGGAGTACAGCCTGCTGGCGACGGACAAGGTGCGATTCGTGGGCGACCCGGTGGCGGTGGTCATCGCCGAGAGCCGGTACATCGCTGAGGACGGCTGCGAGCTTGTCGAGGTCGACTACGACGACCTGCCCCCGGTAGCGAGCGCCGCCGTTGCCCTTGCGGCAGGCAGCCCGCCGCTGTTCGCCAATCTGGGCGACAACATCGTCGGCCCGCACAAGCGCCACGAGTTCGGCGACGTGGCCGGCACGTTCGCGCGCGCTGACCGGATCGCCGAGTTCCGCATCGACGTGCACCGCCAGCAGAACGTGCCGATGGAGGGCCGCGGCTGCGTCGCGAGTTACGACGCCGGCTCGGGTCACCTGACGGTCCACGCGGCAACCCAGGGCGTCCACGTCACCAGGATGGGCGTAGCCATGCGCCTCGGCATCGAGCCGGAGAAGGTGCACGTGCTGGCTGGCGACATCGGCGGATCGTTCGGCTTGAAGATCGGCGCCTCCAGGGAGGAGCTGGCCGTCGCGGCCGCGTCGCGCGCGCTCGGCCGGCCGGTGAAGTGGGTCGAGGACCGCGGCGAGAACCTCACCGCCTCCGGCCAGGCACGCGAGGAGAGCTTCGACGTCCGGGCGGCCGTCAGTAACGACGGTGACCTGCTCGGACTGGACGTCACGATGGTGATCGACACGGGGTCCTATCCCGTCATGGGCACGATGGTGCCGGGCATCGTGGAGGCGATGCTGCCGGGCCCGTACAAGCTCGCGGCGCTCGGCTTCGAATCCACCGCGGTCGCGACCAACAAGGCGTCGTACGTCGCCTACCGAGGCCCGTGGGCGTCGGAGACGTTTGTCCGCGAACGAGTACTTGACCTGCTGGCGAGGGACCTCGGCCTCGATCCGCTGGAGATCCGGCTGCGTAACGTCGCCCCGCGCACGGAGCCGCCGGCCACCATGATCACCGGGCGGCCGCTGGTCGGGGTCACCACGAAGGAGTCCCTGGAGCGTGTGGCCCAGCTCGTGGATATTCCGGCCTTCCGCCGCAGGCAGCAGGAAGAACGCGCGCGGGGTCGCTATCTGGGCATCGGGCTGGCAACCTTCATCGAGGCCGCTCCGGGCCCGCGCTCGCCCGGCGGGCCGGAGGGCCCTATGGGCATGGAGTCCATGCGGCTGCGGCTCGAGGAGGACGGCATCGTCACACTGTTCACCGGCCAGATGCCTCACGGCCAGAGCCACCAGACCACGCTCGCCCAGATCGCCGCCGACGAGTTCGGCGTGCCGTTCGAGCAGGTTCGCGTCGTCGTCGGGGATAGCGACGTGGTGCCGTTCGGCCTGACCGGCGGCAGCCGGTCGGCCACCATGACGGGTGGCGCGGCGCTGCACGGTGCTCGGCAGCTGAAGGTCAAGGTGCTCGACTTCGCATCGCACCTCATGGAGGCCAGCGCCCGGGACCTCGAGATCATCGATGGCCAGGTGCTGGTTCGCGGCGACCCAGCGAGTGCGATCCCGCTCGGCGACGTCGCCCGGCAGGCATGGCAGGCGGCGTCCGGGCAGTTCGGTGCAGACGTCGACACTAACCTCGAGGTCGAGACGCTGTTCGATGGCGGCGAAGGCGGCTGGTCTGGCGGCAGCCACTGCGCGATCGTCGAGGTGGATGTCGAGACCGGCCTGGTGAAGATCGAGCGCTACGTCGCCGTCGAAGATTGCGGAGCGCTTATCAACCCCGCGGTCGTCGAGGGCCAGATCCGGGGCGGGGTCGCGCAGGGCATCGGCGCAGTGCTGCTCGAGCGATCTGCGTACGACGAGGACGGCAACTACCAGTCATCGACGTTCATGGACTACCTGCTGCCAACCGCCTGCGACATTCCCCGAATCGAGATCGAGCACCTCGAGACGGTGCCGCTCGACGAGGACGTCAATTTCCGCGGTGTGGGCGAAGGCGGCATGATCGTCGCGCCGCCAGCCTTGGTCAACGCCATCGAGGACGCGCTCAGCCCGTTCGGCGTGCGGATCTACGAGCAGCACCTGCCTCCGGCCCGCATCCTGGAGCTGATAGCGGCCGCCGACCGAGGCTGACAACGTCGGGCCGCAATGCGGCTCCGGCCCCACCGTGACGGCGACCTGCCGTCATGACGCCGGGCCGTGTGAGGGCCGCTCTGCCTGCGGTTGACGGAGCCGGTCGTGCTAGCCCTACGTCGAACCCGGGTGGCGCCCCTATCGACGCGTCGCGCCCGCAGCCGCGAACATCGGATCATGCCCAGTTACGTGGTCCGCCAGCGTCGAGATCGCCTTGTCGCCGGCGAGAATCGCAGCGTGACCCAGGTGGTGCCCGCTCCGGCGACGGCCAAGACCCGGAGCATTCTGCTGATGCCGTTCAGCAGACGCTCCCGGGCCGAGTTCAGGTACGCGATCGCCAGCCTTCCGGTGGCCATCGCTGGCTTTCTCACCACGGCCATGACGTTCGTGCATCCCATGCTGGTCTTCGTGTCCACGCCGGTAATGCGGGAGCTCGGCGCGCTCAACCGGCGCGTGCTGCACCGGCTGCTCGGCGAGCGCGTGCAGCCACCGCCGCCGATGCGCTGGACCCGGCACCTGCACGTACGGACGCCTGAGGCCACCCGGCTCGCCGGCCTGGCTGCCGCCGCCGGCGGCCGGGTGCAGGAGCAGAACGCGGGCAAGCTCAAGATCAGCGGGCTGACGGCCGGCCAGCTCGCGGAGTTGGCCGCGCGGGAGCAGGTAGCGATCGAGGAACTGAAGACGCACAGCGACTGGCTGGCAGCCGCGATCCGCGACGTGCCCGGCTGGCGGGCACGCGCCTATCTGGTGCTGAAGCTGCCCGTGAGCGTGGCCATGTTCGTGGCTGCGGCTGGCTGCTGGCTGGGCGGGCTCTGGTTGCTGACCGCTCCCTTGTGGTGGATCGCCGTGGCACCACGAGGCGGATTCGGCTTCGGAACGCCGGCGCACTACGGCGTCGCTGTGCTGCTCGTGCCGATCGGTGCGGCCGTGGTGCTCGCGGCGCCGTGGCTGACGCGGGCGACCATCGCGGCTGACAGGTCGATGATCCGCGGCCTGCTCGGCCCGTCGTCCATGGCGCAGCGGGTGAGGGACCTGGAGCAGACGCGGGCACACGCGGTCGACGACTCAGCGGCCAGGCTGCGGAGCATCGAGCGCGACCTGCACGACGGCGCCCAGGCCCAGCTCGTCGGGCTGGCCATGAAGCTGGGCCTGGCCAGGGAGAAGCTGGGCGGCGGCACCCCAGGGGCCACCACGCAAGCCGACCTCGACCGCGCCATCGAACTCGTCGACGCCGCGCACCGGAATGCCATTGAGGCAATCGCCGAGCTGCGCGTGCTGGCGCGCGGCATCCACCCGCCGGTGCTCGACAACGGCCTGCCGGACGCGCTGGCCACGCTCGCCGCCCGCAGCGCCGTTCCGGTCGAGCTGGTCACGGATATCTCTGAGCGCCCGTCAGCGGCGATCGAGACCATCGCCTACTTCTGCGCGGCCGAGTTGCTCGCCAACGTGGCGAAGCACAGCGGTGCCCGGCACGCAACGCTGGAGGCCGTACACGTGCCGGGGCTGCTGCGGGTCCGGGTCACCGACGACGGCCGCGGCTGCGCGAGGCCGGACGCCAGCGGCGGGCTGCGAGGGCTGGCCGAGCGGATCCGTACCGTCGATGGCCGGCTGCAGATCAGCAGCCCGCGTGGCGGGCCTACGGTAGTCACCGTGGAACTGCCGTCGCACGCGTGAGGAGCTGCGCACGGGCATGCGGATCGTCATAGCCGAGGACTCCGCCGTCGTGCGAGCCGGCCTGGTCGAGCTTCTGGCCGATCGCGGCCACGACGTCCTCGCGGCGGTCGGCGACGCCGACGCGCTGGTCGCGGCGGTCGCCCAGTACGAGCCCGACATTGCGGTGGTCGACGTCCGGATGCCGCCGGGCCACACCGACGAGGGACTGCGCGCCGCGATCGCGATCCGCCGCGAGCGGCCGGGCCTGCCGATCCTGGTGTTCTCTCAGTACATCGAGACGCGCTACGCAGCTGATCTGCTCGGCATGCGCTCCGGCCGCGGCGCGGCGGGCGCGGCTGGCATCGGCTACCTGCTCAAGGACCGGGTCGCGAACGTCGGCGAGTTCGCCGATGCCCTCGCCCGGGTGGCGGCGGGCGGCACCGTGCTCGACCCCGAGGTCGTGACCCAGCTGCTCGGTGCCACCCGGCACGCCAGTTCGCTCGCCAGCCTGACGGCGCGGGAACGCCAGGTGCTCGCGCTGATGGCGGAGGGCCGGTCCAACAGCGGCATCGCCGACCAACTCGTGATCTCCGAGCGGGCCGTGGAGAAGCACACCGGCAGCATCTTCAGCAAGCTCGGGCTGCCCGCCTCCGACGCAGATCACCGGCGAGTGCTGGCCGTCCTGGCGTACCTCGAGTCCTGACGGCAGCCAAGGCCCGAACGGCCGGCGGCCTGTCTACTGCCATTGCACCGACAGGTCCGTGAGCAGACCCTTCAGGGCGCGGGCTGCCCGCCGGAATCCGTCCGCGCCGCTGAAACCTCCGTACCGCCCGGCCACGGCGAGATGCGGCTCCAGCGACAGATAACCGTGGAAGCCAGAGTCCCGCAGCCCGGCTAGTGTCTCGCGGACCTGGCCGTCGCCCTGACCCGCCGGAACCACCTCGCCGGTTGCTGCCAGCGCGTCCTTAACCTGGACGTACAGCAGGTACGGCCGGAGCAGTTCATACGCATCGGAGTGCGGCCGGACGCCGCACTGGACGAAGTTCGCCGCGTCGAAGGTCGCCCGCAGCGCGCGCGAGCCCACGCTCGCGATGATGTCGGCACATCTTTCTGGCCGGTCGCCATAGATCTGTTTCTCATTCTCGTGCGCGAGGACCAGCCCGCGCTCGGCGGCGAGCGCCGCGAGCGCGCCCATGCGGTCGATGACCCGCGTCCGATAGTGCAGAGGAGCCCGTCCCTGCGGGATGAAGAACGAGAAGACGCGGACGGTCGTCGTGCCGAGTTTGTCGGCGATGTCCGCGACGCGGCGCAGCCGCTCCAGCTCCGGCGGCAGCGGAGCGTCGATCCCGATCTTGCCGATCGGCGAGCCGATCGCCGACGTCTGCACGCCGGCCTCGTCGAGCCTGCGCCGCAGCCGGGCGACCTGGGCGTCGTCGAGGTCGGCGACGTTGGTGGACCACACACTGCGCAGCTCCAGGTGCGATATGGACTCGTCCTGGAGCACGGCCAGCTGCTGGTCGAGATCGGGCGAGATCTCGTCGGCGAAGCCGCTGAGCACGAAGCTCACGACGAGCCCCGCTGGCTGGCGGTCCGGTGCGGCACAGCAGGCAGCCGGACCGTGCGGCCGTCGCGAGCGGACTCATAGACGGCGCATACGATCTCGACGGCGGCGCGTCCGTCCTCGCCGGTGACGGCGGGCGCACGGCCCTCATCGATGGCGTCCAGAAGATCGCTGATCTGGGCCGCGTGGCTGGCGATCTCCAGCCCGGCCGGTGTCGCCGCGGCCCCTGATCGCGCGCTGCCACGAGGGCCCATGCTGCCGTCGGGCGAGCCAGTCTCGGTGCCAGCGGCGCTCAGCTCGCGCCGGATAATCTCGCCGTCCTCGATCACCACGGTGCCACCGGTGCCGCTGATCTCCAGGCGCTGGGCGAAGCCAGGGAAGACCGCGGTGCTCGCGACGAGCGTGCCGACCGCGCCGGAGGCGAATCGCAACAGAGCCAGCGCGGCGTCTTCGACCTCTATCCGGTGCGTCTGGGTCGAGAACAGGGCAGTCACCTCGGCGACCGGTCCCATGGTCCACAGCAGCAGATCGAGGTAGTGGATGCCCTGGTTCATCAGCGAGCCACCGTCGAGAGCCCACGTGCCGCGCCAGGCGGCACTGTCGTAGTAGCCCTGGCTGCGGTACCACTTCGTGCTGGCCTCGCCGAGCACGAGGCGGCCGAGCTGACCCTCGTCCAGCAGCCGGCGCAGCTCGATCAGCCCTGGGTCGAAGCGGTGCTGAGAGATAACCGTGAGGACTACCCCGGCGGTGCGCGCCGCGGCGATGAGCCGGTCGGCGGCCCGCAGGCTGACGTCCACGGGCTTCTCGACCACCAGGTGCTTGCCCGCCGCCGCCGCCGCGATGCCGACCTCCGCGTGCAGCCCGCTCGGCACGCAGACCGACACGACGTCGACATCATCGCGGGCGAGCAGCGCGTCCAGGTCGGGCGCTACGGCGCAGTCATGGCTTGCCGCGAGGGACTTGGCGCGTTCGGGCTCAACGTCGGTGACGGCAACAAGCCGGGCCGCTGGCAGCGAGGCGATCGCGTCGGCGTGCGTCAGCGAGATCACACCGGCTCCGACGATGCCGAAGCCGCGAGTGCTGCGCCCGCCGTTCCCCCTCATCGAGATTCGCCGGGTCATGCGCCAGCCTCCAGGTCCGTTGGCCGCCTGCTCGGTACCGATCGATGCGGCTGCAGTGCCCCTCAGCCCGCTCCGACCTGTCTGATGCCGAGCCTACGGTCTATGGTCCTATGAGGGCATATCTGGCCTCATGGCCGGTGCGCGGTCGGTAGCGGGGCTGCGCGGTCCTGGCGTTCCTGCGGAGGCGAGAGGCGGCACATGGCAGACACGGCACGCACGCCAGCATTCATGGTTCCCGAGGACATCGCCAGGCTGCGGCAGGTGGCGGACCCGCAGGTATCGCCGACGGGATCGGCTGTCGCGTTCACCGTCAGCGACCCCGACGTCGAGTCGAACACGTACCGGCGCCAGATCTGGCTGGCCCCGGCCGACTCAGCGGACGGTCAGCCGCACCCGTTCACCGGCCCTGGGCACGAGATCCTGCCGCGCTGGTCGCCTGACGGCCGGCGGCTGGCCTTCGTCTCTGCGCCGCCGGGGAATGAGCCCGCGGAGATCTGCATCCTGCCGGTCGCCGCCGCGGGCGAGCGCATCGTTGTGTGCTCCTGGTACGGCCCGGTCACCGAGCTGGCCTGGTCGCCCGACGGCAGCCGGCTCGCATTCGTGGCGCGTGATCCCGACGTCGAGCAGTACGGCCCGCCGGGCCGGCCGCAGGAGGCCAAGGACATGCCGCCCCGCCGCGTCACGCGCCTGATTTATCGTCTGAACGCGGCAGGCTGGACGCTCGACCGCCCGAACCGGATCTTCGTGGTGGCAGCTGACGGTTCCTCCGCGCCGCGCACCGTGACGCCAGGGCCATTCCAGGCGGACGGCCTGGCCTGGTCACCCGATAGCAGCACAATCGCTTTCACGTCCGCGCGGCACGACACCTGGGACCTCGACCTTGCTAACGATCTCTGGGTTGTGGGAATCAACGGGACGTCCGAGCCGGAGCGCCTGACCGACGGCGGATCGGTGTTCGCGCGTCCGTCGTGGTCGCCGGACGGGCGGCGGCTGGCCTACTACTTCAACCGCACGCCGCTGGAGAACCCCCGCCACCGTCAGGTCGGGGTGCTCGAGCTGAGCTCGCGACGCCAGCAGGTCCTGACGGCGGGCCTAGACCGGAACTGCCAGCTGCTTGGCCTACTCGTCGGTCCGACCTGGATCGGGGATCATCTGCTGTTCTCGGCCGAGGACAGCGGCAACGTCCACCTCTATCAGGCGAATGCCGACGGGACCGAGAAGCCAGAGATCATTGTCGGCGGCGACCGCTGGGTGTCTGACTGGGACTGGGCCGCCGGGACGCTGGCCTTCATTGCTGCAACGCCCACCAGCACGGGCGAGGTGTTCGTCAAGAGCCTCAGCGCGGCGAACCCGAAGGACGGCGAGGGCGAAGAGCGCGCGCTCACCAGGCTGACGCAGTCCTTCGCTGACGCGATCAGCCTGGGCTCCCCGCTGCGGTTCGTTGCTCGCTCGGTCGACGGGAGTGAGGTGGAGTGCTGGGCGATTCCGCCTGCCGGAGCGCGTCCGGGCGAGAAATACCCGACGCTCCTGAACGTTCACGGCGGACCATTCACTCAGTATGGCAACCGGTTCATGGATGAGTTCCAGCTCGAGGCCGCCGCCGGATTCGGCGTCCTGTACGCCAACCCGCGCGGAAGTTCCGGGTACAGCGAGCAGTGGGGCCGGGCGGTGCGGTGGCCCGAGTGCGAGAGCGATCCCGGCACCGGGTGGGGCAGTGTCGACTTCGAGGACGTGATGGCCTGCGTCGACACCGCCTGCGAGCGTTTTGACTGGATCGACGCAGCCCGGCTGGGCATCCTGGGTGGCTCGTACGGCGGGTTCATGACCTCCTGGGCGGTCGGGCACACCGACCGGTTCAAGGCCGCGTGCTCCGAGCGGGCCTGCAACAACCTGACCACGATGGAGCACAGCGCCGACATCGCCGGGTTCCTGCGCAGCTATATCGGGCGTGATCATCTATCGGCTCCGGAGGCCTACGCCCGGCACTCACCGGTCAGCTACGTCAAGGACATGAGGACTCCGCTGCTGATCCTTCATTCCGAAGACGACCTGCGCTGTCCCATCGCCCAGGCAGAGGAGCTGTTCGTCGCGTTGCGGCTGCTGGGCCGCGATCCCGTGATGGTCAGGTTCCCGGCCGAGAATCACGAGCTCAGCCGCGGCGGGTCGCCTCGGCACCGGATCATGCGCGCCAGCCTGATCCTGGACTGGTTCCGCGAGCGGCTGTGAGCCGGGCTGCGAGAAGCGAGGCCTCACCAGGTGATCGGGAATGCCGCCAGGCCCCGCAGTATGGTCGTGTCATGCCAGGTCAGGCTCTCTTCCGGCACGGCGATGCGGACTCCTGGCAGTCGCGACAGGATGGTGCCGAGTGCGACCTGCAGCTCCATTCGCGCGAGGTTTGCGCCCAGGCAGAAGTGCGGCCCGTAGCCGAAGGCCACGTGGGGGTTGGGGCTGCGACGGAAGTCGAGCTGATCGCCGCGGCTGAAGACCTTCTCGTCGCGGTTCGCCGAGCTACGGGCGCACAGCACGGGCTCGCCTGCGCGGATGAGCACGTGCCCGAGCTCAACGTCGGCCGTTGCGATTCGCGGGTTGATGGCGCTGCCGAAGACGTTGAACCGCAGCATCTCCTCGACGGCTCCGGGCAGCAGCCCCGGCTCCTGGATGAGCAGCTGGAGCTGCGCCGGGTGGGTCAGGAGCGTGTAGGTCATGTTCGTAATCTGGCGTGCCGTCGTCTCATAGCCGGCCACCAGCAGCGCCATGCCGAGGACCAGCAGTTCGGATTCCGATAGCCGGTCGTCGTTGTCGCGGGCCTGGACGAGCCCGGTCAGCAGGTCGTCACCGGGGCGTGCGCGACGCTCGGCGAACAGGCCGGCGAGGTACCCGGCCAGGTGCAGGAAGGCGTCTTGCTCCTGAACCGGCGTGACCGTCGTAGTCGACAGGGTCGCGTCCGCCCAGCCACGAAACGCGTGCCGGTCACCATCCGGAATGCCCAGCAGCTCGCAGATGATGATGACGGGAAGGGCGAAGGAGAAGCTGCTGACCAGGTCGGCTGGCGGGCCAGCCGCAATCATCTCGTCGAGCAGGCTGTTGGCGATCTCCGTCGCCCGCGGCTGCAGTTCCGCGACCCGGCGGGGAGTGAATGCCTTGCCGACCAGACTGCGGATCCGGGTATGCTCCGGCGGATCCATGCTCACGACGCTCTCGGCGACCTGGCTTAGATCGACCGCGGACTCGCGCGGGTTATCCCTGCCAACCGCGGCGGCGCGGCTGAACCGGGGATCGCCCAGCACGGCCTTCGTGAGGTCGTAGTCGGTCACTAGCCAGGCCGGCGGGCCATAGGGCAGCTGGACCCGGCACACCGGCTCGCTGCGGCGCAGCTCCGCATACTGCGGGTCTGGCTCAAGCCTTACCCGGCTGAACGGGTAGCTTCGGGGCACCCGGCTGGCTGCGTCTGTACCGGTGTCGTGCGCCACGAAGGCTCCCCGCCGAGAAATCGCCTGTCACCGATGTTAACCGACTCTCGGCTGGGTCGGTTGACCGACAGCTGTCCCGGAGAGAGGTTCGAGGTCTCGTGCCGTCCTGGTCGGCTGCTGGCGTCGTGCGGCCGCGCGGCGTACGTGATCGGGCGCCGACGGTGTCGGGTGCCAAACTGGGTGTCGTGGGACAGGCTGTTGCGCGGAACTGCGAGAGGGCGGTCGAGTTCCTGCTTCGGTCGGATGAGCCTGCCATCCGGTTCCTCGTCCGGCGGGACCTGCTGGGTGAGGATGGCCGCGAGGACGCGTCCGCCATGTTGTCTGGTCGGAGAATGTCTGCGCTGCTGACCGGCCAGCGGCCGGAGGAGTTCCGGCCCGGCCGCGGCTGGCGGAGCCTGCCCGGCGCAGAGTACGGCTTCGGCGTGCATCCCTACCGCAACTGGACCGGTGCACACTGGCGGCTGGTCTCGCTGGTCGAACTCGGGGTTCCGGCGCACGAGCAGCGCGCGTGCATGGCGGCCGAGCAGGTACTCGGCTGGCTGGCCAGGCCGGAACGGCTGGGCTGCGTCCCCGTCATCGATGGCCTGGCCCGGCGCTGCGCCTCTCAGGAGGGCAACGCCGTGGCCGTTTGCTGCCGCCTCGGGCTCGCCGGCGACGAGCGAGTGACACTGCTAGCGGCCTCCCTCATCGGCTGGCAGTGGCCGGACGGCGGCTGGAACTGCGACCTGCGGGCGAGCGGCCGCCGGTCCTCTTTTCATGAGTCGCTGGCTCCGGCCTGGGGGCTCTATGAGTACGCGCGGGCGACCGGCGACGCGACGGCCCGCGAGGCAGCAAACCGGGCAGCGGAGCTGTTCCTGTCGCACCGGATGTTCCTGTCGCTGTCGTCCGGGCGGCCTATCAGCCGAGAGTGGCTCTTGCTGCACTATCCGCCTTACTGGCACTACGACATCCTGCAGGGATTGCTCATCGTGACGCGGCTCGGGTTTGCGTCTGACCCTCGGCTGTGCGACGCCGTGGAGGTGCTGCAGGACCTGCAGGCAGCGGACGGAACCTGGAGCGCCGGCGGCGGCTGGTGGAAACCGCTCGGCGCCGGCCGGGACGGCAGCCGCGGTCTCAAGGCCTGGAATGCTGAGGTCACGGACTGGGGCCTGTCCGGCCCCAGCGAGATGATCACGCTCAACGCGCTGCGGGTACTCCAGGCCGTCGCACCGGTGCCCATGACACCGCGAATGGCCGGGCCGGCTTAGGCGTGGACCGGCGGGCGGCGGCCCGCCCATGGCGCGGCTTGCTCCAGCTGCGCCGCCACCCTGATCAGCAGATCCTCCCGGCCGAAAGCCGCGACGAGCTGCACGCCAACGGGCAGGCCCGCGGCCGTCCAGTGCAGCGGCAGGCTGACGGCCGGCTGGCCGGTCACGTTGAACTGCGCCGTGTACGGAATGAAACTGACGACCCGCTGGCCCTCTGCTTCTGGTCCGGCGGCGGTGAACCAGCCGAGTTCGGGCGGCGGCGCGCCGACGGTGGGCGTGACGAGCAGGTCGTAGTCGGTCCACCAGGCAGCCATCTGCCTCGCCCAGATCCCAAGCCATGCCCGGCTCTGCAGGTAGGTCACCGCGTCCAGCGTCCGGCCGATCGCCCGGTAACCCGCGTTACGCGGCTCGATCTCGCCATCCTCGATCGTCCGGCCCAGGGCGGTCTCGAACGCGCGCATCGATGTCTCGGTGTCGGCGGCAATGATGAGCGTGAAATGCTGAATAAATTCCGGGTCGAACATCGCCGTCGGCGCGGATTCTTCGACGGCGTGGCCGAGCGACTCCAGCAACCGCCCGGCCCCTGCGACCGCGGCGCGACACTCGGGGTGGTCAAGGTAACCCTCGCTGGCCGGCCGGTCAAGCAGGCCGATGCGCAGCCGGCCTGGGTCTGCCCCGACTTCCCTGGCCAGCGGGCCGGGCCAGGGCGGGGCGTAGTAGGGCTCGCCGGGCAGCCGGGTACTGATGGCATCCAAGACGCCGGCGGCGTCCCTGACCGTACGGGTCACGGCGCCATCGATCGTCGCGCCTGCCCACCCCTCTCCGACCAGCGGCCCCTGGCTCACTCTGGCCCGGGTCGGCTTGAGCCCGACCAGACCGCATTCGCTGGCCGGGATCCGGATGGATCCGCCGCCATCGTTGGCGTGCGCGACAGCTACCATGCCGCTGGCTACCGCTGCCGCCGAGCCGCCAGACGAGCCGCCGGTCGAGTGGCCGGTGTGCCAGGGATTACGCGCGGGCGGGAAACTGCGCGCCTCGGTCGTCGCCGTGGTGCCCAGCTCCGGCACGTTCGTCCGGCCCAGCTGGACGAACCCGGCCGCGCGGAACTGCTCAGCCAGGTATGACGTCACCGGCCAGGCCAGCTCGCGCAGCGGCCCGAGGCCGAACGACGTCGCCTCGCCGGCCACCATGCAGCCAATGTCCTTGAGCAGAATCGGCACGCCGCGGAACGGGCCATCAGGCAGACCGCCAGCGGCCTCCGCCCGCGCCTGGTCGAACCTGGTGCGCAGCACCGCGTCGAGCCGCGGATTGACCGCCTCAATCCGGCCGACAGCCGCCTCGACCAGATCCGCGGGGGTCAGTTCTCCGCTGCGGACAAGGTCAGCCTGCGCGGTCGCATCCAGCCAGGTCGTATCGATCACTTCGGTCATGTCTGGGACGGTACCGCGAGAGGTCACCTACGTGTCCGCAGATGCCCGAGCCAACGGCCCGGGAGAGCCTCCTGGCATGACCTGAAACAGGCTTCCGTCAGGTGCGGTGCTGCGGTTCGCGCCACATGCGCCAGATCGTGGGCCCGTGACCCAGGGCCTGTAGCTCGCCGACGACGCGGAAGCCGGAGCGCTCATACAGCGGCAGGTTCCGCTCGTTGGAGGATTCGAGGTAGGCCGGCACGCCATCGTCGTCCACACCGGCCAGGACCTCCTGCAGCATCTGGGTGCCGAGTCCCTGGCCCTGCCGGTCGCTGCGAACGCCGAGGTAACCGAGGTACCAGTGTGGCGGGGACTGCCCGGCGTGCAGGCGTTCGATCTGCAGCTGCGTGCGCAGAGCACGGAGCAGGTTCCGGCGGAAGGCCAGTGCGCTGGGCACCGCTTCCAGGATGATCTGGCTGAGCGGCATCGCCCAGCCGCCGGGTGCGGCCCACAGCGCCCCGGCCGATGCGTCGCCCGCGAGGTAGCACGGGTTGCCCCGCCGCAGGTAACCACGGCTCATGCTGGTGAAGAACGTGCGCATGCGGCCGTCCCGGTTGCGCGGCCGCGCCGGGATCAGCCAGGCGAACACCGGATCCTCGGCAAAGGCGTCGGCCAGCACCTCGCCGAGCAGGGCTGCCTCATCGCGGCGGGCGGTGCGAACGGCCAGGGAGCCGCCGTGGGGGGACCCGGTGTCCGGGGTCATCGGACTCCTCCTTTCGCCAGGCCAGGCGAGCAGCCTCTCGCTGAGGTCCGCTCCCGCGCAAGCCCGTGCGATCGGCCGCGCGCGGTCAGGTAATCGCAGCCTTCACCAGCGCGACGACCTGCTTCTCGACCACCGGGCTCCAGTTCTGGAGCGCGTACGACACCGGCCACATGTCCCCGTCGTCGAGGTTGGCCGCCTCCTGAAAGCCCAGCGTCGAGTACCGGTACTTGAACTTGCCCGAGTCCTGGAAAAAGACGACGACCTTGCCGTCCGCGTTCGCGTAGGCGGGCATCCCGTACCAGGTCTTGGGGAACAGGTCTGGGGCCGCGGCGGTCACCGTGACATGCACGCGCTCGGCGAGAGCACGGTCCTCGGGGGCCATCTGCGCGATGCTGTCGAGGACCTGCTGCAGCCCGTCCGCCTTCTTGGCGCCCTTCTTGCCCTCGGCACGCAGTTCGGCGGCGCGCTGCTGCATCGCCGCGCGCTCCTCGGCGCTGAAGCCTTCGGAAGCGGTCCTGGAAGTCTTCGGGGGCATTCTCGACGCTGCCTTTCGACGCTGAAGGCTCGGCGTGATGCCGGCCATCTGAAAGAAGGCTAGGGCCTACCGTCACCGTGCCGCTTCTCGATTCCTGACCGGATCGGCCGGCCGCCTCGGAGGACCCACGGTCACGGCCGGCGAGCTGGTTGACTCTCGCGCAACCCGCAACGGGGGGCGGCCGAGGAAGGCATCGACGTTGCGGATGGCGAGCGCAACGAGCGTCAGGGTAGGTCCGTAACCGGAGATCGTCGGGAACAGCGACGAGTCGGCGACCAGGACGTTGGAGGCTTCCCAGAGCCGACCCCACTCGTCGCAGACGCTGGTCCTCGGGTTCCTGCCCATGCGGGCCGTCCCGGCGATGTGCCGCGAGCCGGGCACTATCGAAATGTCGGAGTGGGCGGACGTGAGCTCGCCCGTCGTGGTGGGCGAGGTGGCGACGACGAGGTTGGTTGCCCCCGCCTCTCGGAGGATCGATGCCAGAAGGCCACTGTGATGCTCAGAGGCGGCGATCTCGTGCGGGTGAGGCTCATAAGTGGTCCTGGCCACGGGAATGCCGCGGTAGTCGCGGACGGCAGGGTCGAGATCAACCCGGTTCTTCGCCTGAGGCAGGTCCTCGCCGTGCATGCAGAATCCGAGGAAGTGCTCGCGCATCGGGGAGCGCCGCATGTGTCGCCGGTGCTCGGGGCCCCACGGATACAGCTTGGCCTCGGCGATCACTTTAGACGGGGCGATGTGTTCGACGAGCCCGCCCTTAATCCAGGGCAGTCCGGCGGAGTGGGCAGCCTCCCGAGCGAGATCATCAACGATGACGTGGTCGTCGTGGACGTGAGTGACGGACCGGCCCATGTGGCCGTGCAGCCGATAGGGCACTTCGCCGAAGGCAAAGGTCTGCATGTGGAACATGAGGTTGCGGCCGATGTTCGGGTTGGCGAAACCGGACAGCAAGAGGAGACGCGGGGTCTCCATGGCACCGGCGGCTACAACGATCTCATCGGCCAGTTCCCGGTGCGTCGCGCCATCGTGGTCGATCCACTCCACGCCGGTGGCCCGACCGCCATCGACCAGGATCCTGGACACGAAGGCGTCAGGCCGCAGGTCGGCGCGACCGGTCCGCAGCGCCCGGCGCAGCGCGGGGCCAGGGCCTCCCTTGGCGTGAATCGGGCAGCCGAAGTCGGCGCAGAAACCGCAGTTGTTGCAGGCCGGCCGCTCGTCGTACGGGACTGAGTTGACCCCTGACGGTGCAGGGTAAGGGTGATACCCGAGGCGTTCAGCGGCTGCCGAGGTCAATAGGGATCCGTACATGGGGGGTCCGGGCGGCATCGGATACGGGCCGGATCGCCAGGCCGCAAATGGGTTGGCCGTCGCCAGTCCCGCCACGCCGATGAGCCGCTCGGCGGTCGTGTAGTACGGCTCCAGGTCGTCATACGTGAGCGGCCAGTCGGTGATGTCGGCACCCTGCGCCGGCCCGAGTTCGGTCAGCATCCGGAAGTCGTCTTCCCGGAACCGGTACAGCTTTCCGTCGGCATGCACGCTCCCGCCGCCGACAGTCGCCGGCAGGTTGTTGACCTCGCCGACAAGCAGCCGCTCGCCGTCGGACTCGGTCCGGCGGAACGTTCGGGGCTCGAGCCACGGGTCCGGGCCGAGGAAATGCCGGAAGGTGTACTTGAGCTCGTCGTTGGAGAACACCTGCATGAGGTCGTGCGGGTAGTCCGAGCTGATCAGGTAGTTATGACCGCGCTCGAAGATCACCACGGACCGGCCGGCCCGGGTGAGTTCGTCAGCAGCCGTCGCCCCGCCGGGCCCCGAGCCGACGATGATCGTCTGGAAGTCGCGAGCGGTCATTCGTCGCTGACTTCTTCGTCGCTGTAGCCGCGTGGCTGCACGTCCCCGAGGTAGCCAATGGAGCGCCAGCCCATCAAGTCGCGGTTGCCGCCGTATTCAGGCGCGGCGTAGAGACCCTCGCACACGTGCTCTTGGAGAACACTCAGAAACGGACCGACGGATCGTAGCCGCAGGTCCTGCTGCTCCGCTGGGAGACTCGGGAAATCCTCGCCGAGAGCCGCCAGGCCCTCCGTGTACTGCTCCTGCAGCCCGATCACGGGACCGAGACGCTCGCGCTCGGGAATTCCCCGTGATCCTTCGATACGAGTGCGCCACGCAAGCTCGTCCCGGGCAGCTAGCCGATGGAAGGTGGCAAATGACGGCTCGCCACCGAAGCGCCCGGAGAAAGGCCCACCTGCCCAGATCCGGGGTGGATCAACCAGAAATGCGCCGAGCAGGCCGTCGATGTAGTCGGCCGCACCGAGGTCGGTGGCATCCGGGTCGTCATCCGCCGGCACGAGCCGGGAGCAGGCGGCCTCCAGTACCCGGCGCTGGCCGTCGCTGAGGAAGTGAGGCATGCGCCCTCCGTTCATGACATCGGGCGCGGAAGCCCCCACGGTCTTATCGTGGCTGCATAAAGAACCCTTTACGTGCGTCAGCCGACGATGACAAAAGCGAGAATACTAGGCGCGCCCTTGCGCTCGCCTCGTTTCATGCGAAGGCATGGAGTAATCTTCTGGCTGCATATAGTAACTGCGCGAGCGAGGACGGCTTCCCGATGTTCGTGCTCTCCCGCTGGGCAAAGCCGACAATAAAACGGCGGCCTATTCCTTTAGTCAACTCCTGAGGGCAGCCTTTCCCCCGTCATTAGAACCAATAACGTTCCGGCCAGGCGGAGCCTTCTCGTCGTGGCCGGAACGCGCTCGGAGCCTTGCGAGCTTCCGCACTGCGTTACCGCTGCCTGGCCCGGTCACCTGGCGGGCGGCGCATGCCAAGGAGCTGACGAATGTGCTGGGTGCTGAACCCGGCCAGGCCGCCGATGAGGGAAATGGCCACGGCCAGCGCCTCC
>Ga0187783_10001268_pt1 | contig 18607 bp, 17 predicted proteins | sample 1015_SJ02_MP02_2_FD_132471 | JGI IMG/M metagenome (GOLD analysis project Ga0187783, IMG submission 132471) | Tropical peat soil microbial communities from peatlands in Department of Meta, Colombia - 1015_SJ02_MP02_20_MG | ecosystem: Environmental > Terrestrial > Soil > Wetlands > Peat | place...
GAGCCTAGGTTACTGGGCCGTCGACTAATGGTAGGTCAAGTGCCTTTGGAGCACTTTGTCTAGGTTCGAATCCTAGCGGCCCAGCCAGGAACATCCTTGGGACACGGGCTCGCCCGGGGGCGGCGGGAGTCGAAGCTACCAGGGTTTGTGTCCAAAACCAAACGCCAAAGGCTAGAGCTAAAACCATGGCCAGTGTAGTGACAGAGACGCACAAGGTAGAAAAGAAAGCTCCCATGGACCCGGAAGATAAACCGGAGCGCCGACCGCAGCGCGGGCGCGTGGATGACAAGTTCAAAATCTTCTCCGGCACGGCGAACGAGGCGCTGGCCGATGATGTTTGCCACTTTTTGGGGCTGACTCGAGGGCAAGCGTCGGTGACGCGCTTCAGCGACGGCGAGGCGTATGTCCAGATCCAGGAGAATGTGCGCGGGGCGGACGTGTTTGTGGTGCAGCCGACCTGTGCGCCGGTGGATTCGCATCTGATGGAACTGTTGCTGATGATCGACGCCCTCAAGCGCGCCTCGGCGCGGCGCATCACCGCGGTGATTCCCTATTTCGGCTACGCTCGCCAGGACCGCAAGGACAAGCCGCGGGTCCCCATTTCCTCGAAGCTGGTGGCCGATTTGCTGACCACCGCCGGAGCCGATCGGGCGTTGATCGTCGATCTGCACGCCCCGCAATTGCAGGGTTTCTTCAATATTCCAGTGGACCATCTGTTCGCATCGCCCGTGCTGGTCGATTATTTCCGGCGGGCCAACTTGCCCAGTCTCACGGTGGTTTCCCCGGACGCCGGAGGTGTAGAGCGGGCTCGGTTTTTCGCCAAGAAAATGGACTCGGCTCTGGCCATCGTCGATAAGCGCCGGGTCGATATGAATGTGGCGGATGTCATGCATGTCATCGGCGACGTTCGCGGCCGCACCTGCCTGGTGATTGACGACCTGATCGATACCGCGGGCACGCTGGTCAAGACCGCCGACGCCCTGATGGAAAACGGCGCCACCGAGGTCTATGCTTGCGCCTCGCACGCCGTGCTGTCCGGCCGGGCAGTCGAGAATCTGTCCAAGTCCTGCATCCGCGAGGTTGTGGTCACCAATACCATTCCTTTGGGCGAGGACGCTCGACGGGAACCGAAGATCAAAGTTTTAACCATCGCCGGGCTGATCGGAAGGGCGATTCAGTCCATTCACGAGGAAACCTCGGTCAGCAAATTGTTCAGCTAGGAAGCGAGTGTATGGCAACAGCAACAGAGACCAACGTTTTGCAAGCTCAGGCGCGAGTCGTCGGCAACAAGAACGATGCTCGTCGCATTCGCCGCGACGGAAGAATTCCCGCGGTTTTGTACGGTGCCGGCAAGGAGGCCCGTTCGGTAAGTGTCGATCCACGGCAGGTTTCCCGTATCCTGCACTCCGAATCGGGCTACAACACCATCTTTGATCTCACCCTCGACGGCCAGCATACCAAGGCCATGATCATCGACTGGCAATATGAGCCCATCAAGGGGGCATTGCTGCACATCGATCTCAAGCGCATCGCCATGGACCAGAAGCTTCAGGTCAATGTGCCCATCGTATTGAAAGGGGAGGCCGAAGGGGTGAAGCAGCAAGGCGGCATTTTGGAGCAGGTGGCCCGCGAGGTTGAGGTCGAATGCTTGCCCGGTGATATTCCGACTTCGATCGAAGTGGATATCAGCCATCTGGTCTTCGGCATGGTGATGCGTATTGCGGATCTGCCGCGGCCCGACAAGGTCAAGTTTCTGAGCGATCCGAACCGGCCGGTGGCGCACATTATTTCGGTGAAGGAAGAAGCAGCACCCACGCCGGAGGCGGTGGCGGCCGAAGCGGCGGCTGCGCCGGCCGAGCCGGAGGTCATTAAGAAGGGCAAACAGGAAACGACGCCCGAAGAAGGTGCCGAAGCAGGGGCGGCCGAGAAGCCCGAGAAGCCGGAAAAGGCCGAGAAGAAGGAGAAAAAGTAGCGGCCAGAGCAGCCGATGCCAGCAGTTAGCCGCAAAGAGCGAACCGCGTGAAGCTGATCGTGGGCCTCGGCAATCCGGGCATCCAGTACGCATCGACGCCGCATAATTTGGGTTTCCTGGCCCTCGACCGCATCGCCCAGCAATGCGGAGTCGAAGTCAGAAACCGGCAATGCCGGGCTCTGACGGCCAGGGCGGAGATCGGTTCGGAGCGGGTTTTGCTCGCGAAGCCGGAAACCTTCATGAACCTGAGCGGAGGCTCGGTGCGCGACCTGGTCGCTGAGTACCAGATGGTTCCGGAATCGGATCTGATCGTTTTGCAGGACGAGCTCGACTTTCCCTGGGGGAAGGTGCGAGTCCATCGCAACCGCAGCGCGGCGGGACATCACGGGATCGAGTCGCTGATCGCAGCGGTCGGAACCCAAGATTTCCTGCGTATTCGCATGGGAGTCGGTCCCGAGAGGAAGCTGGACGATGGCCTCATCTACTTGCTGTCACCGATTCCTCGGGCCCAGCGCGGCGTGGTCGATCGCATGGTGGAGCTGGCGGCGGAGGCGGTTCAGATGATTTTGCGGGAAGGTCCGGCGGCGGCCATGAACCGCTTGAATCGCAAGGAGCAGAGCGCCGAAGACTAAACGCCGGGAGGGCGGAGGCGAGCCTTGAATGGGAAAAACCTAGGCTCGATTCCGTCGAGATCCGTGGCAGATGGAGAAGAGGAATGAATCGCACGTATGAGCTGATGTTCATCGTTCGCCCCGACATGGCGGAGGAAGATCAGGACAAGCTGATCTCGACGCTCGAGTCGGCCGTCACCTCGTTTGGCGGACGGGTGAAGAGTGTCGAGCGTATGGGAAAACGGCGTCTCGCCTACACCGTCCGCAAGTTCCAGGACGGCATCTACGTCCTCCTGACGGCCGAAGGCGGGGGCGGCCTGATGCACGAATTGGAGCGCCGCTTACGGGTGAGCGAACCGGTGATTAAGTTTCTGACCGTGCGCATCGATGAGGAACAGAAACGCCTCGACAAGATCAAGGCGATTCGCGCCGCGCGGCGCAAGACGTCCTCGACTCCGGCGGCCGCGGAGACGGCGGGAGAGGCGCCGGCGGCAACGGCATAGAATCCCGCCGGCTCGAGCCCGGGGCCCCCTGCGGGCCTCCCGTCGGGACAAACCCCAGGAAAGGAGATTCTAGAAGACATCATGGCTGAGGAAACCAGAGCAACAGCGACCTTGAGCAGCGAAACGGCGGCAAGCCCGGAGCGCGCGGAGCGGGGAGAGCGGGTGGAACGCGGTGAGCGCCGCCCCAGCCGTAGCTCGCCGGCCGGCGGCGGGCGCGAGGGTGGAGCCCGCAAGTTTTTCCGCCGCAAGAAAGTATGCAAGTTTTGTGTGGAGAAAATCGAGGCCATCAACTACAAGGACGTCCGCTTGCTGCAGCAGTTCGTCGCCGAGAGCGGCAAGATTGTTCCCCGGCGTCTGACCGGCGTGTGCACGCCCCATCAACGGCGATTGTCGACGGCGATCAAACAGGCTCGGAATATCGCCTTGCTGCCGTTTGCCGGCCGCGCCTGATAACCCTGGCACGATCCCCCATTCACACACGGTTGGAATCGGCGCCAAAGCTTAGGGAGTCATCCGATGGAAGTGATTTTGAAGGAAGATGTCGCTAAATTGGGCTCAAGGGGCGATGTAGTCAAGGTTGCCGAGGGCTACGGGCGGAACTACCTGTTGCCGCGAAAGCTTGCCATCGAGGCGACCTCCAACAACAAAGCCGTGATTGAGCAGATGAAAGCGGCGGCGGTCCGCCGTTCGGCGAGGGAGAAATCCCAGGCCGAAGCCTTGGCGAAACAGTTCGAGGGTCTTGCGGTTACCTTTGTTCGCCGCGCCGGCGAGCACGACCAGCTGTTTGGATCGGTGACCTCCGGTGACATTGCCGAAGAACTGGAGAAAAAGGGTTTCTCGATCGATCGTCGTAAGGTCCAGCTGCACGAGTCCTTGCGTACGCTGGGGGAGTTCACCGTTGCGATCCGGCTGCACAAGGACGTAACCACGCAGCTCAAGGTATTGATTGAGAAAGAAACCGTTGAATAGTCCTCGGGTTCTCCCTGCCGGTGCCGCATTCGACGGCGATCCCTTATTGCGGCGGCACTTTGATAACTTCGTTGCTGCCATCTTCTTATACGGATTCTTTGCCGCGAGGTTGGGCTCCAAAGTGCTTGCGTTTTGCTCACGGTTCTCATCCTGACACGTCCATAGTTATGCCACCGGGAAAACGGCAATGGCGCCCGGGGCAGGCGAGGACCCAGAAGCGATATGCCGGCCGATGCGTGGTCTCTTACATTTACGGTTGGCACGGATTCCCCTCAGGGACGAAGACGGGACGAAGAAGCGGACGGAACCCAGGATTTCCCCTCTCGGGGCCTTATGGCTGGGCACAGTCTAGGCCGTATCGACGACACGCTCTTGGTTCGGGAAGCGCAGCGTGGCAATCGCGCTGCTTTCGAGGAGCTTGTGCGCCACTACGATCAGGCGGTGCTTCGGCTGGCGATCCATCTCACCGGATCGGAACACGAGGCTCAGGATATCTACCAGGACGCTTTCCTCAAGGCGTACAAGAGTGTAGGCAATTTTCGCTTTGAGTGCTCCTTCTACACCTGGATTTATCGCATCGTGACCAACCTGTGTCTCGATCACCTGCGCAAAAAGCAGGTGCGGAAGGAAGAGGCGCCGGTCGCTACCGATCCTGACGGCGAGGCCTATGATGTGCTCGAGCAGGTTCCCGATGGACGGGCCGGGGCCAATCCGGAGCGGGATCTGATGCGCCGGGAGCTAGCCGGGCGCATCAGCCGGGCGCTCGAGAAGCTCACGCCGCGCGAGCGGATGGTATTTGAACTCAAGCATTATCACGGACTGAAGTTGCGAACGGTAGGCGAAGTACTCCATACCACCGAGGAAACCGCTAAGAATACGCTGTTCCGCGCCAACCAGAAGTTGCGGAGCGCGCTCGCGGATATGCGGTGACCGGTGGGGGGAGGACGGGCTGCGCTCGGGCAGCTGGCTTGAGACTTGCCCGGTGAGGAATGACGATGAAATGTGAATGGGTCAAAGAAAACGTTGTGCTGTACGTCTACAATGAGCTGCCGGACGATGCGCGCTACGAACTCGAGCAGCACCTCGGGCGCTGTCCCGACTGCACCGCCGAGCTCAAGGCGACGCGTAAGTTCCACGCGGTTCTCTCCCAGTTGCCGGTCGAGGAACCCTCGCCCAACCTGCTGGCCGCCTCTCGCATGCGGCTGGAGGAGTCGCTCGAGACCGTCCAACCCGGCGGCTTTTGGCGTCGTCTGGTCTTCGATCCCGGGGCTTGGCTGCGGCAAATTCAATTTGCCCCGGCTCTGGCGGCGGCGCTGGTCATCGTCGGATTTGCCGGCGGCATTGCGGCGAGCTACAAACTCATGTCGAATCCGGGAAACCTCGAGTCTTTGGTTCCGCGGGCTGCCGCCCCTGCCCCGACCGAGTCTTCGATCACCGCCATCCGTTCCATCTCCCAAAACCCCGGCTCGAGTACGGTCAGCATCCAATACGACACCGTTTCTACCCAGCAAGCCGAAGGTTCCCTGAACGATCAGCGCATTCAGCAGCTGCTGTTGTTCGCAACCCGCAACAACTACAACTCGGGAGTGCGCATGGATTCGGTCGATCTTTTGACCCAGCAGCCGAGCAACAGTCAGGTTCGCGAAGCCTTGATCTATGCCCTGCGCTATGACTCCAATCCCGGAGTGCGGCTAAAAGCGCTCGATGGTCTGGCAGCTTTCGTCAAGAGCGATCCGCGGGTTCGCGATGCCCTGCTCGAGGGCTTGATGGACGACTCCAATTTGGGAGTGCGGGCCGAGGCCCTGCACCTGCTCGAACCGGTTCGCGCCGACAGCAGCGTGCGCGCCGTACTGGTGAAGCTAGCCGAACATGACGAGAATGCCTACATCAAATCGCAAGCTCGCAGCATGCTCGCCCAGCTTCCCGAGTTTGACTAAGCGCGATGACCCTGGCTAAGCTGCCCAATCGAGATCGCGGTAAGCAGGAAAAATGCGATGGAAAAGGTGGGAGATTGAAGCGTCTCGCTAAGGTTCTGACGGTTGTTCTCCTCGTCCTACCGCTGGCGCCAGCCCAGACGAGGATTTACGGCGAGGGAGGCAACTGGACCGAGGAGATTACGGGTTCCCTGGCCGCCGTCAGAAACCTCAGAGTCAAGGTGGAGGTTGGGTCGGTACGAGTAACCGGCGGCAGCCAGCAATCGATCGACTACACGATTCGCAACCTCTCCCGTAGCGGCTCGGAGCAGACGGCTCGCCGCGATTTCGAGAACTACAAGATCACCGCCTCGGTGCACGGCGACACCGCCCGCATCATGGGGGAATGGCAAGGCGGCCGATCGCATCGATTTTCCGGAGAATTGGTGATCCGCGTCCCGCGGGAAATGGAGGAGGTCAAGGTTGAAACCGAGGGTGGTAACGTTTCGACCAGCGGAGTCACGGGGCGGGTGGAAGCCGAGAGCGGCGGTGGCAACATTCATCTGGACGATATCGGAGGCGCGATCAGCGCAGAGACCGGCGGTGGCGGTATCGAAGTAGGCAATGTCGCCTCCGATGTCAGCCTGCACACCGGGGGTGGAACGATCAAAGTGAACTCGGCGAAGGGAAAGATCGTCGCCGAAAGCGGTGGGGGCACGGTGCAGGTCGTAGAGGGCGCCCAGGGGGCGGAGCTAGAAACCGGCGGGGGCACGATCGAAGTGGAACGCTGCAATGGGAACGTCAAGGCGACGACCGGCGGGGGCAACATCGAACTCGGGGACATCGGCGGAGGGGCAGAACTTTCGAGCGGCGGCGGCAGTCTCCGGCTGGCCTCGGCCAAAGGGCCGGTGCGCGCCGAAACCGGCGGAGGCTCGATCGAGTTGGGAGGCGTACCTTCGGCTCGAGCCGAAACCGGCGCCGGCAGCATCGAAGCCAAGTTCATTGGCTCAACCGGCGAGGCGCGGGATTCGCTGCTCGAAACCTCGGCGGGAGATATCAAGGTCTATATCGCACCGAGCGTCCGTCTCAGCGTTCGTGCCTCCATCGAAGTTGCCAACGGCCATCAGATCCGCTCCGATTTTCCCGAGATCCGCGTCACGGCCGAGGGTGGTGACTGGGGACCTAAGACGGTGACGGCAGAAGGCGACTTGAACGGTGGTGGGCCAAAGCTCAAAGTCCGGACTACGACCGGGGATATCTCTTTTCTGCGGGCCAGCCACTAGGCGGCCAAACATAGGAGGGACCATGCCTAAGACAATCCTGATCACTCTACTGATTCTATCCGTCGGAGCGGTTCTGCTCCCGGCCGAGTCGGTTTCCGATGGTACCTCGGGGGAGATCTTTGGCTTTTCCAGTGAGAATTCCGATGGCGTTTCCTATCTCGGCGTAGACACCCGGGATATTACCGCCGACCGGCTTGGCCCGCTGCACCTGAAAGAAGAGACTGGGGTAGAAGTCACCATGGTCGATCAGGATGCCCCCGCGGGCAAGGCCGGACTCAAGGAGCAAGATGTCATCCTGACGGTGAACGGCGAGAAGATTCACAGCGTCGAGCAACTCCGCCGCGTGATCCGGGAAACACCCCCCGGACGGATCATAAGCCTCGCCATCTCGCGCAATGGCCAACCGATGGCCATGAAGATCCAACTGGCCGACCGCAAGAACGGCTTTGCCGATTCCCCGGATGGAAAGAGCTTTCATTTCACGATGCCCACTCTGCCCGCCATGCCGGCGTTGCCCGAAACGCCATCCCTGCCCGATCTGGATATCCCCGTGTCCATCGTCGTCGTGCATTCCTCCGCCCGCAGCGGTCTGATGGTCGAAAACCTCACTCCCCAGTTGGGCGACTATTTCGGGGTCAAAAATGGGGAAGGCGTGCTGGTCCGTTCGGTCGAACGCGGGAGTCGGGCGGAGAAGGCGGGGTTCCGAGCCGGAGACGTGATCACCAAAATCAATGATGAGCCGATTCATGACGCGGGAGACTTCACGCACGCTCTGCGCTCCCGCAAGGACAATACGGTCAGCGTCGGCATTGTTCGGGAGCGGAAAGAGCAAACCGTGACCCTCCCCTTGCCGGAGCGGAAACAGTCTCGGGACGCGGCGGAGAGCCGGGAGCAACTGAACACCTATCTCAATGAAGTGCAGGCGGAAATGTCGCGTCTGAACGCGTCCGAAGCCGCCGAGATGACACGGCTGGGACCGGAGATCGACGAAGCCGTTGAGTGGCAGTACAAAAAGGCTCTCGAGGACCTTAAGCAGCGAATGAACGATCTGGGCCAGCACGGCGACCAGCTTCGTCTCGAACTGAGGGAGATGGAACATCGGCTCCGCCGACTGCAAGAACAACAGGGAAAAAACTGGGAATAATCGCAATCTGGCGTCAGGACTCAGCGGCGGGTTCGGCTATCTTTGGCTGAGGCGTCGGTTCGCCTGGTTCTTGACTGGTTGCCAGGCACGCTCGATTTCTCCCCGCCTGCTTTGCCGCATACAGAGCTCGGTCGGCTGCCTCAACCAGCTCGTCGCGCGTGCTCCCATGCTCGGGATAGTTGGCCGCGCCCGCACTGATCGTAACCTTCCGAGGCACGCCGGGGAACTGATGGTTCTCCACCATGCGGAGCAGTTTCTCCGCCACCTGCAGAGAGTGCTGCGGGCTGGTCTGGGAAAGCAGAACCACGAACTCCTCGCCGCCGTAGCGGCATACGACATCGAGTCTTCGCACCTGCTGATGAAGGATCGAGGATACCTGGCGTAGCACCTCATCCCCGAGAAGGTGTCCGAATTCGTCGTTGAGCCGCTTGAAATGATCGATGTCAATCATGATCACGCCCATACCCGAGCCGAAGCGGCGAACCCGCTCGATTTCCTCGACCACCCGCACCTCGAAGTAGCGGCGGTTGAAGATTCCGGTCAGCCCGTCCAGATAAGCCAGTTTTCGCACCCGCTCCACGTAATAGGCATTCTGGACGGCGGTCGCACAGATGTCGGCCACCGATTCGAGAGGCTGGGCGTCATTGAGGTTGAAGGCGCTGGTGCGGTCGCTGGTGAGCACCAGCACCCCGAGGGCTTGTCCATAGGAGATCAGCGGAATCGACATGCGGGAGGCGCTTTCGGGAAACAACCGCCCATTCCGGAGCAGGCTCACGTCGTCCTCGATCAAGGTCTTGCGCGCTTCGAAGGCGCGTCCCCAGGGTGTGTTTCGCAGCGGCAGGCTCTCACCTTCGAGAGTCCCGCCCGCCAGGGTTCCGTGGCTCGCCCGCATGGTGAGTTCTTCTTCATCGCGGAGCAGAACCGACACCTGCGGGACCTGAAATGCCTCCTGGATTAAGCGGCACACTTTCGAGAGCAACTCGGGCAGATCGAGAACGTTCGTCATCTCTTTGGCGATGACGTTAATCGCCTCCAGCTCCGACGCTCGGCGGCGCTCTAAGGAATACAGTCGAACATTCTCAAGAGCAATCGAGGCCTGAGTGGAAAAAAGCGTCAGCAGATCGACCGTCTCATAGTCGAAATGATTCACATTCTCGCTTTGGCAGTCGAGCACCCCGACGACCTGGTCGCGAACCATCAGCGGAATGGCCAGTTCGGAACGGGTAGTCTGGGCGGAAATCACATAGCGCGGATCTTGCCGGACATCCGGCGAGTAAACCGGACGCTTCTGCAGGGCTGCGATCCCGGTGATTCCCTTCCCGATCGGCAAACGGATCTTGTCTTGACCCTCATCCCAGCCGATTTGGCGACGCACGTGGAGATCCCCAGCCTCGTGATCCAGCAATAAGATAGCGACATTCTGCAGGCGAAAATAGTCACGGGCGATCACCAAGATCTGTTGCAGTACCTCGTCCAAGTCAAACGTGGACAGTACCGCCTGACTGGCGTCATAAAGGATGGCGATCTTCTGCATATGTTGCTGGCCAGATTCTATCGGGGTTCGTCCCGCGGGCCGAGGTTCCGAAAGTAACCGGTCGGACTGGTTCAGGGCTTCGTGGTCGTCGACGGTCGCTTTCTGCCGGCCATCGTCTTGATAATTCCGAACACCACCAGGCAGAACCAAAAGTCCACCACGATCCCTAGGTCGATTTGGAGCGGGACATGGCGGGCAGCGACGGGCAAGTGCTTCTCAAGAAAGAAGTAGATGGCGTTGCCTACGACGACAGCGGCAAGAGTCTGGAGGAAATTCGCTGTAGACTTAGACATGGCTTGGCTGGCCCAGAATCGTTTCCCGGTCCATCCTTGAGATGCTCGAACTAGGCACATCCGTACAATACGTCAAAGGCATCGGCCCCCGCCTGGCTGAGATCCTGGCCGACAAAGGCATTCACACGGTCGACGACCTTCTTCACTACCTGCCCTTTCGCTATGAAGATCGCCTGAACCCACGCACCATCCCTGAATTGCGGCTGGGAGAGATGGCGACGGTCATTGCCGAGATTCGCCGGGCTAGCTTTGTCCCTTCCCGCCGCATGCCGATGTTCGAGGTGACTGCCGGACAGGGGCGGACACGTCTGAAGTGTATCTGGTTCCACGCAGGTTATCTTCAAGATCGATTGAAGCCTGGCCAATGGGTCGCCTTGTACGGAAAAGTAGAGGAGGATTATCGCGGCAGCGGCCTCCGCATGGTCCAGCCTCAGTTCGAGATTTTGGAGGATCCTTCGGCGGACGAGGCTTCCGGCGACTCGCGAGACCGCAAGCTGGCCAGTTCGCTCGAGATCGGCCGCATCGTGCCGATCTACGAATCAGCCGGGCAAGGGCGCCTGACCTCTCGCTGGTTTCGCCGTGTCATTCATGCGGCTCTCGAGAACCTTACCCCGGATGTGACGGATGCAATTCCGGCGGCGGTTCGCCGACGCCTGAACCTGATTCCGCCCCGCGCGGCGTTCGCCAAAGTCCACTGGCCGGAGGCGGACCAGAGCATGATGGATCTTCTCTCCTCGCGCAGCCCGGCTCACCTGCGCCTTATTTTTGAAGAATTGTTCCTCATCGAACTCGGCTTAGAACTGAGACGGCGGGAGCAAAAGGCGCAGACCGGAATCGCGTTCAAGCTGGACGAGTCGGTGCGGTCCGCGATCAAGAAAATCCTCCCCTTTCATCCCACGGCGGCGCAAAAAAGAGTGCTCAAGGAAATCGCGTCGGATATGGAGAACCCTTCTCCCATGCGTCGTTTGCTGCAGGGAGACGTAGGGTCGGGCAAGACGATCGTCGCCTTTGAGACGGCGGTGATCGCCATGGAGAATGGATTCCAAGCGGCTCTGATGGCCCCCACGGAGATTCTGGCTCAGCAGCACTACTTTTCGGCTCGCCGCACCCTCGAGGCGGCCGGCTACCGCATCGTGCTGCTGACCGGTTCCCTCGAAGAAGAGCGCAAACGCGAGACTCGCCGTCACCTTGCCCAAGGCAATGCTCAACTGGTGATTGGAACCCATGCTTTAATCGAGCAAAAGGTCGAGTTCCACAATCTTGGGTTGGTCATTGTCGACGAGCAGCACCGCTTTGGCGTGCTGCAGCGATCCAAGTTGATGCGAAAATCGAGAGAACCGGGCAGCCCGGATCTGCCGCTTCGAGAACCCGACGTTCTGGTCATGACGGCGACCCCGATTCCCCGCACCCTCGCCCTGACCCTTTACGGCGACTTGGATCTGAGCATCATCGATGAGATGCCGCCTGGCCGCACGCCCATCCTAACCCGCCGCGTTCGCGACGAGCGCTCCGATGAAGTTTGGAGTTTTGTGCGCAAACAGGTTGCGGCCGGTCACCAATCCTACGTGGTGTATCCGGCGATTGAGGAGAACGAAGAGATTGACCTCAAGCCCGCCATCAAGATGTACCAAGAGCTGAGCCGGCGGGTTTTCCCCGATTTGCGGGTTGGCCTGCTGCACGGCCGGATGGATGCGGAGCTGAAAGACGAGGTCATGAGCGGGTTCCAGCGGGGGGAGCTCGATATTCTGGTCTCTACGACGGTGATCGAAGTGGGCGTGGATGTGGCCAATGCCAACGTGATGGTGATTGAGCACGCCGAGCGGTTTGGGCTCGCCCAGCTCCACCAACTTCGCGGCCGAATCGGGCGGGGAGCGGCAAAATCGTATTGCGTTCTCATGACCAGTGGGAAGGTCTCGGAAGAGGGCGAGCGCCGGCTCGATGCCATGGTGAGAATCAACGACGGCTTTCGCATCGCCGAGCTCGATCTCGAACTGCGCGGGCCGGGAGAGTTCTTGGGTACCCGGCAAGCCGGCCTGCCCAGTTTCCGGGTGGCCCGGCTCATCCGGGATGGTCAGCTGCTCGAGGCGGCGAAGAATGAGGCGGCAACCGTTTTGGCCGGGCCGAATGCGGAGATCTCCCAAGCCGAAATCGACCGTGCCTTGCGTCACATGCGCGAGCGTTGGCAGACCAGCTACGGACTCGTCGAGGTCGGCTGATCGCAGCCTCTTCCGCTAGCCTTCGAGACTGAACCACCCTGCCCCACCCCTTTCCCCCTTGCCATTCCGGCTTGCCGGAGCTCACCGCTCAACCAAGTGCCCCCGGTTTGGCTCGGGTCGGCCCGATTTTGGCTTCTTGCGAGCTGATGGGATAATCGTCAGCAGTGCAGACGGAATCGAAAGTTGACCTGTACAAGAGGCTGCCTTCGGTCGACGAGCTGGTGAGGAAAGACCCTCTGGCCTCACTTGCCTCCCGGCAAGGCCAAGCGGCCGTGACCGATGCGGTCCGTACCGTGCTCGGCTCGCTGCGCCATAACATTGCCGCCGGTCGGATGGAGGCCGAATCCTTGGGGCTCGCCTTATCGGGCCTAGTCGAAGCCGTCGAGCGAGAGCTGCGCCGAGCTTTGGGCCATTCTCTGACCAAGGTGATCAATGCCACCGGGGTGATCCTGCATACCAATCTGGGCCGCGCCCCGCTGGCGGCGTCGGCTCTCGAACATATTCGCGAGATCGCAGGCAGCTACTCGAACCTGGAATTCGATGTTGCGGCCGGCGAGCGCGGGAAGCGTGACGTGCACGTGGACCGTCTGTTTCGCAAACTGCTGGCTCCGGCCTTACCCGCCGCAGACCAAGCCTCTCCCCTGGATAGCCGGCCGGGGGTTTCCACGATCGTCGTGAATAACAACGCCGCCGCTGTCCTGCTGGCCCTGAATACCTTGGCGGAAGGCGCGGAGGTGATTGTCTCGCGGGGAGAACTGGTCGAGATTGGCGGATCCTTCCGCATTCCCGATGTCATGGCGAAGTCGAATGCCATTTTGCGGGAGGTAGGTACGACGAATCGTACCCGGATCGAGGACTATGAACGGGCCATCACAGAGACAACCCGCTTGCTGCTCCGCGTACATCGTTCGAACTTTGAGATCACCGGCTTTACCGAGCAGGTCGCCGTGGAGGAGCTAGTCCAGCTGGCACGCGAGCGCAAGATCCCACTCCTCGAGGATCTGGGCAGCGGCGCTCTCATCGATCTCGAGGCCTTTCAAGTGGATGGCGAGCCGGTAGTCGTCGAGCGCCTGAGAGTCGGCGTGGACGTTGTCACCTACAGTGGAGATAAACTGCTGGGTGGTCCCCAGGCGGGCATCCTCAGCGGGCGGGCCGACCTAATCGCCCGGATGCGGTCGAATTCCTTGTTCCGGGCGCTGCGCGTGGACAAGTTGACCTACGCCGCGCTCGAAGCCACTTTGATCGCCTACGTTCAGGGCGACCACGAGCGAGTTCCGGTGCTCGCTCTGATGCGGCTCGGAAAGGAAGAGATCGCCCAGCGGGCCGAAGCCGTTGCCGAACGGCTGAGCCCATGCCGGTTGTCGATCGAGCGGATCGACGGCGAATCGCTAGTTGGGGGCGGAGCCGCGCCTTCCGCCGTGCTTCCCACCTGTCTTCTCGCTCTCCGCTCGGATCATCTCAGCGCCGAGGAAATCTCCGCCCGGCTGCTTGCCTGCGATCCGCCTGTGATAACCAGGGTCGAGGAGGGATGCGTCCTCCTGGACTTGCGAACCGTGTTCCCCGAGCAAGACCCTTGTGTGGTCGAAGCCCTTAGACAGGTGGCCGATTCCTGAGCCAGGGGCCGACGACCCGGACGAAAGTGTCTAGGTATCCGCGTTCTTTCTGTGGCGACTTTCTACACCGTCGGCCATTCCACCCGGAGTTGGGACGAGCTGATCGAAGCTCTCAAAGCTCATGGGATCCAAATTCTGGTTGATATCCGCTCGCTTCCCATGTCCCGCCGATTGCCCCATTTCAATCGGGAGTCGATCGAGGCGAACCTCAACCAGGCAGGAATTCGTTATCTTTGGCTAAAAGGTCTAGGTGGCCGCCGCAGAAAGATCCGCGAGGATTCTCCCCCATTCGGCTCTGCGAAGCCCGAGCTTTCGCAATTATGCCGACTATATGCTGACCCAGGAGTTTGAGAGCTCGATCGCGGAACTAGTCGCGCTCGGCGATCATTCGCGCATCGCCCTGATGTGCGCCGAACGGGTGTTTTTTCGCTGCCACCGAATGCTGGTCGCGGACTGGCTGGTAGCCCACGGCCACGAAGTTCTGCACCTCGACGGAACCGGACCACCCGTGCCGCACCAATTGACGGAAGAAGCGCGATCGATCGACGGACAGGTGATCTATCGCGGCGATCGTTTGTGGTAGAGGACCGCCAGCGGAAGGTGGGAGGTTTTCACCTTCCGGGATGTGTTATTTTGAGCCCATGATTGTGGGTAGCGGAATTGACATCGCGGAGGTGCCGCGGATCGCGCAGTCGATTGAGCGATTCGGGGATCGGTTCCTTCGCCGGGTATTCACCGAAGGCGAGATCGGCTACTGCGATCGGAAGGCGAAGCGTGCCGAACACTATGCCGCTCGCTTTGCGGCCAAAGAGGCCGGCATGAAAGCGATTGGCACGGGCTGGAATCATGGTGTGAAATGGCGGGACCTCGAAGTTCGCCGCCTGCCGGGAGGCCGCCCGACCCTCAGCTTTCACGATCGGGCGGCGGAATTCGCCGCCCGCCTGGGCACCAAGCAAGTCGCGCTATCTCTCTCCCACACGGAACATTACGCCATCGCGCAGGTGATTCTGGAGAGCTAAATCGTATAGGCATCGGCCGCCCGAATCTTCGGTTCTGTTAGACTAATGCCTTCTTGAGCCGCAACCGATGGCCACAGCCAGGCAGACCCTTCCTCTCAACTACATAATAACTAGGCAAGATAGCCGCGGGAGTGCGCGGGTCTTTGTGGCCGGAGTGGCGATCACCAGCTTCGCCGCGCTGCTGATCGAACTGGCTTTGACCCGCCTCTTTTCGGTGGTGCTGTTTTACCATTTTGCCTTCCTTGCCATATCGATTGCCCTGCTCGGATTGGGCGCCGGCGGAGTGTTTGCCTATGTAGGAAAGGGGTGGTTGGCGAGATTCGAGACTCGACCCCTGCTGTGCTGGCTGTCCTTGCTGAATGCCGCGACCGTGCCCCTGGTTCTTGAGGTCATCCTCCATGTTCCTGTCTCGGTGGGATTGTCGTGGGAGAATTTTCTGCGGCTTACGGCCATGTATTTGGCCGCGACCTTGCCCTTCTTTCTGACCGGCGTGCTGTTGGCGTTGGTATTTGCTCGCCAATCCGCCCATATTTCCCGGCTGTATGGGGCGGACCTGGTAGGCGGATCTCTCGCCTGCCTCGCCACCGTCCCCTTGCTCAACTGGCTGGGCGGACCGAACACCATTCTGTTCTCTGCCCTGATGTCGGCCGTGGGGGCCGGAATCTGGGCCTCTACCGCATTCGCGCGCAAAGTCGCTCTCGGCCTCGGGGTGGTTTTGGCGCTGGTGGTCGCGGGCAATCATTCCGGAAAACTCTTCGACGTCGTGTATGCCAAAGGAATACTGCGCGATCCATCCTGGGTCGAGTTTAGCCGTTGGAACGCAATTTCCCGCATTGAGGTCGATCGTCTGGGAGACGCCAAGGCGGTGGTGATCGATGCCGACGCTTCGACCTACATCATGAACGCCGATCCCGACGACTGGGATGACAGCGACTGGCAGAGAGACTTGATGTCGGCCCCTCCCGCTCTGGCCAACGTATTGCGGCCGCATGGGAGCTACGCGATTATCGGTCCCGGCGGCGGTGTCGACGTTCTCCGGGCGGTGGCCAACGGCAGCCCCAGCGTAACCGGAATTGAAATCAACCCCATCATCGCCAACAGCGTGATGCGAGAGCGGTATGCCGATTATTCCTACCACCTCTACGAGCGGCCGGAGGTGCATATTCATATCGCGGACGGCCGATCGTTCCTGCGCAGCCAAAAACGCAGTTTCGATGTAATCGAGATGACCCTGGTCGACACCTGGGCCTCCACCGCGGCGGGGGCGTTTGCCCTGAGCGAGAACAGCCTGTATACGGTGGAGGCATTTCGCGAGTATTTTGATCATCTCACCCCGGACGGCCTCCTCGCCATCACGCGCTGGGAATTCCGCCAGCCGCGAGAAGCCTTGCGGGTGGTTTCGGTTGCCATGGCAGCACTGCGGCAACTGGGAGTCACGGATCCGGCCGGAGACTTCGTGGTGATTGCCGGCGGGCAATTGGACGCCGACGGCATTCCGGTGGCGGTTCTGGCCAAAAAGACCCCTTTCACCGCGGAAGAAAAACAGGCGGTTCAGGAGCACCTGCGAAGGTATCCCGCGCTGAACGCCCTGTATCTGCCATCGGAACCCAGGGCGAACCCGTTTGCTTCGCTCATCCGGTCGATGGATCCCGCCGCCTTTGCCCGGAGCTATCCCTTTAACATCGCGCCGGTGCGGGATAATGCACCCTTTTTCTTTTTCACTCTAAAGTTAAGCCGAGTGTTCCACCCCAATCTGGAAAAAGGAATCGATTGGAAGGTGAACAGCGGGATCGTGGTGTTAGCCATGGTGCTCGAGATCTCACTGGTAGCGGTCCTGGCATTTCTCATCCTCCCTCTGGCCTTCCGCGGAACCCGGCCCTGCCAACGGGCAACCCCGCTGTTCTATTTTGTCTCGATCGGGCTGGGGTACATGCTGGTTGAGATCACCTTCATCCAGCGATTTGTGCTTTTCCTTGGACATCCGACCTATGCCCTGACCGTGGTGGTATTCCTGATGCTCTTATCGAGTGGACTGGGCAGCTTGGCCTCGCGAAGGTGGAGGATCGGCGCTTACCCCGCAAGGCGTCTCTTGGTCCTGATCGCCGCCCTGCTGGTGATCTATGCATTGCTGCTAACGCGAATCTTGAACCAGCTGGTGGGAGCGCCCCTTCTCGCGAAGCTTGCCATCAGCGCGGCCTTGCTGGTGCCCCTGGGATTCGTCATGGGCATACCCTTTCCTTCCGGCTTGCGAACCCTCGCCAGGGGAGGAGCATCGCGGACTAAAAGCAGCCGGGAGGAGGGCGAGAGCCCTCTCGAATGGGCCTGGGCGATGAACGCTGCCTCGAGCGTTCTCGGATCGGTGCTGGCCATCTTTATTGCAATTCAGTTTGGCCTGAACGCAACCTTGGCCTGCGGGTCGGCGGCGTACCTCTCCGCCCTGCTGCCGTTGCGTACGTTGGGGGCACGCCTCGAGTGATATCGAATCCCGCCGACCGCTCTGCTGCTATGGGCGCTTTGCGTTGCAGGGTTAGGTCAAACCCCGGTGCGACCAATGGTGATACCTTATACCAGTGCGGTTCAGTCTGCTATGCGGGATCTGTGTCATCACAGAGTGTACCGACCTTCAAGCCATCGTTCTCGCGAATGCTTGTATCACAGACTGACTCGCCGTTTCTTGCATCTGCCGAACGAAGTCCCGTAGTCCATTGTCAGAGATGGTGGTGCGCCTAGCGGCGCGCGAGGTCTGCTATGATCGAGTCGTTGCTCGTCGGTTCTCGACTATTGGTGGTGATAGCGATGACGGCCATAGGGAGAATCCGTGCCTAGCCAGAAGCAGTTGCAATGGTCCCAGCTGAAGGTCGGGCTCACGGTGGTAGCAGGCAGCATCGTCCTGATGGTTCTGATTCTGCTGATGACGAGCACCGGCGGCATTCTCACGCCCAAGATCGGTCTCGTCTCCTATTTCGATAATGCCGGCGGATTGCAACCCGGGGCCGTCGTCCGACTGCAAGGGGTCGATATCGGTAGTGTCGCCAAAGTCCGAGTGGTATCGGACCCTGCCCGGCAATTGACCCCCGTCGAAGTCATGATGAAGGTAAGCACGAGGTATCACCCCAATTTACGCAAGGATTCGATGGCCACCCTGGCCACCGCCGGCGTGCTCGGGGCCACCTTCGTCGATATTGACAGCTCGGTGGCGAAGGGGCGGGAAGCGCAGGACGGCGACGTGCTGCCCACCAAGGAAACTCCCCAGATCGAGGACGTGGTACGAGCCAGCCAGAGCAGTCTGCAGAATTTGGACGCCCTCGAAAAACGAGTGGACCGGATTTTGAGCTTTGTCGAAAGCGGGCAGGGATCGTTCGGCAAGTTTATTTATGATGCCAGCCTGTACAAGGAATTGAACTCCACCGTGGTCCAATTTCAAAATCTGGTAGCCGATGTGGCCAATGGCAAGGGCAGCATCGGAAAGGCGATTGTGAGCGACGAACTCTATCACAACGCCAACGATACGATCAGCAAGCTGAATGCGATGATCGA
>Ga0187783_10001269_pt1 | contig 18590 bp, 13 predicted proteins | sample 1015_SJ02_MP02_2_FD_132471 | JGI IMG/M metagenome (GOLD analysis project Ga0187783, IMG submission 132471) | Tropical peat soil microbial communities from peatlands in Department of Meta, Colombia - 1015_SJ02_MP02_20_MG | ecosystem: Environmental > Terrestrial > Soil > Wetlands > Peat | place...
CGTGTCGGCGGGACCGGGTCCGGCCCAGCGAGGGGCCGGGAACCCGGCCCTTCGCTCATCTCGCCTGCGTACCAGGACGCGAAGCTCGAGGATCTCAAGGGCCTTCCCGGCGGGCGGCTAGGCACCGCCCGTCAGTTCAGACCGTACCTAAGCGGGCCGGGAGGGGGAAGTACCGTAACGCGCTGTTCACGTAGTTCCGCAGGTCAGCACCCGCGTCCCCGGAATCCGGTCACGCACCGAACCGGCGGTGTCGCTCACCGTACGACCGCAGCGCCCGGAGGAAGTCGACCCGCCGGAAGGCCGGCCAGTAGGCATCGCAGAAATAGAACTCCGAGTGTGCGCTCTGCCACAGCAGGAACCCGCCGAGGCGCTGCTCCCCCGAGGTCCTGATGACCAGGTCGGGGTCAGGCTGCCCCGCGGTGTAGAGGTGCTCGGCGATGTGCTCGACGTCCAGGATCTCGGCCAGCTCCTCGATCGTCGTGCCACGGGTCGCGTGCTCCTGCAGCAGCGACCGGACCGCGTCCGCGATCTCCCGCCGCCCGCCGTAGCCCACGGCAACGTTGACGAGCAGGCCCCTATTCTCGGCCGTGGCCTCCGCAGCGTCCTTGAGGGCCTGCGCCGTGTCGGCCGGCAGCAGGTCGAGCGCCCCGACGGGCTTGACGTGCCAGCCCTCGGTCACCAGCTCGCCGACGGTGCCCTCGATGATGCGGAGCAACGGCTCCAGCTCGGCCGGCTCCCTCGCCAGGTTGTCCGTGGAAAGCAGCCAGAGCGTGACAACCTCGACGCCGGTTTCCTGGCACCACGCCAGCAACTCGAAGATCTTGTCGGCGCCGGCCTGGTGCCCGCTGCTAACGTCCGCCAGCCCGGCAGACCTCGCCCACCGCCGGTTACCGTCGCACATCACCCCGACGTGCCGCGGTATCGCCTGGGGCGACAAGGCCGCCTCGAGCCTGCGCTCGTAGAGCCGGTACACGAGACCGCGCAATCCCATCCGGCACCTTTCCTTGTTGCCGCCACTGCGGCGGCATATCCGGGCCGCCCGGCGCATTCCCCGCTGACCGGTCGCCGGCCGGCACGTCCCGCGCCTGCGGGACCTCTGCCGCAACGCGGGCCAGTCCAGTCACGACCGTATCCAAGAATGCCACCAGTTCGGCGGAAGTCAGGACAGCGCGCACGCCCACGCCGCCGGATCCCCACGCCTCGATCACCGCCCGGCGGGTCAGCCGCCATCCGCCGTGGCCGGCCGCGGCGGGCCGCGGCGTGGCCCGCTGGTGGGGCCCGACCCCGGCGCATTCACCGAGCCAGACCGCACTTGACCGGAGCACGCAGCGCAGCTCGCCCGATCCTGGCGGGTCGCCGCGATCGCGCGAGCGCAGCGCGAAGTACTCGTGGTCGCCGGGCAGCGCGGCTGCCGGGCGCCCGCCGCCCGCATGCGCCGTTCCACGTGCCCGAGCGCCGGGCGCCCCGCCCGCGCCGAAGGCCGCGTCGTCGGACCGGACGGGGTCCGGACCGGAGAGGAACGGGGCAGGGAACCGGTCGTCCGGGTCGGGCCACGCCGCCGCCTGCACCGGGTCCTGGCGAGCCGCGCTGACCCGCTCGGCCAGTCGCGAAAGCTGGTAGCCGCAGCGCTGCCCGACGGCCGCGAACGGAACGGAGTCCCTGGTCAGGCTCAGCGTGATCTCATACGGATGGCCCGCCTTGTCACGGCAGGTCACAGCCTCGACGGCCAGCACGGAGCCATCGACGCAACGTAGTTCCCCCATAGCGGAACGTTAACATCGGCCGGTCGGAATTCCGCACCCCCCGCACCGGGTGAGCGGGTGGCAGCGTTGCCCGAGGCCCGCGGCAGACGCTGCCAGGCCTAGCCGTCGGCCAGCGTGGCAAGGTCAGCGGCGACCCGGCGGTGCGCCGCCCAGATCTCCTCGGGCAGGCCGTCGAACTGGGCGAGCAGCCGTTCCCGGTGAGCCATCTCGGTTTGCCACCGCTCGACGTCGATGCTGAGGATCTTCGTCAGGTCCGCCGCCGCGATGGCGACGCCCTCGAGGTCGAGCTCGCTGGCGGCCGGGACGACGCCCACGGGCGTCTGCACGCCCTTGACCTGGCCCTCCTTGAGGCGCATCAGCCACAGCAAGGCGCGGAGGTTGTCCCGGTACCCCGGCCACAGGAAGTGGCCGTCGCCCGGGTCCCGCTGGAACCAGTTGACGTGCGCAAAGATCGGCCGCCCGGCGGCGGACGCGGAGCCGATGATCCGCAGCCAGTGCGCCGCGTACGCCCCCTCGGGGTAGGACATGAAAGGGCGCATCGACATTGGGTCGTACCGAAGCTGGCCGTCGACGCCCTCGGCGGCGAACGTCGCCTCGGCGCCCAGGGTCAGGCCATCGTAGACGCCCTCGGCGAGGTCAGTGATCGCCCGGATGAGCGGCTCCCGATCGCGCGTCCGGCCGCCGAAGATGATCGCGTCGATCGGCACGCCCGTGGGGCTCTCGAAGTCCGCGGCGATGTTCGGCACGTTCGCGAGCGTGGTGGTGAACCGGCTGTTCGGGTGCGCCCAGGGGTTGTCCTGGTCGGCCGCCGAGCGCTCGGCGACCAGCCCCCCGGTCCAGTCCCGCCAGCCGGCCAGGTCCGCGGGCGGCTGCGGCGTGCGGCCTTCCCACCAGACCTCCTGGGTGAGCTCGTTGTAGGCGACGTTGGTGAACAGCACGCCGGTGCCGGGCGCGACCGAGCCGAGCGCGGTCGGGTTGGTGACCTCGTTGGTGTCCTTGGCGACGCCGAACACGCCGAATTCCGGGTTGATGGCGTAGATCCTGCCGTCGGCGGGGTCAACTCGCAGCCACGCGATGTCGTCGCCGTAAAAGGAGACGTGGTACCGGTCGCCGAGGCAGTCCGGGGCCAGCATCATGGCCAGGTTGGTCTTGCCGGACGCGCTGGGGAAGCCGCCACAGATGTGCCACGTGCGCCCGGACTGCTTGTCCGCGATGCCGATGAGCATGAACTGCTCGGCGAGAAACTCGCCCGACGCCCAGCCGTCGTAGGAGGCCTGCCGCAACCCGTGCGCGATCTTGCCGAGCAGCGCGTTGCCGCCGTAGGACGAGCCGAAGTGCAGGATCGTCCGCTCGTCGGCGATGGTAACGAAGTAGCGCCGGTCAGCTGGCGTGCCCTGACCGAGGTGGGCCAGGTCGCCGGTGACATGCACGCCGCGGACGAACGTGCCCGGCTCGGCGAGGTTGTTCACATACTCGACACCGCACCGCGCCATCCGGATCATGTGCAGCGCCACGGTGCGGTGGTCGGTGAGCTCGACGCCGACCGCGTACGGCACCAGCGGCGAGCCCGGCGGCGCCATCAGGTACGGGATGACGTACATGGTCTTGCCGGCCGAGGCGCCGCGCATGAGCTCCGTCACGAGCGGGCGCATCTCGGCGGCGGGGCGCCAGTTGTTGTAGACGCCCTTGTCCGCGGGGTTAGCCGTCGCGACGATCGTCCGTTCCTCGGACCGCGCGGTGTCCTTGACATAGCTTCGCGCGTAGTAGCGGCCCTGGCCGGCCGGGAAGATCTCGCCTGCGGCCAGCGACTCATGCACGAGCCGCGGGTCATCGGCGGCGCCGACTACCTCGACCCGGCTGGCACCGGTCACGTCCGCCCAGTACCGGACGAACTCCCGGACGGCGGGGTTCGTCAGCCCGGCCTGATCCAACGTCGTCCCGAGGTCGGCCAGCTGCGGCCGCGTGTCCATCATGTCGCTGTGCTCACGGTGCCGGACGGCCTGCCGGCGGTTGCCTCATTCACCGGACTGCTCCTCCTCCAGGGCTCGCGGATCGCGCCGCACAGACACAGGGAGCCCTGTGATCTCGGGATTGGGGGAGCATACCCCGGCATCAGCGGTTCAAATGGGGCTGACCCAGGCAATCTTTCTCGTACGCCTCGCCGCTGGCTACCGCAGGGCGACCGCGAGCATTTCTAGCGGGGAACGGCGGTGCCACCGGTGCGCCGGGCAGCGGCGGGCCGCAGCGGCGCACACTCGGCCCTGATCCTGCCCTCGGGTCGGACGCCGAGGTGACTCGCGCTCGCGGTCAGGCGTCGGGCCCCTCGGCCCTGACCTGCTCAACCTTGCGCAGGGCGGCTCTCAGGTCAGCGAGCCAGCTGTCGGAGTTCGCGCCGACGAGGCGCACACACCAGGCCAGCGCGTCGCTACGGCTGCGCGCAACACCACCGTCCACCAGGGTGTCGAGCACCTGCCGCTCGCTCTGCCGTAGCCTCGTCATGACCGGCACGGAGAACGTGGTAAACATCACCCTCCGACCGCCGACCTCGACGCCCCAGGAGACCTTCCGGCTGAACTTGTGCTCGGCCTCGAGGGCGATCTCGATGCGGTGCTCGCGGGTCTCCTCGCGGAATCGACGGCTCCGGCCCTCGGCGGCCGCGGCTGCCGCGGCCTCGCTCGCGTCGGCGCCGGCGCCAGGGTCGGGCAGCGTCCCGACGACGGTGATTTCCTCGCGATCGACGTTGATCTCGGGCGGTCCGGTGAACCAGCCGTCCGGGAGCCGACCGCTGAACCACCCCTGAAGGGCTTCGGTGATCGAGTCCTGGTCTGATTTCTCAGCAGTCATGTAATCATGATTACACCAGACACCTCACGCGCGCAACCGTGCCGGGGCGCGGTTGCCTGGCTCAGGCCGGCGAATCGGCGGCGAGTTCCGCGGCCACTCGCGGGTACACCTGGACCGCCCCGGCGAACCCGGCGCCGAAGTCGGCCGGCACGACCTCGACGTCTTCACCCGGCTCGGGAGCCTGCTCCATGAGTCCGTAACCCAGGTAGATCGCCACGTGCGAGATGTACTCGGGCGCCGTCGGGTCGGTGTGGTAGAAGAGCAGGTCGCCCGGCTGGAGCTCGGCCACGGGGATGCTTGGTCCGGTGAGCGCCTGCTGCGCCGCGACTCGGGGCATCACGATCCCGGCCTGGCTCATCGACCACTGCACGAGGCCGGAGCAGTCGAACACCGTCGGCCCCGCGCCGCCCCAGACGTATTCCATGCCCAGCCGGCTCAGCGCAGCGGCCAGGAAAGCGCGGGTCTGTGCCACGGTGAGGCCGGGACCATCAGCCGGCGTGAGGCCGACGCCGCCGGCCGCCCCGGCGCTGACCGCCTCGCCGGTCTCCGGCGCCTGCGCGACCAGCGGCGCTACGGCGTCGCCCGCCGGCAGCAGGCCCTCGATCGCGCTGATGAGCTCGCTGAGGCGCGCGCGCGGAGCGCTGACCACGAGGGCGTTCCCGGCTGGCATGCCGAGCGAGGCGGCGACCGGCGCAGAGACTACGGCGTCGACGTTGCCGATGCCGACCGTGCCGAAGCCGCCGACGGTGAGGTTCTCGGTGTGCCCCCCGGTTACGGTGACCGTTCCGCCGAGCGGGATGTCCTGCTGCTGGCCCATCAGGTACGAGACCGCGATGTCGCCGTCGGCGACGTTCTGCCAGAGCGCGGTCGATGTCGCCGTTGGGCTGGCCGCGAACTGCCGGAAGCTAGCCGGGTCGACCCCGAGCGTCGCGACCTGTTCGCCGTCGACGTCGAGTCGCGCGGCGTCGAGCTGGGTCATGGCGGTCACGCCGGCCAGCCTGCCGATCGCCGCAACCGAGCCGGCGGGCAGGGTCTGCGCCCCGACGACAAACAGGTCGGCCGGCTCAGGCGGGCCAGACGGCGGCAACTGCGACGCGCGCGCGCTGCTGCCGGCCGACGCGCCATCGACCGATCCGGTCTGGCTCGGGGCCGGCAGCAGTACGCCGCCGGACGGCAGGGCCAGGCCCGCTCGCTGCGCCGCCACGGCTTCGGTCTCACCAAGCCGCGCGCGCGCCGCCGCCGCCTGGGCAATCGCGTTGCCGGCGGACCTGGCGCCGACGGCGGCCAGCAGCCGCGCATAGATCTGGGCGTTGCCCACGGCCGCAAGGCCACCGGAGCGGCCGGCCGGCCGGCCGTCGAGGCGTGCCGCGCTGAGCGATGGTCGGGTGCCGGATCCGGCGGTGGCGACCAGGACGGTCGCGCTCACCGCGGCGGCAGCAGCGGCTGCTATGCACAGCGCCGCGCGGAGTCGACGACGTCCCTCGCGCACGGATCACACTCCTCGCAGCACGCCTGCGATCTGGGCGGCCCGTCATCCACGATGCTCGCGGCTGACGCACACGTCTATACCCCGGCAAACCCCGATCATCGTGCAGTGCGTGCCGGGCGAACCCGCCTGGATGGCAAAACCTCGGCGAATTTCTGCGAGCCCGGCACGAACGGACGGTGTACTACCGCAGCGCGGCGCGGAGCTCGGCGACCTCCGTTACCGGCGCCTGGCAGGCGAAGTTCCGGCAGACGTACGCGGCTGGCTTACCGTTGACCGGACCGCGGCCAGCCAGCAAGGGGATCAGCGGGCCGACCGCTTCGCCGCCGTGGCTGCCGTCGGCGGTGCCACGGGATGTGCCGCCGCTGCCAGCGGGCCCGTGGCCCGCGCCGTGCGGGCGCGCACCGTCGGGCCGGCTGACGTCGGCGCAGGCGATTACCGCGCCCGGCGGGGCGGCGGCCAGCGCGGTGCGGTGCAGTTCGTCCCGCTGCGCCGTCGGCGGTCCGACGACGGCGATTTCGACCGGTCCCGACAGCACCGCCTCGGCAACGGCGAGTCCGGCGCCGGCGGCCCGCGGATAGCGGCCGGCCAGCGCGGGCACCGGCGCGAGCGCGGTGACGGCCGCCTCGCGGTGCACGTCGGATCCGGTCAGGGCCGCGTAGCTGAGCAGCGCGTCGGCGGCGGCGAAGGTGCCCGACGGACTCGGGCCGTCGGCGACGTCGGCCGGGCGGTAGATCAGCCGCTCGCTGTCGTCAGCGGTGTCGTAAAAGCCACCGGTCTGGGTGCCGAACCTGGCCAGGACGGTGGCCAGCAGCTCACCCGCCACTGCCAGCCAGCGCGCCGCGGCGTCGGTTGCCGTGGTGACGCTCGCGAGCGCGATGAGGCCAGCCGCGACGCAGCCATAGTCATCGAGCACGCCCTGCGTCGCCGACGCCATGCCGTCACGCGACGTCCTGGTCAGCCTGCCGGCGTCCAGGTGCACGGCAACGAGCAGTTCGGCGGCTGCGGTCGCGGCCGCGACGAAGTCCGGCCGGTCAAACAGCAGACCGGCTTCCGCCAGCGCGGCGATCGCGAGGCCGTTCCAGGCGGCCACGACCTTCTCGTCCCGGCCCGGCCTGGGCCGCCGCGCGCGCGCCGCGAGCAGCCCGGCCCGGACCCGGCCGAACCGGCCAGGGTCGGGCGGGTCCGCACGCAACTGCAGTACCGACGCGCCGTGCTCAAACGTGCCGTCCTCGGTGACCCCGAAGACGGCGGCCGCGTAACCGCCGTCGTCCGGGCCGAGCGCGGCAGCGAGCTGAGCCGGCGTCCAGACGTAGAACGCGCCTTCGCCCCCCTCGCTGTCGGCGTCCAGCGCCGCCGCGAAGCCGCCCGCGGCGGTCTGCATCTCAGCCAGCAGCCACTCGCAGGTCTCGATCGCGACCCGGCGCGCGAGCGGGCTGCCTGTGCGCCGCCACAGATGCGCGTACACCCTCGCGAGCAGCGCGTTGTCGTAGAGCATCTTCTCGAAGTGCGGCACGACCCAGTCTGCGTCCACGCTGTACCGGGCAAACCCGCCGGCCAGCTGGTCGTACATGCCGCCCCTGGCCATCGCGTCCGCGGTCACCCTGGCCATTGCCAGCGCCTGATCCGCACCGCCGCCGGTCACCCGCTCCGCGTGTCTCAGCAGGAATTCCAGCACCATCGACGGCGGGAACTTGGGCGCCCCGCCGAATCCGCCGCGGCGCGCGTCGAAGTCGCGGGCGAGCGACGTCACCGCCACCTCGCACGCTCCGGCCAGCCGGCGCTCGGCCGGCGGGATGGTCGCGTCCGCCAGGTCGGCCAGCGGCGCGCCGCCGGGACCCCCGCCAACCGGCGTAGCCGGCCCCTCGGCGGCCGCGGCACCCGGTTCGCCGGCCGCCGGCGCGGCGAGCAGATCCTCGCCAGCGAGCGGCTGGGCCTGGTCGGCAAGCGCCGCGGCGATGTGGCTGGCCTGGGCCGCGACCCTGGTCCGGTCCTCCCGCCACGCCCGGGCGACGCTGAGGACGAGCCGCTGGAACTGGGCGCGCGGGACGTAGGTGAAGCACAAGAACGGCTCGCGGTCGGGCGTCAGGAAGACAGTCATCGGCCACCCGCCCTGCCCCGTCATCGCCTGCGTGGCGGCCATGTACACGCTGTCGACGTCCGGCCGTTCCTCGCGGTCGACCTTGATCGAGACGAGGTTGTCGTTCATGAGCCGGGCCGTCTGCTCGTCTTCGAACGACTCGTGCGCCATGACGTGGCACCAGTGACACGCCGAATAGCCGACCGACAGCAGGACCGGAACGTCGCGCTCGGCAGCGACGGCGAACGCTTCGTCCGACCACTGCCACCAGTCAACCGGGTTGTCCGCGTGCTGCAGGAGGTACGGGCTGGTGGCACCGCGAAGCCGTTCTGCCATGGGCCTATCCTCTCCCGCCCGCCCCGGTCGGCGCGCCCGGCCATGTCCGGGTGCGACCGGGCGACGGTCCGCACGCGAGGGACGCACCCAGCCAGGCGTTCCGTTTGCCATCTTTTGACCCTGCGATGACGCCGAAGATTAGCTGACAATCGGCTGAGACACTGGCCAGGCACGGCTATGCCGCGCGATGCTGGGGGGAATGTCATGGTTGCGAGCCCCGCCCGGGCTGCGACTGTCGTACCGGTCACACCGGGAGCGTGCTCCAGCCATGACGGCAGATGACGCCGGTAAACTGCCAGCGGCCCGCCGGTGAGCGTGCTCGCCGGGCTCCTAGCCCAGGTCGCGGAGCTGCAGCGCGGGTGTCGGTCGAGGTAGGGCACACGTTTGGAGCACCTATGCGCGTTCTGGTTCTCGGCGGCGACGGATTCTGTGGCTGGCCAACATCGCTGTACCTGTCCGACCAGGGTCACGACATCACGATCGCCGACAACCTGAGCCGCCGGAAGATCGACGTGGAACTCGAGGTCGAGTCGCTCACGCCCATCCGGCCGATCCACGACCGGCTGGCCGCGTGGCAGCAGGTGTCCGGCCGCTCGATCGGCTTCGTGAATCTCGACCTGGCCACCGAGTACGACCGGCTCGCCGACCTGCTCACCGACCTCAGGCCGGACGCCATCGTGCACTTCGCCGAGCAGCGCGCCGCACCGTACTCGATGCGAACCGCCGAGACCAAGCGCTACACCGTCGACAACAACGTTCGCGGCACTCACAACCTGCTCACCGCGCTAGTCACGACCGGCGTCAACGCGTCGCTCGTGCACCTTGGCACGATGGGCGTCTACGGCTACGGGTGGTCAGGCAGCGCCCCCATCCCGGAGGGTTACCTCACGGTGAAGGTCCCGACGCCGGACGGCGAGCTCGAGCGCGAGATCCTGCACCCCGCCAATCCCGGCTCGGTCTACCACCTGACCAAGACGCTCGATCAGCTGCTGTTCTCGTTCTACGCCGCCAATGACCGGCTGCGGATCACCGACCTGCACCAGGGCATCGTGTGGGGCACGCAAACCGACCAGACCGCGCGGGACGAGCGCCTGGTCAACAGGTTCGACTACGACGGCGACTACGGCACCGTGCTTAATCGCTTCCTGATGCAGGCGGCGATCGGCCACCCGCTCACGGTGCACGGCACCGGGGGCCAGACTCGCGCGTTCATCCACATCCGCGACACCGTCCGGTGCATCGAGATCGCCATCAACAACCCGCCCGAGGCGAACTCTCGGGTGCTGGTTCGCAACCAGGTCACGGAAACCCACCGGCTGCTCGACCTCGCCAAGATGATCGGCGACATGACGGGCGTCGAGATCGCCTACCTGCCCAACCCGCGCCGGGAGGCCGACGAGAACCAGCTCGCCGTGCGTAACGACCAGTTCCTCGCCCTTGGGCTAGAGCCGACGACGCTCTCGGAAGGCCTGCTGGCGGAGATCACCGACGTGGCCCGTAGGTACCGGCACCGGATTGACCCGCGTAAGATCATCGCCCGCTCGGTGTGGCGGGCCGGGATGGAGACCTCGCCGGACCTCATGACCGAGTTGCCAGCGGAGTAGCCGCGCAGCGGGCGGCGGGGCTAGCGAGCCGGCAGATCTGCTGGCCCGACGTGTCGGGCCAGCCAGTCGCCGAGCGGCCGGGCGGCGGTCAGGAAGTCGGCGACGGCAGTCCGCGCGGCGGGCGTGCCGAGCCAGGCCTCGACCGGCCACTGCCGCCACGCGTACAGGCCCTTCTGACGCAGCAACTCGATTCGCGGATGGTCGGCCGGATAGCCGCGCGGCGCCGTCTTGAGCGTCTCGCCACCCGCCACGTCGATGCCCTGCCGACGAAGCGCCGCGATGAGCTCCGTCAGGGCCGCGCCGGTGCTGTCCGCGACGACCGCACCGCGGTACCGGTCGAGCTGGTCGGCGGCCATCTGGTGCATGCCGCTTCCCGCCGCGAGCCCGGCCGCCGACAGGCGGACATAGCCGTCGCCGAGGACCGCGCCGATCTCGGTCTTGTACGGGGACTTGTCCTTGCTGAACCGAACATCGCGGTAGGGGCGGAAGATCTTCGACTCGCCGTGCTCCGGCTCGAGGTCCGCCACGAGCTCGCGCATCGGTGCCAGCACGCACGTCTCGTAGACGTCCTTGTGCGCGAGCCAGTACGACTTCGAGTTATCGGCCGCCAGGCCCTCGAAGAACTCGAGCGCGTCGGCTGGCCAGCCCTCGAATGCCATCGGCGGACCTCCCGTCACACTCCGCTGGCCACGTGCGCGGAGAATAGCCAACCGCGGCGCGCTTCCGCTAGCTCGAGACACCCCGCAGCACCGAGCCTTCCACGGCGCCCGCAGGTGAACCCGCACCGGGCCCGCCGTCGCCCTCGCGGATTCCGTACCTGGCGTAGAGCCGGCGCAGCGGCCGGGGCGCCCACCAGTTCACGCTGCCGAGCAGCCGCATCGTCGCGGGCACCAGCAGGACCCGGACGATCGAGGCGTCGAGGACCAGTGCGACGATCATCCCGACGCCGAGCAGCTTGATGAACGTGATGCCGGACGCGGAGAACGCGCCGACGACGATCACCAGCAGCAGCGCCGCGCTCGTGATCACGCCGCCGGTACGCTGCAGACCGGTGGCCACGGCGTCGGCGTTACCCCGGTCTGGTCGTACCGCTCCCGGACTCGCGACAGCAGGAACACCTCGTAGTCCGTGGACAGCCCGAAGATGATCGCGAGCATCAGGATCGGCATGGTCGGATCGATGGTGCCGGTCGGCGTGAACTGCAGCAGGCCAGACAGGTGGCCCTGCTGGAAGATCCAGGTCACGACGCCGAATGTCGCCGACAGCGACAGCAGGTTCATCACGATCGCCTTCACGGGCAGCACCACGGAGCCGAACGCGAGGAACAGCAGCACGAAGGTCGCCGCCGCCATCACGAGCGCCATCCATGGCACGGTCGCGGACAGGCTGGCTAGCTCGTCCACCAGCTGCGCGGTCTGCCCGCCGACATAGACCCGCGCCCCCACGGGCGGGGCCACGGCTCGGACGTACTGCACGATCTCGCGGGCTTGCACCGACAGCGGATCGGGGCCGTACCGCAGGTCGATCCGGGCGATGGCGCCGTGGACGCCCGTCAGCTGGGCGCCGGTCACTCCCGGCACCCTGTCGAGCCGTCCAACGTAGGCCGCGAGCTCGTGCCGCGCCGCAGCCGAGCCGTTGATCGGCCGCGCGAACTCGGCGAGCGACTCGATCGGCGCCGTGACGTTGCCAGGGAAGTCGCGGGCCAGCTCCTCGCTCACCACGCGCGGCTGGGCCGTCGCAGGAAGGTCCCGTGCATCGACGCTGCCCCACGTGACGCGCAGGAACGGCGAGCCGAGCGCGAGCAAGACCGCGACGATCACGACGGCGAAGACCGCGGGCCGGCGCATCACGACACGGGCCAGCCGGTACCAGCCGCCGGCCGCTGCACCGCGGGGGGCTCCGGGGGGTCGTCCCCCGTGGGCTGCACCGCGCGGCCGGGCGACCGACCGGCGCACCGCGAGCGCGTTGACCCGGCGGCCGACCACGGCGAGCAGCGCCGGCATGACGGTGACCGCCGCCAGCATGTCGACGAGAACGGTGGCCACGCCGCCGTATCCCATCGAGCGGAGGAACACCTCAGGGAACAGCAGCAGGCTGGCGAGCGCGGCGGCGACGGTGATCCCTGACACCACGACGGTGCGGCCGGCCGTCGCGACGGTCCTGGCCACGGCGTCTGCCACCGACGGCTGCCGGGTCAGCTCCTCCCGGAACCGGCCGACCATGAACAGGCCGTAGTCGATGGCGAGACCGAGACCCATGATCGTGGTGATGTTGACGGAGTAGATCGACACCGGCGTCGCCAGCGTCAGCAGCCGCAGCACCGCGAAGGAGCCGATGATGCCGATCCCGCCGATCGCGACCGGCAGGCTCGCCGCTACCAGGCTGCCGAAGATGACCGTCAGCAGAATCAGCAGCACCGGCAGCGAGATAGCCTCGGCGCGGCCGATGTCGCTGGTGACGTCCTTATTGATCGCCGCCTCGGTCGGGATCTGGCCGCCCACCCCCGCGGTGAGGCCGGGCGCGGCGAAGTCGTTCGCGATCGCGTCGTAGTTCGTGATCCTGGCCGAGTCGGTGCCGCCGGCCAGCTCCACCACGGCGTACGTCGCCCGGCCGTCCGCGCTAGCGAACTGCGGGTTACCCGTCGACCAGAACGTCTGCACCGACGTCACGCGATCGGCCGGCAGCCGGGCCAGGGTGCTTGTGACGGCCGCCCGGTAGGCCGGCGAGGCGACGGTCAGCCGGCCGGTGCCCGTGTACAGCACGACGACATCCGCGGCGTCCCGGCCGAACGCCCGCGCCGCCAGGTTCGCCTCCGTCTGACTCGGGCTGGCGGGCGGGGTAAAGCCGCCCGCGGACTGGAGCGCACCGAAGACGCCCGTCCCCCAGGCTGCCCCGGCGGCGACCGCGAGCGCGGCGATCAGCAGGACCACGCGGCGGTGCTGAAAGACGATTCGTCCCCAGGACTCGAACATGGGATGCTCCGCGGCTATCCTTGTTAGCGATCATTGCTCCGGTGAACGCCGTAAATTATTTACAATGTAAACTTGGCATACAGAGTTAACTGCTGTCAAGGCTGAGTGCTGTCGAGCTCTGTAGCCGTCGAGCCCGGCGGTTGCCAGGCACCGGCCGGAAGGAGGATGGCGATCATGGTCCAGGCGCTCAGCAGGCGCGATCGCCTCCGCGCCGCCACGACGCAGGAGATCATCCAGACTGCGCGCAGGCTGCTGGTGACGCAGGGCCCGGAGGCGGCATCCCTGCGGGCGATCGCGCGCGAGATGGGCATGACAGCACCGGCGCTCTACCGCTACTTCGGCAGTCACGAGGACCTGCTCCGGTACGTCGTCGGCGACATCTTCACCGACCTCGCGGGCTACGTGCAGGCCGCCATCCACTCGGCCGCCGACGACTGTCCCCCCGATCTCGGCGAGGACGAAGTGATGGCGCTCAAGCTGATCGCCGGCTGCCGGGCGTTCCGGGCCTGGACGCTCTCGCACGTGCCGGAGTTCAGCATGATCTTCGGCAGCCCGCTGCCCGGCCTCGAGGGTCTGCGTGAGATGACGCTGGACCCGAATGTGGACTGCGGGTACAAGTTCGGCCAGCTGTTCCTGGACCTTTTCGGCGACCTCTACCGCCGCCGGCCGTTCCCGATCCCGGCCGACGACGACATCCAGATCTCGCTCCGCCAGCAGCTAGTGCGGTACCGGGAGCTCACGGGTACCGACCTCCCGCTCGGGGCGCTGCAGATGTTCCTGCGCTGCTGGGTCCTGCTGTACGGCACAGTCAGCCTCGAGGTCTTCGGGCATCTGCGCTTCGCCCTCGACGACCCGGCGCCGATGTTCGAGCTCATGCTCGGTGACCTCGCGCCCATGGTGGGACTGCGGTACCCGCTGCTGTCACCCTGAGCGCGGGTCAGGCGACGAAGGGCTCCGCACCCCGGTCCGCCGTCATCGGCCGTCCCGCGGCGGCCCAGTCGTGCATGCCCCCCGCCACGTTGACGGCCCGCCAGCCGCCAGCGTTCAGCGCCTGCGTCGCGTACGCCGATCGATGGCCGGACCGGCAGATCACGTAGATCTCTCGGTCGTAGGGCAGCTCGGCGGTCCGTGCACGGAGCTCGCCGAGCGGAATGTGGCTCGCCTGCGGCGCGTGCCCTGCCGCCCACTCGTCCGATTCGCGGACGTCGAGCAGCCACGCCCCGTCCGGGACGGCGGCCGCCGGTACCCAGGGGATCTCCGCCGCCATAGCCTGTTCCACCCCTTCTCCGCGCGCGGTTGCTCGCCCGTCCACCCTAGCGGCGCCGCCGTGGCTGCCTCACCGGCCGCCGTGAGGTCCCGGCCTGGTGCGACGGTACGGTCACCCGTCGGCGGCCAGGCGCTTGCCATAGGCGAGCAGGTCGGTGCCGGGTTCGGGCGACCAGTCGCGGTCCGGCAGCCGGCCGAACCCGGCCGCCACATACAGGCGGTGCGCTGTCGCCATCTCGGGCTGGGTCGACAGCACCAGGTACCGGATTCCCGCGCGGGCGGCGCGGTCGATCACCGCCGCCAGCAGAGCCCGCCCGACGCCGGCGCCCTGAGCGGCGGGCCGCACGGCGAGGGCGCGCACCTCTGCCTCGCCCGGCCCGCGAACCACGTGACCGGCGTCCGGCCAGAACTGCAGCATCACGGTGCCGAGGATCGGGCCAGCCGCACCATCCACCGCCACGAGCACCTGGCCGAGCCCATCCGCGCCGAGATCACGGAGCCGCGGTGCGTACGTGGAGTCCGGCGACAGGAAGTCGTCGGCGCGGTAGGCGGCGACCCGGATCTCGCCTACCTCGGCCAGTTCGTCCGGATGTGCCTCTCTGATGAGCATTGCGCCATTCAATCAGCCCGAGGGCCCCGGCCTGGTGAGGCCCGTCGGCCGGCCGAGGCTCACGTCATGTTTCGCCGTCATTGCGGCGTGACCGTTTCAGTCGGCCGGGTCCGGGTCGGCCGGGTCGCCCGCCGCCATGGCGAGGTACGCGGGCCGCAGCAGGGTTGCCAGGTCCTGCCCGCCCGCGGTGAGCAGCGGCGGCTCGACGCTGCGCAGCAGCAGGTCCGGCGGCGCGGGCGCGGCGGGGGGCAGCGACCGCAGCCTGGCCGGACTCAGCGCCACCGCCCAGAAACCGTCGACGCAGTCGGCGAGCGCCCGGTCCGGCACCTCGATCACGGGCCGGCTCCCGGCCGGCTCCCGGCCGCCGGTGATCCGCCGCAGGGAAGCCAGCAGGTCATCGCGCCCCCGGCCGCGCCAGGCCAGCATGCCGAACGGGTCGTCGTCAAACGCCTCGGCGAGCACGTAGCAGACCGCGGCCAGATGCTTGCACGGCACCTCCCAGTCCGGGCAGGAACACGTCATCCCGAGGTCCCTGGCAGACCTCGGGAATAGCGGGGTGCCGCAGTCGGCGAAGACCTGCTCGATCTCGGCTGGCATCTCGCCCGCCAGCAGCCTGGCCCGGAACACCGCGCGCGCGGCCAGCGCCGTCTCGACTCGGCGCCACTGCCGCGTCGTCAGCGGGTCCACCGTCAGCCGTACCTTGTACGGCCTGACCCTCGAGCCCTGCACGCTGGCGGTCACGTGCCCGGTGCCGATGTCGAGCGCCAGCACCTGGCCGGACCTGGCGTAGCTGCGGCCGCGGCTCAGCCGGCTCGCAAGACCGAGGGACTCCAGCACGTCGATGAACCGGCGCGACCACCACTGCTCGCCGATCGACCCGCGCTTGCTGCGGGCCTTGATCCCGCCGACGGCCTTGCGGGGCCGCGACGGCGGAAAGAACTGGCCGTCCCCGCCGCTCATGCCGGTGACCGCGGTGCTGGTGACATCGGGTCTGCTGACCTCACTGGGACACCGCCTCGGGCGACAGCTCCACAACCTGGCGCAGGTCGGCGACCGACAGCTCCGTCAGCCAGCTCTCCCCGGTGCCGATGATCGCCAGCGCCAGCGCCTTCTTGTCCTCGATCATCGTGTCGATCCGCTCCTCGACGGTACCCACGCAGACGAACTTGCGGACCTGAACGTCGCGGCGCTGGCCGATCCGGAAGGCACGGTCGGTCGCCTGATCCTCGACCGCCGGGTTCCACCACCGGTCCACGTGGATCACGTGGCTCGCCGCGGTGAGGTTCAGGCCGGTGCCGCCCGCCTTGAGCGAGAGCAGGAAGACGGCCGGGCCCGTGCCCTGCTGGAAGTCGGCGACCATCTCGTCACGGCGCCTCTTGGGCGTGCCGCCGTGCAGGAAATGTACCGGGCAGCCGAGGCGGGCGGCCAGGTACGGCTGCAGCATCCGGCCGAACTCCGCGTACTGCGTGAAGCACAGCGCCTTGTCTCCTGCCTGCGTGAGCTCGTCGCAGATCTCCTCAAGCCGCGCCAGCTTCCCCGACCTGCCGTCGAGCCGGGAGCCGTCGCCGAGCAGGTGCGCCGGGTGATTGCAGACCTGCTTGAGCTTGGCCATCGTGGCGAGCACGAGGCCGCGCCGCTCGATGCCCGGCTCGGCTGCCTCGATCCGCGCCATCATGTCGTCTACCGTCGCCTGGTACAGCGACGCCTGCTCCGGTGTCAGATTGCACCAGACCTTCATCTCCAGCTTGTCCGGCAGGTCCGCGATCACGCTGGTGTCGGTCTTGACCCTGCGCAGGATGAACGGGCCGGTCAGCCGCCTGAGCCGGTCGGTCGCGTCGGGGTCGGCGTTGCGCTCGATGGGGATCGCGAACCGCTGCCGGAACTTCTCCGCCGGTCCAAGCAGGCCGGGGCAGGCGAAGGCCATGATCGACCACAGGTCCGTGAGCCGGTTCTCCACCGGCGTCCCGGTGAGCGCGACGCGCGACCGGGCCGGGATGGCCCGCACCGCCTGCGCCTGCCGGGTGCCGGCGTTCTTGATGTTCTGTGCCTCGTCGCAGACCACGCGCGACCAGGGCACCCGGGCCAGCACGTCCCGGTCCCGTACCGCGACGCCGTAGGTCGTGATGACCAGGTCGGTCGCGGCGGCGGCCGTGGCCAGCTCGGAGCTGGCCAGCCGGTCGGCACCGTGGTGCACGTGCACCGACAGGCCGGGCGTGAACCTGGCTGCCTCCCGCTGCCAGTTGCCCACCAGCGACATGGGGCACACGAGCAGCGTCGGCCCGGCCGCGGTGCCGGCCTCCCGCTCCGCGGCGAGCAGCGCCAGCGTCTGCGGCGACTTGCCGAGGCCCATGTCGTCGGCGAGCACGGCGCCAAGACCGAGCCGGCCGAGGAACGACAGCCAGGCGAGGCCGCGCTCCTGGTAGGGCCGCAGCGCGCCGTGGAAGGACGGCGGTGTCGGCATGGGCTCGAGCCTGCTGTCGGCCTGCCCGGAGAGCAGGTCGCCGAGCCAGCCGTCGGCGTCCACCTCGATGACCGGCGGCTCGCCGGAGTCCTGCCCGAGGCCGGCGAGCAGCGCGTCGCGGGCGGGCATGGCGCCAGCCGCGGATCGTTCCAGGAATCGCAGCGCCGCCCGCAGGTGCCGCTCGTCGAGCTCGACCCACTGCCCGCGGATCCGCACCAGCGGCACCTTGAGGCGGGCCAGCTCGGCGAGCTCGTCGGGGCTGAGCGTCTCGTCACCGATCGCGAGCTCGTACCGGAAGTCCACCAGGTCGGCGAGACCGAACGCGGGCCGGGTGACCGAACCGGGACCGGCGGCGCCACTCCGCGACCTGGTGGTGAGCCGGAGCCCGAGCCGGGACCGCCGCACCCAGTCGGGCAGCAGCACGCCGAAGCCGGCCCCGGCGAGCAGCGGGCCTGTTTCCTTGAGGAACCGCAGCGCGCCGCGGCTGCCGAGCGGCACAAAGGCCGGCGCTGGGCCCTGCAGCGCCGTGTCGAGCTCGGGGAACAGCCTCGATGCCTTGCCAAGGCCGGCCAGCAAATCGTCTTCTGGGTAGCCGACGCCGGCGGCGGCCCACCCGTCGGCCGCCGTGCCGGACCAGATATCCGCGGCCGGCAGCAACAGGCTCGGGTCATCGGTGGACTGCAGGGCCAGCTCGACTCGCCAGCCTGCCTCGCCCGTTGCCTCATCGGACCGGCCGGAGTCCGGCTCGATCAGCCGGAAGCACGCCCGGGCCGGGCCGGGCGGTTCCTGCGCCGCATCCTGCCAGGCCCACAGGGCGAAGGCGAGCTGCGCTGCGCTCGCGCGGTCGCGGCTCGTCAGGCTGAGCCGGCCGTCCGGGCCGGTGAGCGCGGCGGCCCACCGGTCGGTCAGTGGCGCGCCCGATCCGGCGCGCAGGATCGCGAAGCCGGGCCCGCGACCAAGCCGAGCGCGCACCGCCGCGTCGGTGAGCAACTCCAGCGCCTCGCTGACCACCAGCGCCGAGGGCTCGCCGTCGGCGCTCGTGGCCCGGCAGAGCGGGGGGAGCGCGCCGGTCAGCTCCCGGGCCCGGACCGCGTCCGCGCCGGCGAGCACCGGGCGCCAGCGCGCTGCGTAGCTCCCGTCGTCCGCCGCGTGCAGGCCGGGCAGCACC
>Ga0187783_10001270_pt1 | contig 18586 bp, 22 predicted proteins | sample 1015_SJ02_MP02_2_FD_132471 | JGI IMG/M metagenome (GOLD analysis project Ga0187783, IMG submission 132471) | Tropical peat soil microbial communities from peatlands in Department of Meta, Colombia - 1015_SJ02_MP02_20_MG | ecosystem: Environmental > Terrestrial > Soil > Wetlands > Peat | place...
CTGCGGCCGCCGCTAACCTGCAGCAGGGAGACGTGATACAGGAAGTCAACCATAAACCGGTGGCGAGCATCGAACAGTTCCGGCAAGCGGCATCGGCTGCTGGAAAAGGATCGGTGCTCCTGCTGGTAAACAGGCAAGGCGTGACGCGGTACGTTGTGATTGAATCGCAGTAATTTTTGATGCTGGCAAGGAATGGAGCGCGATCGCCAAACCCTCGTGCTCCTTCCTAATCCTAGAAGCGCACGAAAAATTCCGGAAGCGTGGTCGCAACCAATCGCCCGCCCTTGGGTTGATCACAGCGCGGGATGAGCCCTAAATCGGGGCAGCCCGGCCCAATTTGTTTGGGTTATCGCTTTCAGCACTGTAGGGGGTAGAATAGTACGCGGGTTCTATTCATCCCAGCCCGTTGTTCCAGTACTAAGGAAGCGTGCGCTATGTGTGTATGCGCACGATGCCGACCGCCGAGGGACTCCGGGGTGAAACTCTAATGGTGCCGCCAAAGAATCGACCTGTCTTCAAGGAATCGCTGCTGCCTGAGGGCAAACAGCCTTGGAGAGAATTCAGCGTAAGCCTCGGTGCGGAGTGCCTTGCGCTGACCGCACTTCTCCTGCTGCCTCTGTTCACGCCGCAGAGATTTGAAGCGGTGCAGCACTACTGGGTGACCCCTCTGGAAGCACCCATTATCGAGGCCTGGAAGCCCCAGCCTCCGCCCAAACCCGTGGTTGAAAAAAAGCCGGTCGTCAAACCCCCGGAACCGCCCAAGCCAGAAGTTGTCGAATTGCCCAAACCAAAGATATACAATCCGGTCATCACCTCGCCCGTTGTGAAGCCTGCCCCGCGGAAACTACAGGCGCCGGACATGACCGAGGTTGCCAAGGCGTTTCCAGATCCGAAACCGAACTTGGGTAGTTCGGCGCTGCCGACGCTGAGGAAGCCGCGCGAAGAGGTTCAAACAGGAGGCTTCGGCGATCCCAACGGCGTTCCGACAAATGGTAAGACGGATCGCAATCCGAACATCGTACAGTTGGGCGGTTACGACATGCCCAACGGCCCGGGCAGCGGCAACGGGACAGGCGGAGCCAAAGGTGCCCGCGGAGTGGTGGCCAGCGCCGGTTTTGGTAACGGCGTTGCGACGGGCAGCCCGGGCGGCGGAGGCCACGGTGCCGTCCAGCAGGGATTGTTTGATGTAAAGGCAGCCGACTCACCGAAAGCTGCGCAGACCCCTGTAGCTCCCAACACAAAACCGGTGGAGATTCTGTCCGTGCCGAAGCCTGCGTACACCGATGAGGCTCGGGCCAAGAAGATCGAGGGGGACGTGCTCGTGCAAGTCGTGTTCTCCGCATCGGGCCAAGTGCAAGTGCTCCGCGTAGTGCGAGGCTTGGGTTACGGCCTCGATGAATCCGCCGAAGCAGCCGCGCGTCAGATTCGTTTCCGGCCTGCCCAGCAAGACGGGCAACCGGTTGATTCTCCCGCCATTGCACACATCACGTTCGCACTCGCGTACTGAAAGGGGAAGGGCAATGGGGACGTGGAAGAATTTCTCAGTGTCGATCCTGTTGGCGGGTACTCTCGCCGGCATCGGGGGAGCCCAAACGCAGCAGGCCGATCAAACTCAGCCGCAGGCCCAGCCTCAGACGGGCGGCTCATCGGTTCCTGTCACGACCGTAAATCAGGCGATCGATCGAATCATCGCGCGGGAGCATGATGAAATCGCCACGATTCGGCGTTACAACCCGATCGTTGAAACCTACATTCAGGACATGAAGCCCGATAAGGAACTGGGTTCGATCCCCGTGCGCGACCACTACTTCCTTGGGCAGGCCAATCTTTCCAAGGGTGTGGTCGACAACTCCATGCTCGCCAAGCACAAAGGCAAGCTGGATACGCTGAATCCGATTTCCCACATCGCCGGCTTCTTTGAGAACTCCTACATCCCGGAGGGTTTTCTCCAGATGATCTATCTGGATACCAATGGCTTTGACCGCCAGCATTACCAGTTCGATTACGTGGGGCGGGAGTTCCTCGGCGAGGTGCGCTGCCTTGTCTTCGATATCCAGCCGCTACCCAAGTCCGGCAAGGGTCGCTTCAAGGGCCGCATTTGGGCGGAAGACCAGGGGTACACGATCGTTCGGTTTAACGGCGTGTACACACCGCTCGCGGGGCTGAACGGCTTCAACCTGCACTTTGACAGCTGGCGTGAAAACGTCCAGCCAGGATTGTGGTTGCCCGCCTTCGTCTACAGCCAGGAATCCGATCTGAAAGACTTCATGGGCAATCAAATCCACTTCAAGGCGCAGACCCGCCTCTGGGGCTACGATCTGACGGGCGCGGGACGCGAACAGGAATTCAGCGAGCTTACCATCGAATCGCCGAACGCCATTCAGGATCAGAGTGCCGCACCGGTCGATCGCTCTCCCATCGAGGCAGAACGCGAATGGCAGCATCAGGCTGAGATCAACGTCATCGACCGGCTGCAGCGGACCGGATTGCTCGCCCCGCCGAACGAAGTGGACAAGGTGCTCGAGACGGTGGTAAACAACCTGGAGGTCACCAACAACCTGGATATCCAGCCCGAGATCCGCTGCCGGGTCCTGCTGACCGGCACGCTCGAGTCGTTTTCGATCGGCCACACGATCGTGATGAGCCGCGGCTTGATTGACGTGCTTCCCGATGAAGCCAGTCTGGCCGCGATGCTGGCTCAAGAACTGGGCCAGATCATCGTCACCAAGCCGGCGACCGATCAGTGGGGTTTCAACGACATGACCAACGTTTCGACCGTGGAAGCGTTGAGCCAGTTTTCCTTCCGTGACAATCCCTCTGATATCCAAGCGGCGAACCAAAAGGCAGCCGAACTGCTGAAGAACTCTCCTTATAAGGACAGACTGGGCAACGCGGCTCTGTTCTTGAAGCAGCTGCAGACCGAATCGAAGTCACTCCCGGCGTTGATCAATCCCCGTCTGGGCAATAGTGTGGAGCTGAGCTCGATCCTGGCGAGTTCCGGGCCCTCGTTACAACCCGACAAGCTCGACCAGATTGCAGCCTTGCCCATCGGAGGCCGCCTGAAGCTCGATCCGTGGACCGACAGGGTCGAGTTGCTCAAGGCCAAGCCCGTCGCTCTGCTTTCGCCGCGGGAGAAAATGCCCTTCGAGGTCACGCCTTTCATGCCCTATCTGACCCGTTATCAGAAGCCGGGAGCAAACGTGACCGCCGATGCCGCGAAGGCGGACGTGGCCAAGCAGCAACAGAAAGTTCCCGCGCAGCAGTAAATTTCGCCGTCTTGCCGAGCCCGGCGGCGAGCGGCTCGCCGCTCGTTGGCCCGCTTTCGTTCTGCGGTACAATTAAGCAGGCAACAGGAATGATCCATCGCTTCGTCTTTCACAACGATCGGATACAACCGATCGAGGAGGTGCGTCTGTCGCCCGGTCAGTCGGGGTTGCTTTCTGGCTGGGGGGTGTTCACGACGATGCGCATCGTCGAGGGGATTCCGTTCGCGTTTGAGCGCCACTGGAAGCGTCTGGCGCGCGATGCCGAGAAGACGCGTTGTCCTTTTCCGTTTGATCCAGAGGCAGTGCGAGACCAGCTGCAGGAGGTACTGCACGCCAACGAAGTACGCGAAGGCTGTGCACGGATCTACATCGTTGGCAATCAGGCCGGCCATTGGCGAAGCAGCGAACCGTTTCCGCCAGCCGATCTTCTGATCTGCTCGGCGGGATTGCCGCCGTATCGCGAGCCGGCGCGGCTCACCTTGCACGAACAAGGGCGCCATGCGGCCTCCCCGCTTGCCGGAGTCAAGGTTACCTCCTGGTTGACCAACGTGTGGAACCTGTCGGAGGCACACGAGTCCGGCTACGACGAAGTCGTTCTACTCAACGAGCGCGGCGAGGTAGCCGAGTGCACGGCGGCGAACATCTTCTGCGTTCACGGCGGCCATGTCACCACGCCTCCGCTCTCCTCCGGATGTCTGGAAGGCATCACGCGCAGCGTGGTAGTGGAAATCGGCCCGCCCGCGGGCGTGCCGGTCGTCGAACACACCCTTTACCCCGAAGATCTTTATACCGCCGATGAAGTCCTGATCTCTTCGACGAACCGCGGTGTGATTTCCGTGGCCGAGGTCCACGGGAACAAAATGGCGGCAGCGCCCGGTCCCCTCGCCCACAAGCTGGAAGCCCTATTCGGGAAATACGTTCGCGAATACGTCGAAGCTCACGCATCGGCGGCGGGTCGGCGCTGATCGGGCCGTCATTCAGCGGACCATCAGGCCGGCTGCGGCGATCGCCAGCCCCACCAGCCCGAAGGCCAACCCCAAGCGCCAAAACAGTCGCTTTCGCGTCAGCAGCGTGATCGAGCAGATCACCAGCGACGCTTCGAGCATGCCTTCGCCCAGGTCGAAACGGTTTGCTCGGCGCTGCTCGACTTTCATTTCGTCCTGCGCTTTTTGGGCTTCGGCTTCGATGTCCTTTTGTTCGTCGCGGTAGCGTTCCACTTCCTTCTCGTACTTTTGCTTGAGTCTCTCGATCTGCTCTGAGTTTTGCAGGGCGAATACGGAGGTTTCGTCAAGGAACAGTTCGTAGGTGTGCCGTCGAATGTCCTTCGCCTGATAATAGGCCCACTGGTCGGTGGCCTTCGTCTGCAGCAACAACTGCTCGGTGTGCGCGCGATGACCGAGCAGAGATGCGGCGGCAACCAGCACGGCCAGCATCGCCATCGTCACGGTCACGGGCGCAAGGCTCGGATGGTGGGCGCCCTCGCTGGCTTGTTCGTGCAGCTCCTGGATCTCTTCTGGCATTCGGTTTCCTCGCTCCGTCCAGCCGTTTTCTTCGAGCGGACGAGAATAGCAGAAATGGTTCGGCACAAACTACGGTGACTCGGCTCGGGTCGTTCCGGTACAATTTGCGGACGGAATCGAGGAGGCCGGTATGACCGATCTCGCCAGCAAAAACTGTGTTCCCTGCCGGGGAGGAGTTCCGCCGCTTGCGGGTAAAGAGCTTGACTCACTCTCGAAACAGGTGCCCGAGTGGAAGGTGATGAACAGCCATCACATCACACGCGCCTTCAAGTTTGCTGATTTTCGTCAGGCGCTCGCCTTTGTGAACAAGGTGGGAAATCTCGCCGAAGAGCAGGGGCATCACCCCGACATCTTTCTCGCCTGGGGCAAAGCCGAAATCACGACGTGGACGCACGCTATCAACGGCCTCACCGAAAGCGATTTCATCCTCGCCGCCAAAATCGACAAGCTGCAGCCGAACTGAGACGCCGTCGCTTGGTCAACCGAGCGAGGACTCCGCTTCCGAGATCGTGGCGTAGCTGTCAAACAGGGAGTCGACGCCCGTCAGCCGCAATACGTTTTGGACACGGTGATTGATGCCGACCAGCAGCAGCTTCCGGCCCGATTTGCTGCAAAAGACGTAGGCACGAACCAGCGCACCGATGGCCATGGAGTCAATCGACGGCACTTCGCTCAGATCGATGATCAAAACAGGCGAGTTCGTGGCAGCTCTGACCGCTTCCTGTAGGGCCGGAGCCGTGGAATGGGTGACGGCGCCCTTCACAGACAGAATCAGCGCGCTCGCCTTCGTTCCCGCACGCTGCGTAATCTGAAACGCCGCCGGCATAGGCGGCATTGTAATCGGTTCTGCCGCCAAAATCGATCGTGGGCCCGGATTTGAGATTGGGGCACGCCTGGCGGCAAAGGGTTGAGTCAAGAGCAGCGCAGGCCTACGATGCGCACGAGCCAGAGCTCCCAGAGGCAGAACTCCAGGGCTCGCTTCGAGGTTTGACGCGATCGGTCATGAGCCCCCCGATCCAGGCTTGTCGTCTGCGGGGTAACTCCTAAGGAGTAATTCGGCCACGGTTTTGCGTACTCTCGCCTTGGCTCTCTTTCACTGATCCGGGTAGGTAAGGCGAACGCCTTCGGAAGCGCCTCGTTTCGATGCGTTGGTTATCCCAAGATGTCGCTGTGGCTCCCAGCAGGAGACACCTCTGCTGAAACTGTGATACGTTGCCCAACCACGGTTCCGATGGTTCTCGATTCTAGGACGTGCGCCGGCGCTACCTGTGTGTGGGTACTCTGCCTCGCTTTTTTTTCCGCCGCATCTTTGGCCGCCCCCGCGGAAAAGGGCCTGCCGTCACACGGACTCTGGGTGTGGAAGGGCCCGTCGGTGCTGGAAAGTGGGCGCAGCGCAGAATCGTTGCGGGATTTCTGCCAGGCCCAAGATATCAACGAAGTGTATGTCTCGGTGTCTGAACGCGGCCAGATGATGACGGGAGGCAGCATGTCTCGCGTGATCGAGATTCTTCACCGGGCCAATATTCGGGTCGAGGCTTTGCTCTCCAGCGAGAATGCCGACGAGGGAGGCGCGCACCTGAAAAAGTTATTGGAGCATGTGCAGACAATTCTCGAATTCAATCAGGAGCATCCCCAAGCACGGTTCGACGGGATTCATTTGGATATCGAGCCGCAGCAACGTCCGGAGAACAAAGGGCCGGGTAACCTGAGATTTTTGCCGGGCCTGGTCGAAGCGTATCGCGCGGTCCGCCACATGGCCGAGCCGTCCGGGTTGACCGTGAATGCGGACATTCAGAACAAGCTTCTGAAAGCAAGCCTGGAGCAACGCAGAATGCTTTTGTCGGCGTTGCCTCGACTTACGCTGATGATGTACGAGCTGAGCAGTCCCAACGATCAAGATAGTGTCGAAGGAAGAAGCGAGAAGGTTAAAGCTGCCAGCGAAAAGTTTCTGGATATGGCATACGAAGGTCTGGGTGATACGCGCCTGGCGAAGATGGTGATCGCGCTGCGTACGGCGGATTACGACGGGCAGTTGCCTACCATGCTGAAGACATTGGACCAGGCGAATCGGGCAAATCCGCACTACCTAGGGTGGGCCCGCCATTCCTACAACGATACGTTGCTGGGGACGCATTGAGCGTCCCTTGGCAAGGATGGCTGCGATGATCGCACACGGAGTTCAGCTCAGAGTGACTTTGCCAGTGGCCAGGCTATACACTCCCGATTGCACTCTCAGCTTTTCGGCTTTCACAGCATCTCGAATGACGGTTGAAGAAGTGCGAAGTAAGTCGGCCTGAATCTTCGCGTTGGCCTCGATGGCCCGATCGACATTCCCACCCGACTGCTCTACCGCCTGTCGAAGGGGGGAATACAATGCACTGATTTGTCCGGGAACGTTGTCGGCTTTCATGGCCGCCTTGACCGCACCGCAACCACTATGCCCGAGTACGAGAACAATCTTGACTCCCAGAACGGCAACACCATACTCGAGACTGCCAATAATCTCGGGTGTCACGATATTACCGGCCACCCGCGTCACAAAGATGTGGCCGATGGTTTGGTCAAATATGAGTTCCACGGGTACGCGAGAGTCGGCACAGGACAGCACCGCCGCAAACGGCTCTTGTTTATCCACCGTCTTGTCTTTCAAAACGGCCAAGTCGTGCTCAATTGAAGTCAGCTGGTTTGCGGCGAAACGCTGGTTGCCAGCGAGCAGTTCTTGGAGAGCTGCATCGGGACTCAGATTGGTTTGGGCACCGAGCCTTTCCGGAACCGCTAAGGTGATTCCAGCTTGTGCCACGACCCCCACCACAGCACCGGAAAGAGCGGTTTGAAGAAACTGTCGCCTGGCGGAATCTGTCGGAACGTCGTGTTTATTCGCTTGCATGCTGTGACCTCGTCACCCCGGCGGGGCGATTTATTGGGTGCCTCGAAGCGGTTACGCCGTCACCTTACGGCATGGGTTGAAGTTTGCGCAGCGAATCGACGCTTCCCCAAGGCCGGGGAACGGTACCCCGTCAGACGGTCTTGCCAATGAGATTACAAAGCGCCCTTCTAGAACGGCAATCGCCGGAGACATTCTACTTCGTTCTTCGCTGCTGGAACAATGCTACGCTAGTCCAATCCCGTCGCTGTGTTGAGATGGCACAGCGCAGCGGGTCACCTGCCCGGTCTTGCCGCTTGCGCCGATCGCGTCAGAGGAGGGCGGGGCAAGAGCTGACTTTCGGCCGGATTCGCGACAACTCTTTCAGAATCATTGCATTACAAACTAGGGAGAAACGGCCTTCAAGCGGGCCCGGTACTAGTATCACTTTACCGCCTGAACGAGCCCTCCGAACCATTGGTGCATTTCACCGACTTTTCATATTCTCCTCATCGCAGGTTGCTCGCAAGCCGAGTTTCTAGGGAGACGTAAATGAACAAGAAAGAAAAGGGCTTTTCGCTGATCGAATTGTTGATCGTCGTGGCCATCATCCTGATCATTGCGGCGATCGCAATTCCGAACCTCATTCGCGCCAGGGTCGCGGCCAACCAGTCGTCCGCGGCGGCCACACTACGCACCTTGGCCAGCGCGGCAGCCATGTATCAGAGCACCTATCAGGACGGCTACCCGCCGAGTATGACGGTTTTGGGACCTGCAGCGACTCCGAGTTGCGATACGGCCGGACTGATTGACGCCGTTTTGATTACCGGACAAAAGTCCGGCTATAACTTCGTCTGGATGCCGGGCAGCGTTCCAATCGCCAGCATTCCGGCTGGTTGCACTAACGCAGGGTTTACCGACATGTTTTCAGCGACGGCCGCCCCTGTGAGCACCAGCACCGGCACGCAATACTATTGCGTCGACGCATCGAATGTAATCGTGCAGCTCAACACCGCGATTACAAATACGAACACTGGCGGCTGCACCACCGGGAATGCGATCGGAAACTAGCACACCTCCCTGGGGGGAGGAACAGCCGGTTTCCCCGATAAGAGATCGGTTTTCAGCGACAGAAAAGAGAATCGCGCTGCCAGGCGGCCGCTAGCCATGACAGCGCGTTTCTTTTTTGTTGGAAGCTCTACCTCAAGCTGCTTTCTTCAGTAGGCGAGTTATCCAAACTAATATCACCGCGCCAATGAACGCTACGATGGTAGAACCAATCAATCCGCCGCCTTGCCAGATCCCCAAAAGTCCAAAGATCCAGCCTCCCAGGAGGCCGCCGAGGATGCCGAGAATGATGTCTACCAGTATCCCGTAGCCGCCGCCTTTCATAACTTGGCCCGCGAGCCAACCCGCAATCAATCCCACTACAATCCAAGCGAGGAATCCCATGTCTAGCCTCCTTGCTGCCGGCTGAAACCGGAGTTCCATTTGCAGCGTCCGGCCGATGGAGAATGTACACCTGCCCCGCCCAATCTACAATCTTTCAGAGTGCGCTCCTCACCGTGAGACCACTGCTGCGCGGGCAGCGATCACCAGGCGGCTGCAGGTCCCGTCAGTTGCCCGTCGGGATGATCCCTGCGTTTTCGACCATGAGCACAACCGTGCGCTCGAGAGCGCGGGTGCGATGGGGAACTGCTTTGGGAACGACAAAACCCTGCCGCGGCTCGAGTGTCACGGTCCGTCCTTGCAGGTCTATCAAAAGTTGCCCCTCAATCACGTAGAAGAACTCATCGTCATCGTCGTGTTTGTGCCAGTGGTATTCACCTTGAAATACACCGAGACGCACGACGGACCCATTCACTCGGCAAAGAGTCTGGTTGTACCACTGGAACTTGCAGTGATTCGCAAGCTGCTTCTCTTCGATGATTTCCAATGGCTGGTAATAGACATTCAAACGCGTTTCATACGGATACGCCGGTACGTCACCCATTCACCATCCTCCTCTCAGTTCAGGATACCAGATGCTTAATCCCTCCTCGCCGACGTCCATATTGGTCTGGGCTTTGACGACGGAGGGGCGGCTGACTTCGTTGCTTCAGTAGTTCGGGTAATTCGGCGGAAACGGCACGTTCTGTGCGGCATCAAATGAAAAGCAATAGTTGCCCTTCGGATGTATCCAGCGGTCAGCCGCGCTAGCCTGCATATCGCGGTCATCGGTGAAGAAGATCGCGCACAGTTCATACTCTTGCGGTGGCTTCGGTTGATAGGTGAACGCCGCGCCAGTCACGGGATTTTTCTTCGCCGCCTCCGGGAAATGGTCCAGGCTGGCGGGCAAGGTCTTGCCCTCATCTTTCCATTTGGCATTGATCTGTCGGGCCAGGCCCGAAAGGGCCTGCACGGTGCGCAGGTCCGTTCGCACCAACCGCTGGCGCTGCGGTCCGCCCAGCAACGTAAAGCCCATCGCGACGACCACAACAGCTCCCATCGTCGCTGCCAGCGCGGCCACACGATTCCGGTTCATTCGCGCCCTTTGTTCTGCGCCCCGCGCTGCAGTGACCCGAAGTAATACCAGAACACCCCGCCCGCGATGACCAGCACGACCACTATCTTCCAGACGAATCGTGTGCTTAAATCACCGCGCAGGAAATACGCCAGAAACGTGATCACATCGCCCACCGCCACTCCCGCCGCTACCAGCAGTGCCAGGTAGGTGAGCCACTTTCGCACGGGCGAATCGAGCTTCTCCGGATGCGCTTTTAGCTCACTCAGAATGTAGCGCATCGTTAGCAAGTAGACCGGCAGGCCCACAATCACACAGGCCATCGAGTCTGCGACCTGGTAGCCGAGATCGTAAACGTTACGCGACGGACTCAGCGGGTCGGTGATCCAGCGGTCTATCAGATCGAACAGAATGGACGCGAGCGCGATCGTCCAGGTGCCCAGCATCGAAAAACTGAGCAGATAGAGGAACGCATCTTTGGCCGAACCGGAAGGCTTATAGGGCGGAACGACCACACCGCTTTGACTCTCGTAGTGGTCCGCGAGCGCCCGATACACATCCTCCTTCGGCCAGCCGCGCCCGCGCAGCAGCGCGACCACGGACTCCTCGCTTACCCCTTGGCGTTTGGCGGCGTCGAGAAACTCCTCGAGCCCCTTGTTCATGCGCTGCGCTCCCCCCTGCGCGATCGAGATGAGATCGTCGCTCCTTAGGTTTACCGGCAACCCCACTACCGTCAGCGCGAAAGCCCAAGCCCGAGCACCGCTCTAGTTCCGGTTACCGGGCTCACTCACGGCGGGGCGTTGATTTTCGAATCGTTGCTTATTTCGATCCGGACGACTCTTTCTGGTGCAAGCCGGTGCAGATATCGATTGCGTTGGTTGGGTCAATCGCACCGTTTCCTTCTTGCACGTGTTGGATCTTGCCCTGCTTGTCCACAACAAAGGTAGTGCGACTGGCAAATTGAGCCTCCTCATTCAGGATGCCGTATGCCTTTGAGACTTGGCGCGTCATATCGCTCAGAAGGGGAAATTTGACTCCGATTTTTTCAGCAAACGCGGCATTGGAAGGGGGAGCATCAATGCTGATGCCGAGCACCGCGGTATCTTTGAGGTCGATCTTGCCCGAGTCGATACCAGCCTGGTATGCCTGAAGCTCTTTCGTTCAACCGCCCGTGAAGGCAAGTACGTAGAATGCCAAAATGACATTCTGCTTGCCACGATAGTCGCTAAGCTTCACGGTCGTGCCCTGGTCGCTGCGCAATGTGAAGTCCGGGGCAACGTCCCCTACCTTCAGAAACGTGTGCGAGAGTTGAGGCTGTGGTTGCTGCGCCCGAGCGGTGGCTGGACTGAAAATCCCGGCCAAGAACAGAACCATCAAGAGCGGTACGGTTCGCTTTGTCATCACTCGTCCTTTCCTTCGGCTTCGCCTACGGCCGACGGAGGAAAGTATACTTCCTCTGGTGAAGGGGGTCCCAGAAGGAACTGTCTGGCGCGCACCATCGCAAGTCCGAGGTGTGTGATTCCGGTGCCGCTGGAAGCTGCTTCGCCGAGCGGGCGGTTTTCTCGTTCTCTGAGAAGGTCCACGGCCAACGAGAAGTGTGCTGAGAAAGATGCCGGTCATGCCCGCTGCACAACTGGTATTGTTGACAGTATCCGCCGCTTCTTCCGTGGTATAGCGTGGCCGACTACCTGCTCGGTCGAGCTGGCGCATTGGGGTGCACCGATCGCCAACAAGATTGCGGAAGGATTCCGCGAGCAAGAATCAAGAATGAGGAAGCGCAAATCTATTCTCGAACCCTCTCGATAGCAAAGTAAGGAGAATATCCATGAATGGGAGCCTGATCGTGGCCTCCGGCAAGCAGCTTGCTAGGGTCAGAACCATCTTTAAGCGCCTAATAATCCTGAGTGCGCTAGCGCTGCCAGCCACTCTCCCAACCTTGGGGCAGAACCCCGAACTGCAAGAAAAGCTTGCGGCTGCGAGGCAGGCCGCTGCCGAAAATAAGCAGAGGCTCCGACAATATCAATGGACGGAAACAACACAGATCACCCTTAAAGGAGACCAGAAACCCCCCACGCAGAACCTGTGTCAATACGGCCCCGACGGCCAGGTCCAAAAGACCCCCATCGGTCCTCCCCCCGAACAACCGAGTGGCGGCCGGGTGAAGCAAAGAGTCATTGAGAAGAAAAAAGCGGAAATGCAGGACTACATGCAGGACGTGAAGAGTGTCCTGGCGATGTACGTTCCGCCGGACCCACAGCGCATGCAGCAAGCCTATCAGGCGGGTAATGTCGCCTTGAACCCTGTTTCTGGCGGGGTCAATCTGGTTTTCACCAACTACGCCCAGCCTGGCGATCAGATGACTCTCACGTTCAACACCACGACCAGAAAGATCACCGCTCTGGACGTCAACACCTATATGGGTGAAGCGAAGGACAAAGTAACCTTGCAAGTTCAGATGGCCAGCCTGCCCGACGGGACCAACTATGCCCAGCAGACCGTTTTGAACGCCTCTGCGAAACAGCTGACCGTTACCACGACCAATTCCAACTACCAAAAGCTTTGATGCAAGGAGACTTCGAGTATCTAATTTTGAGAGATCTACGAACTCCCCCGCTCGCGGCGAGCGGGGGAGTTCGGGATATGAGACTGGCTCCGCATGCACCGCTCATGACCAGTCTGGTGGCGGATCAAGCCGTCCGCTTCATCTACCAGCACCGACTCCCTCGCTGGTCTTCTGGGTCTCAGCCAGTATTGCGAATTCCTTGATCAGGCCTGCCCAACCGCCATCGGAATCGAACGCAGTCCACATTTGTTGAGCTTTCTCGCCAAATTGGTCGATGTTTCGGTGCTCCAGAGTAAAGTGTGTGAGATTGGGTCCGCGTTCGATGAAATTGGCTTCTACTTCGGTGACAAAGTTAGGATCGTACTGCCACTCGGCGGTGATCTGCCATGCGAGGACAAGTTTGCGCGGTGGGTTCCAGACCAACACCTTTCCCCAATTACACTCCGATCCGTCCACTCCGATTTCGTACCAGCGGCCGCCTTCCTTCATCTCAAGGACCGCCTGTTTCATTTCTGCTTTGCCGATGTGATGGGATCTTGGCCACCAACGATCCAATTCTTTCGTGAAGGCCTGAAAGGCTTGTTTCTGCGAAGCGTTGATCGTCAACTCCTTGCGAACGACGTTCTTATCCGGTGCGGTCATGGTTCGTTTTTCTCCTCTCCACGGTTTCGGGACTCGTGTTCGGCGAACGCCTTGAACGAAGCCAAGGCCTTGTCCCACATTCGATCTAAATACTGGCGCATCATCTCCACGCCTTTCGGGTCCACCTGATAAAAATGGCGAGTCCCCTCGCGGCGCGCAATCACCAGCCCAGCATCTTTCAAAACCTTCAGGTGTTGGGACACGGCAGGACGGGATATCGGAACCACGTTGGCGAGGTCGACGACGGCAAGCGGCCTCTTTGCCAAGTGTTCGAATAGCAACTGCCGAGTCGGATCCCCCAAGGCCTTCAGCGCGATCGAAGCGTTCGTCATAGCTAACCGTAAGTATATACTTACCATCGAACGGTGTCAACACCTGAATTTCGCCGTCCCGAGACCGCAGAAGTTCAGCCGGTTCGCCGGAAGCTCGCCAAGGGCATCCAGTGAATCAACGAGTTCACGCCGCCGCCGCGAGAGGGGATCGAAAATCCGTTCCAAGAGACTCAACGGGTTGTCTTCGGCTTCTTGGCGTCCCTTGGCGTCTAGCCCGTAACCCGGCCCAAAATTTCGTATCGCGCATACGGCTGGATGCGACAAACCGGAAAACTAGTTAGGTGCCAAATATACTTTGCAAACGCACGGCAGTGCGAAGCACTCTGGCATCCTGACCTCGGTCTGCTGTCAGTTGCAGCCCCAGCGGCAACCCATTCGGAACCGGCATGGGAATCGAAATCGCCGGAGTTCCCAGCGCAGTCCACGGCGCGTTCATTTTGGGGTCGCCGGTGGATGATAGTCCGAGAGGTGCTGGGCCTGGCGCAGCGGGAGTCAAAATCACTGGCGTCGCTTTCATCATTTCGGAAACTTGAAGCTTGCAGGCTGCGACATAGCGCATCGCCTCGTCATATTTCTCTGTGGGAATTTTCAATCCATCCTCAACTAACTGGGCAAGATCCTCGAGACGCGAGCCGTACTGTTCGTACCTCTGCTTGTGAATTCGCGCCCCTTCGTAAAACATGATTAGCTCGTTCGCACTGGACAATTTGTCCAGAATGTCGCCCATCTTCACTGTCCGGATAGACAGTCCTTCATTTCTCAAGACAGACAGCGTCTTCGCGAATGCGTTCGCCATCTCTGGCTCGACTTCCTGTAGCGGATCAGGAACACCCAGCGCAAACCTCTCTTCCTTTCCATCGTCATTGCCGAGAGCTCCCCATAAAAGGAGCATATCCGCAGAAGTTTGCGTAAAAAGCCCAAGCGTATCCTGTGTTCTTGCTAGAGGTAGCACCCCTTCCATAGAAAACCAACCGTAGGTCGGTTTGAATCCCGTTACGCCGCAGAAAGAAGCTGGTCGCAGCACGGAGCCTCGCGTCTGCGTTCCAATTGCAATAGGTACCATTCCCGCAGCTACCGCTGCAGCCGAACCGCTGGAGCTCCCACCTGGGGTATGCGCCAAGTCTCTTGGGTTGCGTGTCGGAGATGGAGTCTTGTAGGCAAAAGGGGTGCATTGTGTCTTGCCCAACAAAATCCCTCCTCGCTTGCGTACATCTTGCACAATCGCCGCATCAGCCACGCCGATTCTTCCTTTGTAAATCGGCGAGCCGAACTCTGTTGCCAAGCCCTTCGTTTCGATAATGTCCTTAACACCGAATGGAATTCCCAACAGTCGTCCGCTTCCCGTGGGTTCCTGCGGTGAGACTTGCACCCAAGCGTGCACCGATGCATCCATTTGTTTTATCTGTTTCAAGCATGCCCTTACGCCTTGCTCGCGTTCCGTTTGAGTGGCATCCATCCATTGAGTCAGTGTTAAAAGGGCATCTGGGCTTTTAGGTCGGGGCGCCGGTATGTACATCGCTGCCGCGAATCCCGTGGCAATAAATTTTCGTCGGTCCACTCTTGCTCTCCGCTCCAACGTAAGCGAGCCTACTCTGTCGTGCTTTCGTCGGTCAACAACCCGCTGCACACGCACTCTGCGCTAATCGTTCTCTTCCGGCGGCTTAATCACCGTGCCGACTCAACGTGTCAGAACGGTTCGAGAGACGGACGCGAGAAGCAGGACAGTTTTACTCTCTCCTGTCTCCTAATCCCGCCTCACTTCTGACGGGGTAGCTTACGGGGTGGGGAAAAGTGATACACCCCACCCGAGCGCGAGACAGAGACCGGTGCGTGTGGAATCCTTCGAGTGTGGTATACGGGGCTGCGTGATGACAGACGAACATGTTGAGCAGACCATTGCTACTTATGATTTGATTGCACCGAATTACAAGCTCACGGCGACGCTAGAAATGCGGACCTGGGAAGAAGAATCTGTGCGACGATTTGCGGGCTTCCTCCCTGGCCAGCGAGTGCTGGTGCCTGGCTGTGGCGATGGCAGAGACTCCCGCTTCTTGGCCTCTCTTGGTCTAGAGATAACCTCCTTTGACCTGTCACGGCAAATGCTAATGATTGCAAAGGCCGCAGATCCCAATGGCAATTACGTGCGGATGGATCTCAGAGACGACAAACTACCGGGCGGCCCTTACGAAGGCGTCTTTGCGAGCGGTTGCCTGTATCACTTGAGGAAACCGGAATTCTTGCGATTCGTACGCGGCTGCCGAGCAATCCTCTCACCAGGAGGTGTGTTTTATTTCAACATGAAGGAGGGCCAAGGAGAGCGCTTTGAAGATAGACCGGGACCTAGATACCCGGGAGGTGCTGAGGCCCGAGAGTATTTGCAAGGCAGGAGATTTTACGCCTATTACCAACGTCATGAACTGCTGTCGGTACTACAAGGTTTCGAAATCCTTCACGAGCAAAGGCTGATTCCAGGCGATGGGGGATTCGAGTTTTGGGTGCGTGAACCCATAACTTCTGAGTAGTCGGTTACTCGGAAGCAGAAGCGCATCGGTGCGGCCGATAGCAAGCGAGTGAGAATACTCGGCGAATAAGGAGATTGACATGAGGCGACTGGAAGGAAAAGTAGCGGTGGTGACGGGCGGGAACAGCGGCATCGGCTTGGCGACAGCAAAACGGTTGCAGCAAGAGGGAGCGAGAGTGGCAATCTCGGGCCGCAGAAAGGAAACGCTGGATGAAGCGGTCCGAACGATTGGAAACGGCGTGGTGGCAGTGCAAGCGGACGTCGCCCAACCAACGGAGCTGGACAAGCTATATGCAGAGGTCAAACAAAAACTGGGCAAAATCGACGTGCTATTCGTGAACGCGGGCGTTGCGAAGGTTGCGCCGCTCGCCGAGACTTCAGAGGGTATGTTCGACGAGCAGTTCGATATCAACATCAAGGGTGCGTACTTTACGATTCAAAAGGCTTTGCCGCTCCTAAACGATGGCGCGTCGATTATCCTCAATACTAGTGTGGCGGTCCAAAAAGGAAACGTAGGAACTAGCGCATATTCCGCAACCAAGGCCGCGCTGCGCTCTGTGGCGAGAACCGCCGCGGCGGAACTTGTTGGCCGGGGCATCCGTGTAAACACGGTCGCGCCCGGGCTGATTGACACGCCGATCTTTGGCAGGATTGGCCTAACGAAGGAGCAAATCGACGAGTTCGTAAAGGAACTTACTGCCAAGGTCCCGATGAAGAGGTTTGGAAGGCCAGAGGAAGTCGCGGCGACCGTCGCTTTTTTAGCTTCACAGGACGCATCATACATCACCGGAGCCGAAATAAATGTAGATGGCGGCTGGGGACAGATCTAATCGTTCCCGGCGGCCGCAGGAACCGAAGGGCGCCGCAGCCCCGTGGAAATGAAACGGTCTACTCCTCAGATGCGAATACAGAAGCTTGGAACTACTCGCAGCACCAAACCCGCGTAGCCATTCATGAACTTGGGCGAAGGTCCGTATGACCGTGTGTAGCGGCGAGCGAAAGAGCTAAGAACGAAGGGGATCTACGGCAATCCTAGACTGCCGTAGGCCCTTGGGTACGTGACGATTCCCCAAGGCGTACGGAATCCTTCGATTATCCGAAGGGGTATGTAGGCGTTTGCATCGATCACGACAACGTTGTTTGACTTGCCGCACGCCAACAAGACCTTGGAATCATCCGGCGTGAACGTGAAATGCCAGCACCGTTGTCCGGTGGGAATTTCGGCGAGCAGCTGTAAAGAATCTGCCGCGAATACCTGGAGCCTGCGAGCCATCGCTGCCGAAACGAAGATGCGCTTGCCAGTTCGGTCGAACGCGACACCGTATGGTTTTGCTGCGGTCTGCACGACTTTGAGGACGTTGAAGTTTCCATCCATTGTTACAAGCGTTCCGGAGGCTTCCATTGTCACCGCATAACCGGTGCCTTGAGGCGAAGCCTTGACGCCTCGCGGCCGCCTGCCGTATGACTCGAGGTCGATGTCGCGAATGTGCGCGCCGGTGTTTTCATCAAAAACGCCGATGTTGTTCTGGGCTTCGTTCGCCACAAGCATGAACTTGCCGTTGGGGGAGAATTCCAGACCTTCTGTCTCTTTGCCGGCCGTTGAAGCCGGCCCAGCTGCCCAATCGCCAATGTGAAACGACGCAATTTGCGCGGGAGGTTCATTGGAATCCTGATCGTCATCATCGGCTCCCGGCGGCCCACTTTCCGAACCGGGTTCGAAGGTAGCAAAAAGACGATCTCCTGCAGGATCTAACTTGATGAACTCCGGGTTGTCGCCGATATGCATTCTCTTTATGAGTTTGAGACGGGGTGTGCTAAACACTGCGATGTCGGCCGTGTCCTTATTCGATGTGATGAGGTATTTGCCATCGGGGGTGATACCGAGTCCACGCGGCGCGACGTCCGCTGGGTGCACTCTGCGGACAACCCCCAGAGATTTCAAGTCGATGAGACTGATTCCACCATCTTCTTCGCTGACATAGGCGACGTTCGTCGGAACTCGTATGAAGTACACCCACAGGGTCGTCGCCGCAAAAGTGGCGGCAACACCTCCCGCCAGCCAAAAGCCGATCTTACGTTCGTTCATACTTATCCTCTGCGACGCGTCTAAGTGACGATGGCTGACACAAAAAAGCATCCCGCCGCACGAGCGACCACCTATGCCGTCGCAAGTTCTAGAAGTTTGTCGTGAGACGTAGGAGAATGCTGCGCGGCGGGCCGATGGCGTTGCCAGAGAACACGCCTCCGAAATCAATTACCCACACGACGTTGTTGAGGTTTTGCCCATCGGCCTGAAGCTGCACATTCACACGGTCGGACTTGTATAGCTCCGCGCCGACCGAGGCATTGACCTGGAAGGAAGGAAGAATGCGGAAC
>Ga0187783_10001271_pt1 | contig 18580 bp, 17 predicted proteins | sample 1015_SJ02_MP02_2_FD_132471 | JGI IMG/M metagenome (GOLD analysis project Ga0187783, IMG submission 132471) | Tropical peat soil microbial communities from peatlands in Department of Meta, Colombia - 1015_SJ02_MP02_20_MG | ecosystem: Environmental > Terrestrial > Soil > Wetlands > Peat | place...
GCCTCGGCGGCGAATGGACGATCGTCGATGACGGGCTCTCCCGCAACGGTACGTACCTGAACGCAAAGCGCGTCAGCGGGCGCCAACGGCTGCGGGACGGTGACCGCATACGGGTGGGTCGCACCATCCTCGTCTACAACACGGCGTGCCCGCAAGCCTCCGAGGAGACCGAAACCGCTGGGGAGCGCCCCCTGGGCACGCAGCTCACGGAGACCCAACGACGCGTGTTGATCGCCCTATGCCGGCCCTATCGCGACGGTTCGGGCTTCGCCACTCCCGCGAGCAACCAGCAGATCGCAGATGAGGTTTACCTCAGTCTCGACGCCGTCAAGATGCACCTGCGCACGCTGTTCGCAAAGCTCGAGTTGAGTGACCTGCCCCAGAACGAGAAGCGCGCGAGGCTCGCCGAGTGCGTGCTGCAGGTCGGGCTCATATCGCAGCGCGATCTCGATTGAGCTGTTAATCAGATGCGATCGTGGGCGCGGATGCGCTTGACGCGCGCTCGCTGGCGGGGGCTGCGGAGGAAGCTCGAGGAGCGTCGCTCCCGAGCGAGCTCAGGTCATGGACGGGCTGGATCCCCAGCGCCTGCGACGCGGCGAGCGCGAGCTGCCCGGCAGTGGCGAAACGCTCCCCCACGTGCTTTGCCATACCGCGCGCGACGACGAGATCGATCGCGCTTGGCAGGCCTGCACGCAGCTGGCTCGGGACCGGGGGCTGGGCGTTGAGGTGCGCCCACAGCTTCGACGCCTCGCTGTCACGCGGGAAGGGTACTTGTCCGGTGAGCGCATGGGTCAGCACGCACGCGAGGGCGTACACGTCGGCCCTGCCGTCCACGAGATCGCCGCGAATCTGCTCGGGCGCGACGTAGTCGAGCGTGCCGATCCACTGATCGGCCCGCGTCAGCCCCGTGCCCGCGCCGATCTGCTTGGCGATGCCGAAGTCCGTTAGGTATGCATGCTCTGCCTCTCCCACCGTGAGCAAGACGTTGGCCGGCTTGACGTCTCGATGCACAAGCCCCCTGGAGTGGGCGGCGTCTAGCGCCCCAGCCACCTGTTCGACGATGCGCAGTGCCCGCGTGGGCTCAAGCGCGCCGCGCTTTGCCAACAGCTGCCCGAGGTCGATGCCGTCCACGAGCCGCATCGCGATGAACAGCAGGCCGTCGTCCTCGCCGGCCTCATAGACTGGGATCACGCTCTCGTGCTCGATCGAGGCGGCGAGGCGTGACTCAGCGTTGAAGCGCTCGCGGAACACCGGATCCTGCGCCCGGTCGGTCGCGATCACCTTCAACGCGACCGGACGCTCGAGCGCGAGCTGGATCGCTCGGTATACGACACCCATGCCGCCGCGGCCGAGCATCGACTCGATCCTGTAGCCGGCGATGATCGCCGTCGGCTCGAGCGCCCGGCCCGGCGCTCCGCTGAGTACCTGCTCTACGACGGCGTCTTCCCCGGAGGCAAACCGCTCGCGCAGGCGCTTGCGTTCGCGGCTGTCAGCCCGCAGGCTTAGCGCGATGGTCCCGCCGGTCGCGAGGGTGAGCGCCGCGAGCGGATCGCTGTAATCGAGCACTGTCCCCGAGTCGAATGCCAATTGCGTGACAAGCGACCACACGACGAGGGCCGCGAGGCCCACGAGGGCCACACCCAGTGTCTCCAGGCGCAGGCTCAGCGCGGGCACGAGCAGTGCGAGGGCCATGATCAGAAGGACGGTCACGACGCCAGCTGGACTACGCAGTGGAAAGTCGCTAAGCGCCGTCCAGATCACATTTGCCTGAACTTCGGGGCCGGACATGGGACTTCCCGCAGCCGTACTGTGCTCGTCCTGAAGGACCGGCGCCGTCGCTCCGACGACAACGATCTTGCCGCGCACGAGAGCCCGAGCGAAATCGCCATCCAAGACCCGCATGAAGGACAGGTTGTGAAACGTGCCTGATGGCCCGCGGAAGTCGATCCAGCCGCCGCTTAGCTGAGCGCTAGCTGGCGGTCTGCCGCGGATCCTTTCGCTTACGACCGCGGCGAGCGTGGGAAGCCCGTTGACCTGATCCAGCGTGTGGCGCAAGACACCGTCTGCGTCCGGGAGCAGCTGCGCGTCAGCCGCCCGGTCGCCGATGCTCGCGAGGTTGGCCGCGCCGCCTAGGACCTCTGTGGCGCCCGATCGAGAGACCTCCGAGGTCCCGAACACTACCGGCGCGGCGCGCCGCGCCGCTTCAAACAGAGCAAGGTCTGCACCGTTGTCGCCCGAGGGCCGATCGAAAGCGATGTCGTAGACGATCAGCCGGGCGCCGGCGGCGTGGAGGTTTTCCAGCACCTTCGCGTGCAGCCGACGCGAAAACGGAAACTGGGGCAGCTTGGCCACGCTTTCGTCGTCGATGCCAACGACGAGCAAGCTCGAGGGAGCTCGGTCGCGACCACGCAGAGAGAAGCGCGCGTCCACCGAGGGTCGCTCGAGCCAGTTGAGCAGGCCCGCCGCATGTGAAGCCACACCCGCACCTGCTGCGATCAGACCAACAACGACGAGCCCCAGGATGCGTCGCCGTCCCCCGCGCCTCATCTGGCAAATGTAAAGCAAGCGATCGCCATCGCCGCAAGGCGGCGACGTGCGAGCGCCGGGCGGGACAGCCGCGCAGGCTGTAGAGCTTCACCGCAACAGCGGTGGTCGTGCTCGCTGCGAGTGGCAGTACACCGATGGCCTGCTTTGACGAGGCCGGCAAGGTGTCGCACAACGACACCTTGGGTTCCTGGTGATCAGACCCGAGCCCGACGAAGATTGGCCTCACATCAGCACTCGAGACCCAAAGAAAGGAGACACCATGACGACCAAGCTGAAAATCAAGCTCATCGCTCTGACCGCGACCGTCGTGCTCGGCGCGTTGCCGGTTGCCGGCGCGACCGCCGGCTCAACGATCCAACACAGCGCCAGGCGGGCGGCGGTCACGGGTCCGACTCAAGCTCTGATCGAGCACTGGAACTAGCCGGCGGTGGCCCTCGGAGTACCCCTCAACACCTCAAGGAGATAACCAATGAACACCAGCATGAACTGATCGAAATAGCGAGACCGTCGTGTTCGTCGTGTCTCTAGCGGCCGAAGCGCTCGCGCACGGCCCGACGCTCTTCTGAACGAGGGTCGTCGGGCCTCGCGGTTACGCGATCGCTTCCGCCTGAAGGGCGCTGCAACCGGCAGCAGCTAAATCGCTAAATCCAAATCACGACAGTGCTCCTTAGGTGGGATTTGAGCACGCGGCTGTTCGTGAGCGCTCCGAAATTACCAGTACCGCAGGCGACGTTGATCGGTGTCTACGTAGTCATCCCGGTTGGCGGCGCCGGCGGCTGGCGAACGAGCCTAGGTCTGCCGACCGGGGCCGCTCCGGGCGGCGGCAGGTTGGCCTGGCGGCGAAACAGGCACAGCACAAGTCCGGAAGATCGCGCGGCGCTCGGCGCGATTAGGCCCGCGGCCCCTTCGCGGGCCAGCAGCTCCCCGAGCTCTTGGTAGGGCCGTCAGCCACGGCGGCCCGGTCTGGGGACCTCAAGCCCGACGTGTTCGAGGCCCTGGGCGGTGGACAGGTTGGCGACCTCGATGTCGACCCGCCAGGTCCACAGCTCGCGCGGCATCTGCTGCATCGGAGGCACGCCGTGCTCAGCGAGGTGTCGGTACCACTCCGCCCAGGCCGTGTGCTCCTCGTCGGCCAGATAGAGAGCGTCTACTACGCTACCGCGCTGCCAGCGGCTGTCGGGCGGGGGTTCGCGCGACGGGAGCGCAGGAGCGCCGCGCGGCGATTGCCTGACCCAACGACCCGTGATCGGGACCGAGTTGACGGCGGACGCCAAGCTCTATACCGCGCCGGGGTCCTCGAGGCTAGATACGACCCGCGCGACGGGCAGATATGCGCCCTTGGCCAAAAGCTCGACCGGCTTGCGGTCATCGAGCGCCTCAATCGGCTTGCTCAGCCACACCGGGATGTACTCGGCGCGCATCACGCGTGCCAGTCGATCGACGAGCGCCGCGAGCTCGGCCAGGCGTTCGGCGCGTACCCCGGTGGGCGCGCTGCGGAGCGCGAGCCAGTCACGCACAGTGCTCGGCGCCGCGCCCGTTGCCTTGGCGATCAGCTGGTAGTTGAGGTGGCCGAGCTCGCGGATGCGCAGCGCCTCCTCGGCGAAGGCGGCATTGGTGGCCATCGTCCGAGGCTAGCGTACCGTCGCTATTCCGTCAAGAAACCGCATCAGCGCTGGTGCGTCGTCGACCCTCATTCCTTCTCGCCTCGGCTGGCGCCTGAACGAATGCGAAGGCTCGATTGAGCGTGTCGACGTCCTGGGGACGGCTCTTGGCGTGCAGATAGCGCTCGGTCTGCTCAGACGCGAATGCCCGAGGAACGCCTGGACGTGTGGGTGCCGATAATCCTATCGCTGGCCGCGGCCGGGAGGGTGCGGTGCTCTCGGGCTGGGATGCCGCTCTCGCCTGTCAGCGCGATCCGGCGGGTGGTGGGATGCGGAGCTGTTTGCAGATCTTGCGCGCGAGCGGCCAGGCGATCTCGCGGTGCCGTGGCAGCGCCGTCGAGCGTTCGGCGTCAAATCCCCAGTAGCTGTGTCGGCCGCCCTCGCGCAGTGGCCTGGCGCCGTGTTCGCGCAGGTGGCGCTCAAGATCGCGGCGCTTCACGCCGCGATCGTCAGCTCAAGTGGCTCGCTGTCCGAGGCAGGTTCCGAGAGCGCGTGCTCGCCGAAGCGCAGCTCGAGGATGCCGTGCAGCGCATCGATCACGTTCGCGCGGGCCTCAGCGCGGGTGCGGCCCTGGCTGTGCGCGCCGGGAACCTCGGGGATCGACGCGACGGTCAGGCCTTCGCCGGCGTCCTCGTAGACGATCGTCAAACGCAGCGTCTCGCTCATCCTTGACAAGGTAGCCGCTGCGCCCGCTGGACGCCATACGGTTGCCCCGTCGGGTGCCCAAGATCACGCCGCCATCTCGTACTCGTTGATGAGCCCGGCGAGCACCTCGCGCCGCTTTACCGTCGGGGGGTCCTTTCCGGCGAGCGGAACATGCCGCCGTGGCACTGGCGGCGCCAGCCCAAGGGTCCGATGTGGCCGATGGCCGTTGTAGTGGTCGGTGTACTGGCGCATCGTCGCTTCGAGATGGCGCCGGGAGATGATCAGCACGCGGTCCAGGCACTCGCGGCGAACAGTCCCGACCCAGCGCTCGGTGATCGCGTTCGCCCGAGGCGCCCGGATCGGCGTGCGGATCACCCGCATGCCCTCGGCTCTAAAGACCGCGTCGAACGCGGCGCTGAACTTCGCATCACGGTCGTGGATGAGGAACCGTACGGGCTCGGCGCGTTCTTGCTGTGTCATCGCGAGGTTGCGGGCCTGCTGGGTCGTCCACGCGCCGCTCGGATTCGCAGTCACGCCGGCGACGTACACGCGCCTGCTTGAAAGCTCGATGAAGAAGAGCACATACAGGCGTTTCAGCAGCGCGGTCTCGACCGTGAAGAAGTCGCAAGCGAGCGTGCTGCGCGCGTGAGCGCGGCAGGAACGCGGCCCAGCTCTCCCCGCGCGACGCGGCGCCGGGTCGATCCCCGCATCCTTGAGGATCGCCCACACCGTCGAGGGTGCCACCTCGATGCCGAGACGACGCAGCTCACCCGTGATCCGCCGGTAGCCCCAGCTCGGGTTCTCCGCCGCCAGTCGCCCCACGAGCCGACGCACCCTGTCGCGGGTGCGCGGGCGTCCAGATCTTCCGCCATGGGTCCAGCGCCGCGCCACCAGCCGGCGGTGCCAGGCAAGCAGCGTCGCCGGTCGCACGAAGAACACCGGCCAGCGCGTCCGGGGAAGGGCTCCCGAGAGCGCCGCCAAGAGCGTCCGGTCAGCTACTCGAAGCTCAGGCCGGCCTACCTGGCGCGAGAGCACCGAGACCTGGTGGCGCAGCACAAGGATCTCGATCTCCTTGGACCCCTCCCCCCGGCACATTAGCGTGACGAGCTCCAGCACGCGACGCAACGCCAAGTACAGAAACTCGACGATCACTGGCTCTGAACGTTTCCCCGGCACGATCGCAGCACGCTACTCGACGCCAGCGAGCGCGGCCACCAGCCCGATCGAGTTTTCGGCACCCACAGGCAGCACGGACGGCCCGGCGACCGCAGCGTTCATCAAGCTTCAGGGACTTCAGTCGGGCCTCGCCTGGGGTCCCGAAGGCAAAGTGCCAACGGAGAGAGTGTCGGGAGTCGTACCTGAAGTGGTCGCGAAGGTCACGTTGCTCTACGGGCACCTGGACGGTATCCCCGCTTCGTGGAGACGCCGCACACGTACGCCTGCTACACGACGGCCACGAGCGCCCGCTCGGAGCGCTTGCGGGGCTGCAAGAACGACGGGAAGTAGCTGCCCTGGCGCAGCTTCGGGATCTGCAGCTCGATCTCCCCGGGCCCGCGTATCCCAGCGCCGGGCCCGATAGCCGTTGCGATGCGTGGCGCGGTCATCGGGGCGACGCTCACCGTGCTCGGCGCCGATCAGCTCCGCGACCTCGACCTCCATGATCTCCCTGGCCACAGCACGCACCGACTCGCGGATCACATCCGCGTGCTCCTCGCGCAACACCCGCCGCACGACCTCCTCGACCGTCATCCTGTCCCTACCGGCCATCGCTGGCTCTCCTTTCATCGAAGCGTGAGAACTCCGACGATCATGAGCGCCACGGTGGCCGGACCTTTCAATCCGTCCGAACCGCTCCTACACCAAGCCCAGGGACGTGACCCTGCGAAGCGTTAGCGACGCTGAGCGGCAGGAAGGCCTTTGTCGATGGCCTGGATAGGCATGGTCGAGCATGGCGGCGCGAATGCTGCTCGGCGAGCAACGGACAGTCGAGGAGAGCTTGAAGATCGGGCGGAGGTCTGCGCGAGCGGCGGAGCAAGCGGGCCAAGAGCTTGGCCGACGTGGTGAGGAGCGATTCGACCACAGCAGCACGGCGCTCTCTCGGTCGTCAACACGATCAACGACACCGCGACCGACGGAAACGGCACGCGCACGACCCTCGGCGGCAGCCCGTCCGATGGGATCTTCGTAGAGCGCAACGGATAGCTGGTCCCTCGGGTCCTGTCGATCCCGTGGGCCCACATACTCTCGTCTTGGGGGCGATCGCGATTCCTTGCGGGAACTTGCCCACTGTAATTTCCGTGCCAGGCGTGTTCGTCGCCAGTTCAATCGGCGTAACCGAGTTGCTGAACGTGTTCGTGACGTAGGCGGTCTTGCCGTTCGGGGTGATCGCGATCCCGATCGGGTCTCTGCCCACTTTGATTTCGGTGCCCGGCGTGTTCGTCGCCAGTTCGACAGGCGTAACCGAGTTGCTGCTGAAGTTCGTGACGTAGGCGGTCTTGCCGTTCGGAGTGATCGCGATCCCTTCCGGGAGTATGCCAACTTTGATTTCCGTGCCCGGCGTGTTCGTCGCCAGTTCAATCGGTGTAACCGAGTTGCTGAACTCGTTCGTGACGTAGGCGGTCTTACCGTTCGGGGTGATCGCAATCGCCCTCGGGAATTCGCCCACTTTGATTTCCGCACCCGTCGTGTTCGTCGCCAGTCGAATCGGCGACACTGAGTGGCCGAGCAGGTTCGTGACGTACGCCGTCTTGTCGTTCGGGGTGATCGCGATTCCTTCCGGGCTCTTGCCCACTTTGATTTCCTCGCTGGGTGTGTTCGTCGCCAGTTCGATCGGCGTCACCGTTTCGCCGCTACCGTTCGTGACGTAAGCGGTCTTGCCGTTCGAGGTGATCGCGATCGCGGCTGGGGCTCGGCCCACTTTAATTTCCGTGCCGGGCGTGTTCGTCGCCAGTTCGATCGGCGTCACCGAGTTACTGAGGACGTTGACGACGTAGCCGGTATTCGGTGTCGCACCGGCAGCCGACGCACTGATGAGCGAGGCCAGAATACCCAGAAGCATCCACAGCAGTCCGCCACCTACCAATAAGCCACGACCTAACCATCCCACGAGAAGTCCCTCCATCCGTGATAGGGCACCCGATTGAGCAGCAAAGATCATACTAGTGAGCCGGACCGGGTTCAACGGAGACTGGTCTTCCCCCGCTTTCCTTGACACCTGATCTGAGGCGCCGTGAGCTGAAGCGCGCAGTGCGCGCCCTGCAGCGCACCTACAAGCCACCGATCTGCTCCTACGCCCAAAGCGCTCGCGCAACAAGCGCTGCCGCGGCATGGCGCGCACCCTGCTGAAGGCCTGGCCCGCGCTATGGACCTTCGCCGCTCACACGGGTGTTGAGCCGACCAACAACCACGCCGAGCGCGCCCTACGCAGCGCCGTCATCTACCGCAAGCTCTCGCTAGGGAGCCAGTGCGAGCACGGCGAGCTGGGGATCTCAAGACTGCTCTCCGTGCACACCACCTGCCGCTTGCAGCGCCGCTCACTGTTCGTCTACCTGAGTGACGCGATCGCCGCCCACGCCCGCGGCGACCCTGTGCCACTGCTCGCCTGAGCGGCGACCCACTGAACGCTTACCTCTTTCAGCGCTGAGCTTGGATGCGCGAGCGAGTGCTTTGCAGGCAGGAGGTCACCGGTTTCGATCCCGGTTAGCTCCACTCACAGGATGCCTGCAAATACGCAGACTTTGAGACTTTGAGACTTTGCCAACAGCGTGCGTGCCGTCCGTTCCGGCCGAACGCCGACGTCGATGCGGCGCCGGCGGAGCAGGAAGGGTGTCCATGTCGCGTGAATGGCCCCGATCCGATCCGAACTCGCGGAACCTGCTCTCCGCCAACATCAACGGCGGGTCAGTTTTCAACCGGCGAAGGGGGGTCGGGTTTTCCACCGGCGCCGACAAGCGGCGCGTTTCGACGCGGTCTTTGAAGCCGAGGGGACGGAGGTTGTCCACATGCCGATCCAGGGCACCGAACGCCAACGCCATCGCCGAGCGCTGGATCGGCACAGTTCGCCGCGAGTGCCTTGATCGGATGCTCATCTTCTCAAGGCGCCAGCTCGGCGCGACGCTACGAGACTATACGGAGCACTTCAATCGTCACCGCCCGCACCGGCGCCCTCGGGCCTTCAGCCAGCCCGATCGCTTTTCCGGCACCCACGCCCTAAGACCTACGGCGCGACGGCGCCGAAAATCGCAAAGAGGTAGGGATGTTCCAGCCTGCTGGCGGGTTGCCCCCGGTCGGTCAGCCGCCCGATAGTGATCCGCCACGAGAGAGCAGACAGTCGCCCCCGGCGCGCACGGAAGCGATGCTCGGCGGGTCTTCGGTGAGTAGCTGGGGCACGCTCACCGCCCGCAGGTGCTTGCGTTCGAGCGCGGCGAAGATCTTCAGGAGTGCACGAACCGTCTGACCGTGGTTCTCGTGCATGAGGATGATGGCCCCCGGGTGCATACCGCCGATGACGTTTCGCTCGATTTCGGCGTAGTTTGCCCCCAGCGAGTCCTGGCTGTCGACGTTCCACAGGATCTCGAGCATCCCGTGTGTCCGCACCACCGTGTCGATCGCCGAGTTGTGTCCGCCGTAGGGAGGACGAAACAGAAACACCGAGCCGCCTGAGGCACGGGTGAGCGCTTCCTGTGTGCGCACTATCTGCGATTCGGCTTCCGCGGGAGCGAGAGCGGTGAGCAGCGGATGTGTAAACGTATGATCGCCCAGGGCGCCGATCGCTTGCTCTTCCCGTGGCGCATTGGGGATCAGCGGGATGTTTCGCCCGACGTCGAAGAAGGTCGCATGGACGTGGTGCTTGCGCAGCTTGCGCAGGACAAGCTCCGTGTACGGCCCCGGGCCGTCGTCGAAGGTGAGCGCGACCTCTTTGCCGCGGCGACCAGCACAGTAGATCGGCTTGCCGAGCGCGATCAGTTTGCCGACGATCTCGGACTCCTGCGACCCTCCCTGCGCCAAAGGACGCCCAGCTGCGGGGATTGACCCCGTCGCGAGGGTCCCCGGGGCGCTGCTTGCGAGGCTGGCGCCGGTCGAGCTGCGCGAATGGGCATGGCCGCCAGCGGCCAGCTCGACGCCGAGGAACACTAGGCTCGCAAGCACGACCACGAGCGCGGCTCGCCGCCGCCGTAGCTGGGCGCGCCGACGCCGTCTGTGCAGCTCTCGCGCGCGGGGCGACCGGGGGACGGACACACGCGGCCTTCCCGACTGCGTCCGTCGGCCGCGACCCATCACTAGGCCAGCGACCACGAGCAGCATGATCGGCGCACCGAAGACCAGCAGCGGCGACGGACCGCTGCGCACTGACTGTTCGGTCGGTATCGCGGGCGTCGCCAGGCGCACCCCTCGCACGCGTGCGAGGGCGACCGCGTCGAGGATCGCCGTTCGGATCAGCCCGTAGGAGCGCCGACGCGTGTCGATCGCGGTCGTCGCGAGCGTCTGCGTGGACCCGGCGTTCACGAGGCCGATGCCCGCCGCCATCACGACGAGCAGCGGCTGGGGATGATTGAAGGAGATCTCGCGATCGAGGAATTCGGCATACGGCTGCGGATGCCCGAAGAAGTTCGGTACAGCGCCCAGATCCATGGGCGAGCCGATGATCGCGACCTTCAGTTCGAACCCTTGGCGGGCGGCCGTCGCCAGCACCTTTTCCATCGCGTGTTCCAGCGCGGGCGGGGCGGGGGGCTGGTATGGGTAGAACGCGCCCTGGCCGAGCAGCACATCGCTCGCCGGGTCGGCGTCCGCCCCGGCTGACGTCGGACGGACGAGCGCAACCCCCATCAGGATCGACAGCAGCGCGGCGCACACCGCGGCGCGACCGCACCGATACGCGCACCGATACGAACACCGCACGGACGCCGGTGCCTGAACGGCGCGGTCAACCGCACCGCTCAAGCGCCGCTCACATCCCGTAGGAGCGCCCCCAGCCGCGGGAAGACGTAGCGCACGTGGGGCGGGACGTAGGGGCCGACCTCGATCGTGATCTGCACCCCGCTGGACAGCGGTACCGCTTTCGGATCTCCACGCCAGCGGACCCCATCGCAGAACACTGCTACATCCCGACCGACCCCAGCGTCGAAGCCGGCGACTTCGTGCGGACTCAAACGCTGCCCCCAGAGGGCGAAGAGCTCGCCGAGCGTGCGAGCGCCGTCGCGCGCCATCAGTACGATCCCCGTGGGTTCGACAGTCCGCAGCGGATACACGCAGCGCCCTCCGCGCACGTAGACGCCGTGCCTGCTGAGCGGGGGGGCGACTCCGATTCCGGACGGGATGACAACGACCCGGTTGGTCGCAAACAGCTCCACGTGTGCGACGGCGGCCACCGGGTAGCTGGAGCGACAGACCATGCCGTCGACGGGCTCGGCGTGCCGGACCAACACACCGGTTGGGGATGGTCTGAAGCGCGGTTCGGTCCCGGCTTTGCGTGAGCTCGCGACGTCTTCCACCGCCGCGAAGCCGCCGGTCGCTGACCGTCGCTCGCCGCCGCCGCAGCCGGTCGCGAGGAGCCCGCAGACGAGCGCGAGCACAGCTCCCGATCGCAGGCCTACGCGGCTGCGCTTGCCCTTGCGCAGCGAGAGCGAACGAGCTGAACCCGTGCTTCGAACGAGGGGAGACGACATCCCGCCAGATTTCCGAGCGGTCGCCCACCTAGTAGCGATATCGACCAGCGACCGAAGGGCCGAACAATGATACCGGCGATGCGTCCTGGCAAGATAGAAGGGGCCGCAGGACACCCGGCTGGCATTGTGGCGACGATCGCAAAGCTTGCGTTGCTAGTGGAAGCAGTGGGCCGGGCAGCGAGCGAGATGAATGCGCCGGCTCCCTGCAGGTTGGGAACGCCTGTGGGTGCCGAGAACTCGATCGTGTCTCCAGAGCAGGGACTGCTCGCGGCGACAGGTGTCGACGAAACAGACGCTCGAGCACGTCCGCTGATCGGTCGGCTCTCAGAGAGCGCGTGTGGGGTGCATAAACCCGATCTTGCCCCTCTCGCAGACGTTTGGGGTTCTCGGCCGGCGTCGTTGCGGTACGTGCTGTTGAGACGTCTTGATCACGCTCGTGTTGCTGCGCTTCAGCTCGTCTGAATACAAGGAGTTGGAGACCATCTATCGGTAAGGCGGCTCGTACCGGCCGCGACTGCGGCGATGGTCGCGGCGGCGGTTGCGTTCGCACTGGTGCCAGCCGCGGCAATGGCGACCAAACCCAATTGGCCCACCTACACGTTGTTTGGGGACGGAGAACTTGTCCACCCGGGCTACGAGTCAGAAACGGCGGCGCAGGCAAGCTATGACGGCTGCACTTCGAGCTGTGAAGCGGACAGCAAAGCGTATGGCGGTATCAACTTCGCCGTTCCTTCAGGCCTCGTCCTCAAACAGCTTGAATAATTGAGCACCGAGTATCAGTTCACCGTGGGGTCGTGTGAAGGAGGGTCGCCAAGGTTCGGTGTCGACCTCACCAACGGAACAGAGGTTAAGTATATTTATTTCTACATCGGACCACCGCCGGATTACACCGAATGTCCGGACAATGAATGGAAAAATACGGGTAACCCAACCAGCCTGGTGGATACACAGGAACTCGGCGCCGAATTCTATGAAGAATACGCCAAAGCCCAAGCAAGGTTCGGCAGCTACACGATCACGAACTTCTTCCTGGTTGTGGATGGGTTCAAAGGCAAACCGATAACCGCGCAGTTGGACGACGTAGCGATCAACAACGAAGTTGCGACCTACGAATTCGAGTCAAACATAGGACCAACGGGACCAATGGGCCCAGCTGGAGCAACCGGCGCTACCGGCGCGACCGGACCCGAAGGCAAAGAAGGCCCGACCGGACCCGAAGGCAAAGAAGGAAAGCAGGGTCAAACGGTGCGACCTGTCCGACCGGACCCGAAGGCAAAGCAGGCAAAGAAGGCGCGACCGGAGCTACAGGACCCACCGGCAAAGAAGGAACCAAAGGGACGACTGGAGCGACCGGATCCGAAGGTAAAGAAGGCAAAGAAGGCCCGGCCGGCTACGCCGCCGTCGCGACGTTCGCGAGCTTCGCAAACGTGCCGAGCGGCAACTGCCTGAACTACACGATGCTGGCAGGAGAGGGCACCGGAGCCTGCCCGGCGTTGAAAACGACGGGCTTCTCATCCAGCTCCCTGCTGGCAGGTACGCCCGACAACGGGGGGAAGGTGTCCAACCTGTACGCCGAAACGAACGCGGCAGTGACCGGCAGCGACAAGGCGACGGTCTCGGTCATCGACAACACGAGCGGCACCACGCTGCTTACGTGCACGGTCGAATCGACGAGCAAAAGCGTCTGCTCGAACCCAGCGGCAGCGGCGACCGCAGCCGCTCCTGGCGACAGGCTCGAGGTCCAGATAACCACAACAACCCCCGGCACGTCCTGCAACAACAAGGAGTGGTGGGTGAGGTTCCGCTACTAACAACCACCCGGGGGCTCTCGGCGGCCTGACTCTCGTGGTCGGGCCGCCGAGTGGCCAGCGGGGACCTACTGACCGGGCGGAAGCTGCGCGGTCCACGGTCGCGCAGCTTCCAGCTGAGCCGCGAGCGAGATCAGCGTCGTCTCTCCGTTCGACGGCGTTTCGCCGCACCAGGTACGGCCCTCCTGCAGCCGGCTCCCGTCAGTTCCGCGCGCGATAACGTCCTAACTCGAGGGATTCGCAGAGTTTCCTCGTGGTTCTGACCACCGCTCCGGGGCTACGCCGAGCTGAGGTCTGCGCCGATTCGTGGCGATCCGAGCTGACGGCGGATGATCAGGTAGGCGATCGTGCCGCCGGCGAGCGGCACGAGCAGTCCGATCGCCTGGTGGAGCAGCACGGCGGCGACCGCCGGGTCGTGCGCCACGCCGTAGACGATCAGCATCCCCGCGATGCCCCCGAGCGTTCCAACGCTGGCGGGCAGCGGAAGCGATCCGGCGAGCGCTCCGATCACATAGGCCATCGCGACGACGGCGAACCCCGGAACAGGGTTGGCGTGGATCGCGAGGAAGGCGCTCCAGAGGACGAGCACCTCGAATCCGAGGTAGGTGACCGAGCCAAGCAGACTCTTCCAGCCGCCCCGGTGAAACAGGCCCCGGGTGTCGGTGACCGCGTCGGCGAGCGTCGTGAGCGCGGCTGCGATCTTTGGGTGCTTGGCCCGCAGTCGCGGCGCGTGGCTGCTCGCCCGCGCAGAGATCGACAGCACCGACGCTGTCCCGATCGCCGCCACGGTGGCCGGCACCAGCGTCAGTAGGAGAGGGTGCTTGCCGTGGAAGATGTGCGCGGCCAACCCGACGCCGAAGAGGATCAGAGCTAGAGCGCTGACGGCCGTGTTGAGGAAGCTGAGGGTGAACTGGCGCTCCGCGATTCGCTTTGACGGCATTCCGAAGCGATGCAGGAGCCAGGCCCCCACTCCCATTCCCCCGAGCGAGCCCCCGGGAACGAGCAGGCCGCCGGCGAGCTGTGCCCAGGCGACACGCTGGTCCATTCGCCGTCCGCGTCCGTCACGCTCCAGGACGTTTTCTGGATCGACGATCCCACTCCAGGAGACGACGAAGCCCGACTCGGAGATCACCTCGAGCGCGATCGCGGCGATGAGCCATTGCCAGGAGACGTGGTCGAGGCTGTGCAGCGCCTGTTCGAGCGTCGGGATCAGCCTGAGCACGAGGTAGGCCACGACCAGATAGCCGACAAGCTTCAGAGTCGACCTCTTGAGATGACGCTTCGCGTCGCCTAGCGCAAGCCGGTTGCGGTGGGCTGGCGATCCGGGCTCAGACAGCTCGAGCGCCGCGTGCGACCCGCAGTTAGCCATCATCCGGTCACGCGCGGATGCCCAAGCTCGCGTTGATCGGGTCGAGCAGCTCGAGCGCCAGCGCGGACCACGCAAATTCCTGAGCGCCCATGCCGCGCCCGTCGTGCGGATCGTAGAACTCGCGCAGCCCTTCGCGCACCACCGTTTCGGTGATCGCGCGAGCGAGCGCGGCTGCCTCGTGCTCGTAGCCGAGACGTACCATCCCCCGCCACACGAGCCACGCGCTGTTTACCCAGGTTGGTCCGCGCCAATAGCGCCGCAGGCCGCCGAAGTGCTCCTTCAACGAGAAAGCCCGCTCCTGGAGCGACACCGCCGGTGGGGCTACCGCCGTCCAGAAACGCCGCGCGTCGAGAAGGTACTTGATCAGTCCGTGACCGATCTCCTCGGGGAGGTCCGGCAGCGCGAGAGGCGCGAGCGCCGCCCACGTGAGCGGGATCCGCTCCTTGACCTCGGGTTTCACGGCCGGCCAGAACAGCCCGCTCGACTCGTCGTAAAGGCGCGCCACGAGCGCCGGGGTGATCGAGGGGAGACCGAGCGCGAGCTGTGAGAGTCCGTGCAGCACATTCGTCTGTACCTCGCAAACGACCGGGTCGCCGTCGGCCAGGACCGCATCGATGCGGAAGCCGCGCTCGCGATTGCGCCGCACCAGCTCGACGAAGCCCGGCAGACCCTGTGCCCGCTCCCGCCAGATCGGGTCGAACTGCGGCGAGGCATCCAAACCGGACTCGTCGGGTTGAAGGATCCACAGGAGCCCGTCGCGCTCGAGGTCGCGCTGCGCGGCGAGCGCCTCGTGGTGGGCCACGATTCGCGGCTCGAGCGACGGATCGGCGACCGCCGCCCGCCAGGCAAAGGCGAGAGCGGGCGGCTGGATCGTCGAGGTCATCGGGTCGTCGCGATCGATCACGTTGTAGAACAGCACGCGCGCGCCATCCAACCGGTGGTCCCAGAAGATCGTGTGTCCGATGAACCCGTCCGGGCGGGCGGCGGCGAGCAGCGTCTCGAGCTCAGCACGAGAGCGTGCCGGATCGAAGTGGCGCCACGCGATCGCCGCAAAGCAAGAGTCCCAGTACCACTGCCAGCGATACCGGTCCGGACTCGGTCGCGTATAAGCGAACGACACGCCGTCGCGCTCGCCGACGGTCCAGCTTCGCTCGAGCGTCTGTTGGCAGCGCTGTTCGAGTTCGATCCGCGTCCCCGCTTCGCAAATCGCGTTGTCGGCCAGCCGACCGCCGCCGCCGACTTCAGGCCGCGGGAGGCTGGCCGAGCTCTCTGACCCGCCGGCGTCCATAACCGCGCGGGATGCTAGCTGCCGCAGTACGGCCCCGATCACCGACTTCCTACTGTGGAGCAAATGCCTTTTGATCGAGACAGAAGAGGGGCGTCGCTGTGAGCGCTCACGTTCTACAGATCGCCGACCACCAGGTCGACGAATCTTCGGTTCAGCCTGCTGCGTCTCCCGTTTCGGGCGATGTCGAGGCGCTCGATGCCTACTCGCGCACGGTGACAGGCGTGGTCGATCGCCTGGCGCCGAGCGTCGCGAGCTTGCGTGTCCTGCGCAAGACACCGCGCGGGCGCGTGCCTACCGGCGCCGGCAGCGGCGTCGTCCTGACGTCGGACGGTTTCATCCTCACCTCAGCCCATGTCGTCGCGGGACGCGACGCGCTCGGACATGCGACGTTCACCGATGGGCGGGACATCGGCTTCCGCGTGCTCGGAACGGATCCCCTTTCTGATCTTGCCGTGCTCCGTGCCGACGCCCAGGACCTGAGTCCCGTCACGCTCGGAGACGCGGCGCAGCTGCAGGTAGGCCAGTTGGTCGTGGCGATCGGCAATCCTCACGGCTTTGCGGGCTCGGTCACCGCTGGGGTGATCTCAGCACTTGGCCGCTCGCTGCCAGCTCGCTCCGGCCGAACCGTTCGCATGATCGACAACGTCATCCAGACTGACGCGGCGCTCAACCCGGGAAACTCGGGCGGTGCGCTGGTCGACTCGACGGGTCGGCTGGTCGGCATCAACACGGCGGTCGCGGGCGTGGGCCTCGGGCTGGCGGTGCCGATCAACGACGCCACCCGCAAGCTCATCGGCGATCTGATGACCCACGGCAGGGTTCGCCGTGCCTATCTGGGCGTTGCCGGCGGCCCGAGGCCGTTGCCGGCGCGCGCCCGGCGGGAGCGCGGTCAGGACCGTGGCGTCGAGGTGATCGAGGTGGTACCGGACAGCCCCGCTGACCGCGCTGGGCTGCGGCCTGAGGACCTGATCGTCGAGCTCGGCGCGTCAAAGGTGAGCAGCGTCGAAGACATACAGCGACTCATGGTCGCCGACCTGATCGGCGCCGAGGTCGACGTCGTTGTGCTCCGGGCGGGGACGCCGCGGCGGCTTCGGCTCGTGGTACGCGAGCTCGACTCCTGAGCGCGGTCCGCAAGCTTCACCCGGGCGGCGACTCTTCGAAGCTCAGCTCCTCGCAGGACGGGCGGTCTTCCGTGCCCCATGACGATGGCGCGTCCGACGACAGGCTCGGTGTCGTGAGCGTCGATGCGGGTTCGTCGCACGATGAGCGCGAACCGTCCGGGCCGACTCGCGGCACGCCCCGTCGGCGTGGTCGAGGTAACTGGGTTCGCCGGCGAGAACACGTGTAAGCTCGTGCTCGAGTCTGAGCGCTGACCGATGTCCTGGAACTTCTCCACCGACCCCGAGTTCTCCGCACAGCTCGACTGGATGGCCGGCTTCGTGCGGGAGGAGATCTGGCCGATCGAGACCATCGTCCAGGACCTCGACCAGGACGCGCTGGATCGTTTCTATGCGCCGCTGCAGCAACAGGTAAAGGACCGCGGCCTGTGGGCGGCCCACCTCGACCCGGAGCTGGGAGGCCAAGGATTTGGCCAGGTAAAGCTCGGGCTGATGCACGAGATCCTCGGCACTTCGCCCTACGCGCCCAACGCGTTCGGGTGCCAGGCACCCGACTCCGGCAACTCGGAGATACTCGCCCTCGCCGGGACGCCTGAGCAGAAGGAACGGTGGCTTTACCCGCTGCTCGCCGGCGACCTGAAGTCGGCGTTCTCGATGACGGAGCCGCACACCGCCGGCAGCGACCCGACCCTGCTCGCAACCCGCGCAGTCCGGGACGGAGAGCACTACGTGCTGAACGGGCGCAAGTGGTTCTCCTCAAACGGGTCGATCGCCGACTTCCTGATCGTGATGGCCGTCACCGATCCGGCTGCGCGGCCCAACCAGCGGGCGTCGATGTTCATCGTCGACGCCGACACACCAGGGGTCGACATCCTGCGTGACGTGGCAACGATGGAGCATCCCGCCGAGGAGTTCGGAAGGTACGGCGGCCACGCGGAGATCGCCTACGAGGACGTGCGGATCCCGGCCGACAATCGCCTTGGCGCCGAGGGCGCGGGCTTTCTGATCTCACAGCAGCGCCTATACCCCGGGCGTATCCACCACTGCATGCGGTGGCTTGGCGTCGCCAGCAGGGCGTTCGACATGCTCTGCGAGCGAGCCACCTACCGCGAAGCCCACGGCAAGCTGCTCTGTGAGCACCAGACGGTTCAGAACTGGATCGCGGACTCCGCGGCGCAGATGCAGGCGGCGCGTTTGATGACGCTGCACGCGGCCTGGGTGATGGACACCGAGGGCGTGTCCGCGGCCCGCAAGGACATCTCGATGATCAAGTTCTACGGCGCCTCGGTGCTCCACGACGTCATCGACCGGGCGGTCCAGGTGCACGGCGCGCTGGGCTACTCGACCGACCTGCCGCTGGAGGCCATGTATCGCTACGCGCGCGCGGCACGCATCTACGACGGCCCGGACGAGGTACACCGCCAGTCGGTCGCGCGCGCGATCCTACGCGGCTACGCAGCTCCGCCGGAGCATGTACCC
>Ga0187783_10001272_pt1 | contig 18572 bp, 16 predicted proteins | sample 1015_SJ02_MP02_2_FD_132471 | JGI IMG/M metagenome (GOLD analysis project Ga0187783, IMG submission 132471) | Tropical peat soil microbial communities from peatlands in Department of Meta, Colombia - 1015_SJ02_MP02_20_MG | ecosystem: Environmental > Terrestrial > Soil > Wetlands > Peat | place...
GCCGATTGACGACATCCGCTCGACGGCGCGATACCGGGCGGCGGTGGTCGGCAACCTGGTCGTCGAATTTCTTCAAATGTTGGGTGGCTTGAACCATCATGGGTGACGCGCTGGCGCGTTGGAATCGGTTGTCCGCCGAAGAAGCCGAAAATGAAATCGTGGCGTGTTGTGGTTCGCGCGCCTGGGCGCGCCGGATGGCCAATCGCCGGCCGATTGCGGATGAGGCCTTGCTGCTGCGCACCTCTGACGACGTTTGGCGCAGTTTGAGCGAGCAGGATTGGATGGAGGCGTTTCAAAGTCATCCGCGCATTGGCGCATCGCGGCCCGTGCAGGGGGTAGACCGCCGATCGTCGGCATGGTCGACCGATGAACAGCGCAGTGTTCACGAGGAATCCGCTGCTCTGAAGGTCGCGCTCGAGCAAGGGAACCAGGAATACGAAAGGCGGTTCGGTCGCATTTTTCTGGTCTGTGCGACGGGCAAGACGGGCTCCGAGATATTGGAGATTCTGCGGCATCGGCTTGACAATGACCGAGCCACGGAGATGCGGGAAGCCGCCGAGCAGCAGCGGCAGATCACACGGCTTCGCTTACGGAGGTGGCTGTCGGAATGACGCGGATCTCCACGCACGTTCTCGACACGGCGCGAGGGACTCCTGCGCGGGACATGTCGGTTCACCTGGAGCGCCACCTCGATTCTGGCGGCTGGCGTGTCATCGCTTCAGCCCGAACCGATCAGAATGGACGCTGCGAGCAGCTAATCCCGGAAGGAGAAGTCATCTCGCCGGGGATCTATCGCCTGGCCTTCGACACGGCGGGTTATCACACGAGGCAGAATGAGCACGGGCTGTATCCGATTGTGCTGGTGACATTTTCTGTGCGAGACGGTGAGACGCATTTTCATATACCGCTGCTGCTCAGTCCGCACGGGTACACGACCTACCGGGGAAGCTAAACCGATGATCCGACTGGGCGAAAACCGCTATGGCAAATCTCGGGTCCGACTTCTGCGCGTAAAGCGTGCGCAGGAGATTCACGAGCTCTGGGAGTGGACGCTCGACATCCTACTGGAAGGCGATTTCCAAACGTGTTTCACAGAGGGCGACAACAGCAAAATCTTGCCGACCGACACGATGAAGAACACGGTCTATTCCCTCGCTCGCAGTTCGCCTGCCCGCTCGATGGAGGAATTTGCAAAGGAGTTGATTGATTTCCTGTTGCGGCGAAATCCGCAGGTTTCGCGTGGCGAGGTGAGGGTGTCGGAAAGGGCCTGGAAGCATGTCGACGCCAACGGAAAGCCGCATCCCACCACCTTCGTGCGATCGCGCGTCGAGCAGCAGACAACCAAAGTGGAACGCGCGCAAGGCGGCCAATTCTCGGTCGCTGCGGGGCTCGAAAATCTGATTCTCATGAAAACGGCGGGATCGGGATTTGAAGGCTACCTCCAAGATTCACTGACCACCCTACCGCCCACTTCGGACCGTCTTTTCGCCACAGCTTTGAAAGCGCGCTGGACCTATCTACGGGCCGAAGAGAGCTTTAAGGAGCTGCGGGCCAAGATTCGCGAAATCCTAATCGCGGTATTTGCCGGACACACGAGCAAATCGGTGCAGCATACGCTCTATGCCATGGGCGAGGCGGTGCTCCAGGGGGTTGCGGAGGTGAAAGAAATCGAGCTAACCATGCCGAACATTCACTGCCTGCTCGTGGATCTGTCGCGATTCGGCCAGGACAATCCGAACGAAGTCTTCGTGCCGACCGATGAGCCGCACGGCTACATCGAAGCGCGCATTTGCCGCCAGGGATAGCGCGCAGGACGAAACTCCGTGCCCATCAGCGACGAGAACCGAGCCAGGACGAAAACGGTGATGGACCGCTGCCGGAAGCTGGCCGGCTTCAGCGAGCAGTCAGGCGCGACGAGCCGGCCGTTTCTTTCCCCGCCGATGCGCGACTGCCACCAGGAAATCGCCGAATGGCTCGAACCGCTGGGCGTTCGAGTAGAGATCGATGCGGCGGGCAATCTCCGCGCCCACTACCCTGCAGCCGAGGCGGGCGCTCCGCGTCTACTCGTCGGATCGCATCTCGACACCGTGCCCGATGCAGGGGCGTTTGACGGGGCGCTCGGCGTGGTTTTGGGCATCGCGCTACTGGAGTCACTCGAGGGCCAGCGGCTTCCGTTTGGAATCGAGATCGTTGGGTTTTCCGAGGAGGAGGGAGTTCGTTTCGGCACTCCCTTCATCGGCAGCAGAGCGCTGGTGGGCAGAGTCGACGAGGAATTGCTGCGGCGCGAGGACGCGCGGGGGATTAGCGTGCGTGCTGCGATCGAGGATTTCGGGCTCAAGGTTGCGGAAATTCCCGGTGCACGTTTGAAGGGCGAAATCTTGGGTTACGTTGAATTTCACATTGAGCAGGGGCCGGTCCTGGATGAGCTGGGGCTTCCCCTTGCCGCCGTCGAAGCCGTGGCGGGGCAGAGCAAGATGGAATTTACGTTTTTCGGACGAGCCAACCACGCGGGCACGACTCCGATGCATCTGCGCCGCGATTCGGTGGCGGGGGCGGCGGAATGGATCGCCACGGTTGAACGCGAAGCAAACAGCGTGCCGGGGCTTGTCGCGACCGTGGGCACGGTCGAGCCCAAGCCCGGCGTGACGAACGTGATTGCGAGAGAGACGCGGCTGACGCTGGATGTGCGGCATCGCGACGACGAGGTGCGCCTGCGGGCGGTCGATCGCTTGATTCGCAGGGCGGAGGAAGTAGCGGTGCGACGAGGGCTCAATGTGACCCAGCACACCCTGATGAGTCTGCCGTCGGTGGCGATGGACGCGGTTTTGGTCGAGCAGATTGAAGAAGCCATTCGCCAAGCCGGGTCTAAGCCGCATCGCATGGTCAGCGGGGCGGGGCACGACGCCATGATTTTGGCCGAGAAAGTGCCCGCGGCCATGGTGTTTCTCAGAACGCCCGGTGGGATCAGCCACAGCCCGGAAGAAACGGTGGAGATGGATGACGTGGCCAAGGCGCTCGAGGCCGGTTCGCGTTTGCTCGAGCTCCTTGCCGGATCGCCCGCTCTGCAAAGGAGAGTGAAACGTGCATAATCTCGGCCAGACGCGCAGCGCCCGGCGCGCCGATCATATACTCGTGACGCCCGATACCTTCGTGCGCGCGCCTCTGCCGGGGATGAAGCGCTGTGTAGCGATCGTTCACGCGGGACCGGCGATGGGTGCGGCCTTTACGCAATATACGGCGGAGTTCGAGGCACGCGGCGAGCTGGGCGGGACCGACGCGCAGCGGTTCGTCTACACACTGGAAGGAAGCCTGGAGGTCGAGACAAAGGGCAAGAAGAGGGAGATGGGCCCTCGCGGGTACGCGTTTTTGCCACGCGGGTGTGCGCATCGAGTGGTTGCGGAGGCCGCGAGCCGAGCCGCGGTGATCGAGAAAAGGTACCAGCCGCTCGAGCCGGTTGAAACACCGGGGATGATTGTGTCATCGGAAGATGCGGTTCGCTCCCATCCACTCGCCGGTGATGCTGATTTGCAGGTGAAATGCCTGCTGCCGGACACTCCGGCCTTCGACTTCGCAGTGAACACGATGGTGTATCAACCCGGAGCCGCGCTGAGCCTGGTGGAAATGCACGTGATGGAGCACGGTCTGTTGATGCTCGAAGGGGGAGGAATTTACCGGTTGGGAGATTCCTGGTATCCGGTGACGGCCGGTGATTTCATCTGGATGGGGCCGTGGTGTCCACAGTGGTTTGCTGCCGTCGGGAAAGTCCCCGCGAAGTACCTCATTTATAAGGATTGGAATCGGCATCCGCTGGCAGGATAGCGGCGCATGAAAATCGAGATTGATCGAGACCGGCTGCTTTCTGAGATCGAGGCACTCGCTTTGATATCGGAAGCAGATCCGCCGGTGGTGACGCGCGTCGTTTTCACTCCGGCGGACATGCGCGCGCGCGCCTGGCTGAGGGACCGTTGCCAGGCCGCCGGCCTCTCGGTCCGCCACGACGCCATTGGAAACACCTTCGCGCGGTGGCAAGGCCTCGATCGCGATGCTCCCGTCGTGGGAACCGGTTCACACATCGACGCAATTCCCAACGCCGGCAAGTACGACGGCGTCGTAGGCGTGCTAGGAGGCCTTGAAGCGATTCGTGCGCTGCAGCAAAGCGGATTCCGACCGAAGCATTCTGTTGAGTTGCTGCTGTTCACCTCGGAGGAACCGACGCGATTTGGACTTGGATGCCTTGGGAGCCGCTTGCTCGCAGGGACGCTTTTGCCAAATGCAGCAAAGAATCTGATGGACAGCAACGGGGAGTCGATCGAGGCGGTGCGCCGCAAGGCGGGGCTCGGGGGCGAGCTCGAGGATGTAAGGCTGCCGACGGGTTACTACAAGGCGTTCGTCGAACTGCACATCGAACAGGGGCCCTTACTGGAGCGCGAGGGGATACCGCTGGGAGTCGTGACGAAGATCGCCGCTCCGGCGAGTGCACGTGTCAGCCTCGAAGGGGAGGGCGGGCACGCGGGAGGTGTCCTGATGTCGGACCGGCATGATGCCCTGTGCGCTGCGTCCGAGCTGATTTTGGCAATCGAAAGCGCAGCGCGTACGAGCGGATCACCGGATACGGTGGCCACGGTGGGAATGTGCGACGTTTTTCCGGGTGCGGTCAACAGCATTCCGAGCCGTGTGCGCGTCAGCGTGGATGTGCGCGATACCGATCGCGCGCGGCGTGACGCCGTGATGCGCACGCTGGAGGATCGCTTAGCCGAGATTTCTGCTCGCAGGGGCGTGAGCACGCACGTCGAACTGCTGAACGCGGATGCGCCCGCTGATTGTGCGCCGTTTGTCTTAGACGCGCTGGTGGCGGCGTGCCAAACACACGGGGAAAAATTCATGCTGATGGTCAGTCGTGCCTATCACGATTCGCTGTTTATCTCGCGCATCGCGCCCGTGGCGATGCTGTTCATTCCCTGCCGCAACGGATACAGCCACAGGCCGGATGAGTATGCGTCGATCGAAGACATCTCTCGCGGCGCGCGGGTGCTTGCCGAGACGCTGGCCAGCCTGGCTGGGTAATCGGTACATCCGTGAAAGAGTTCCAACCACACTGGGCGCTGCGCAATGGTCATTTGATGACGATGGCGGGCGCCCTTTTGCGCCGACGGTTCCCGGTGTTGCCGGCGAGCGTTCAAAGGTTCTTTGACATCGAGCCCGGGACCCGGGTGCGCGGCGATTCCCACTGGCAAGCAGATCGCACGAATCATCCGACGCTCGTCCTGCTGCACGGCCTGGAGGGTTCGAGCGACTCGGGATACATGCTGGGCACAGCCGAAAAGGCGTTTTTGGCGGGCTTTAATGTCGTCCGACTGAACCAGCGGAACTGCGGCGGCACCGAGCAGTTGACCGAGACCCTCTACCATTCGGGGCGGAGCGCGGACTTTCGCACGATCGTGCTTGAACTGATCGAGCGCGACAGGCTGCCGGCTTTGGTCTTTGCCGGATTCTCGATGGGAGGCAACCTGGCTCTCAAAATGGCAGGAGAATTTCAAGATTCGGCGCCCGCCGCGCTGCGCGGAATTGTGGCGGTGGCACCGTGTGTGGATCTGGCGGCGTGCTCGGATGCGCTCAGCGAGCGGCGAAATTTTCTTTTCAACCGACATTTCGTGCGGAGCCTGAAGCGTCGCATGCGCGCCAAGGCCGAACTATTTCCCGACGTGTATGCCAAGAACGGAGGGATGGCTGAGCTCGGGCGGGTGCGGACCGTCCGCCAATTCGACGAAGCCATCACGGCGCGCTTTTGCGGTTTTGAAGGGGCAGACGATTACTACGCGCGGTCGAGCGCCATGCATTTCCTAAAGGCAATTCGGATGCCCACGCTCGTCGTGACCGCCCAGGATGATCCCTTCGTGCCTTTCAGGATCTTCCAGCGGGCGGTTATCCGTGAGAATCCAAACATTCAGCTGGTTGCACCGCCCTACGGCGGGCACTGTGCGTTCATTTCGCAGCAGAGTGGCCGGGAGCGGTTCTGGTGTGAAGCTCGGATCGTAGAATTCTCTGAGCAGCAGGCCAGGGCCATCTAAACACTAGAACGAGGGATGCTCCGCTTCGCCGTGGGACCGCCAGTTGGCTTCGATCTGCTCGAGAGTTTTCCCTTTTGTCTCGGGGACCATGCGCAGCACGAAAATCCATGCCAGCACCCCGACAAACGCGTAAAGCCAAAAGGTCGAGGGCCGTCCCAAAGTGCGGAGCAGGCTGAGGAATGTGAGGGCGACAAGCAGGTTCGATCCCCAGTTGGCCATCGTGGCCAGGGCCATCGCTCGACTGCGAAGCTTTAGCGGATAGATCTCTGCAATCATCAACCAGAAAATGGGACCCAAACTGATGGCGAAGCAGGCGACATAGGCCATCACACAGATCATCGATACCCAGGCGAGAGCGGGGGTGGGAGTCTGGGTCAGGAACCCGATTCCTAGCAGGGTCAGGCTGAGAATCATTCCGATGAGCCCATACAGCAACAGGGGGCGGCGGCCGAGGCGATCCAGCAGCTCCAAGGCCAAAATCGTCAACAGCACGTTCACGACCCCGACTCCGGCCGTTGCCAGAATGGCAGCGGAGTGCGACGCAAGGCCAGCCAGCTGGAAAATGGTCGGTGCGTAGTAGATCACCGTGTTGATTCCCGTGAATTGCTGAAAGACCGCCAGCCCGATTCCAATGGCCAGTGCCGGGCGCAACGCAGGGCTCAGCAGCTCCCGCCAGCTCCCTTGTTGTTGGGTAAGGCTGGCCTCGATCTCAGCGAGTTCCGGATCGACCTCGAAAGGCTTGCGTATTTTGACGAGCACTTCTCGAGCCCGCTCGTGCAGGAGTTGCCTCACATACCATCGCGGGCTTTCAGGGACAAACACGAGCCCCGTCAGGAGGATCCCCGCTGGAATAACGGCTAAGCCAAACATCCAGCGCCACCCGCGCGAGCCTGCCAGCCCGTAATCGGCGAGATAGGAGACCAGAATTCCGATCGTGATCATCAATTGGTTCAGGGACACCAGTTTTCCTCGGATGGGGGCGGGCGAAATCTCAGAGATGTAGAGCGGCGCTGTAAACGACGCGATGCCAATCGCGATGCCCACAACAATCCGTCCTGTCGACAGCCACGCCGTCCCCGGCGCCCAGGCCGTGCCCAGTGCGCCGAGAATGAACAGGCAGGCCACCTGTATCAGGACGTTTCGTCGGCCAAAGCGATCGGCCAGGCGTCCACCGACGGCTGCACCGATCATGGCCCCCAGCAACACGGCGCCGACGACGACCTCCTCCTGAATTGTGGAGAGGTGGAAATCTTCCTGAACGAAAAGGATGGCGCCGGAGATGACGCCAGTGTCGTAGCCAAACAGCAAGCCGGCGAGAGCGGAAACTGCGGAGATGATGAGGACGAAAGCGCCGCCTCGCGGACCGGCTGCTTCGACGTCAGCAGTAGTCATGAACCGCTCCTTTAGGATAGGCCGGGGATAAACGTCGGTGCTGGGAGGCGATCGCCTTGCTACCCAGAGCTAGGCTAGCAGGGGTTTGGCAATCTTGCACGTGGGTTGAAGAGAGGCTATTTCAGATGTTTCACGGCTTCGAGGGCGAGCTCATGCAGGCCGCCGCCACCCTGCGCCACGTAGGCAAGGATCTGTTTGCGCATGCGCGGCTCCCAAAATCTCTTAAGGTGATCGGTGACGCCGGCAATTGCCTCCTCGCGCGGGTAACTGGCAAAGAACAGGGCGATTTGGTTTGCCATGTGAACCATGTGGCCTTCCTCCATGCTCAATCGCCTGTCAGGGCCTGTTTTTGTTTGGAAATCTGTGTGGTGATCTCCCGGGTCTGACGGTAATGTTCCTGCCACTCGGAGAGGTGCGTGGCCAGCTGGACCTGCACGGCGGTCACCTTGTATTCCGGGCAGTTCGTTGCCCAGTCGGAGAACTCCGTGGTGACAACGTTGGCGCCGGTCATGGCGTGATGGAACGTCGTGTAAACGACACCCGGCTGCATGCGTTCGGAGATGCGCGCGGGCAGCGTGATGTCACCCGCGCGGCTGGCGAGCGACACCAAATCGCCGTCCTTGATCCCGCGGTGTTCGGCATCGAAGGGGTGAATCTCGAGCACATCCATGTCGTGCCAGACGTTGTTGTCCGTTCGCCGGGTTTGTGCCCCCACGTTGTACTGCGAAAGGATGCGACCCGTCGTCAGGATCAACGGAAATCGAGAAGAGGTACGCTCGTCGGTGGGCACAAATTCCGTGATCATGAATTTGCCCTTGCCGCGGACGAAGCCCCCAATGTGCATGACGGGTGTTCCTTCCGGCGCTTTGTCATTGCAAGGCCACTGCACGCTGCCAAGGCGCTCGAGCTTTTCGAAGGTGACACCAGCGAAAGTGGGGGTGAGGCGCGCAATTTCTGCCATGATTTCCGACGCGTCGGTGTAGTGCATCGGGTAGCCGAGGGCGTTCGAAAGCGCCACGGTGACCTCCCAGTCGGCCATTCCGGCCAGTGGAGGAATCGCCTGACGCACCAGGCCGAGGCGTCGCTCCGCGTTGGTGAAGGTGCCGTCTTTTTCGAGGAAGGTCGAACCGGGCAGGAAAACGTGCGCGTAGCTGGCGGTCTCGTTGAGAAAGAGATCCTGGACAACGACGCATTCCATCGCGGCCAGACCCGCGGCAACGTGCTGTGTGTTGGGATCGGACTGAACGATGTCCTCGCCCTGGATATAGATTCCCTTGAAGGTGCCGTCGATCGCGGCATCCAGCATATTCGGAATGCGCAAGCCGGGCTCGGCCTCCAGCGGCACATGCCAGGCGGCTTCAAACTGCTTGCGTACAGCGTCGTCCGAGACATGGCGGTAGCCAGAAAACTCGTGCGGGAAGGAGCCCATGTCGCAAGAGCCCTGGACATTGTTTTGCCCGCGCAGCGGGTTCACGCCCACGCCCACCTTGCCGAAATTGCCCGTGGCCATGGCGAGATTGGCCATGCCCATCACCATGGTCGAGCCTTGACTGTGCTCGGTCACGCCGAGACCGTAGTAGATGGCGGCGTTTCCTCCCGTGGCGTACAAGCGCGCGGCCGCCCGAACCTCGGCGGCGGGAACACCCGTGTGCGCTTCCATCGCTTCGGGTGAGTTGCGCTCCTCGGCTACAAATTTCCGCCACTGCTCAAACGCGGCAATGTCGCACCGCTCCTTCACGAAGGCCTCATCGACCAAGCCTTCGGTAACGATGACGTGCGCCAGCGCATTGATCATGGCGACGTTCGTCCCGGGTCGCAGCGGCAGGTGATAGGCAGCCTGGATGTGCGGTGTTCTTACCAGGTCGATCCGGCGTGGGTCGACGATGATCAGCCGGGCACCTTCCCGCAGGCGGTGCTTCATATGTGAAGCAAACACGGGGTGCGCGTCGGTCGGGTTCGCGCCGATAATCATGATCACGTCGGCGTGGTCCACAGAATCGAAGTCCTGAGTCCCGGCCGAGGTGCCCAGCGTGGTCTTCAGTCCGTAGCCGGTTGGCGAATGACAGACGCGTGCGCAGGTGTCGGTGTTGTTGTTGCCAAACGCTGCGCGAACCATCTTCTGCACGAGGAATGTCTCCTCATTTGTGCAGCGCGATGACGTGATTCCACCGATCGAGTCTCGCCCGTATTTCGCCTGAATGCGCTTGAATTCCCTGGCGGCATGGCCGATGGCCTCCTCCCAGCTCACTTCGCGCCAAGGATCGGTGATCTGGGCGCGGACCATAGGCTTGAGGATGCGGTCGCGATGGGTGGCATACCCCCAGGCGAAGCGTCCCTTCACGCAAGAATGACCGTGATTCGCCTTGCCTGCTTTGTAGGGCGTCATGCGCACGACTTCCTGGCCCTTCAGCTCGGCGATGAACGAGCAGCCCACCCCACAATAGGCGCAGGTCGTAACCACGCTGCGATCGGGCTGGCCCTTTTGAACGAATGACTTTTCGACCAGGCTGTTCGTCGGGCAGGCCTGCACGCACGCACCGCAGGAAACGCATTCGGATTCGATGAAGGGCTTGTCGCCCGCCGACACCACCGAAGCGAAGCCGCGGCCATCGATGGTCAGAGCCATAGTCCCTTGTACTTCATCGCAAGCACGCACGCAGCGGGAGCAGACGATGCACTTCGCCGGATCAAAAACGAAATAGGGATTGGACTCGTCTTTTTCAAGACTCTGGTGGTTCTTACCGGAGTAGCCGTAGCGGACTTTGCCAAGACCCACCGCCGCTGCCATCTGCTGAAACTCAGTGCTGCCCTCGGCAGGCCCAGCGAGCATTTCCCGCGGATGGTCGGAAGCATACAGTTCCATAATCCCCCGGCGGAGCTTCGCAAGCTTGGGCGATTGCGTGCGCACTTTCATGCCAGCTTCAACTGGCGTGGTGCACGAAGCAGGGGTGCCGCGCCGACCTTCGATCTCCACAAGGCAGAGACGGCAAGAGCCGAACGGTTCGAGATTGTCGCTGGCACAGAGCTTGGGCACCATGACGCCGGCTTCCGAGGCGGCGCGCATGACGGAGGTGCCCGCCGGAACCGTGATGGCCCTGCCATCCACCTCGAGCGTCACGAGCGTCTCCGACTCTTTCTTCGGTGTGCCGTAGTCTATCTCTCGAATCAGTGCCATGATCGTGTCTCCTGATTCCGACCGGCGCCTCCTACAGGTGGCGGAGGGGCCGGTTTATCAAAATCCTCGGGAAAATAACGAATGGCGCTTTGGACGGGAAGGGGAATCAACCCACCGAGCGCACACAGCGAACCATCGGTCAGCACTTCACACAAATCAGCGAGCAGTTCCAGATTTTTCGCTCGATCCTCGTTGGCAATAATCTTGTCGATCACCTCTACGCCACGCGTCGAGCCGATGCGGCACGGAGTGCATTTGCCGCAGCTCTCGACGGCACAAAACTCCATAGCAAAGCGCGCTTGCCGAGCCAAATCCACGGTGTCGTCGAACACCACGATGCCGCCGTGTCCCAGCATGCCCTTTCGCTCCGTGAACGCTTCGTAATCGAGCGGCGTATCCAGCAGAGACGGCGGAAAATAGGCGCCCAACGGTCCGCCAACCTGCACGGCACGCAACGGTCGGCCGGAGGCGGTGCCACCACCGAAATCATAGATGGCCTCACGCAGCGTGAGGCCGAAGGCCTTCTCAACCAGACCTCCGTGCTTGATGTTTCCCGCAAGCTGGATCGTCAGCGTGCCGCGAGACTTGTCCATCCCGAAATCCCGATAATATCCTCCGCCTTTTTCCAAAATGATCGGCACGGTGGCCAGTGAAATCACGTTGTTGACGACCGTTGGCTTGCCGAACAGTCCTTTGATCGCGGGCACCGGCGGTTTAAAGCGAATTTGGCCGCGCTTTCCCTCCAGGCTCTCGAGCAGAGACGTTTCCTCCCCGCAGATGTATGCGCCGGCACCCAGGCGCACTTCCAGGTCGAATCGCTTGCCGCTGCCGGCCACATTGGCACCGAGATAGCCCTTCTCGTAACCGATAGCGATGGCGCGCCGAAGCGTACGGTACGCGTGCGGGTATTCCGAGCGCAGGTAGATATAGCCGCTGGTTGCCCCGACCGCGATCGCGGCAATCGTCATGCCCTCAATGAGCACGAAGGGATCGCCTTCCATGATCATACGATCGGCGTAGGTCCCGCTGTCACCCTCGTCGGCATTGCAGACGATATACTTTTGGTCTGCCTCCGTCTGCAGCACGGTGCGCCATTTGATGCCCGTCGGAAATCCTGCACCGCCGCGGCCGCGCAGCCCGGAAGTGACGACTTCTTCGACAATTGTTTCCGGCATGAGATGAAGGGCTCTTTCCAGTCCCCGGTAGCCACCATGGCTAACGTAATCGGAGAGCGAAACAGGGTCGGTGATACCGCAACGCGCAAAGGTGAGCCGCTCCTGCTTCTTCAGGAATGGAATTTCCTCCGTAGGCCCTAGGCAGAGAGCGTGGGGTCGGCCCTCCAGCATTCCAGAACCGATTAAGTCCTCGAGTGCCTCCACCGAAACACGACCATAGGCAATGCGCCCGCCCGGCGTTTCGACCTCCACCAGCGGCTCGAGCCAAAACATGCCGCGCGAGCCGTTGCGTACGACGGAAACGTCCAAACGGCGCGATCCAATCTGCTGTGTCATCGCCCGGGCCACCGCGTCTGCGCCGACCGAGACGGCGGCGGCGTCACGCGGAATGTAGACTCTCACGCTCATGCGTGCCTCTGTGCGTTTTCAATCAGAGAATCCGCCACGTCGGAGGAGACTCTGCCGTAAAGCTTGCCGTCAAGCATCACGGCCGGCGACAGCGCGCAGTTTCCCAGACAATAGACGGGCTCCAAAGTGAAAAGCTGATCGTCGGTGGTCGCGCCGAGCTTAACCCCGAGGCGCTGCTCGACATGACGAATCATGCTCTCACATCCCATGGCTTGGCAGGATTCAGCCCGGCACAGTTTCAAAACGTGTTTCCCGTGGGGTGTATAGCGAAAATCGTGGTAAAAAGTGATGACGCCATGCACTTCGGCGTGGGAAAGGTTCAACGCGTCAGCGATGAGCGGAACTGCCGCCTTGTCGATGTGGCCGAAATCGTCTTGCAGGGCGTGCAGAATCGGCAGCAGAGCCCCAGGCAGGTGCGCCAGCTCTTGTATGCGGGAGCGTGCCCGCTCAGCGTCCCACTCCTGGGCCTTGCTCATCCGCGTTCACCTCTAACTTGGTAGGAATGAGATACATACGATCTAAACACCGGATCAGAATGCCGACGCCACGAGGGGATTTTAGCATACAATCCCGCTCGGTCCGCAGTTTTGTCCGCAGACCGAGCCGCACGGATGCGTCGAGAAAAAATGCGGCGTTGTACAACGATTGTGGACAGAGCTATTCTGTAGCTGCCAACTTGGCCCAGGAGGGTCGAGCTTTTCTTTTGGGGCCCCAGCCGCAAGACCAATAGGTAACTCGTTCTGTCTCACCCTTGAATTTTAAATAGACACTTTAGCCTGCACTCGTTCACATTAAAGGCGAGGGCAGAGGCAGGGCAACACCAGGGGGATAGGCGATGAGACGCGCGGTCGTTCTGCTTGCGGCCATCCTGATGTTCGCGTTCGATGTTGGTGCACAAGTAAATGCGGGCGACTCGCTGCCGGAAACGCCTCCCGCGCCGGCCCCCACCATCACATCTCCGGGGACGGTTCTGTTCGCCTCGGCCACTCTACCCGTCGCGCTTCCCGACCCTCTTGGGGCGAGCAGTGGCGGACCGCCGCAGGTTCCCACAGTCTATGGTGTGTTTCCCGACTACTACTGGCGTATCTACCTGGGGTATTCGTTTTTTCGCTTCTATCTCGCTTCGAAGCCGGATATCACTAAAAACATGAATGGTATAGACCTCGGGGTTGTGTACTACCCGCACGTGGGTTGGATCGGCATAGAGGGTCAGTTCGTCGGGGAATGGGGAAGCCTCTTCAATCAGAGCTCGGAATTTGGATTGGGCGCCGGAGGCGTTCGGTTCCGATGGTCGGCCCCACGCCAGGCCGAAGTATGGGGACACGCCCTGGTTGGTGGGGCACGCTTCGTTCCGCAGACGGCGTTTGGCGGGCAGGGTGCTTTCGCCTTTGAGACCGGTGCGGGAGTCGACCTAGGTTCACACCGACGTCGCTTCGCGGTCCGTGTGGAGGCCGACCTGGTGGGAACCCGCTTTTTCAGCACCTACCAATACAGCCCCCGATTTGCGGGGGGCGTCGTCTTCAAATACTAGCCTTGCGAAACCGGATGCGGCCGAGATAGGAGCGCGTCTCCTTTACGCCCAGCAGCCAGGTTGCTCCCAAATAGACCATCCCATAGGGTAGCAAGACCACCCCAGCGACCACATAGGGCGCATGAGGTCCGACCCAACGGCGGATGAGCAAACCAACGACAGAGCTCGCGATGGCCGCCAACCAAAGCCTGGCCAAAACATCACGAGGGAGCCCGGTACGGCCAATCCTCTGATTCATCGTAACTCGCAACAAGGTGAACTCAACCCACGACGCGATGCCCGCGGAGATTGTGAGGCCGGCCACGCCCCACCGCGGCGCGATCCCTAACGCCGGAGGCAGGGGTATGGCGCACAGGTATCCGAGGATCGTGGTCAAGACAACGCGCAGGATCGCATAACGCAGCGGTGTGCGCGTGTCTCGCAGGGCATAGTAGGTCGAGGAATATAGCCGGCCGAGAGTCGAGGCAAGCAAGCCAACCGTCGAGCCCGCCAGAATGCCCCAGACGTAGGTGGTGTCGGCCGATTGGAATCGGCCGGTCTGATAAATGGCCCCGACGACGACATTTCCCAGAAATAGAAATGCTGCGGCGGAAGGCACAACGAAAAACGCGATTTGGCGCAGTCCCGCGTCGAGCCGCTTACGCAAGGCATCGGCCACCTCGCGATCGCTGCCCAGCGCTCCTGACATTTGCGGCAATTCGGCGGCCGAAACCGACATACCGAAAAGGCTGACAGGAAGCAGGTAGAGTGTTTGCGCGTTGGCCAAAGCGGCGACCGCCCCGTTGGGCAGATAGCTGGCGAGGAACGCATCGACGTAGGCACTGATCTGTACGACGCCCCGGCTGACAAACACAGGAAAAAAATTCTGAATGACCGTTTTGACATTCGCCGCCTGGTAGCGCAGCGAAAGACGAAGCCCGCCAAGCAGCCGCAACACAATGGGCAATTGCGCTCCCACCTGCAGGGCGCTTCCGGCGACCGATCCCCAAGCCAAAATCACGGACAGGGAGTATTGGTCGCGGCGATCTCCCCAGATCCACATCGTTAGGATCATGGCGGCGTTCCAGATCACGCCCGCGGCGTAGGAGAGAAAAAAATGGCGGTGGCTGTTCAGAATTCCCAGACACCAAGCCGACAGAACCAGCATTCCCACTCCGGGAAACAAAATGCGCACGAGCCGGATTGAGAGCTCGCGCTTTTCACCGTGAAAGCCGGGTGCAATCGCATCGATCAGATACGGGGTCGCTAGAACACCGATCAGGACGATGATCGCGGTACTGAACGCAAGCAGCGCTGCTATGGCGCCGGCTGTGTGGCGCGCCTCTTCCTCATCTTTGCGAGCCAATAGGTTGGCATACACGGGAATGAACGAGGCCGAGAGCACTCCTTCGCCGAACAGATTTTGGAGAAAATTGGGAATGCGAAGTGCGACCCGGAATGCGTCCGCAAAGGCGGAGAGCCCGAAGAAATGCGCAAAGACGCGATCGCGAATCAGTCCGGCGATCCGGCTCGAGAGAATTCCCGCCGCAACCAGAAATGCGAACCGCCCGGTCGTCTCGCCGGACGGCTTATGCGTCGCTGGGTCGGCCACAGCTAAATGAACGCGGAGAGAGCATAGGTGGAGCAAATTCATTACAAGAGTTGTGCGGGGAGATGTCAATCGCGAATCGAGAAGGTGTGCGGTGTTGATAGCTTTCCCGCACCCGCCTAGGGGCTAAAGCGGCCCGAAGCGGCTATTTCAGATACGTTGCCAGCCAGCCCAGGAATGTGGAGTACCAGAATTCGGAGTTTTGCGGCTTCAGGATCCAATGACCTTCATCTGGGAAGACCACCAGCTTCGATGGCACACCTTCCCGTTGTAGGGCGGTGAAGAATTCCAGGCTTTGCGTATAGGGGACTCGGTAGTCGAGCTCGCCCGCAATCACAAGCGTGGGCGTTTTGTATTTCCCGAGCGCCTTTGCGTATTCGCTTGGAGACCATGTCTGGTAAGGCTCCGGGTTCGACCAGGGCGGCCCCCCGAATTCCCAGTCCATGAACCACAGTTCCTCGGTCGAACCGTAGCTGCTTACCGCGTCCCAAGGCCCAGCGTGGCTGATGATGCACCGGAAACGCCCGGTGTGCGTGGCCATCCAGTCCGCCATATAGCCGCCATAGGAGCCCCCCGCGGCGGCCATGCGCGAGCTGTCCAAAAATGGATATTTCGCGAGCGCCGCATCCAGGCCTTTCATCAAGTCTTCATAGACTTTGCCACCCCAGTCGCGGCTGATCTCCTGCACAAACCGGCTGCCGTACCCCGGCGAACCGCGCGGATTGATCATCAGGACCGCATAGCCCGGCGCGGCCATGACCTGCGCATTCCAGCGATAGCTCCACGCGTCATCCCACTCCGCTTGGGGGCCGCCGTGAACGAGCAGCAGGAGCGGCCATTTCTTTGAGGCATCGAAGTGTGGCGGTTTTAGCAACAGTCCCTGCACCTGCGTTCCTCCGGCGCCAGAAAACCAGAAAAATTCCGGGGTTGGAAGGTCAAGCTGTGAGAGCAGCGCACCATTTTGATGGGTGAGTTGGTGAGCGCCGCTACCGTCGGAATTCGCTGCAAAAATCTCGGCGGGCATGGCGAGACTCATGCGCGTGAACACGATCGTGCGGCCATTGGGGCTGATCGCGAATTCCTCGTTGGCTCCGGTCGAAAGGATCGGCTTGGGCGGCTCATTGCCCACAGCCGTCACGGAATAGATTGGCAGCTCGAATTTCTCTTCGGTCCGAAAATAAATCGTCTTGCTGTCCGGCGACCAAGCGAATGCCTGGACATTGGCATCGAAGTTGTCGGTGCGGTTCATGACACGACCTGTCGCGCGGTCATACAGCATCAGCCGCCACCGGTCGCTTTCATATCCTGCCTGCGTTTGTGCGTGGTACGCGATCCATTTACCGTCCGGGGAATAGATCGGTCCCCAGTCGTCTCCGGGATTTGTGGTGATGCGCTTCGGCTGGCTGGCCCCGCTCACGGGCACGGTGAAGAGATCGCCGTTTGTGCTGGTCGCTTGGTCCACATCCGTATTGGCGGTGAAGCAAAGTTCGTCGCTCGCGGGAGAAAACGCGATCGCTTCCGGTGCGCCGAGATTGAATGGGGGAACGTCGTAGGTCGCGCCAGGAGTCAAATCGCGCGGCGCACCGCCCTCTGCCGGGACAACAAACAGATGGCTGCGCTTGCCGTCGTCCCAGGAATTCCAATGGCGGTAGAGGAGCGTTTCGGTGACGTGCGCCTTTACAGGACCTTTTTCAACGGCCGCGTCGCGGGCCGAATTGCAGGCGTCGTCGCGACAGTTGGGATATACCCGAGACGTAAAGGCAATCCATTTGCCATCCGGTGACCAGACCTCGTTTTCGGCGCCCGTTGAGAGCGACGTGACGCGCGCACGCTCGCCACCTTGGACCGGGATCGAGTAAACCTGCGCCGCGCCTTCCTGGGAAGAAAGAACCAAAATGTGCCGACCATCGGGCGACCATCGGGGCCGCTGCGAAACGCCATCGTGCGTAAGCGGGCGTGCTTCGACACCCGACATCGATACGATCCATACGTCGTGCGTCAGGCCGTTCGCTACATAGTCCGGCGTGTCTACGCTATAGGCAACCCACTGGCCGTCGGGCGAGATTTGTGGGTCGGAGATGCGGTGGATGGCGATCAAGTCTTTGACCGTAATCGCACGCTTCTCTGCTGTCTGGGCGTTCGCGAGAACTGCCAGCAAGCAAAGGGCAACTGTGCCTCGCCCTGCTAGACCGATGCACTTCATGGGACCTCCGCGGGCAGCTGCTCAAAGTTTTCGCGGACCGAGAAGCATCAAACCGATCCCCGCAACTATCAGCAGACCGCTCAGAATCGGCGGAATCGTGACGATGCGCCGTGTCTCGATCAAGAGTCTTTGGCCGACAACCTCAACTTCGGTCTTCCGTGCCGGCATCTCCACCCTTGGATGGATCAAAGCGATCAGGCCCAGCACAACGAAGACAGCGCCGAAAAGCGTTCTAGCTCTTTTCACCGGACCCCTCTTTGCTGGCACGCGAACATGCAACTAGGGCGCCGCGGAGCGCAGGATTTCGCTCAAAAAATCGGGGCGGTTTTCCTCGCGCACCAGATGGGGATACCGAAGACCGCCATGGTAGTCGATGGCATAGGTCTCTACAGCCGGCCCGTTTGCAACGATCAGTTGGATCGGAGCTGCTTCGGTTTTGGCAGTCTCGATGGCCTCCTTCACCGCCTCCGCGGAAAATTGCTTCCCATTGACCGCCGTGATTTTCATTCCGGGGCCCATGCCTGCCTTATACGACGGGCCGTCGTACAGTACGTCTTCAATGGTTCCATCGTCTGAGAGCCTCAATCCAATCGAGAATCTCAAATTGATCTTTCTTCCTACCGCATCGCCATTCTCCTCGATCTCATTCGGCTGGTCGTTGTAGATAAGCTTCCATCCACCGTTTTCGATCGACTCGATCGGTGTCGCGGGCAAAGTGGAATCGAGGCGCGAGCGGAGGAAGTTTGCCCAATCATACGGCGCTACGCGGTTCAGCGTGCCGACGAGCTCATCGAAAGTGTACGGCTTCAGGTCAGGCTCGCCGCTCGTCCCACCATGGAAGAGGTGGCAGAAATCGTTCATTGATTTTTGATCGTGCGTCAGGCGGCGAATCGTATCGTCCACATCGAGCCAAAGAAACAGCCCCTCGTCGTAGAAGTCCGTTCCGCGTCGCCAGTTGCTCCAGTCCATATCCGCCTCGTAGAGGAAGACCGCAGAGTCGGCCGTATCCTGCAGCGGGCGCCACGTGCGTCC
>Ga0187783_10001273_pt1 | contig 18559 bp, 17 predicted proteins | sample 1015_SJ02_MP02_2_FD_132471 | JGI IMG/M metagenome (GOLD analysis project Ga0187783, IMG submission 132471) | Tropical peat soil microbial communities from peatlands in Department of Meta, Colombia - 1015_SJ02_MP02_20_MG | ecosystem: Environmental > Terrestrial > Soil > Wetlands > Peat | place...
GGCGCCATCGCACCCATGGAAGTGATGAAGGCGGAGGCGCAGGAAGCGACCGCCAGCCAGGATCTTCTGCTCTCCAAGACTTAACTGCACTTGCAGGAGCTTTTAATCAAGAACCCGATCACCCGCGACTTGAGCGATCCCGTCCTGGCGTCGGCCGCGGTCATTCCTACCGACACCATGAGCATTCAGGAAAGGGAGCCGGTCGTGCCAATTCAGGACCTGATCGCGGACGCCGAGCAGCATCGGCCCGAGCTGGCGGAAACGCGCATGGATTTGACCAACCGCGAGATTACCCTGAAGGCGGCGAGTAACGCCCTGAAGCCCACTTTAGATCTGATTGCCTGGTACGGCACGTATGGTCTGGCAGGCTTGGAGAATCCCGCCTATGCCAGCTATCCCGCCAACCCTCCCATTGTGCCGCCCGTGCAGCCGGGCGGATGGTCCAATGCCTTTTCCGATCTATTCAAGGCCAATTCCCCGGATTACGCCGTTGGCCTGAGCCTCAACATACCTTTGCGTAATCGTTCCGCTCAGGCTGATCAGATTCGCTCGCAACTGGAGTACCGGCAGGCGCAATTGCGCTTACAGCAGTTGCAGAATCAAATCGGCATTGAAGTGCGAAACGCCCAGTATGCGCTCGTGCAAAACCGCTCCCGCGTGGATACTGCCCGCAAAGCCCGTGATCTCGCCCAGCAGTCCTTTGAGATCGAACAGAAGAAGAAGGCTTTAGGCGCCTCCACCAGCAACCTGGTGCTCGAGACGCAGCGCGACCTGGCACAGGCCGAATCGAATTTCGTGGCCGCCATGTCTGCTTATGAGAAATCGCGGGTGGAACTCGACCGCGCCACCGGCCTGACCCTGAGCCATGCGGGCATCGAAATTCAAGACGCCGAGCAGGGAGTAGTGCATGAGGGGCTGCATTTCTCCGGGGTTGAGCCCGCACTCGATCGACCGGTCGAGCCATCGGGCAAGGAGAAAAATTGATCGGTTCGCGACTTTCGATATGGAAAGGGATAAAATCTCTGCGCACTCCTCGCCCATGATGTCAGGCTCCAATCACGGGAATCGACTGCTGATTGCCGACGATCAGCGGGACGTGCTCGAAGCCCTGCGCCTGCTGCTCAAGCCGGAGGGGTTTTCGATCGAGGCCGCAACGTCGCCGGCCGGGGTTCTCGATGCCCTGACTTCGCATGAGTTCGATGCGGTCCTGATCGACCTCAACTATGCCCGGGACACTACCTCCGGCGAGGAAGGTCTCGACCTGCTCTCGCGGATTCAGGCGATGGACAGCACGCTGCCGGTGATCGTGATGACCGCCTGGGGAAGTGTGGAGCTGGCAGTCGAGGCTATGCGGCGGGGCGCTCGCGACTTCATCCAGAAGCCCTGGGAGAACGCCCGTCTGCTCGCCTTGTTGCGCACGCAAATCGAGTTGGGCAGGGCCTTGCGGCGAAGCCAGCGCCTGGAAGCGGAAAACCGCATGCTGCGCGCCGAAGGGCTTCCCCAATTCATCGCCAATGCCGAGAGCATGCAGCCGGTGCTGCGACTGATCACCAGTGTCGGCCCCTCCGACGCCAATGTCCTGATTACCGGTGAACATGGCAGTGGCAAGGAGGTCGTGGCCCGAACTCTGCACGCGCTTTCGACGCGATCATCCCGGCCACTGGTGGCTGTCAATACCGGAGGTCTGCCGGAAGGAATCTTTGAAAGCGAGTTGTTTGGCCATGTCAAGGGAGCTTTTACCGATGCCAAAGCCGACCGCATCGGCCGCTTCGAATTGGCCCATGGCGGCACGTTGTTCCTCGACGAGATCGCCAATATTCCTCTCTCGCAACAGGCAAAACTGCTGCGGGTGCTCGAAAGCGGGGAGATGGAGCGCGTCGGTTCCTCACAAACTCGACGGGTCGATGTGCGCATCATCTCTGCCACCAACGCCGATCTCGAGCAGGAAGTCGCCGTAGGGCGTTTCCGCCAGGACCTTCTATTCCGCCTCAACACGATTGAGATCAAACTTCCACCATTGCGTGAGCGAAGAACAGATATCTCATTGTTAGCTATACATTTTCTTGATCGTTATTCACAGCGCTACCGGAAGCCTGCCAAGAGCTTAGATCCGGCTGCCCTGCAATCCCTGCTGGACTACCCGTGGCCGGGCAATGTCCGCGAACTGGATCACGCCATCGAACGGGCGGTACTGCTGGCGAGCGGAGACACGGTGAGGGTTAGTGATCTGGGGTTGAAGATCCCGCGGGACAGCACGCAGCGGCTCGAAGAGCTGAGCCTCGAGGAAGTGGAGTCTCTCTTGATCCGCAAAGCAGTCGACCGGTATGGTGGCAATATCAGCCAAGCCGCTGAGGCGCTCGGATTGAGCCGCAGCGCGCTTTACCGTCGGCTGCAGAAATATGGAATCGGGAGCAGTTAGCGATTCTCGGGATCAGGTCGCGCTCGGCGTTGCTGCCGCGCCCCAGTCTCCGGTCCATACCCGCCCCAGGGCGAAGCGTGGCGTGAGCCATGAAACCCGAATTCTGCTACTAACCCTGGCCTCGGGAGCCGCACCCATGATGGTGTCGTTAGTCCTGCTTTGGACTGGCGATCATGCTTCCGATACTCGCTGGAGTCTGACCTTCCTTCTCCTCATGCTGTGGTTGGGTTTTGCCTTTGGCGTCAAGGGGGCTGTGGTGCGCCCTCTGCAGACGCTCTCCAATATGCAATCCGCGCTGCGGGAGGGCGATTTTTCCTTTCGTGTGCGTGGCGCAAGAACCGGAGATGCGCTCGGCGAGCTGATGCTCGAGGTGAACACACTTTCCGCGATGCTCCGCGAGCAGCGCCTGGGAGCCATGGAGGCCGGCGCGCTGCTCACCGCGGTGATGACCGAGATTGACGTTGCGGTGTTTGCCTTTGACGGCCAACAACGGCTCCGCCTGGTGAATCGGGCGGGGGAACGCCTGATGGCACAAAATGCGGAACGGTTGCTCGCGCGGACGGCAGACGAACTTGGATTGCTCGAGTGTCTGGAGGGTGAGTCGGCGCGAACCTTGAAGAGAACCTTTCCCGGGCAGTCTGGCCGCTGGGGTGTTCGTCGAACCATGTTTCGCCAGGGAGGGATGCCACATTATTTAGTGGTGTTGGCGGACTTGAGCCGAGCGTTGCGGGAAGAGGAGCGGCAGGCCTGGCAGCGACTGGTGCGGGTTCTCGGGCACGAGTTGAATAATTCGCTGGCCCCTATCTGTTCGATTGCGGCCAGCCTGGAGGACATGACCAAACGCGAACCTCGGCCCGTCGACTATGAGGACGACCTGCGCCGCGGCCTGCGCGTCATTGCCGACCGCTCCGATGCCTTGAATCGCTTCATGCGCGATTATTCCCGTCTCACCCGGCTGCCGAAACCGCAGCTTCGACCGGTCGATCTTGGCACGCTGGTTCGAACCACGGCGGGTTTAGAAACGCGAATGCTGGTGGAAATCGAGCCTGGACCGGAAATCAGCATGACGGTCGATCCCGATCAACTGCAGCAAATGCTGATTAACCTCATTCGCAATGCCGTGGATGTGTCGGTCGACAACGGCGGCTCTGTCAAAGTGGGTTGGTCGAGGACAGGCAGCTCGGTGAACCTGTTCGTGCGCGATGAAGGTCCAGGAATCGCGAACTCCGCCAACTTGTTTGTTCCTTTCTTTACCACCAAGCCGGGAGGTTCGGGGATCGGTTTGGTTTTGAGCCGACAAATTGCCGAGGCTCACGGAGGCAGCCTGTCGCTGCAAAATCGCTCCCCAGGAAGAGGCTGCGAGGCTTTGATCCAGTTGCCGATCGGAGATTAATCCACTTCGAGTATCAGTCTGCGCCTCGGGTCGCCCTTCTCTTCGATTACAATGCGAGTTCCGCGACAAGAGCCCAATAAGGGGGAGGCCAGAATGAAGTTGCTGCTCGTGTGGGCAGGTCTATGTCTGATCCTATGCGATTCGTTAGCTGCACAGAGTCCATCGGTGACCCAAGCAAGCGATCGATTCTTTTTCCCGCGTGACACGTTCTGGGGTTATGCACAGTTCGACCTGGCTCCGCCTCATAACGAAATTGATCCCAACTTGTGCGCCTCGAATGCCGGTCAGTATGGTGGAGTCAATGCTCCCTGCAGCATGTTCGCGCGCTACATGCTCTCGGGGGAGCTGGAAGTGCGTCCGTTTGGCCAGGGGCAGCTTCGCCGCTTCATGCTCTTCGGCGAACCCTATTTTCTGTTTGGCAAGAACATTCCGAAGACGCTCTACACGTGGTCGTTTGACGCGATCGGTATTTCCCACGCCTGGGGCCTGGGTGTGTATCTTGGGAAAGGATTTGAGTTTCGCGTAACCCAGCATTTCCTGTTCGATCGTCTCGGCGCTCGGGATCGCAATCTCGGTACCGCAGATCTGGGAAACAATGGGCCCTGGGGAAGGTATAACGCATTCGGAGTACGCAAGTATTTCGGAACGCGCAGATGGTGACCGGGAGCTCCAGGCTCTAAGCAGTTCAGGAGGGGAGACCACTCCTTCCCCCGGGATGCGCGGCCGCCGGCATCGGCCTGCGGCTTCGCTGAACCAGCCAAATGATCAAGGCTACGATTCCGCCCAGAAAAATCAAGGGGAACAGCAGGAACAGCAACATCCACCCGGCGCCTCCGAGTGAAGTCACATCCCCGGCAACCATCGATTGGGAATCGCGGCGAACCGTGCCGGCCACGGCAACCACGTCCCCGGCGACCTGCGTGCCACCCTCCAGGCGGACACTGCCTAGAACCGCGGTAACGTCTCCTGCAACCTGTGCCCCCTGCTCAAGGACGATCTTTCCTCCGACCGCCACAGCATCTCCCGCAGCCTGGCCGCGAAGGTAGATCGAGCAGGCAACACAGACGACATCCCCTACTTTCTCGGCTTGTTCGACAACGATGTTATGGGCGATCTGGACGCGGTCCGTACTCTTCTCCGCCTGCGCCAGAGATGAGAGGAGTGCAAGCCCAGCCAGGAGAGTCATGGTGGGGAAACCTTTGTGGAACATGTGCTCCTCCGCCGCTCGCGACCACGGCACGACGATCGGTAAATCACCATCGGTTCCGTTTCTTGGAGTATACGCGGTCGATCCCGCGCTGTCATAAGGGTAACGGAGGAACGGACAGGATCAGGAATGAGGTGTCAGTGGACGTGCCTTGATTCCAGGCAATAGTTGCGCACCGCTCCGAAAGAGGTCACGCTGATGTGACCGATCGACATCCAGCGCTCCAATTTGTGATGACCGGTGCGATGAAAGATGTAGGAGATCCCAACCGAGGTCATGGTTCCGGCGGCTTCGAGGCTGGTGAAGGCGGCCGAGTTGTTCACAACCTCGGGCGCAAGCAGGATTTCCTGGCGTCCGCGGGCTTGCATGTTCCGGGTGGAGGCGTAGTCCATCCCGCGGGCGAACGCAACTCCGGCGAACAGCCATAGATTTTCACGATCCCAAAAGGCGTGGACGGGAGGGGCCGTCGTGGGTTGAGTTTCTACGGCGGGAAAAGAGCTTGCGGTGCTGCCATCCGCCAGCCCGCCTTCTCGCGCACCGAGACCCGGCCCGGACGACACCGAGATCTGCCCGGCCGCGGAAGCGACCAGGCAAACCAAGCCGAGAATTGCGGGAAGCAACTTCTGGCGAGGCTCACGGCCAGCACCCCTCGATTGTAAAGCCCGAAGCGGTCTTTCGAGGGCTACCCACGATATCGGTCGCCGCTCACCAACGGAGACGTGGCGGTCTGCCGGCCCGAGCCCGGTGGCATCCGCTCCCGACAAAGGGAAAGAGAACCTTTATAATTGATGGCTTCAAGAATCGATGGCTTCACTACCGGCCGGGAGGGACCGAGATGGCGGGTTGCTACAACAGGATTCCGCTGCCGACGAGCGGCGCGAGAATCAGCTACAGCAACGGGCGTTACCAGGTGCCCGACAACCCCATCATCCCCTTTATTGAAGGTGACGGCACGGGCCGTGACATCTGGAAAGCGTCGGTCCAGGTATTCGACGCCGCGGTCACCAAAGCCTATAAGGGCAAGCGCCGGGTAGCGTGGTATGAAGTGTTCGCGGGCGAGAAGGCATTCTCGAAGTTCAAGACGTGGCTGCCCGAGGACACGGTCGATGCCATCCGTGATCTCCGGGTCGCCATCAAAGGACCCCTGACCACGCCGGTCGGCGGTGGGATACGCTCTCTGAACGTGGCGCTGCGGCAGATCCTCGATCTCTATGCCTGCGTACGTCCGGTGAAATATTACAAAGGCACTCCCTCCCCGGTGAAGAACCCCGAACGCATGGATGTGGTCATCTACCGCGAAAATACCGAAGACGTCTACGCTGGAATCGAGTGGGAAGAAGGCACAGCGGAAGCCGCCAAGGTCATCGACTTCTTGAACCGGGAAATGCTCAAGGGGGGCAAGAAGCAGATCCGGCTTGACTCAGGGGTGGGTATCAAGCCGATCTCGGTGACCGGGACCAAGCGGTTGGTCCGTATGGCAATCCGTTTTGCGTTGGAAAGTGGCCGGAGGACCGTGACCCTGGTGCACAAGGGAAATATCCAGAAGTTCACGGAAGGGGCGTTCCGCAAATGGGGTTACGAACTGGCTACCCAGGAATTTCGCCCGCACGTCGTCACCGAGAGGGAAAGCTGGATTTTGGACAATAAGGATCGAAATCCCAAGATTACGACCGAGGAAATCGCCCATCTGATCGAACCCGGACTCGAGTTTGCCTCCGACGACTTCCGGCAATCCGTTTACCAGGAGGTCGGCGAGGTTCTTACGAGCATTTATGCGACCCATGGCAAAGGCGTGTGGAAGCAGAAACTGATGGTCAACGACCGCATCGCCGACTCGATCTTCCAGCAAGTGGTAACCCGTGCCGATGAATACTCCGTTTTGGCCACTCCCAACCTGAACGGAGACTACATTTCCGATGCCTGTGCTGCCCAGGTGGGAGGACTCGGCATCGCCCCCGGCGCAAATATTGGTGATGGCTACGCCGTTTTTGAAGCCACCCACGGCACCGCGCCCAAGTATGCCGACAAGGATGTGATCAATCCAGGATCGGTGATTCTTTCGGGCGTCATGATGTTTCGCTTCCTCGGCTGGGGCGAGGCGGCCGATCTGATCGAACGTAGCCTGGAGCAGACCATCGAGCAGAAAAAGGTCACCTACGATTTCGAGCGGTTGATGCCGGGGGCTACCAAGGTCAGAACCAGCGAGTTCGCCGACGCCATCGTGCAGAACATGGACAGCGCCGTGCTCAGCACCGCGAACTAGCCGCATTTCTTTCCCTGCGGTTCGGTCGCGGTCACTCGAGAGAAGAAAGAGACAAGACATCATGCGTAAGAAGGTCACGGTTGTAGGCTCGGGAAACGTGGGTGCAACCGCGGCCCACTGGATGGCGGCCAAAGAACTTGCCGATATCGTTCTCATCGACATTATCGAGGGAGTCCCGCAGGGCAAAGGGCTTGACCTGCGGCAAGCCATGCCAATCGAGAAACGGGACTGCCGCGTCATTGGAACTCAGGAGTACGCCGATACCGCCAATTCCGATATCGTGGTGGTCACCGCCGGCATCCCCCGCAAACCCGGCATGAGCCGGGACGATCTCCTCTCAACCAACTACAAGATCATGAAGGATGTGGTGTCGAAAGCGGTCGAGTTTTCCCCCCATTCGATTCTGATCATCGTATCCAATCCGCTCGATGCCATGGCGCAGGCCGCCTATAAATTGAGCGGATTCTCCCGTGAACGGGTGATCGGCATGGCGGGTGTGCTCGACTCCGCACGGTTCCGCATGTTCATCGCGGACGAGTTGAAGGTTAGTGTGGAGAATGTCACGGCATTCGTGCTCGGCGGGCACGGCGACACCATGGTTCCACTGCCCAGGTATTCCACCGTGGCCGGCATTCCGATCACCGAGCTGATGGATGCCCCGACCGTGGCGCGGCTCGTTCAGCGCACCCGCGACGGCGGCGCCGAGATTGTGAAGCACTTGAAAACCGGCAGTGCCTATTATGCCCCGTCGGCGGCGGTGACCGAGATGGTGGAAGCCATTTTGAAAGACAAGATGAAGATTATGCCCTGCGCGGCGTACCTGGAGGGAGAATACGGAATCCGGGGCCTCTATGTTGGCGTGCCCGTCAAGTTAGGGGCGAGAGGCATTGAGGAGATTATCGAAATCAAGCTTACTCCTGAGGAACAGGAGCAACTCAACCGCAGCGCGGAAGCGGTGCGGGAACTAGTAAGCGTCATCGGAGTGTAGCCTGATCTTCCCCAGGCCCTCGCCGGGGATATCCCGGCGAATTTCTGCCCATATAACCTCGCGCCGAATTTTCTCCTCGCCGTCGGTTAAGGCTTGGTCGCCTTCGGGGCATGCTCGATGGTGATGTGGTTAATCTTCACCGGACGGTAGGGACGGTCGTTCGAATCGCGTCCCATGCGCGCAATCTGCTTCACCAGCGCCACGCTGGCGTCATCACATTGGCCGAAAATCGTGTAGCCGCCGTTCAGACTGGGGTAGGCAACCTCGGTAATGAAAAACTGAGAGCCGTTCGTGTCAGGGCCGGCGTTGGCATAGGCCAGGCGTCCCGGGCGATCGAACTTTAAGTCGGAAGAAACTTCATTTTTGAACTGATAGCCCGGGTCGCCCGTGCCGTTCCCTGCAGGATCGCCCCCTTGGATCATGAAATCAGGAATCACGCGATGGAAGATGGTTCCGTCATAGAGCGGTACCCCGTGTTTCTTTTGGTGGGTCACCGGGCTGATCCAATCCTTCGTGCCCTCAGCCAGGCCAATGAAGTTCGCCACCGCGATCGGAGCTTTATCCGGAAACAGGGTGCAGGTAAGCTTGCCCGCGGTCGTATCGATGATCGCTACCGGCTGCGCCTTAACCACGGCAGGCACCGTGACCGAGAGCAGAAAGAGAATGACAGGACCCACGGAGACAATGGTTTGATGCATCTCGAAAGCTCCTTTGTCGCATGACACCCATGTATTCCTCAGCGCTGAAAGCCGGTTGGTGACAAATCCCAGGATGCAATGCTGAACTATGAATTGTACGATATTACGACTTTACTTGTCGGGTTCGGCAAGAATCAGGTGGTTTCCCAGAAGGTGCGTGGATGACTCGCGAAACACTAAAGCCCTGGTTGGAAGAACCATCTCTGCCGATTTTCCCTGTCTTCGAAATCGATATACTGCAGGCGAGGTTGGGATGAGAAACCTAAGACTCTGCTTGGTGATGCTCTCTCTACTGACAGCAAATAGCCGGGTGTTGGCGCAGGAGCGCCGGAAAGTCATCATCGACCAGGATTGTTCCGGGCCCGGCGGCAGCAATCTGCAAACCTTGTTGACCCTGATTCAGTCTCCGCAGGTCGAGGTTCTGGGGATCACCGTTGTCAGCGGCAATCAGTGGCGCGACGAAGAGGTGGCACATGCCCTGCGCCTGCTGGAATTGATCGGCCGCACCGACATTCCGGTTGTACCCGGAGCCGTGTTTCCGCTGGTACATCGCCGCCCGGAAGCCCAGCTGTGGCAGGCAAGATATGGAAAAGTCGCATTTGCCGGAGCCTGGGACGATCGCTGGTGGCACGAACATGACGTGATACCGCAACTGCCTGAAGGTGCGCCGCACACCAAGCCCGCCGACGTCGACGCCGCGCACTTTCTGATTCAGATGGTGCACAAATATCCCCACGAAGTGACCATTTACGAGGGAGGCCCCATGACGAACCTGGCGCTGGCGAACGCCATCGATCCTCATTTTGCGGAATTCGCGGAGCGCCTGGTGTTCATGGGCGGGAGCTTGAATCCGCAGACCGATGATCCGGAATTTCTCAACGCGCCCCGTCACGAATTCAACTTCTGGTTCGATCCCGAAGCAGCCAAGAGTGTGCTCGAGGCTCCCTGGAAAAAGATCATTTGCACGCCCGTCGACATCGCAGTAAAAACCAGAATCACGCAGGCGATGGTTGGAGAGATCAACAAAAGCAACAGCGCTGCCGCACAGTATGTGGTGAAATACTTTATGAAAGATCAGGGCGGCTCTTACATGTGGGATGAATTGGCCGCCGCTGCGTGGATCGATCCGACGTTAATCACCCAGAAAGAAACCCGCTACATGAGTGTCAGTATCGACCACGGAGCCAGCTACGGAGACACTCTGACCTGGACTGATAGCGATAACCCGAAGCTTGGCGCCCGGCCGGTCGAAATCCAGCAGGATCTGGACTTGGCCAGGTTCGACAAAACGTTCACGGATTTGATGAAGGCATCCACTCCATCGGTCCACTGAGCATGGATGGCGAACGAGAGGCAAGACAGCCCAGCCGAAGGCAATCCGGGGGGCGAGTCATGGGGGCGGCAAACTGAGCACCCTGCGCGCGGAGCCGATGCGATACGGCAATATGCCTTCCCCGGAGTGTTGACGATCGGCCTGGCGCCGTTACTCCTGTTCACCCATTTGCTGTGTCAGGTACCGTTCGTAGCCTAATTCTTTGATTTGGTGCAGTTGCGCCTCAAGAAAGTCCACGTGTTCTTCTTCGTCCTTGAGGAGCTGAACCAACAGGTCGCGGGAGCCGTTGTCGCCTTCTTTAGTCGCGATCGCTACGGCGTCGTTGTATTGTTTCACCGCCGCGATCTCCAGCGCCAGATCGCTCTCAATCATTCCCTTAACGCTCCCGCCGATCTTCAATTCCAGCGGCATCATGGACGGGCTGCCATCCAGAAACAGAATCCTCTCGATCAGCACTTCGGCATGTTTCATCTCGCCGACGGATTGCTTCTTGATGAATTCGGAGAGCTTATGGTATCCCCAGTTCTCGTACATTTCGGCGTGGAGGAAGTACTGGTTGATAGCGGTTAGCTCTTCCTGGAGTGCCTGGTTCAACTCAGCAATGACTTTAGGGTTACCTTTCATAGCGCCACAGAGTATCGCAAAAAGAACGGGTCGCGGCAATAGCGGCGTCGATCGAGTACGCCCTGTGATTTTGGTCCAGGGTGTCTGGGTTGATCCCTAATGAATCCTGACGCGGCTTTTGCGGAGGGAAGAAGTGCCGGGATCTTTCCCATAGGGAATGTTCCGCACCGGGTAGCAAACAGGTTGGTTGTTTCTGTGGTGCGCCAAATGGCTTGCTACCCGGGGAATGCGGTAGAATCCGCCGGAAGGGGCGGAAGGCTCGAACCGGGTAGGGGGAGAACCAACTCCTCAGCGCAACTGTTTGGCCTTATTAATGAGCAGGTCAGCGGCGCTTCTGAGCGCAGCGACTTCTGCCGGAGTTCGAGTCCGCACATAATCGTTGACCAATTGTTCGCAGTTCTTGCGGACCTCTTCATAGGCGGCGGGATCGCGACCACGAATCGCGAGGAGTTCCTTCAGCCAGCGCTTGCCGTAACTGGCATGCAGAGTTTCGTCGGCCCAATCGAAATCCATGTCATGTTCACTTAAGGAATCACCATAGGAATGAAACAGGCGCGCGCGTTCCGGTTTATGCCGAATATTCTTGGTTTCAAAAAAGAACAGCATGCCGAGCAGATTCAGCGGGATGTCTCTCGCATCCACCGTCGTCGCACTCTCATAAATGTAGGTGCCCAAAGGTATCCAAGAAGGATCAAGCTTCCAGGCCATAAGTCGCTCATAGCCCATGCGACAGTGTCTCGATTCGTCATAGGTCCAGCGCGCGGAGTTCGAAATCCACTCCCAGGGCAGGACGTCCGCAAAGGCCGATAGGATCACCCCCCCTGCCTCAACCGCCCATACCTCATTTAGATGGCTGATGGCCGAACGCAACTGTAATTGCATCCCCTCCCCGTAGGGATAGGATGGATCCACAATGTCGGGCCAATAGAACCGGCACGGCCAGAATCGCCGATCCCTTGCCGGATGCGCGGGAATGGAATAGGGCCTTGCTCCCGGCAGACGCTCGGCGGGAAGCGACGGCCCGGGAGATTCGGCCCGGACCCCGCCGACCGCCGACATCCGCTGCGCGACTTCGTCTGTCCACGCGGCCGCTTCCGACCAAACCTCCAAGTTCTCGGATCGAGCCGCCTCGATCCACCGATCGAAACCACTGATCTGCTCGGTCTTCTCTCGAACCGCCAAGGTCAGAAACCGGTGGGTAGGGCCATCCGCGATCAGGTCGGAGGCCTGGAGATAGGATTGGTAGGCATTGCGCATCGCCGGCAGGAGAACGGTTCCAACGCTAAGCAGGAACGCCGGAACGGAAGGCGAATCCCTGACAGCATCGAAAATCGCAATCAGGGCGCGATCGTTGCCCTCATCTTCCATCATCCGGCTGGGAAAGCGAAGCTCGAAAACCCGCTCTCGTAGAGAGTTCGCGGTTTCCGCGCTTTGCCAGACATAGCGGGCCAGATTGGTCTTGATGTCCAAGGGCGCAATCGCCGGAATCCAGGCCGCCTCGCTTACTAGAAGCGAGCGCTCGGCGAAAAAAAATCGCTTGAGTAATTGCGCCGTGTCAATGCGCATCCAGCGGGCACGCTCTTGTGCCGTTAACAGGAATTCAGATGAGTGGGACATAATCTGCGGGCGCCCATTCGCGCTGTCCGCCGAACGCTTCAATTCTAAGATACAACCCGTAACGATGCATTGGTTCTAGGACAACCAAAGGGGTGGTTTTTGACCTTGTTGTCGATAAAACTGCAATACTTCATTGCGCGTCGGCAGGGAAGGGACCACGCCTTCCTGCGTAACTGCGAGGCCTCCGGTCACCACCCCGAAACGAACAGCGTCATCCAGCTGCTCACCACACGACAGAGCCACTGCTAATCCGGCATTGAAGGAATCGCCCGCGCCAGTTGTATCCCTGGCGAAGACCTTGATTGCAGGAATGTGCAAACAGGAATTGGCTGTGGCGATCAAGGCACCCCGCTCGCCCAGGGTGGTGACGACTTGCTTTACGCCACGGCGAAGAAGCTCTTGAGCCACCCTCTCCGGCTCCATGGCAGCCTCCGGACTTTCCCCGATCAATACCTTGGCTTCGCTTTGATTAGGCGTGAGAACATCGACCAATTGCAATACCGAGTCGGGCAGAATTCGAGCCGGAGCCGGATTCAGAATCGTGAGCGCTTGCTTTTCTCGACCGCGCGCCACAGCTGCCCCAGCCGCTTCCACAGGAATTTCCAGTTGCGTAAGCACGACCGCTCCCGGTGTCAAAGTCCTGAGACCTTCGAAGACTTCCTTGGCGGTCAATAGGTCGTTCGCGCCGGGATCGATGGTGATCGAATTGTTGCCATTGGCATCCACCACAATGAAACCTACACCAGTGGGTTGATCGGGAACCTGGATCACCGAATCAATGTCGACTCTTTCCCTACGGTGGAGGTTTAACGCCATCTCCCCGAAATTATCCCGCCCGACCTTGGCAATCAAGCTTACGCTCGCTCCTAGTCGGGCGCAGGCCACGGCTTGATTCGAACCTTTGCCACCAAAGTCGACGCGGTAACCCTTTGCCAGCACCGTCTCGCCAGGGCTCGGTAAGCGATTCACTCTCATGGTGAGACCCGTGGCATAGCTGCCTACGACGGCAATTCCGTGAGCTCTCAAGTGGTGAACTCCGTCACGAGGATTCGACAATTAAAAATGCGAAGCTTATCACACACCCGGATCCCCAACATTTCCTCGAACTCGCAGAAGTAGCGCCCCCGGACAAGGGTTACAAAGTCTCTACCATCCCTATCGATTAGACCTTCCATTCCTGATGAGACTGCGTCGCCCGCCAGGCATAACCCAGAGACCGGTTCCTACCTCTCCCGGCGATTGGCAGGTTGCCGACGACTTGGCAGAGTGCGTCAAGAAAACAGGAGAATGCGATCTAGCAGCTGTTGAAAAACACCGTTCAACTGCAACTTTATTTAGATTGCGGTAGTGTCTCAGCTTGACATTCTCGACCAGGCGCCACGCTCTATGCTGGGGCCTCACCACCATGAGGGCCGTAAAATACGCGCCACAGAGCGAGGTCCTCGGTAATGTCCTGGAACTGATGCTCGGTCCCCGCAGCCACAAACAGGAGGTCGCCTGACTCGAACCGGTCCCGCTTGCTGTCGTGAATGAATACTCCTCGGCCGCGAATGATGAAATAAATCTCGTCCTGTGCATGCGGCGTCTGTTGGCTCGGTTGCAGAGGGAGGCCCAGGGCTACGTCAAGAGTGCCACGTTGCAGGACCATGACGGCGCGCTCGCCGGCGGGACCCGGGATACCCGCTTGAGCCTTGGCAAGACGGATAACACGGCTACGAACTGGCTTGCTCATGCTTCCCTCCATTAATGTTCCGCTCACTCAGACCGCAGGTAGCGCAAACGAGCCAGTCCGTGACTTCACCCAGTAGTGCTTGTTGAATGGACAGCTTTAACAAAATCAAGTTACGGTTCGTCATGGTGGGTCGAGAACCTGCGCGAGATCTCCTGGCTTCGCGTGCATCTCCCGGCTCACGCGCTCGACCTCCGCGAATACCCGCATTACGTTTCCACCCAGAATCTTGTGAATATCTTCTGCGCTATAGCCACGATCGAGCAGAGCCTGGCTGATTTTGGGCAAATCCGCGGCAGAGTTCATCCCCTGGGGAGTAGCACCGCTGACGCCATCGAAATCCGACCCCAGACCCACATGCTCCACCCCTGCCACTTTAGCAATATGATCAATGTGGTCGATGAGAACTTTGAACGGAGGACGGGGAATCGTCGCCATGAATTGCCTTTCCAGGCGATCCTCATCCAGATAGGTCGGCGTTTTCCCCTCAGCTTTGAGTTTTTCGAGACCCGCGCGAATGGCTGCCTGTTTCTCCTTGTCCTGTGCCTGGGAAGCATCCAAAAAACCTTGATCGTCGAATCCGGAATAGAAATTGACGTCGACGACTCCGCCGTTCTTGGCTACCGCCAGCAACATATCGTCGGTCATGTTGCGGGGAGCATTCACCAGAGCGCGAGCCGATGAGTGCGAGGCAATCAAGGGAGCGCGCGTCACGGCGATCGTGTCCCAGAAAGTCTTATCTGCCACGTGGGAAATATCGACCATCATGCCCAGACGATTCATCTCCAGAACGACCTGCTTGCCAAATGCGGTCAGACCATTGTGATGGCGAACATCGGGATCGTTCATGTCGCCGGAGGAGTCTGCCCATTCATTGGTATTGGACCAGGAGAGCGTCATATACCGCACGCCGAGACGGTAGAAGTTCCGCAGCAGCCGAATATCGTTCTCAATCGAATGCCCACCCTCGATCCCCATGAGCGCTGCCAGCTTCCCTTGCTTGTGCGCCACTTCAATGTCCGCCACCGAGAATGCCATCATCATCCGGTCGGGATGACGGGCCGCCTGTTCGTAGACCGCGTCGATCAGATCGAGGGTTCGTTTGGCAAAGTGTCCCTGGTTGGTTTTCGGGTCTACCCAGATGGAGAAGAATTCCGCACCGAGATTTCCCGCGCGAGCCTTGTCGAGACTGATATGGCCGAAATCCTTGGGATCCGTATTGCCGATATCGAAGTTCTCATCGACGAACCGCTGCGGTGTATCGGCATGGGTGTCAACGACCAAGGCAGATTGATGAACGGCGCTCGCCGCGGCACTTACACCCGAAGCGTTGTTTTGTGCCACCGCCAAGGTGCAGGACACGATCCCCATAAGGACATGGAATCGAAAGCTGAAAATGCGGGAGATATGCGGTTTCTTCATAGCGCAAGGATTGTATACTCTCGCACGCCAGCCGGCGAAACCGGGGCGAAAACCTCGTTGGCTGCCGCTCGAGTGGGCTCTAAGGGCTGCGAATCTGTGGGATATCGAAAACTTGTCTACTGGTCGAAACTGCGTACGTCGGAAACTCGCTGGGGAAGAAACTCCACCTGGCCCGGATCGGAGAAAGGCGACGGCGGCTCGCCGGCCAAGGTCTTTGCCTCGTGCCAGTCGGCATAGCGCCCAGAGACGGCTACGTGGAACACCCACTGCCGGCGCTCCTCCTCTGGTTCGAGCAGGCCCTGCTCCTTGAGCGGGAGCATATATTGTTCTACCCATTGGATCTGCTGGCGGGTCATACCGCGGCGTTGGATGTCCACGGTGATTCCGGCCAGGTGAGAGGAAGCGGTCTCGCCAGATTCGGGAGCGGCATTGCGATTGTGGCGGCGTAGCTTTCTCTGCACCACAACCGTTCGCACCGCAGAGTTTACTTGAATCGGGCTGTGGAACTGCTGGTAATAGGCTTCGCTAAAATCGTCGAGGAAGGCCCGCGTCCAAGGCCGGCAATAACGGCGCGAAGGATCCAGCCGGCGCTCGATATGCAGGGTTTCGTTTTCTTCAATGGGAACCAGGTCACCACTCGCCACCAGCTGGCGAAGTTGCGCATCATCGTGAATTCGCGGCAGGGCAAGACGGTCAATCTCTTCGTTTTGCCGCAGCAGGGATTCGCGCGAAGGACGGAAGACTGGATTCCACTTCACGCGGTGCAGGTGCGTGCGGCGCTTGCCGGAATGGGAGCCCTGTGGGGAAACCGCTTGCACTCCCAAAGCCTCAAGGCAGAGGCCGAGAACCACCCCGAGAACGAAGCAAGCCCGCTGTGCTCTGATTTTCACGAAGTGGTACTGACTCCTCGCTTCAGTTGTTGCCGGGTTCTCATGCACCCCGCAACCAACCTCATCCGGATCTGGCAGTAACGTTACCAGCAGCCATCACACGCGCTGGGTTACCCCCGGTTACGGCCATGCCGGACAGCATTTTGATAAGCAGCTTAAATGCCGCGCGGAGATTGTACACCGGCGATGGGTAAGTCAGTGGTAGATAAGTACTGCAAGGCGGAAGCCGACTGTGACGCAAAAAGGCACAAGTCCGAGAATTGGCACTCTACTTACGAAACAGGTCACGAATGGCCTGTTTCATCACAGTACCGCCAACTTCGGAAATCGAGCGGGTGAGAGGGATATCCTTGGGGCAGATTTCGACGCAATTCTGAGCGTAACCGCATTCTTGGATACCGCCGTCACCCATCAGCGCCGCAAGCCGCTCGGGCTTTAAGGCGGCTCCCGTCGGATGGGTATTGAACAGCCGCACTTGGGAGATGACGGCAGCCCCGACGAACCCGGTATCCTGGTTAAATTGCGGGCAGACTTCCATGCAACAACAGCAGGAAATGCAACGGGAAAGGGGATAGGCGCCTTCCTGCTGCTCGGCGGTCATGCGCGGTCCGGGCCCGAGATCATACGTGCCGTCAATGGGGACCCAAGCCTTCACCGCCTTCAGATTTTCAAAGAGAACTTGGCGGTCCACGGCCAGGTCGCGGACCAGGGGAAATTTCGAAAGGGGTTCGAGCCGGATCGGCTGCTCGAGTCGATCGACCAGAGCGGAGCAGGCCATGCGGGCGCGCCGGTTGATGAGCATGGCGCAGGAGCCGCAGACTTCTTCCAGGCAATTGGAGTCATAGGTGATCGGCGTCGTAGCTTGGCCGGTGCGGGTGACCGGGTTGGCGGCGATGTCCATCAGGCAGGAAATTACGTTCATGCCCGGCTTATGGGGCAGCTCGAATTCTTCCCAATGAGGCTTCTCGTTGGGATTCGCTTGCCGCTTGATCTCGAGGATGACGGATTTGCTATCAGGCATTTGTCTTCTTGCCGAATACCCTCTCTACCGCAAGCTCGATCGCATGTACCTCGCCCGGTTCGCGCGTGCGCATGATGCCAGATCGCGAATCGCGGGCCACGCCAAGGCGGTTCGATTTCGTGGCAGTTGCGGGCGACGTCGAGCCGCCCGCGAACCCGTCGCTCGTCTGATCAATACTTCCTCGCCCTCGGTGGTATTAGAGAAATGTCTACCGGCTCAAACTCAAACTTTGGTTCGTCGGCGTCCGGGGCGAAATATGCCTTGGTCGTCCTCAGCCAATTCTTGTCGTCACGCTCGGGAAAATCCGGTTTATAGTGCGCCCCGCGCGACTCGTCACGCAGCGCCGCTCCTTGCGCGATTACCCTCGAAAGCTGCAGCATGTTGTAAAGCTGGCGGGCGAAAACCACACTGGTGTTGGCCCAGAGCGAGCGGTCGCTGAGATTGATGTTCCGGAATCGCTCGAGCATCTCGCACAATTTGGCATCGGTGTCTTCGAGGCTCTTGTTGTAGCGAATCACGGTGCAGTTTTTGGTCATCAGCTCGCCCAGTTCGCGCCACAGCTGAAAGGGATTTTCCCGGCCTTCCGACTGCATCAGTCGGGCGTTCGTTTCTTCCTGGTGCCTTTGCTCGGCATCGAAATGCCGGTTGCCCGGCGCGGCAGATTGATTGCGCGCATACTGAACCGCGGCCGGGCCGGCCACGAATCCGCCAAAAATGCAGGACACCAACGAATTGGCGCCCAGGCGATTGGCCCCATGATATTGGTACTCGCATTCGCCCGCGGCAAATATTCCCGGAATGCTGGTGGCCTGCTTATAGTCCACCCACAATCCGCCCATGGTGTAATGCATGCCGGGGAAGATCTTCATGGGGGTGTCGCGGGGATCGTCCCCCACGAACTTTTCGTAGATTTCCAAAATGCCTTCCAGCTTGCGGTCGAGGATCTTGCGATCGA
>Ga0187783_10001274_pt1 | contig 18556 bp, 8 predicted proteins | sample 1015_SJ02_MP02_2_FD_132471 | JGI IMG/M metagenome (GOLD analysis project Ga0187783, IMG submission 132471) | Tropical peat soil microbial communities from peatlands in Department of Meta, Colombia - 1015_SJ02_MP02_20_MG | ecosystem: Environmental > Terrestrial > Soil > Wetlands > Peat | place...
GGAACTGGTCGTCTGGGCCGCCGGCATCAAAGCACCGAGCTTTCTAAGCGATCTCGACGGCCTCGAGACCAACAGCCTCAATCAGCTGATCGTGAAGCCGACACTGCAGACCACCCGTGATGATCGTATTTTTGCCATTGGGGATTGCGCCTCATCCCCGTGGCTTGGAACCAACGGCAACGTCCCGCCGCGCGCGCAGGCAGCGCATCAGCAAGCCTCTCATTTGTTCCGTGAGCTGCCAAATTATCTTGCCGGCCGACCGCCACGGCCCTTTCAGTATCGTGACTTCGGATCACTGGTCTCGCTCGGCCGATACAGCACGGTCGGCAGTCTCATGGGGTTCCTGATTGGACGAAGCATATTGGTTGAGGGTCTGTTTGCACGCTTGATGTATCTGTCTCTTTATAAGATGCATGAACACGCACTGCATGGATTCGTCAAGGTTGGTCTTGACACGCTCGCCCGTCTGATCACGCGCCGCACCGAGCCGCATGTCAAGCTGCACTGACTGAAGATGTCCCCGGCGGTGCGGCCGAACTCAGAATGTCAGTTGTCCAGCCAGAATGCGATGCGACGTTCGTCGCCGGGCACTGACGACGCAGGCAGTTCGAAGGACACGCCGCGACGTTCGCTGTCCCAGCGAATCCTGTCGCTGGCTTGGCCGAGCCAATCAGTCGGGATTTCGGAACGGTTGTTCGATCGGGGCCGGACGATCCGAGTGATTATTGCCGGCTGTCATTCGGCCGCGATGCTAGCCGGAAGATCGCTGACCGACAGCCTCATGCGGGTTGCGACGCCGATTCCATATTCCGGTGCCGCCCGACAAAAATGCAGAACCTGTCGCTTGACGATCTCTAGGGGGACGCCCTGCATTGCCTCGGCAATGTTATTCATCAGGCGCTCCTGCGCGGCTGGTCCGAGTAGACGAAACAGGGCGCCCGGCTGACGGTAGTTGTCGTTGCCATTACGGTGATTGTATCGGTCGGCGTCTCCGGAGATCTTCAGGGGCGGCTCCAAGAATCGCTCGTCCTGCACTGGACCATTGAAGGAGCTCGGTTCGTAAAAGGCATCGGGGTCGTCGCTGAGCGGCGTGAAGAACCGCATCGGGCCGTCCTTATGGTAATGATGGACCGGGCATCGCGGGGCATTGACTGGAAGCATCTCGTAATGAGTACCGAGACGATAACGGTGCGCATCCGCGTAGGAAAAAATGCGGGCCTGCAGCATCTTGTCGGGTGACCATGAAATCCCAGGAACGATGTTCGAGGGCGAGAAGGCTGCAAGCTCGACCTCCTGAAAGTAATTCGCGGGATTTTCATTGAGCTCCATCACCCCAACCTCATGCAACGGGTAGTCGCCGTGCGGCCACACCTTGGTGAGGTCAAATGGATTATACCAGTGCTTGTCGACGTCGCCCTCCGGCATGATTTGCACGCAGAGCGTCCATTTGGGAAAATGGCCTTTGTCGATCGCCCCATAGAGATCTTCCTGGAATGACTCGCGTGATCGACCGACAATCTCCTCTGCTTCCCGATTGGTGTGAAACTTGATGCCCTGTTGAGTCTTGAAGTGGAATTTGACCCAATGGCGCTTGTTGTTTGCACCAATGAACGAGTAGGTATGGGAACCATAGCCATTCATAAAGCGCGGACTTTGCGGTAACCCGCGATCGCTCATCAGTATTGTAACTTGGTGCAGGCTCTCTGGCGAAAGTGACCAGAAATCCCACATTGCGGTTGGCGAACGCAGATTGGTCTTTGGATGACGCTTCTGGGTGTGGATGAAATCCGGGAACTTGTAAGGATCGCGGACAAAGAACACTGGCGTATTGTTACCGACCAAATCCCAATTGCCCTGTTCGGTATAGAATTTCACCGCAAATCCACGCACGTCGCGTTCGGCGTCAGCGGCGCCGAGTTCGCCGGCCACCGTCGAGAAGCGGGCAATAAGGTCCGTCTTCTTGCCGACCTGCGAGAACACCGCGGCTTTGGTGAGACGGGTGATGTCTTTCGTCACCGTGAATGTGCCGCGGGCCCCCCAACCCTTAGCATGGACGGTGCGCTCGGGGATGCGCTCGCGGTCCTGATGCGCAAGTTTCTCGATGAGTTGATAGTCTTGAAGCAGCAACGGCCCCCGTGGGCCGGCCGTCATCGAGTTCTGGTTGTCACCGATCGGGTTACCGGCCGTGGTCGTAAGGATCGAGCGCTTGGCCATGAGTCCTCCTGCGGCTTGGCGCCCCCGGGGACGGGGACCTGGCAGACAACATGGCCACCCCGGCCCGATCAGGTCTAATCGATTATGTCGCGGCTGACGATAAGATTATCTTATGAACATGATCGGCAGAGGTGCTATCCATTGTCGATTGGCCTTGGGGGGAGGCGGCCGGTGTATGATGGCTGACGGATCGAATGCGGCGGCTGTGCCTCCACAGGCCGAGGACCCGCCTAGGAGTGCAAATGAGCAAGGCCTTCGAGAGCGTTTCCCGGGTCGATGCGACAGTGCTGTCGCGAAGCTGTGATATCGGATCCTGAAATGAAACGCTGAGACGTTCCACGGACAAATCCAGCGCGTGAATGCCACGCCAGTTGCGGCAGCAGGAGGAGAGTCTTGCATCCTTTCGGTTTGGAAATCACCGGCGAGCACGCCCGTCTCTTATTCACGGTGGTAGCCGCCATCATTGCGGTGAGCGGCTTTGTTGCGGGCCGCTGGTCCAAGCATCTCGATCGCATCCGCTTTGAAAGAGAAGACCTCGTAACGAGCTCGATCATTATCGAGATGTACGGGATAAGAACGGGAGCCAACGGTGGCGATGTGCTCCATATTGTGACACAGGGCAGCTCTGAGACCCTCCAAAACTTCTTCATGAATCCGGAACTCATCAGGTATGTCACCCGAGCCGCCATAAAACACCCGGGCTTACTGCAGCTCAACAACCCAATCGCCCATCGCATGATGATGGATGTGGGCAAGGACCACATAACGGGCCTTGATCCCGGGGCCAATATGGACTTCCTTCATGGCCGGGCTACTCAGGATGACGAGACTCTGTTCGGATTCGCCGCTTATCTCGAGGGGGATCGAGATGGGAGCCGGTTGCACGATCAAATCGCGCGACTGGTGATGATGGTCGTCAGTCCCAGCTGCGTTGAACGCCTCGCGGATCCTGAATACGTCAAACGGCTCGGAGTGCGACACTCAGGTTATTTTCCCCGCTGTAAACGTCTTCATGACTTTGCTTGTGAGTGGCGGCGCTTGCAGCAACTGCCCCCAGCCGAGCGTAATTCAGCGACCGACGGGATTTGGCAGATAACTGTTAGAACCACGCGACACTGAAACGGCGCATACGTTTGCGACGTGCCGACAGGCCGCAAGCGCGGCTCTGCGGTGTACGGCGACACGTCCGTATGGTACCGGTAATTCTGCCAACCATCTGGAATCGAGGGATTTTCTGTGGGCGAACTCAGCCGGAGAGTTGCGTTTGCTGCTGCGGCGCTTCTGTGGGTTGCAAATCTGGCGACACTTGGCCTTGCGACCGACCAGCCGACCAACTATCCCGTCCAGCCCATCAGGCTGATCGTGCCGTTTGCACCCGCTGGAGCCTCGGATTTCGTCGCGCGCATCATCCAGAGCAGCTTGGCGCAATTTCTCGGTCAATCGATTGTCGTTGATAATCGCGCGGGCGCAGCCGGTAACATTGGCATGGCCGAGGCCGCACGCGCTCAGCCCGACGGCTATACCGTTTTCCTAGGAAACGTCGGCACATTATCCGTCAACCCGTCGCTGTTTCCCGACCTGCGGCTTAAGCCAGACAGGGATTTTGCCGCGATCTCACTCGTGGCCGAGACCCCCGATGTGCTGATCGCCAACAACAACTTCCCTCCAAGCAGCGTCAATGAGCTGGTCGCATACGCCAAGTCCCGACCGGGCCAAATCAATTTCGCGTCGCCCGGAAGCGGCAGCCTCAATCGTCTCGAAATGGAAGTATTCCGCCAGGCGGCGGGACTGGACATGCAGCACGTACCCTACAAGGGCGGCGCCGCCCCCGCAGTGATGGATGTACTCGGCGGGCATGTGGAGTTGATGTTCACGACGATCTCGTCCGCTCTCGAGCAGATCAAGAGCCACAACGTAAAGATTTTGGCCGTGACCACCCGGGAGCGGGTCCCAGCTCTACCGGAGGTGCCCACCATGTCGGAACTCGGCTATCCGAACAGTGTGAGTTCGTCCTGGCAAGGGCTTTTGGTACCAAAGGACACCCCGCGGCCGATCGTCGAGATGCTGTATCGAGCCACAGTCCACGCGGTCGCCGATCCCGAGGTCCAGCGGCGTCTGGCCGACGGCGGTGCGTTGCCGGTCGTAAGCAAATCGACCGAGGAATTTGCCGGGTTCATCACCTCAGAAACTGCACGGTGGGAACAAGTAGTCAAACAAACAGGCGCGACTCCGGATTGATGGACCGTTCGAGCATCGATCGTCCGGTGACGCGCCCGTACGAGTCTGCAGCCGCGGTGATCTTGGACGCGCAGGAGAACCGTAACGCCGTCGATAAAATTCACTCGCTCAATTCGGATCCACGTTGAACCTTGAGCTGACTGAGCTGGTCATGGACAAAAAGCACCGGTCTGAAACGGTTTTCAACTTTGCGTCAATCGCCGCGATATCTGATCGAATTTCCAAACGAAGCTGTCCGAGATCAGAGCGAAGCTCCCCAAGATCAGAATGAAATTGTCCCCGATCCGACTGAAAGCTGTCTCAAGTCGATCTGCATGTTATCTTGGCTGGCGAGTCTTGGCTGGCGAGCACGGTAGCCAAATCCCGTCTGACATGCCGGAGCATCGCAACGGTGAAATCGGCGGGACGTGCATTGATCATCGCGGATCTCCGAATCGGACGGCCCCGAAGCGAGAAATATAGCTCGTGGGCGCTGGGAACAATCGGCACTGATGTGCTAATATTCCATCCAAATGAAAGTGGCGGCTTAACACACCATGATTTTTCTTACATTCCACGATGAGGCTCGAGGTGCGCTGCAGTAGGTCGTAGCTCTTCCTCCCCCCGTGGGCGGAAGAAGCCGCGGGACCGGCAATCACCGCCCTTTCATCGTGCCTTCTTCTCACGTCGTCGCGACAGATGGACGTGAAAGGCCGCAAGTTGTGCTTCGGTCCGGCGTAATGCATCAAGTGATGCTTTGCCACCGCGGCCGGCCACAATCGCGGCGAGGATCTCACCGACAACAAAAGCAGGGGTCAAACTGTGGAAGAACGACGGGCTGTCCGTCGGCACGAGAATCGATTGTCGTGCGATCTGGGCCAGCGGCGAGACGGCACTATCAGTCAGCGCGACGATGGGTACGCCTCGCCCATGGGCATATTGCGCCGCTTCGATCGTCGCATGAGTGTAGGGCTCGATGCTGGTGGCAAACAGCACATCCTTGGGAGTCACCGAGCGAATCTGGTCACGTCCGACGCCGGCGATCCCGTCAAGCAGGACCGTGCGGTCACCAAGCAATGACAGAACATAGTGGAGCTGCCATGCGACAGCGTGGCAGGCGCGCAGCCCGAGGCAAAAGATGCGATTGGCAGAGGCAAGCAACGTAGCGGCAACAACGAGCTGGTCAACGGCATCCGGCTGCCCCAATCTCGCTATTTGCTTCGTCAATGTCTCGGCCATCTCGATGGCGAGCGCACGATCCCCCTTCGCCTTTTGACTGGCAACTTGGACGCCGGCTCGGCCCGCAAAGCCAAGGCCATCGGTACGGATCGCTTCCGCGTAAAGCTCCCGGACCGTCTCATAACCATCGAGCCCCAGTCGTTGGGCAAAGCGAGTCATGGTGGCCGGTTGCACGCCCGCCCGTCGGGCCTGCTCGCGCATCGAAAGGAGGGCAACGTCCTGTGGCCGATCGAGAACGTAACGAGCAGCGGTTTGCAGCTGACCCGGCATGGTCTTGAAGGCCTTCACGATGCGGTCGGTCAGAGGTCCCCGATTCATGATGCTACGGTTACCTTGCGTTGGGTATTCAGCATCTTTATCGCCGATATTCACACAAAATGGTACCGATGGATTCAACGATCACAACGCCCAAGCCGGCACGACGCGCGTCGAGATCCAAGTGCCAACGGCCAAATCGACCTGCCAACAGACGGCAGCTAGAGCGCTGGGTTGTCCAAACCACGCATGCAATCAGGGACCGATCTCCCAGAGCCTGGACGCTGGAGCATGATTCGCCAGCTGCCGTGACTCTTGGTTGTAGGCGACAGCCCTGAGACGCCGCACCACGAAGTTGCCTCTGTTGTTGCGATCCGGGAAGCCCACCTTTGGTCTTATGGCCGACGACGGTGACGACGAATGGATGCACTGCCATCGGTCAGCCTGTTGCTGTCGTGTCGGTGACTCGGTTGGTGACGCGATCGAGCACCATGGGAGCGGCTCTGTGCAGTGCATGCTCGCTTGAGGGTGCTGACTGTGGTGGTAAGGCGCATTGAATGATGCGCATGGCCGGCATGCCGACTGCAATGTTCTACCATTATACCGATCATGGTCCGCCGATCATGCCGACAAAAATTGATGTGACAACTATACGGCTGTTATCGAAACGTCATACTTGATCAAGCGACTCGCGCGGAACGCCCACCAGATATCGTTCAATCGCCATTATAATTTAGATCTTGCGCGGCGCACAATCGGTTCATCGAACCGTCATTTAAAATCCACATGAGAGAGATGTGACGGTTCCGTGTGACGAGTACAAATGAAGTCGTTCTGTCACAATCGATTCCGACATAAAAGCTTAACAGTGATTGGTTAAACCAATCTGGCACCGCCACTTGGTGCCGTTCGATATCAAGAAGCATTGATCTGTCGCCACACCCTTTCACAGCAAAGGAGTGAGAAGGATGCTTGTTGGACCAGCCGGCGGTGGTGGCCCTGTAGCACCATACCATCCGCCGACAACAAACCAAACACCTTCGACGCTCACTTGCGGGCGTGCCACTCCAATCGGTGCGCCAGCCACCGGCGCGACAAACGGGACGAGCGGGGCGCCACCCGTATTGAGTCCTCCGCCGCCTCCGCCGTTGACGGTCAACAACCCCGCCGACAACGCGCTCAAACGGCTGCTCGCTACTTCCGAGACACAATTGAACACCGCAAAGACTCGCCTCAAAGACGATCAAACGGCCGAGCAAACTACGAACAATGAACTCAACACTCTTTATGCCGATATGGCTGATCATGGCGCCAGCGTGGCAAAACTTGGGGCGGCGCGGCTGCTGCGACAGCAACTGGGCCAGGAGCAGCAGCAGGCCGGCGTCGATCAGCAACACATCAATGCCGACAAGGCAAAGGTCGATGCCTGCAAGATGCCATTGTATTCCGATCAGGCGCAGGCCGATCAGCAGACCGCCAACGCGTCGAGCACGGCGCTGGGTTCAGCCTATAGCGGTCTGACTTCGACGGGGGTCACCGTCGCAAAGGGTCAGACGCTCACCCAGGGTCAGATCAATTCGCTCACCCCCAAGCAACTGGCGGCCTACAACGGTTATGTCAAAGCCCTGAACCGGGCGAACGTCGATCAAGCGAGAGTCCAGGCTGACATCGCAGCCGCCAACCAGGCCTATTCCCAGCTGCAACTGTTTGCGTCGGATCCCAGCAAATATGGCACGATTGCCAATGACGCAATCGGTGCCGCCAATCAGGTCCTCAATCCGCTCGGATACCAGCTACCAGACGTGGCGCCGAGCCCGAATGCCCAGCAGAATTATGATCAGGCGACTCAAGCGGCGGCTTACTGGAACGCGGCATTTGCCTATGCCAATGCCGCCGTAGCCGATCAGGACGCGAGCGACAAGGTTACGGCGCTCGAGCAGCAAATGGCTGCTTACAGCAAGAAACATGGCGGTCAGACAAATAGTACACTGGTCGGCGAGCTTCAGCAGGCGCAAGCGGCGCTCAGTCAGGCCAGCCGAAACCTCAATCAGACGAGCTCGTATTTTACCAATATCCAGAACCAGCTGGCGCAACAGAAGATCACGGCATTGCAGACGGAAATGGCGGTCAGCATCGCGGAGCAGAATTTGCAAGCCGCCGAGACAAACCTCGCGGGGCTCGAGAAGCTCCCGGGCAACATCCGACGCATGGAGTTGGGCGATGCATTGACCTGGCTGTCCCAGGCGAAAACTGAACTCTATGACGCCCAGCATGGCAAATTCGAAATTACCCAATTCACGACCCAAGAGCTTGATGCAGCCGTTGCGGCCGTCAAGGCCGAGAACCAGGGCCAGGGTCTTGATCCGTTAATCGATGCGCTGGGCGGGCAGCTTCAGGTCAACCAGCAGCTATACCTTATTCAAACCGGGCAATTGTATTTGACGCCGGCCGAGCAGGCGTTGGCAAAAAGTGATCCTGTCACACTGGCGTTCCTTGAGTCTGTCGGGGTCACCCTCAACCCCAATGATCCGAGCCTGACGCCCCAAGAAAAGCAAATCGCCCAAAGCAATCCGCTGCTGTTCGCGTTCATGAAATTGGGCAATGTTGGGATCGCCGACGGTGGCCACAATACACTCAAGATCACCATCGACGGGCAGGACATCAGCACAAGCAAAGATCCGCTTCTTCAGAAGATCTGGTCAGACCCCAATGTGCAGAAAGCTCTTGCCACCGGTGACCCGGACGCCGTGATGGCCTCCCTGCTGCCGTACGTAAACGTAAATCAAAATATCGAGAATATCATGCTCGGGACACAGGCGGTCCGTCTCGAGTATGTCAAGACCCAGATGCAACAGTTGATGGGAGGCAAAAATCCGACCGATCAGCAGGCCCAGCAAGCCATGCAGATCCTCAACACCAACATGAATGCGGCGTTTACCAGCGCGGAGCGCGCGCAGATCTTCCAGGTGGCTGGACTGCCATATTTCAATGAGCAGTACTTTGAGAGCCATTTCGCTGCGATATTGAACAACATTTCGCTGGGTACCACTGACCCCGGCAGCTCCGGCACCGCCGAGGACAAGATTGGTCAATGGCTCCAGCCGCTTCTCCAAAACGCCCCGCCCGAGGTTGCCAATATCGTTCTTAACGCGATCAAGGCCAAATACAGCCTCTATTGGAATCAATATGTCAATTCCGGAACGCCATCACCGGTTGGAGCAAATTTTTACGAGGCGTTGAGCATGGCGGTTCAATTGGTGCCGTCGCGCGCCGCAGAATTTGCAACTTGGCTGACGGCTCACAGCAAGAACGGAATGTCCATCCTTCAGAGAATGGAAGGACACGATTTCTTCTCGATCGACAATGCCATGATGGACGGATTTGGCACGCTGTCGCAGGCGATCTATGGCGATTTCAAGGGTAGTACATCCTACACGGCCCAGACGTACGATAGCGCCTATACCGACGACGCCCAGCAGGCCCAAACCGCGCAAAGCTACGCTGCGGCGAACAGCAACTTCAGCAGTTTCAACGCCAAGATCGACGTGACTTCTTACTTCGACCAATTCAAGGGCGACCCGCATGTCGGAACGCCACAGAAGATCACCAGCGGTACCGAGTTGCGCGACATGATCGGCTACGCGCTGGGGCTGACTCCTACCAATACCGCGGCGGCCCAGAAGGCCAACTACAGCCAGGATTGGTACGCATCCGGGACCACTGCACGCAATATCATCAATCTCGTGGCGGGATGGATCCAGAAGGAGGGCGGAACCAATCCGACGGTCACAGCGGTGCCGATGATCTATGCGGCCCCGGGGGGCGCGGGCGTCCAGTATGGTGCCCTGTTTCGGGTCCAGAGCGCCAACGGCCAGACCGTTTTCATCGATGGCTCTGCCGCCGAACAGGCGGTTTACGCCAACAACGACAACCCAGTCTCGCCCAACGCCAGTGTCAATGTTCAGTGGCACTACAGCAGCGTGACCGACTACGAGAACAACAATCAGCTGTCCGAGAGCGGCACGATTTATCTGCCGCAGAACCTCACCATACAGACGGGTAAAGACGGACACGTACTCTGGGATTCCCATCAGGCCCATAATGGGAGCTGGAAGGACATCGCGACACCGATTATCGGTATTGGCGTCGTGATTGCCGGAATCGCTCTGGCGCCCTTCACCGGCGGCGTGTCGCTCGCGGTTGCCGGCGCGATCGGCGCTGGCTGGGGGATCTATATGGGCAAGGATGAACTCGACACCATGTCAGCTCATGGTGAGTCGACCGACGTGGCGACCAATGCTCAGGCCCGCTGGGCTTGGTTCACTATCGGGACGAGCGCCTTCAGCCTGCTCACGCTCGGCGTGGGAGGGATCGCAGGCGCCGAGACTGGGGTGCTCGCAAGACTTGCGGCAGCCGGGTCGGAATCGGGGGCCGGGGCACTGGCTGTACGGACCGGGGCGGCGGCGCAGTGGCTGCTCGACACCGGCGCGCCGGTTATTTCGGCGGCCAAGGTCGTGACTCCCTTCGCCAGCAAGATGGATATGGGCCTCGGTGCCTTCTACGCGGCCAGCCAAGCAATCGATGTCGTGGAGAATTGGGACAAAATGTCGGGCTGGAGTCGCTTTGAAAATCTGAGCATGTTGGGACTCGGCATCGCTCAAATGGGAATGGGACACTGGCTCGAGAACTATGCGGGGCGGGGTACACCGGCTTCGGCTGGAGCCAGCGATGACGAGCCGCAATTTTCCGTCAGTGCTGTCGGTCCCATCATCCAACAGCGCTTTGACGCGATCTCACAGCAAAATCCCGACCAATCCCCGCTCGACAACTGGCTGCAAGCCAGAGATGAAGTCATCACCGAGATCGCCCAATCGGGGCAGGAACAGGCCGGCAAGCTCAAGTCTCTGCTGAAAGGTCCTCCGGATTTCCGGATCGGCATCCAGGTTCGATTGCGCAGCAATAAAGCAAAAGCCTTCGCCGGCGAACTCGATCCGGACCTTCCGGTCGGACTTGGCTCTCCGACGGCAGCGTCAGTCGGTGTGGCGTTCAGCTTCCGAACGGACTGGGGTGCGCTCGGAAAGGCCTTTCTCACCAGCGTGAAAGACTGGAACTTTTCGGAATTGCGGGACGTCGCCGGCAGAGAATTGATAATTTCGGTGCGCCCGGCCGAATTCCGCAACGTGACCCTCGCACAGCGAGGGTTATCATTCGCGTCGATTCAGACTGCGTTTCAGTTCAAAGGTCTCGATCTTCTGAACGCTGCAGAGGCAATCCTCTTTGGAAATCCGACGGATCCGGCCTTTGAAGTGATCCCTCGGTCCGCCAAGGATGTGGGCGCAGCCCCGGGCGGCGGGAAGGTCGTTCAGATGGCCTACGGCCTGCGGGTCAAGGCGCAGGATTACACGCTCAAGCCCGGCGAGACCGACTTTCTAGGCGTGACCGCAGATCAGAACCCGGCGGGCTTCGCTAAGTTGGACGGCGAACTGACGTATACGAAACTTTTTGAGGAACTCAAAGCCTACCCGCAGCCAGCATTGCTATCGAAGCTTATACCCGGCTGGGCCGATCTGGTGAAATTGCGCTACGAGCAGCGTCCCGAGCTAACAGTGGACCTCACACTTCCAAAAGGTACAATCGTCTCAAAGCAGTTTCTCGAGCAAAACCAGGCCATGCTCGCCAGGGCACGCCTTAACATCCAGTTCATCGTCAGCGATCCGGACGACGTTGACGACCTCATCTCTGGTCGTCCGGACGTTACGACGATAACGAACATGGCCAAAAGTAATCAGATCGATACTGGAAAGATCGTATCCTACGTTCCCGGCATACGGAGCGGCCTGCGACTTTCGGCCATCACTGGCAATTCAGCGGAAGTGGCCTTGACTGATCTCACCGGCAGGTCATTCCGAGTGTGGAATCCCAAACAAACCAATCTCGATATCAACTTCAATGATTTTTTCCCTACGCCATTCGGAGGGACCAAGTTCGTGAATCCGGACCGGTTCTTCTCCCGGGCCGCGTACCCCATAAGGAATCTGGTTCACGAAATCACTCAAAGGATTCCAGGCCTTCCGAGCTGGGCCCGATACGATGTCCCAGAAACGCAATGGCTCCCGACCGACAGCAATACCTACTATTCGATGCTCGGCCGCCGTGGCGAGTTCGGCAACCCCTCGGTCCGCCGCACCCTGTCAATTTCGACTCTTAACTGGCCGGATAAGTTGCCGCATCCATTGGAGATGTTGCCGATACCAGTTGTCACCAGTGCTGAATTGAGGATTCAGTGGAAAACAGATCCCGCCCTGCAGGCGCCAGCTCTGGACCAACCCAATCTGACGGCCCGCTATTACGGGGTCAGCGGTGCGCGCACCCGAATTGACGTTCCGGGATGGCTGAACAGCATGGTCGACTGGGCGCAAGAGCGCGGCGGCATGGTCATCGTACCGACGTCCGACGTGGGTAGCAGCTTGCCGTCGGCCCGGCAGTCGATGGAGAGCTTTCTTGACGGACTCGCGGTGGGCGCTACCACAGACCGGCAACAGAGGATCGGACAATTCCGCAGCAACGTACTGCCGCTGTTTGACGGTCAATTCCTGACGCCGCGTACTGTCGACGCTACCGACGACTTCCTTAGGAATATGTCGACGCCTGATGCTGCTGCGGGCTCGAGCCCCTCAACGCAGCCGGTCGCTGGCCAAACTATGTTCAAACACGGCATCAAGTGGAACCAAACAAAGTGGGATGCCGTTAACTCGCTGATCGATATCGGCCTGACCGCGCCGAATCGCGACTTTAACGTCGCCGCGGAAAACGCCCGTGCCGCAATCGGCGCCCAGCTTCCTTCCAAACCCGACCTGACCGGCGAACAGATCGATGCGGTCGCCCAGCTCATCGCCCAGGCCGAACTTGCCGGACCGTCGCGTTCCGGCAGATCGCTGTGGGGTAACGTGCTGCTTGGCGGCAGTGCCATAGCCGGGGCGGTCGCGGGCGTGATTGCGCAGACGCACAAACTGACCGGCAATCAGCCCGTGATTCCCATATCGAAACCGACGGTGACGCCTACGCTTGCCTTCGTGCCGTTGCCACCGAGCTTGATGCCGTCGACACCACGCTTAGCACCGAAGCCCCCGAACCGCGCAGACACCTACGCGATCCGGAATGGCGATAGCCTCTGGGCAATTGCGCAGAATCAGGTCAGGAGTATTGATCCTAGGCTGACCGGGCAAAATCTGGTAGACGCGACCGCCGTTGAACTGGGGGCGATCGAACTGGCCAATCAGCAACTCAATGATCCGGCCAGCGGCCTGACATTCGACATCATCCGGCCGGAAGAGACAATCATTCTGCCGCAAGTTCAACCGCCTGCAGTCTGAGCCAGGGAGTCCGGACGCAGTCGATACCGAGCGTCGCGACGAAAACGGGCCGGCCCGAGTGGGACGGACGAAGCGCGCGAGACCCTCAGCCACCGGTTGATCCCGGCGATCCAGCGGGGGTCCTCGGCGAGGACGGCGAGCCGCTCGATGGGCTCGCGGCGCGACACAAATGATGGGCTTCGACAAGCATCTTCGACAAGCATCAAGTTGCCCCGTGATTCCCGTGAACCCTTTAGGACGGTAGACCCGGCAGCGCGCTTGCCGCTGATTGCTCGCATCGCCGCGACACGGGTGTTAAAACTGCGGTCACACTGGCGTTGGCGGCGATGCAGTCTAAGACAAACGGCCGATGCAGAGGGAGCGACTGACGCCTCTCTCTCGGCGGTGATACGCTGATCGCCTGCTTGGCCACAAAAACTGCAATATCGTCGCCAAGAGTACCTTAATACTGAATGCAAGGACATAGTGAGCTTGGTTTTCAAGCACTGTCTCTCACAGTGCGGTCGCGCTACTAGCAGATCATTGTGCGAGGTGCCACGTGACCAGCGAAATTGTCGTGCGTGACGCGCGAGATGATGAAGCCAAATTTGTGATGGAAATGACCCGTCACATGGTCCTGGAAATGGAGCATTATGGTGGCCGCGTCCCGGCAGCATCTGTGTCCGCTTGGGACAACATGACGATCGCTATCGCCAATGAAGTCAAAGAAGACAGTATAAGGTATTTGATTGCGGAGACAGTCAATCGTGATCGTATTGGCGTAGCAGGGGCCGGAATAGTTACTTTGGCGGGTGCCTTGGAGCCAAAGAAAGCCATACACCTGAGTGTTCTTTACGTACTTCCAGGCTTTCGGCGAGCAGGCGTCGGTGCGGAGCTGCTATCGAGGGCGCTGGACTGGGGTCGCTCCCGAGGCAGTGAGTATTGTACCTTGACGGTGCTTAGAGAGAATCCGGCTGTATCGATATACAAGAAGCATGGTTTCTGCGAGACATCCATCAACATGTCCAAATTGCTCTAGCGTATGCCAGGATGGCAGCGCCATCCCGTTTGGCGGAACAAACACCGCCGTAATAGGTCATCGATCTCTCAGGTAGACTGATCAGATAAAGGTGAGTCCCAAGTACGCACGGCGGGACAACGCGCACTCCTGCGAGTTCCAAGTCCGCCAGCAAATGCAACAGCGCAATAGATGCAGCAACCTCCACGGCCAGCTGCACTGCGCACGTTCGCAGCGAAAGCTCCAAGTCGACCTCCGCCACTGGTGGACGCGGCAGCGGCCGGCCATCACACCGTTTTATAGAGACGGCCCGGAAGGCGGTGGCTCAACGTTTCCCGGCGACAAACCTGTGGCGGCACAAGTCGGCTGTGACGTCGCAACCTTCAGCCATACGTTGCCTTGTTCCCGCCAGGAAACCGCGCAGGTCAACGGCTGTGGCGCCCTTCCGTTGGCAAGGAATGGCCGAGGAACGCAGTGGTATCGGCAACTTTCCGCCGAGGCAGAGACAGTCGGTAACCCAAAACAGCTCACCGCTTAGCAAATACGTCCTCAAATTATCAAGCAAATTGCCTGGCATGAGATTTGCTGACCGATGAATCGTGGCGTTTGGCCCAGAACAAAGTGGGACTTCTATCGGGCCAACGCCACCGCGGGCGAACGCAAATCACGATAAAAGACGGATGCCGGTTCCCTTCCTTCGAGTTGGCGCCGAGGTTCGAATCATTGGCTGAGAAATTTAGTTAAGACGATCTGCAAGCAACTTTTGAGAATCTTCCGTTGACTGTCAGGAAAACGTCAACCGCCACAATAGATTAGACTCTTCAGGAGGGTAATATGGACACTACCCTTGACGTTACGACACAACTGACGAACGTGGTCGGTGCCGTCAGTTCTTTGCAAGAAAGCCAGATAGCCTTCGAGTCGGCTATGAGTGAAGCCAAGCTAAGAATGGGACGAAAAGATCGGACAGCCAAACCGAATTCGATCGAGCCGAATGTAGCTTGCGAAATCTAGGTGCTCTTCACGAATATTTGGTCTCCGCGCTGCAGGAATCGAGTGGCGGACAGATTACATCTGACAATCTGGCAATGAACATCGAGACCGGTGGGACTGAAGCCCTCGCAACAGCTCGGTCACGCGGCGCGGCCGACACTGGATAGAGTTACCTTGCTCCAGAGGCTCACCGCCCGCGAAGAGAGGAAGCCAACTACGTCTTGCTGAGCGCCGCCTCGCCGTGGGAGACCGCATAAAGTACCGTGTTGGGCTGCCGCCGCGACAAAGTGGCCCCTCGTCCGTGAGGATCATGCCCCGCTGTTTCTCACCTCTCAATCCTTGGGGGTGTCGATTTCCTGTATCGTGGCGCCCCACCAACCATGTTGGGCTGTCAAATGAACAATGCCCTTGAAAAACAGCGAAAACGCCGACGTAATTTGGGATGGCACTGTGCCCAACCCCCGCCACGTCCGATAGGCCGTCGCAGCGGTCCCAGTTGCAATCCCAACATCTGCTGGGGCAAGGACGATCCTGCCGTAGAGCCCCTTGGTCAGAGCATCGGGTATGAACAGCAGCGTGCTCCCCGCACTCAAAGAGAGTGTCCCGGTAATCTGCATTCGGCGGGCGACCGGAGATGAGGCCTCCCAGCTGTATGCGGGGATATAGACGACGGCTGGAGCCTGACTGTTGGGATCACTTGGCGTTGGCGTTGCGGCTCCCTCATTGAAAGATATGAGGCTTTTGGCGGGAACCGTGGTTTCCTTTGCAATCTGACTCCACGTGAGCCCTTGAGAATTCTCAAAGCGGTAAGGTATTTGCACAGTATCACCAGCAGCAATTACCGACCGGCGACTGGGAACCGTGTAGTCCGTTGGAATACCCGAGCTGTTAGCCCCAATGATGTCCTTTTGTGTTGTACCATATTGTTGAGCTATCCAACTTAACTGTTGTTGAGGCAGTATTTCAATTTCGGCCAGAGGAACAGGAAACGTCTGTCCACCCGGAACCACGAAGTTGTCTGGGACACTCCCGAGGTTCGCCCAATTGCGTACGTCATCTTGCGATACTCCCAACTCATCGGCGATCGCGGAGATCTGTTGCCCTGCTTGCGCAACCGTGTACTGCCCATCAGCGATGATCAGTCGCTCACCATTTGCCTGCTTGAGAATATGGATCGGAATGCCTGTTCGCTTTGATATGTCGCCCCAGGTTTCATTGCTGGGGATTGTGATGTCGCGGTTGGTTGGAATTGTACTGTTTGCGTCCAAGATCCTGCCGGGCTGGATGTCATACTTGCGCGCCAGCTTCGGTATCGAATCGCGAGCAGACAAAGTGATTTGCTGCTGTGGCCTTTGGCCCTTTTGAAAGCCAGAGCGAGAGTAGGATGGACCCTCGGGAATTATCAAGTCTTCGCCGTTTGCGAGCAGCAGCTTCTCGACCGGGATACCGGTCTTCTCTGAGATCTCTCTCCAGGTAAGATTATTAGTGTTCGTAAACGCGGTATTAGGAACAATGTCACTACTTGCTATGAACTCCTCGCTGATAGGAACGGTGATTGTACCGCTCGCCGGAATACGACTGCTGTTGGCTCCCAGGATTTGACCCCGATTAACGCCATACTTGCGAGCGAGGCTTGTTATTGAGTCGCCCGCAGACAAGGTAACAGACTGCTCTGGATCGGTTTGCTTAAGGAAGCCAGTGCGAGAGTAATGCGCAGCTTCGGGAATTATCAGCTGCTCGTTATTTGCCAAAAGCAGTTTCTCAACGGGAACGCCCGTCATTTCTGAAATTTGCCCCCAATTTAGGCCATCGCTGTTCGGAAAAGACCAATATTGACTTATCGAGCGATTGCCGTTGTTCCGAGCAACGTACACGGATGGCACCGCCTTTGTCGGGTCAGGTTCGAAGCGTGTTGTAATCGCATCGAAGTCCTCGGTCGGCTGCACCTCGATAGGGGTGCTTCGGTAGGCAAAATATTGCCCTGCCATAAAGGCGCTTGTTCCCGCCCGAGCACCGAGAATCAGCTGTCCGGCACCGAACAGCCCCTGCGATGCGGTGCTAACGATCCAGATACCCGGATGGGGCGGCATATGCGCAAGCGCATCAGCCACCCTCCACCCATTCGCTGCCGCATCACTAAGGAAGCTTGTACCGAGGAATCCGCGAACCATTATTCCTTTTACCGTGGCGGGACCAAGTTTTGAACGGCCCGATACGGCCAGTGCAATCGCGAACGGCCCACGATCCGCGTACCCAGCGTTGGCGATATTTTCAACCGCCTCTCCGGAATGCGGCAACACGAATTCATATGCGACTTGTACGGCCAGTGCCGTTCCAGCCGTGCCAATTCCAGCGGTGGTGCCTGCCTCCACAGGGTCCGCCTTGATTGCATTGATCGTGTTTGTGATGGAAGCTCTCGCCTGTTGAGCGCCACTTTTCAATGCTCTCCACACTGGCCGGAGATCTATTCCGGCATAAAAGCCTGCAGGTTCCAAATCAGTGATCCAGTCCGCCGGCGCTGCGGCAGACGCGTGCGCAGGGTCGCCATAGCCAGGGCCAGATAGATCCGGCGCATTTGCGGACCACTCGCTGTTATATTGCCTTGGTGACTCAATGGCGGGTCGCGATGCCTCAATAGCCGGCCTGTCCGCTGAGTAGTCCCAGACAGTCCCGTCGGCGCTGTACGTCGTCCCTTGGTAGGTGCCGTCGGGTTGACGCGTCAGGAAATGCGCCGCCCTGGGGACCAGATTGCCGTCGGCCCCAAGGCCAGTTTCGAGGATAAAGACGTTCGTCGGCCGGCTGCCATCATCCTGGGCGGCGTCAAACGGTAAAAACTCGCCATTGGGCGTTCGCCACATGGCTACGGGAGGAGAGCCATCGCCCTTATTGTGGACCCAAAGTAGGGCGGTGTTCGTAGCTGGCTCGTCCGGACCTCCATTTGCCCCGTCGGATGATGGTCCGTCGGCCGGCCCGCTGGGACTTGCGGTTCCATGCAGGCCCATCACGCCGACACCGGTCTGCACCAGCCCAATCGCCAAGCTGCCGGCGGTTTCGGCGAGCTGCCAGGGCGACATCTGAGACCCATACTGCATGAGGTTCGCCACTTGAGCGTCGGTTTGCCAAATGCCGAAGCCGGTGGCGGCGGCACCCGACACCTTGCCGACCACCGCAACCGCCTTGCCGGCCAAGCCGATGTCCTCGCCGGTTGTCGGAAGCACCCCCTTGCCGACCGCCGCAGCAACCTTGGCGCTGAAACTGATGTCCTCGA
>Ga0187783_10001275_pt1 | contig 18550 bp, 19 predicted proteins | sample 1015_SJ02_MP02_2_FD_132471 | JGI IMG/M metagenome (GOLD analysis project Ga0187783, IMG submission 132471) | Tropical peat soil microbial communities from peatlands in Department of Meta, Colombia - 1015_SJ02_MP02_20_MG | ecosystem: Environmental > Terrestrial > Soil > Wetlands > Peat | place...
ACGTTGTGTTCAGCTATCTTCGAAATCACACTGCTGCGGGGCAGGTCGGGCGTGAAGCGCGGAAACACGGCACGCGCATCGAATCGTTCAAGGCCGATTCGGGCAGGATGGCGGATGCCAGAAAACTCGTCGAGTTCGCGTGGGACCGTCTCGGCCGACTCGATATTCTGGTGGCGAATGCAGGCGTATGGAATGACGAAGGCATTACCATCGAAGATCTGAGCGAGCGCGATTGGGATGAGATGGTGCGTGTCAACTTGAAAGGCGTGTACACGGTCATTCACTTCGTGGTCCCCCACATGATCTCTCAAGGCGGTGGTCGAATCGTGGCGGTCAGTTCGGTGGCTGGCCAGCGTGGCACACCGCTGCACGCACACTATTCGGCCACGAAAGGCGGCCTGATCAGCTTTGCCAAGGCACTTTCAGCCGAGCTGGCTCCACACAACATCCTGGTGAACTGCGTGGCGCCGGGTTTTGTCGATACCGACATCTGGAAATCGGTCTCGAAAGACAAAGGCCAAGTGAAAAAGTGGCTCGCGGCATACCCCTTGAAGCGCGCGGCCACGCCCGAGGAAGTGGCCGGCCCCATCCTGTTTGCCGTTTCCGACCTGGCAACCTTCATCACAGGCGAAGTGATCAATGTGAACGGAGGGTCTTTCCTGTGCGGATGACTTGGCGAGACGTCTTGGCTGTGTCAGCCTTGTTCGGCATCACCTTCGCCGGCCCTGGGCGCGCCACGGCACAAGAGGACGAGTTGATGATGCCGGAAGAAAGCGCTGCCAAGGCCAAGGAGCTGTTGAACCAAGCGATCAATGCATTGGGTGGCGCCGCCTATCTAAATGTCCGCGACACCACTTGCTCGGGCCGAATCGGGACCTTCGATCACGCTGGCCAACTCACCGGATTTGGGCAGTTTATCGATTACACGATCCCTCCTTTCAAGGAGCGCCAGGAAAATCTGCCCAAACGGAACATCATTGAGGTTTACAACGGTGACAAAGGCTGGGAGCTTGACCGTGGAGGTGTTTCCGATGCGCCCCAGGCCGATCTTGCTGACTTCCAGGCCACTGTTCGAAAGGATCTCGATAACATCCTGCGCCACCGCATCCACGAGCCGGATATGACGCTTCGTTATGGCGGATCTGACGTGATCGATGGGTGGCCGGCTGACTGGGTCGAACTCATCGATGGGGAGAACCGAGCGATACGGATCGCTTTTGACAAGAGCACGCATCTGCCGGTTCGCAAGACTTCGGAAAACATGGATCCGAAAATGCACTTAAGGATGAAGGAGATTGAGCTGTACTCGAATTACCATCCGATCAACGGAATCCAAACGGCGTATCAGCTTACCCGCGAGCGAAACGGGATCAAGATTTTCCAAGCCTTCTTCGACAAGTGCGAATACAACACCAATCTATCCGATTCGCTTTTCACCAAAGAATCTCTCGAGGAGCGCTGGGCTCAGGTGGGCAAGAAAGAGATGGAAAAGGAAGCAAAAGACAAAAAGAAGAACTCCTCCTCGTCGGACCAGTAAGGGCACCGCCTTCGCAGACGTTCCGAACCCGATTCGGAAATCGACTTGCTCGCGACAACAGACCACCGATGACGCATACTCCATTCCTGTCGCGCGGAGTATAATCGCGGGATGGCGCCGAACGGAAAATCGCCCCAGGTGCACGGCACCACGGTGCTGTGTGTCCGCAAGGACAACAAGGTCGTGCTCGCAGCCGATGGCCAGGTCACTCTGGGGGACACGGTCATCAAGCATACCGCGAGGAAGACGCGCCGCCTGTTTAACGACAAGATCCTGGCCGGCTTTGCCGGTAGCACGGCCGACGCGCTGTCTTTGTTCGCCCGCTTTGAAAACAAATTGCAGGAATATCACGGCAACCTGGCACGCAGCGCTGTGGAATTGGCGAAAGAATGGCGCACCGACCGCTCGCTGCGCCATCTCGACGCACTTTTGATCGTGGCCGACCAGAAGGGAACATTTCTGTTGTCGGGCAACGGCGACGTGATTGAACCCGACGACGGCATTTGCGCCATTGGCTCGGGGGGGGCTTACGCAGTTTCAGCCGCTCGCGTTCTGGCTAAGCACACGAAGATGAACGCCAAGGACATCGCGCAAGAGGCCATGCGCTTGGCGAGTGAAATCTGCATTTTCACGAACGCCAACTTCAGCATTGAAGAGCTCTAGGCGGCGGTCGGAGAAAGCTATGGTGATTTACTTGTCTGGCGACCAGCAGACCGAAGAAGCAGAGGTTCTGCCCTCATTCGACGAACTGACTCCACGGGAAATCGTCGTCGAACTGGATAAATATATTGTCGGGCAAAACGCGGCGAAGAAAGCGGTTGCCATTGCTCTGCGCAACCGCGTGCGCCGCCAGAAATTGCAGCCCGAAATAGCCGAAGACATCCTGCCCAAGAATATCCTGATGATCGGTCCGACGGGGGTGGGCAAGACCGAAATTGCCCGGCGGCTGGCGCGCCTGGCGGGCTGCCCGTTTGTAAAAGTCGAGGCCTCGAAATACACCGAAGTCGGTTATGTAGGCCGTGACGTGGAATCGATGGTTCGCGATTTGGTCGAAACAGCGATTGACATGGTTCGCGAAGAAAAGCTCGATGAAGTCGCCGAACGCGCCGAGCAATCGGCCGAAGAGCGTCTGCTCGATCTGCTTTTGCCCCCCGTGTCAGTTCCCTCCGACCCCGCCCAAACCGCAGAGGCACAACGCCGCGAGCAGGCCCAGCGAACGCGCGATAAGCTGCGCGCTCAACTTCGCGAAGGAAAACTCGACCAGCGCCTGGTCGAGGTCGAGGTCCGAGAGCGTTCGATGCCATCGTTTGAGATCATCACAAACCAGGGCGTCGAGGAGATGGACATCAACGTCAAGGACATGCTCTCGGGCATGTTTGGGCAGCAGAAAAAGAAGCGCAAGATGACGGTCTCAGAAGCCTTCGATTACCTCATTCAGGAAGAGGAAAATCGGATGATCGACATGGACCAGGTGACGCGCATCGCCGTGGACCGCGTCGAGCAAATGGGAATTCTCTTCATCGACGAGATTGACAAGATCGCCGGGCGCGAATCAGGACACGGGCCGGACGTGTCCCGCGAAGGCGTCCAGCGCGACATCCTGCCGATCGTCGAAGGCACCACCGTGAACACACGCTACGGGATGGTTCGCACCGACCATATTCTCTTCATTGCGGCGGGCGCCTTCCACACATCCAAACCCTCCGATCTCATCCCGGAACTACAAGGGCGCTTTCCCATTCGCGTCGAATTGGGCTCGCTCACCGAAGCCGATTTTGTCCGCATCCTCACTGAGCCCAAGAACGCGCTCATTAAGCAGTACGTAGCGTTGCTCGATACCGAAGGCCTCAAGCTTTCGTTCGGCGAGGATGCCGTTGCGGCGATTGCCCGATTTGCGGCCAAAGTCAACGAGCAAACTGAGAATATCGGAGCACGCCGACTGCACACGATCCTGGAAAAGGTTCTCGAGGAAATTTCCTTCGAAGCCCCCGAAATGAAGAAGAAAACGATCAAGCTGGATGCTTCCTACGTTCAGAAACAGCTTGCCGAGATCGTGAAGGATCAGGATCTAAGCCGCTACATTCTCTAGAAACGTGAAAATGGAAAACGGAATCGGAGCGCCACGGCTGCCGAATCCGTGTGCGAGCGTAAGCGTTTCCCGCCTTCTCGCGGCTGGTGCTCTGTTGTCGCTGTGCTTGCTCGGTTGCGCTTCACCGGGGGACCCTGTCGAGCGAAAACCACCGGTGGCTGAGGCCGTTGCGGACCTCCACGCAGAGCAGATGGCCAACGCGGTCATTCTTACCTTCGCTCTCCCAACGGAAACAGCGGATCGCCGCCCGTTGAACCGGCCTCTCTCGATCGAAATTTACAGGGGTATCGGCGCTCCTGGAGCGGACTCGGAAACCCATATGATCTTGCTCGTGACCATTCCCTCGAGCGAAATCCAGCAATACGCCACCGGCGGGCGCGTGCGCTACGTGGACCCACTGACACCTCAAGATTTTGCACAACGGGACGTCGCCGGTGCCTCCTACACCGTGCGAACACGGGCCTCGGTCGAGAAGGATTCCGAGCCGTCCAACGTCGCCTACCTTTTGCTACGGCCCGCCTTTGAACCCATCTCGGACTTGAAAACACAGGTCACACAATCTGCTATGGTGATGACGTGGACTCCGCCGGCAAAAACGCTCACCGGCTCGATGCCCCCCGTGACCGGCTACCGTGTGTATCGAGGCGAAGCGCGAACGGCAGAAATGCCCACCGGAGGCAGTTCCAAAGCGCCGCTGACAAAAATTGGTGACAGTGAATTCCCTACTTTCAACGATACGCAATTTGAGTTCGGCAAGACGTACGTCTACTCGGTCCGAAGCGTCGTCGGATCCGGTATAGAAGCGTTGGAATCGGCGGACTCCAATCCTGTTATGATCACACCGCGCGATACCTTCCCGCCCGCGGCTCCCCTGGGTCTGGTCGTTGCGCTGGTTCCGCGGCAGGGTGAAACGCCTGCCTACCTCGGGCTCTCCTGGGCCATCAGCCCTGAAACCGATGTGGCCGGTTACAACGTCTATCGAAGTGAGCAAGCAGGTATCCGAGGGACACAGCTGACGACGGATTTGTTGCTTACGCCTGCGTTTCGCGATATGAACGTTCAACCCGGCCACCGCTATTTTTACACCGTTACCGCCGTGGACCGCTCCGGGAACGAAAGTCCCGTGAGCGCAGCTGTCTCTGGCGGCGTGCCTGCGGAAGGCCAGCTAGCGCCATGACAGATTCACCACCCATCGGGCTAGAAGCCGACGCTTCATCCTCCCGTTCCCCGCTTCGCGTGGGGATCTATACGGGAGCTTTGCTTGTGATCGTGATGCTGGGAGCTCTTGTTGCTGCCAACCGAATTCCTCAGCTGGAGCACTATGCGCTCGAGCGCAACGCCATTTCCTATAGCCTATTCATGTTGTTCATGCTGGCTCCTGTGGCCCGCTTCTGGAATAGCCCCCTGAAGATGTTCGCATCGGCCATGATTGCTTGGACGCTGTTCGCCCTCGCGTACGACGTTGCCGGGATGGTCTTTCAGAACCTCTTTGACTCCGTGCGGCACACTCCTTTGATGGCTCTCTGTGAAGGCGCCGTGGTCTATGGGGTGTTTTCCGTCCTTGCGTGGGTCGGCGCAATGATTCTGCACGCTAGGCGCCATCCGATTGCGCCCGGCCGAAAGACGGCGAGTGAAACGGCTCGTCACAACCGATGAAACTCTGCCGATTTGAACCGATCGAATCTGTCGGCGGCCGCTCCGATCGCACGCAGGCCGAGGCGTATCGACGCTCCCACGGCGGAATCATCTCGGGCGACAGGATCCGCGAGATCTCTGGCGAGATTTGGGGAGAGCGCAAACCGACGGGTCGCGAGTGGCGTATAGACCAGGTGAGGTTCCTCCCGCCCTCGTGGCCAACCAAAATCATCTGCATGGCCCGAAACTATCTCGATCACGCCGCCGAAATGAATATCGAGGCTCCCAAGCAGCCGGTTATCTTTTCAAAACCGCCTTCGTCGATCATCGCTCCTGAAGACGCAATCGTCATGCCGCGAATATCTAAGCGTGTGGACTATGAAGGTGAACTCGCCTTCATTATTGGCCGTCGCGCATCGCATCCGCAGCCCACGGAGGACATTCGTCCGTACATCGTTGGTTACACATGCCTGAACGATGTGACGGCCCGCGATCTGCAGAGGCTGGATGGCCAGTACACGCGGGGCAAAGGATTTGACACCTTCTGTCCCTTTGGACCTCTGGTCGAGACGGAGCCTCCGTCACCTGATACAAAGATTGAGACCTTTGTTAACGGACAAAGGAAGCAATCGGCGCGTGTGCTGGATATGGTTTTCGGCATCGAAGTCGTTTTTCGCTGGATTGCCGAGGCCATGACGCTGGAGCCCGGCGATCTGATCGCTACCGGGACACCTGCCGGTGTCGGTCCTCTCAGCGCCGGTGACGTCGTGGAGGTCCGTGTCGGCGACATCGGCACGCTTCGCAACACGGTCGTGGGCCCTCGGGATTAACCGTCATCGTTCAGGTCGCGTGGGCAGCCGTAACTTTCTCGCAACGAGCCCCTGTTTCGTCAACCCAGGAAATCTTTTGCCATATAATTTATAGCGTTCGGTCCGGAGAGTGACTGCGTTGCGAGAGATTCTAAACGATTGGCACAACTTGGTTCCGACCATTGGCCTTGGCGTGCTGGCCGCGATGGGAATTTTCCTCCTGTTTCGAAGGAAACCCACCGATGCCGGCGAAAGCGAACGTGCACGTCGCGCCTATCTCAATCGAGTTGGGCGCATCGTCGAAGGCCAGGTACTGGAGATCGGCGACCACGCCCGGGCGGCAAGTTCCGGAAATGGGGTCGGTAAGCTCTTTTCTGTGCACAAGCGCAGCGCAGTTGCCGATAGCCCGCAAAGGCTGCTCTACTACACCTACGCGATCTCGGGAGTAACGTACGAAACAGCTCAGGACGTCACCGGACTCGAAGAGCGGCTCCACCTGAACCGCGTTGCGTCGGGGCAAACGGCGAGTGTCAAGTACGACCCCTCCAATCCCAGCAACTCCATCCTTCTTGCCGACGATTGGTCGGGGCTTCACTGATTTCGAGTCAGGTTCAGCCCTTCCTCAAAGTTCTCACTCCTTGGCGGCCGCCCACAATCACTTCCTTCGTCAGCCCCAAAAAAAGGCCGTGCTCGATCGCGCCCACGACGTGGTCTAGGTGATGCGCGACCTCCTTGGGGTTTGCGATCGGCCCGAAGGCGCAATCCATAATGTAGTTTCCGCCGTCGGTGAGGAACGGCTTATGATCCACCCCGAGGCGCAGCGAAGGATTGCCGCCAAGCTCGGTCAGCCGTCCCGCCGTCGCCTGCCATCCAAACCGTACGACCTCTACCGGTAGGGCCATGAGCGAGCCGAGCCGTTCCACCAGTTTCGACTCGTCGGCCACGATGACCAGTCGCTTGGACGCTGTCGCAACGATTTTTTCCCTGAGCAGTGCCCCACCGTGGCCTTTAATCAGGAACAGGGTGCTGTTCTCTACCTCATCAGCTCCATCGATCGTTAGGTCCAAAACGACATGCTCAGCAAAGCTCGTCAGGGGAATTCGCAGGCTGCGGGCTTGCGTGGCAGTCTGCTCCGATGTCGGAACACCGGTGATCCGCAATCCATCCTCGGCGAGTCGGCGTCCAAGGGCGCTCACGAAATAGGCTGCCGTCGATCCGGTGCCGAGGCCCAAAACCATGCCGTCTTCCACGAGACGGGCCGCTGCTTCCGCTGCCGCTTTCTTCCATTCATTCTGCTCGGAGGGCTCCACTCGCTCACCCGCTTTCGTTCGGATCGAACGCGGTCATGATAGCCAGTCGACCGCTGCGTGCCAAGAGTCGAGCCTACTGCTTCGCCTCGGGGAGCTTACCGGAGGATTCCAGGATTTGCCGCGCCAGATAGTTGGTGACGTGCGCTTCGTCGCGCGCTTCCACCAAGTACGCCGACCGCAGCAGTTGCTCCTTACGCGTGCGTAGACCGTCTCGGATGGCCTGCTGGACCTGTGCGTCGGATAAATCTCGCTGCCCGGCGGTTTCTTTGCCAAGCAGCTTCAGAATGACGTAGCCGCCATCTTTGGTGTGGATCGGCTGGGTTGCTTGCCCAGCCTTCAACGAGAGCACGGCTTTCTTGAGCACTGGGTCGGACTTGTTAAATGCCGACTCGGGCTCGAACCCCAGGTCGCCCCCCGTGGAGGAGCTGGGATCTTCGGAATAATCCATTGCCATCTGTGCGAAATCGGCTCCCGAATCGAGCCTTTGCACCACCATCGCCGCCTTGCGTCCTGCTTCGGCTTCGTTCATGGCTTTGTCGTTTTTGCGGTTGTAAACGGTAGGATCGGGCCGGGGCGTGATCACAATCTCCGCGATGTGATAGCGCGGCTCGACCACATTAAATTGTGCCCGATTTTGATCATAAAAGTTCGTCACGTCCTGGTCGGTGATAGAAATTTTCGCGACCACCTCACGGTTCAACAGCTTCTGGATCGAAAGTTGTCGGCGGATGTCGTTTCGCAGGTCATCCACGCTGAGTCCGGTTTCCTGCAGTTTCTTCTGGAACTCTTCTTCCGTATAAGGACTCTTCGATTCGGTGAGTTTTTCTTCGACCTCAGCGTCGGTCGCCACCAGGTTCATCTTGTTGGCGCGTTCGAGCAGAATCTCGCTATTGACCAACTCGTCCAAAATACCAAGCTTGAGGGAAAGCGCCTGTTCCTGTGAGGGCGCAGGCGCGTCGGCATTCACGCGCGTTCGAAAAATCTTCTCCACGTCCTGGCGAAGAATTTTTTTTCCGTCCACCACGGCCCACACGTCCGGCCCCGGCGTTATCTCTTGGCGGCACGCAGCTAGGAGCGCGCACACGGCCAGTGTCAGGATAAAAAGGGGTTTCCGCTTCAACAGGAACTCCTTCCGAAGGGCGTATGTGCCGGGCGGTCAGGCGGCCTTCGTGACGCGACCGGATTTGATGCAGGCGGTGCAGACTCGCACCTGCTTCCGCACTCCATCGACTACCGCCCGCACGCGCCGCAAGTTGGGATTCCAGCGACGTCGAGTGACGTTATGCGCGTGACTGATCGTATTGCCATAACGCGGCTTCTTGCCGCAGATCTCACAAGCCAAGGCCATGTTTGCTGCTCCAAAAAATCGCTTGGTTAAACGAAGATTGCCTACCCATCGTACCAAAATTTCGTCGAACGCGATGGCAATTTAGGTCAGAGCAAAGAGAAAAGCCCCATTCCTGCCGCAAGCGGCGGCCACGTTGTTGACCGGCGGATTGAACTGCGCTCAGCGCTTCTGGCTAACCAGGCCGGCGACGGTATCCATCAAATCGAACTTCGTCAGCACTTCCAGCTCGCCCGACTCCATCTCGACAAACACGGCCGGGCTTTCATGGCTCAGCAGATGGGTCACGCGCTCGATCGGCGCGTTTGAGGGAACCTGGGGCAGCGGCGGGCCCATTACTTCGCGGACGATCAGCTTGCGGAGGTCCTTGCCCTGCAACGCCAAACTCAGGATTTTGTCTTCAAACAAAGAGCCGATCGACCGTCCGTCCTCAAACACGGGGAGCTGCGATATGTCCTGTTGCTGCATGGTTTGCAGCGCCTGAAACACAGTCCGATTCGGCCCGACGTTGACCAGATCTCGCTTCTTGCCGTTCTGTCGCTTCACCCGAATCACGTCGGCGGCCGTGAGCGTCACCTCCTGATCGGCGTATCCGAGTTCGCGCATCCAACTGTCGTTGTAGATCTTGCTCAAGTAACGCGTACCGGCATCGGGCAAAAGCCCCACCACGAGTTCGTCTTTCCTGCAATTCTTTGCGATACGCAACGCGGCCGAAACGCACCCGCCTCCCGATCCCCCTGTGAAGATTCCCTCCCGTTTGGCCAGGCGCCGCGCCCAAAGAAAGCATTCTTCGTCATTCACCTGCACGATGTCATCGAGCACGGAAAAATCCAGGGCCCCGGGCAGAATGTCCTCGCCGATTCCTTCGACCACGTACGTCCGCGCCTTGCCAATGTTGCCGGTTTTCCAATACTCGTAAAACAGCGAACCCACCGGGTCGACTCCAATCACCTTCAAGCGCGGATTTTGCTCCTTCAGATAGCGACCCGCACCGCTGGCTGTGCCACCGGTTCCGAGCCCGCAGACGAAATGCGTGATTTCGCCCTCGCTATCTTTCCAGATTTCCGGGCCGGTGGTGCGGTAGTGGGCTTCGGGATTGGCCGGGTTGTCGTATTGGTTGGCGTAGTAGGCATTGGGAATTTCACGCGCAAGCTTTTTTGCGACCGAATAGTAGCTGCGCGAATCTTCCGGCTCGACCGCTGTGGGGCACACGATCACCTCGGCGCCGAAGGCTTTCAGCTGGTCGATTTTCTCGCGCGACTGTTTGTCATTGATCGTGAAGACGACCTTGTATCCGCGTACCGCGGCGAGAATCGCCAAGGCCACTCCCGTATTCCCTGAAGTCGCCTCGACGATGGTTCCGCCCGGCCTGAGCAATCCCTTGCGTTCGGCCTCATCGATCATCCCGAGGGCGATCCGATCCTTCATGGATCCGCCAGGATTGAGATATTCCGCCTTTACGTACACTCGGGCCGAGACATCCTTCGCCACGCGGTTCAGCCGGATCAGCGGCGTATGGCCGATCGCATCCAGGATACTGTTGCACTTCACCGACGGAGCATCTCCACAAAGCTGTCAGACGCAAAATAGATTAGAGAGTTCGTCATTTTCTGTCCAGCGGGCAGTTGCCGCGGCGGGGTGGCCAAGAGGGATCAGAAAGGGCGTGCTATGCTTTTGATAGCGTGGCACGACTGCTATCGACTCCGGAGATGCTGTTCTACGATGGTCACTGCGCTCTGTGCCACCGGACGGTCGAGTTTGTGCTGCAACATGACCGCTCGGGAGGCGCGTTCCGGTTCGCGCCGTTGCAAGGTTCCACATTCAGCTCGCTGGTGGTCCCCGACGATCGCCGGGGCTTGCCCGATAGCTTTGTGGTGCGAACCGAACAGGGGGCTCTGCTGGTACGCTCCGATGCCGTGATCCACATTCTCCGGCGGTTAGGTGGCGGCTGGCGGCTCCTAGGCGGGTTGATTGCTGTCGTTCCGCGGCCGGTGCGGAATCTAGGCTACGATTTCGTTGCCCGCGTTCGCTATCGCGTCTTTGGCAGGCGCCAAGACCTGTGTCCGATGGTTCGGCCCGATTGGCGCGCGCGCTTCGATCCTTAGGAGAAAATGCCAGCGAGGAAAGAATGGAACGAAAAAAGATCGCAACCGGAACCCCCTGGGAGCCGATCGTGGGTTACTCCCGAGCCGTCCGCGTCGGACCCCACGTGTACGTCGCTGGAACAACTGCCACCGATGCCCAGGGCAAGGTCGTGGGAGTGGGCGATCCCTACGCGCAGACCATCCAGGTCTTGCGCAACATCGAATCCGCGCTCGCCAAGGCCGGCGCACGCCTCGCCGACGTCGTACGGACTCGTATGTACGTGACCCGCATCGCCGACTGGGAGAAGATCGGCCGCGCGCACGGTGAATTTTTCGGCGAGATCCGCCCGGCGACAGCCATGGTGGAGGTCAGTCGTCTGATCGATCCCGATATGCTGGTCGAAATCGAGGCCGACGCGATAGTTGGCGCAGGATAGAGGCTCGCCTTGGCACCGTCGATGGGAAGGAGTGATCGCGGCAGCGCTTTAGGAAGAGGTTTCGGCGCTGGCGCGGATTTCCTGCCAGCGCTTGGGCCGTTTCTTGGCGTCGAGCACCTTCTTGCGTAAGCGGATGGATTGGGGCGTGATCTCGACGTACTCGTCATCGGCAATGAACTCAATCGCTTTTTCCAGCGTCATTTCGCGCGGCGGGATCAGCCGAATGGCTTCATCGGCTGTAGACGAACGCATGTTTGTAAGCTTCTTCTCCTTAGTGATGTTGACGTTCATGTCTTCTTCCCGCGAATTTTCGCCCACAATCATCCCTTCGTACACTTCCACGCCCGGGCCAAGCATCATCTCGCCGCGTTCCTGAATGCCCCAGATGGCATAGGCGGTTGACAGGCCGCTGCGGTCGGCGACGAGCGCACCAGTCGGCCGCATGGCCATGTCGCCGGAGTAGTCGGTCCAGCCTTCCAGAAGGGAGTGAATCAGGGCGGTGCCGCGCGTGTCGGTGAGCAACTGACCGCGCAGGCCAATCAGTCCGCGCGAAGGGATGGTGAACTCCATTCGCACGCGCCCGGAATGATGGTTGACCATTTTCTTCATTTCACCCCGACGACTCCCGACCGACTCCATCACGATGCCGATGAAATTCTCGGGGCAATCGATCACCAGTGATTCGAGCGGTTCCAGGCGACGGCCGTTTTCCATGCGCACCACGATTTCGGGCTTGCCGACCATCAGCTCGTAGCCTTCGCGCCTGATCGTTTCGATCAGGATCGCCAGTTGCAATTCCCCGCGCCCCAGCACACGAAATGCATCGGTCGAGCCGGTATCTTCCACTCGGAGGGAAACGTTGGTCAGCAGCTCCCTTTCAAGTCGCGCGCGCAGATCGCGCGAGGTAACAAATGTCCCCTCACGGCCGGCAAACGGTGATGTATTGATCGTGAACACCATAGCCAGCGTCGGATCGTCGATCGTTAGAGGCTCCAGCGGCACGGGATGTTCGGAATCGGTGACGGTTTCGCCGATCTGAATGCCGTCGATCCCCGCCATCGCCACGATGTCGCCGGCTGACACTGCATCGGCTTCATCGCGCTCCAGCCCGCGAAACGTAAACAGCTTGGTGATCCGTGCCGGCTGCATCTTGCCGCTGCGTTTGGCGATACCCACCTCCGATCCGCGTCGGAGTGTTCCCTGAAACACGCGCGCGATGGCGATGCGACCTAGAAAATCGCTGTAATCGAGGTTCGTGACCTGGATTTGCAGTGTGGCGTTGGGATCGCCCGATGGCGGGGGTATGGAGGCAATGATTTCCTCAAACAGTGGTTCGAGGGTTGTGAAACGGTCGCCGATCTCGCGATGGGCCACACCGGTTTTTGCATTGGTATAAAGGATGGGGAAATCGAGCTGGTCTTCGGTCGCGTCCAGATCGATCAACAAATCATAGATCTCATCCAGCACAGCAGCCGGCCGCGCGTCAGCCCGGTCAATTTTGTTCAGCACCATGATCGGCGGCAGCTTTGCGGCGAGCGCCTTTTGCAGCACGTAGCGAGTTTGCGGCAGTGGGCCTTCGCTGGCGTCCACAAGCACGAGCACACCATCGACCATGCGCAGCGCGCGCTCGACCTCGCCGCCGAAATCGCTGTGGCCCGGAGTATCCACAATATTGATTTTTGTGCCCCGGTACGTGATCGCCGTATTCTTTGCCAGGATGGTGATGCCACGCTCGCGCTCGAGTTCGTTTGAATCCATCACGCGCTTCACCACTTCCTGGTTCTCGCGAAAAATTCCGCTCTGACGCAACATCGCGTCGACCAGCGTGGTCTTCCCATGATCGACATGGGCAATGATGGCGATATTGCGAATCGGTGTCATCGTTGGCGCTTGGGGCGTGCGATCTGAAAACCCATTTTAGCATGCGCGTCGCGACTCCACCGGCGCCGTCGGGCCCAAGCGCCGATGCATTCGGTCCAGGGTCTCTAGTGAGGTTGCGGTCTAGGCAACAGATTCTAGCAGTTGATCGTCCGTGTCGGTGTCTGGCGGGTTTAACCTGATGAAAGGGAGTGAGAACCGGTGGGACCTCGTGCCAACCACCTACGTGATCGGCGGACCTCAACGACGCCGCGCCGCCTCGCCTATCTTTTTGTGGCCGGAGTCGCGGGTATATTTATCCTCGCCGCATGGTCGCGGCATTTTCACGCCGGCGTCGACGTATGGCTATATGGCGAGGTCGAGATCACCACGGGGTTCCTGGCCGTCACCTTCGCCGCCCTGGCACTGGTCCGATTCCGCGGAACCAGCGATCGTCTGCCGCTGGTTCTCTCGTGCGGCTTCGTGATCATCGGCATTACGCTCATTAGTTCGAGCTTCGTAACCTTCCACTCTCCGGCACCAGAATTTGGTGCGGCTCCGCGTGACCCCATGACGTGGGTGATCGCCTGCACGGTTGTGGCCGTTCTGATGGTCGCGGCACTATTCGTGGAGCGGCGCCTGCCGATGTCACGCCATCCTCTGGGTGAGATCGCCGCGGCACTATGCCTGGTCCTGCTGCTGACCACGGCGCTCGGCAGCGCACACCGTTGGCTTCCGGCCGGCTTCGTTGTGCACACCGACGGTCTGTTTCCGAGGCCCGGAAATCTATTTCCGGTATTGCTGTTTTCGATGGCGACGATCGGATACTACCGACGGCTGGACTACGCACACTCTCGATTCGATCACTCTCTTTACCTGATGACCGGGTTGAGCGCGGCCTCGTGCCTTGCGGCGAGCCAGTCTGAGCGCCCACTTGACGGACCGTTCGCGCTGGGCGTTGGGCTGCAGTTCGCAAGCTATGCAGTGCTGCTGGCGGGCGCGTTGCTGGATAACGTCGTACTGTTCGAAGATGTAAGACGGCTGGCGGCGAGCGATCCCTTGACCGGCCTGGCCAACTATCGCCGACTGATCGACGCATTGACGAGCGAGATCGAACGCACCAAACGCACGGGAAGGCCCTTCTCCCTGCTGCTGTTCGATCTGGATGGACTCAAGCGAATCAATGATGAATACGGGCACACCGTCGGGAGCCGGGCGATCTGTCGGGTAGCCCAGGCGATGCAGTTAAACCGCCGCTCGATTGACACGGCCGCGCGCTATGGGGGTGACGAATTCGCTCTGATTTTGCCGGAAACCGGGAAGGATGCAGCCCGCGAAGTTGCACGCCGCATCTCGGACGCCATCGCGAAGGAGGAGGAACTGCCCCGCCTCACAGCGAGCGCTGGAGTTGCCGTCTATCCTCAAGAAGGGGATTCTGTGCTGGCCATCTTGGCCAGCGCCGATCACGCCCTCTATCAGGCTAAGGGGCACACCCTGCGCAATCTGGCCAGCGCCTGAGTTGTTACGGCGCTCGGCCGAATCGCACGCGGTGCGCTTCTGGTCCGGCGGCGATCACAATCGCTCCGACCACAAGGGAAATCGCCGCAAAACCACCCATGGCCTGCGCGTAGGTGAAGTGGCGGGTGAGGGCGGCTTCAACCGTCGCCGAACCTGCGGCGATTAACACGCCGAGCTGGTAAGCCAGACCGGGAAAGAATCCGCGCAGCGGCCCCGGCGAAAGCTCGGTGGTGTGTGCAGGAACGACTCCCCAAGCCCCTTGCACCATGAATTGCATCCCGAAGGCTCCGACCGCGATCGACGCCATCGTCGGTGCGAAGACCCACATGGGAATCAGCAGCACACCGAGCACAGCGGCGGTCACCATGGCACGGCGGCGACCATGCCGGTCAGAGTACCATCCGACCAGAAGCCCGCCCACGATCGCCCCCACCATCGAGAGCACGTTGATCATGGCCGTAACCTCGGTGCTGAACCTCCGCTGCTGCTGGAGAAAGGTCGGATACAGATCCTGCGTGCCGTGCGAGATAAAGGCCAGCGCGGACACCAGAAGGACCAGATAGAGAAAACGCTTCCAGTTCGCGACAACGGCCCCCAGATAGGCCCGCCAGCTCGCCCGGGCAGCCACCTCCGCCTTCCAGGCTTCGCTCTCCTTTACCTTGGCGCGAATGTAAAGCACGAGAAGCGCCGGTAGGCCGCCCATGAAAAACATCGCGCGCCAGCCCCAGTGGGGAAAAATCCACCAAAACGCCAGGGCTGCTAGCAGATTTCCGAGCGCATAGCCTTCCTGCAGAAGGCCGGAGAGAATTCCGCGCCATTTCGCTGGGATCGATTCCATCGCCAGCGAAGCGCCGACTCCCCATTCCCCCCCCATGGCCATGCCATAGAGTACTCGCAGCATGAAAAACGTCCGGTAGGTCCGGGCGAACCCGCAAAGAACCTCCACCAGGGAATAAAAGAGTACATCGAGCATCAGAGGCAACCGTCGGCCATAGCGGTCCGCCATCAACCCGAAGATCAGTGCGCCGATCGGCCGCACCATCAGGCTTACGGTGATCGTTGCAGCCATGTCCACGACGGAGCGGTGAAAGTCGGCGCCGACCTGGGCGAGGACATAGGTCAGGATGAAGTAATCAAACGCATCTAGCGTCCAGCCCAGAAACCCGGCGATGAAGGCGTTGCGCGCATTGGCGCGTTCGGCGGGTGAACCTACCGGAGAGGTGTCCGTACTCATTCGGTTCGGAGCCTGCTGGCGAGGGCGCGTGGATTGGCGACGGCATCGGCGATGGCCGCAACCTGAATCATTTCGGCGACATCGTGCACGCGAACGATGTGCGCGCCGCCGAGGATGGTGGCAGCGACGGCTGCCGCCGTGCCCCATATCCGCTCACCGCCCGCTCTGGCTCCCAGCGCTTTCCCAATGAAGCCCTTTCGCGACGCTCCGACCAGCAGCGGAAAGCCGAGATCTGCAAGTTCAGGCAGCCGCGCGATCAGCTCGAAATTCTGCTGCGCACTTTTCCCGAATCCGATGCCCGGATCGAGAATCATTTGCGATTTCCATACTCCGGCGCGCCGTGCCCGAGCTACCGCTTGCCGTAAACCGGCTGCGACGTCGCCCAGAACGTCGCGCGCGAAGGGCTTCTTCTGCATGGTGCGGGGCTTGCCTCGCATGTGCATCAGGATGAGCGGCAGCCGTCGCCGTGCCGCAATTTCAGCCAGATGCGGATCGGCTGAAAGAGCCGTGACGTCATTAACGATCTCCGCACCCTGATCGGCTGCCGCCTCGGCAACTTCCGACTTGCTCGTGTCAATGGCAATCGGGATCCTGATCTGCCCCCGAAGCTGTTTGAGCACCGGTAGGACGCGCCTCATCTCTTCCTGCGCAGAAATTCCGACCGATCCGGGACGCGTCGATTCGCCACCGACGTCGACAATATCGGCTCCCATGCGCTCGATTTCGAGGGCCCGGCGAACTGCCCGCCCGGAATCGAAGTACTGGCCACCGTCGGAAAAGCTGTCCGGCGTGACGTTGAGCACGCCCATCACGAGCGTCCGCTGGCCGAGCTGGAGCACTCGGGTCGGTAGATGGAGGCGGAACTTTTCTCGGCGAAACACGGACCGCTATTGAATCATGGTTTCCTGCAAAAGCGGAACCGCCCGCTATGGCGTAACCGGCACGTAATACGCCGCGCGGTGGGAAACTCGGATGTTCGGTTGGTCGACGACAGCAACACTCAGACGATGCCATCCGAAGCTTGCGGCGGCGCTCTCTGTGGCACCCACCGGAGAGAAGCCAAGCGTGTACTCCGCGCGGATTCGCTCGGCGACTTTGCGAAACGCCTCGGCCATCGTTTGGCTCTCGCGCAGAAAGTAGAGCTGCCCGCCCGCGCGACGCACCAGCTCGGCTAGGTAGAGCGTGTAAGGAGGAATGCTCCATGGACGAGCTGATGGATTAACGAGTGTGGTGTCTTGGTGTGCGGCAAGCCATTCCGGTGTCATCACTTTGGGGCGATTTTCGGTCGAGACAGCAAACACCTGAATGTCCTGCTCGGCAAGAATTCGCGCGACATCGTCAAAGGTGAGCCGATCGGCGGCTCGGCCGGGCTGCGGCAGGGTGCTGGCGGGATCCAGCGTCAGGCCCAGTCCGCTGTCTTGCCCATCGGTGAGCAACAAAAGGGCCTTGCGACCCCTTCGTCCGGGAAATAGCGAGGAGGCGGCTAAGTAAACGGCCTCGTAGATATTCGATCCGCCCGTGTCGCCCAGCAAGGCGCGAACGTCCACGCGTGCTACCGCACGGCGAATCTGCTCGCGCACGTCTGAGAATCCAGAGAGAAGGTAGGTATGCGCTGAAAAATCGATGACCGCGGCCTGATCGAGGGGCGCAAGCGAGTTGATCAACACATCGGCAGCCTGCTTCATTTCCTCCGAGTCGCGCAACACGCTGGGGCTGGCGTCCAGGACGAGTGCGATGCTGGCGGGCTCGGTGGAAGCGTCGAAATAGGAAATCGGCCGCCCAACGCCGTCATCGAGAATGCGGAAATCACTGCGATCAAGCCCTCGGACGGGTGTGCCGTCTGCCAAGGAAGCCGTGCAAGTTACTGCGACCATCTGCGTGCGCACGCGCATGGCCAAAGGATCGATGGGAACGCGCCTCGATGCATCGGCTTCGAACTCACCGCTCGTTGCCGCGTGCAATTCCCCTGTAGCGGGATCACGGCGCCACTGGATGCCTCGATCGAGTTGGACGGGTCGTTTGCTGGCCTTGCCGGATTGCGACACGAGGGCCGGGGGCGAGAGCAAAGCCGAGAGAATCGCAGAAAGAATCAGAACGACGCTGGAACCATTACAGAGCCGCGCCCGGAGCCATCGAGTGCTAATCGAGATCGAAATCGCGCATCGGCTTTTCGATAGGCGCATCCTTTGCCTTTTTCAGGCCCTCGGCAAATTTCCGCGCGAGCACGTCCTCCTTCACCTTTTCGGCTTCGACCGACGCGCGGAATTTTGCTTCGACGGCGTCTTCATGCGCGCGGAGCAGGCTGGCCGTGTCGTCCAAGTCAATCGCGGGCGGCCGAACGGGCGCGGTGTGAGCCAGGATGACACCCAGCACCCGATCCACGGTCAGTTTCGCGCTGCAGCATGGGCAGTCGATCTCAAACGTGTCATGGGTTTGGTTGGCCATGGCGGTATTCTACGCCTTTTCCGATGCGATTCACGGTGGCATCGTCGTGCGAGCAATCCACGGGGCCGTGACGAAGTATTAGGAATGGCGCGACCGACTCTTTCAGGCCGGTGCCGGTTTTTCGCCTTTCGCCATGCCAGGAATCGCGCGGGGTTCCGGTCGCAGCGTAAGCTGCGGCTCTTTGGCCGGCACGGGCGGTGCCGCCGGGGGAGGTGGTGGTGTTTTGTCAGGCAGCGGCTTGCCCTCGACG
>Ga0187783_10001276_pt1 | contig 18529 bp, 16 predicted proteins | sample 1015_SJ02_MP02_2_FD_132471 | JGI IMG/M metagenome (GOLD analysis project Ga0187783, IMG submission 132471) | Tropical peat soil microbial communities from peatlands in Department of Meta, Colombia - 1015_SJ02_MP02_20_MG | ecosystem: Environmental > Terrestrial > Soil > Wetlands > Peat | place...
CTCGCCGCCATTCCGAGCGTCGATCCCGACATCCAGCCCGCGCGCCTCAGCGCGGTGCGCAGCGGCGAGCCACCGTCACCGCTCGCGCCCCCGAGCGGCTGCGTCTACCGTACCCGCTGCCCAGAGGCGCGGGCGGTCTGCGCCGAGCGCGTGCCCACGTGGGAGGAGCCCGTGGCGGGACAGGGCATCGCTTGTCATCGCTGGCGCGAGCTCTCTTAGGCGCGGCGTGCCGGGCCCAGCGCACGGCGGCCGCCGCGGCGTCCCGTTCACAGTCTGACGAGCGGCCCGCAGGCTCTCCGCTGAGTTGCGATATTCTTGTCGGCATGCAAAGCGAACCCGGCTTCCGTCCGAGCGAAGGCCTGCGGCACGTGCGCTATGAGATCCGCGGGCGCCTCGCGCGGCGCGCCCACGAGCTCGAGCGCCAGGGCTACGAAATCGTCTCGCTCAACATCGGCAACCCGCGGGCCTTCGGCCTGCGCACCCCCGAGACCATGCGGCTGGCGATGATCGAGAACCTCGCCGAAGCGGAGGGCTACTGCCACCAGAAGGGCATCTTCCCCGCGCGCGAGGCGGTGGTGATGCAGCAGCAAGCGCGCGGCATCCACGGGGTGACGGCCGAGGAGGTCTTCATCGGCAACGGCGTGAGCGAACTGATCGACCTGAGCCTGCGGGCGCTGCTCAACGACGGCGACGAGGTGCTGGTGCCGAGCCCCGACTATCCGTTGTGGACGGCCGCCGTGACGCTCAATCGCGGGCGCGCCGTGCACTACCCGTGTCGACCGGAAAACCGCTTCGTGCCCGACCCGCAGGAGATCGCGAGCCTCATGACCGCGCGCACGCGCGCGATCGTCATCATCAACCCCAACAATCCCACCGGTGCGGTGTATCCGCGTCCGGTGCTCGAGGCGCTCACCGCGCTCGCCGAGCGGCGTGGTCTTGTGGTGTTCAGCGACGAGATCTACGACCAGATGACCTACGACGGCGCCGAATTCGTACCCCTGGCGACGCTCGTGCACGACACGCTGTGCGCCACGCTCTCGGGGCTCTCGAAGGTGTACCGCGCCTGCGGCTACCGGGTCGGCTGGGCGGTGTTCTCCGGGCGCACGCAGGGCGCGGGCGAGTACCTCAACGCGCTCGAGCTGCTCGCCTCGCTGCGCCTGTGCAGCAACGTGCTCGCGCAGTGGGCGGTGCAGACCGCGCTCGGCGGTCACCAGAGCATCCGCGAGCTCGTCGCCCCGGGCGCGCGATTGTACGCCTCGCGCCAGGCGATTCTCGCGGCCGTCGAGCGCAGCCGTTTCCTCACGCTCGCCCCGCCCGGCGGCGCGATGTACGCATTCGTCGGCGTCAACCCGTCCGTGCTGCCCGACTTCGACGATCAGCAGTTCTCACTCGATCTCCTCGAGCAGAAGCACGTGCTGGTGGCACCGGGCGTGAGCTTCAACGTGCCGTACTGCAATCACTTTCGCATCACCAACCTTCCCGACGCGGCGACGTTGCGGGAGGTCTTCACCCGCATCGAGGATCTGCTCACGCTCTATGCGGCCAGGCGCCCCGATGCACGAGGCGAAACGCCGGGGGCCACGGTGGTGCACGCCGCCACCCGGTTTAAGTGATTTCTTCGAAGATACTCTAAGTTCAGGATTTGTTTAGTCTTCCTAGCCATGTAGCAGCTCATCTCGCGCGGGGTGGCACGCTCGTGGTCCCCTCGCGGCAGCGGGCGCGGGCGGTGCAGCTCGCGCACGCCGCCGCCGAGCTCTCGCGCGGGCGGCGGGTTTGGGCAAGCGCAGACGTCATCGCACTCGGCGCCTGGGAGCGACGTGAGGCCGAGCGCGCCGCGCTTACCCATGCCGGGGAATCGCCGCGACTCCTCGCGAGCGCCGAGGAGTGGTGGCTGTGGCGGGAGTCCGTCCGCGAAGCCACCGGCACCCTGGCACTGCTCGATGCGGGAGCGCTCGCCGAGTCGTTGCAGCGCTCGCGCGAGCTCGTGGCGGACTATGCGCTGCGACCTGCAAGTGGCCCCGCAGGCACTGAGACGGGGCTCCTCGAATCGTGCGAGCGTGCCTTCAGGGCGCGCTGCCAGGCCCTGCATGCCGCACCGGCCGGCGCGCTTTTTGCCCGAGTGCCGCGCGAGGGGCCGGAGGCGCCGCGCGCGCTGTGGCGCGGCTTCGATGCGCTCGCTCCGCGCTACAGCGCCTTCGCGCTGCCGCCTACATCACTGACCAATCCTCGACCACCGGCGTGCACGGTCATCAGGCCGCGCGATGCGCGCGAGGAATGCGAGCAGATCGCCGCTTGGTGCGCAGAACGCGTGCGGCGCGAGAGCGATGCACGGCTGCTGGTCATCGCGCCTGGCGGGGACGGCAGCCGAGAGCGGCTCGCTGCACTCATCCGCCAGGCGCTCGACCTGCGTAGCGTGCTCGAGGCGGGCACGGACGCGTGGGTCGGCATCGAGGGCGGTCAGCCGCTCGCGCGCGCAGGCATGATCTCGCATGCGCTCACGATGCTCGCGTTCCTCGCCGGAGCGGAGCTCGAGCTCGAGACGGCGAGCGCGTGGCTGCGCTCGCCGTACTGGGCGAGCCCGCCGCCGGCGACCCGCGCACACCTCTCGCTCCTGCTGCGCGAGCGCGGCCTCATCGCCCTGACGGTGCGCGATTTTCTCGGCGCCCTGCAGCTCGCCCCGCGCGCCGTGCTCGCGTCCGCACGAGCGCTCGCCGCGCAACTCACGCACGCGGGCGCGGCACTCGGCGACGGCAGCGCCACGGCGCAGGTGTGGTCCGTGCGCCTCACTGAGGCGCTGCGCGCCGCCGGATGGCCGGGCGCACCCGCCGCACACATGCAGGGACAACAGACGCTGCTGCGCTGGCACGAGCTGCTCGAGGAATTCGGCGGGCTCGGTGCGAGCGTCGGCAACCTGAGGCGTGCGGCGGCGCTCGAGCTGCTGCGCGCGCTCGCCGCCCACCGGCTCTACCGGCCGGCGGATGAGGACGTGAGCGTCATCGTCTCGGGCGTCCTCGCCGACCCGATCGTGCACTATGACGGGATCTGGGTCGCCGGCCTCGACGCGGACAGCTTTCCTCAGCCGCCGCAGCCCGACCCCTTCATACCCCTGAGTCAACAGCTCGAGGCCGGGATACCCGCGGCGAGCGTTGCCGGGCGGCTTGCGCAGGCGCGTGCGCTGCTCGGCGCGTGGCGCACCGCCACGGCGGAGCTCGTACTGTCCTGCCCGGCGCATGGGGGCGATCTCGAGCTCTTGCCGAGCCCACTGCTCGGCGCCCCCGCGCCGCGAGCGCGATCGGGCACGGGGTGGCTCCCGGCGCGCATGCGCCGTGAGGGTCAGCTCGAAGCGCTCGCCGATGCGCAGGGCGTCCCCTGGCCCGCGGCCGAACCCCTGCCGCGCGGCACGCGCAGCCTCGACCTCCAGAACCAGTGTCCGTTCCGCGCGTACGCGGAGCTGCGCCTCGGGAGCCTCAAGCCGGAGCTACCCGAGCCGGGCGTACCGCCCCACCGGCGCGGGGAGCTGCTGCACGCGGCACTGCAGTACCTGTGGTCACGGCTTAAGGACTCCTCCGCGCTCGCTGACCTCTCGCAGCCGGCGCTCGATGAGCTCATCGAGCGCAGCGTCACCCAGGCGCTCGCCGACACGCTCGCTCGCCCGCTGTCGCGCCGCAGCCGCCGCCGCGCCGCCGATGGTCAGCTCGACATGTTCGCGCCGGTGCCCGCGATTCTCGCCCGCGAGTGCCGCCGCGCCGAGCGGCTGATACGCCGGCTGTGCGAGCTCGAACGGCGGCGGCCGCCCTTTCGCGTGGAAGGCACGGAGCTCGAGTCCCGGCTCCTGCTCGCGGGCGCGACGGTGCGGATGCGCATCGACCGCATCGATCGGTTCGCATCCGGCGGGCGCGCCATTCTCGACTACAAGAGCGGGCGGCGCGTGAGCGGCGACTGGTACGGCGAGCGGCCCACGCACCCGCAGCTGCTCGCTTACGCCTGCGCGCTCGGCGAGGAGGTCGCAGCGCTGGCCACCGTGACCGTCAGTGCCCGCGAGGTACGTTTCGATGGCATCGCGCGCACCGCGCAACTCCTTCCCGAAGTGCGTGCGGCGCGCTCGGCTGCGGCCTCGGAGGAGGCGGCGTGGCGCGAGCAGCAGTTCGCCTGGCGGGGCATCGTCGAGCGACTGATCGGGGCATTCCTCGTCGGCCAGGCGGTGGTCGATCCGAAGCCCGGCGCCTGCGCGCACTGCCACGTCATCGACATCTGCCGCATTGGCGAGCGCGAGAGCGGCAACGAGGCGGCCGCAACGGCTGGCGATGATGAGTGAAGCGCTGATTCGCGCCGACGCCGAGGCACGCGCGGCGGCACTCGACCCGCGCAGCTCGATCCTCCTGCAGGCCCCCGCCGGCTCGGGCAAGACGGCCGTCCTCACGCAGCGCTTCCTGCGCTTGCTGTGCACCGTGGACGAGCCCGGGGCGATTCTCGCGATCACCTTCACCCTCAAGGCGGCCGCCGAGATGCGTACGCGCATCATGCGCGCCCTGCGCGGCGAGATCGCCGATCACGACCCGTGCGCCGCCGAGGTGCGCTCGCTCGCCTCCGAGGCGCGGCGCCATGCCGAGGCACGCGGCTGGAACCTCCTCGAGAATCCCGCGGTGCTGCGCATCCAGACGATCGACTCTTTCAACTACTGGCTGGCGAGCCAGCTGCCGCTCGCGGCGCGCGCCGGCGGTACGCTCAACATCGCCGAGACGCCCGCCGCGCTCTACCGGCGCGCCGCGCAGCGCACGCTCGCTGCGGCCGACGGCGATGCGCCGCTCGCCGCCGCCCTGGAGCTGCTCTTTGAGCGGCTCGACAACCAGTACCACACGGTCGAGCGGCTGCTCGCGCACATGCTCGAGCTGCGCGGCCACTGGCTGCGTTACGTGCTCGAGCACGAGCCGCAAGGGCTGTGCGCGCGTGTCAACGCGAGTCTCACCGATATCGTGCGCGGACGGCTCGCCGCTCTCGAGGCCGCGCTGCCGCGCACGCTGCTGCGCGCCGCGCAGTCACTGCCCGGCGTCGGCACGCTCGGCTCCGCCCCCGAGTGTCTCACTGCCTGGCAGCGACTCGCATCGCTCACCCTGACGCGCGACGGCTGGCGGCGTAGCCTCAGCGCCCGATTTCTCGGGGCGGCCTTCGAGACGCCGGCCGCGTGCACGGCATTGCGCGAGTGCATCGCCGCGCTCAGTCTCCTGCCGGGGCTTGAGATGGCGCTGCGCGAGGTGGCTGCCTTGCCCGCCCCGACGCTGAGCGCTGCCGACGCCGAGGCGATCGCCGCGCTGTCGCGCGTGCTGGCGCATGCCGCCGCGGAGCTGCAGGCGCGGTTCGCGGAAGCCGGGCGCGTCGACTACACCTACGTGACGGGCGCCGCGCGTGCTGCACTGAGCGAGACCGGTCAGCCGACGGAGCTCGCGCTGCGGACCGGACTTGCGCTGCGGCACATTCTGGTCGACGAGTTCCAGGACACCTCGCTCGCACAGTTTGAGCTGCTCGAGAGTCTCACCGTTGGCTGGGAGGAGGGCGATGGTCGTACGCTGTTCGTGGTCGGCGACCCGATGCAGTCAATCTACCGCTTCCGGGACGCCGAGGTCGGACTCTTCATCGCGGCGCGCGCGCGCGGCATCGGGCCCGTGCGGCTGACGCCGCTCAAGCTCACCCGTAACTTCCGTGCGACGCCCGCGCTCGTCGAGTGGGTCAACCAGACCTTCGCGCAGGTGCTCCCGGCGGCCGACGACCTGCAGCTCGGCGCCATCGCCTTCAGTGCGAGCGTCGGTGCACGGCGGGCGCAGGCTGGGGGCGAGGCGGGCGGCATCCGCGTGCAGCTGCGGCTCTACCCGGATGATCGCGTGGGTGAGGCGCGCGCGATCGCCGCGCGGATCGCGGAGCTTCGCCGGAGCGACCCCCATGGCAGCGTCGCGGTACTCGTGAGCGCGCACGCCCACGCCACCCCGGTCATCGCTGCACTGAGCGAGCTTGGTATCGCCGTGCTCGGTGTCGATCTCGTACCGCTCGCCCAGCGCCCGATCGTCCGCGACCTCGTGCAGCTCAGCCGGGCCCTGCACGATCTCGCCGATCGCAACGCGTGGCTCGCCCTCTTGCGAGCGCCCTGGTGCGGAGCACGCCTGGCGACGCTCACCGAGCTGTCCGCGGCCGATCGCCCGCAGCTCCTGTGGGAGGCGCTCGGCGACCCGCGACGCCTGGCGCGCTGCCCGCCGGGAGAGGCTGTACGTCTCACGCGTGTGCACGCCGTGCTCGCCGCCGCGCTCGAGCGACGCACCACCCGCACTGAGGCCGATTGGCTCGAGAGCACCTGGGTGCAGCTCGGCGGACCCGATGCCTATCCAGCGGCAGATCTCGAGGATGCGCGCGCCTTCTTTGCCGCACTCGCCGCGCGGAGCGCGGCCTTCGAATGGCGCACGCCGGCAGATTTCGACGCGCTGCTCGGGGATCTTTACAGCGTGCCGCAGGGGACGGCAGAGCAGCCCGTGTCGGTGATGACCATGCATCGCGCCAAGGGCCTCGAGTTCGATCACGTATTCCTGCCGGCGCTCGAGCGCAGCTCGCGCGGCGGCGAGCAATCGCTGCTCGGCTGGGTCGACCTGCCGCGCGAAGGCGGCGGGAGCGACCTGCTCCTTGCGCCCGTGCCTGCGATCGGTGAAGCCGCCGATCAGGAGGTCGCGGCGCTCATCCAGCGATTCGCGAACGCGCGGGCCGGGCACGAGCGCGCGCGGCTCCTTTATGTGGCCGTGACCCGCGCCCGGGAGAGCTTGCACCTCTCGGCCGCGCCGCGCCTGCGAACCGACGGGCGAGTCCGCATCGAGGGGCGCACGCTCCTCGGCGGCCTCTGGGGGGTGCTCGGTGAAGAGTTTGCCTTCGAGCCCGTGGCGACCGGCGCACCGACGCCAACGCCCGCCGCATCACTGCCGCTGCCGCTACAGCGCCTGAGCGCGACGTGGCGTGCGATCGAGCTGCCCGAGGCGCCGCCCGTGACACGTCTACCGCTCGGCCGCGCGTCCCTCGAGCTCCCCGAGTTCAGCTGGGTGGGTGAGACGCAGCGTCACATCGGCACCATCGTGCATCGGCTGCTCGCAACGGCCGCCGACCGCGATCCGCTTCCCGACGCCGCGCAGATCGAGCGCGAGCGACACCGGGTCCTCGGACAGCTGCGCGACCTCGGGGTAGGCGAGCACGAGCGGCGCGAAGCCGCCGACACGATCGTGACGGCGCTTGCGCGCGCGCTCGAAGACGAGCGCGGCCGCTGGATCCTCGCCGCCGGGCATCGCGAGCCTCACAGCGAGCTCGCGCTCACCGGCATCGCCGACGGGCGGCTGCGCAGCGTCGTGATCGATCGCTGCTTCATCGATGGCGGCGGCACGCGCTGGGTGATCGATTACAAGACCAGCCGGCACGAGGGCGGGGCGCTCGAGACGTTTCTCGGTCAGGAGATCGAGCGCTACCGCGCCCAACTCACCGCCTACGTCGCGCTGGCGGGTGCGCTCGGCCCCGAGCCGGTACGGGCGGCGCTCTATTTCCCGCTGCTCGGCGCGTTTCGCGAGTTGACCTGAGCCGCCGCGGCGAGGCCCGGCGGCAGCCGTGCCGGCGGGCCGAGTGCTCAGAATGTGCCCGACAGCGAAAACGGTCGTCGGCCCGAGGCATCCGGCGAGCCGAAGTAGCGGATGTTGTTGACGATCTCCGGCGGCGCTCCGCGGCGTGGCGCGATCAGTCCCTCGAGCTCGAAGCCGGGCGGCGACTGCGTGAGGCGCAGCGTGCCCTCGAGCGCCAGCGGCCCGTCGAGGTCGCGGAGCTTCCCCACCTGATCGCCGCTGCCGCCGGGGAAGGTCACGACGTAGCTGCCGAGCGGTGTGTTGGCGCCGCTGCGGTCCTCGAGGTCGTGGGCCTCGATGCGGCCCTGGAGCTGCGTGATGGCGCCGTGCTCGAGCTGCGCCAGCGCGAGCTCCACATGTGCGCGGCCGTGCAGGCTCGCCGGCACGCCCGGCATCATGCGTGGATCGAGCGGCAAGTCCGCGACGACGTTGCGCGCGGTGAGGCGTTTGCCGAGACCGACCTCCACATCGGCGCTCGCGGTTGCCGCGCCGCGCACCACGTTCACGTGGGCGGCGAGCTTGCCGAGGAACAGCCTGAGCGGGTGCAGCTCCCAGCTGACATCGCCGAGCGGCGTGCCACTGACGGTGAGATCCGTGCAGGTACCGCTCCACAGCGACCCATCGACACCGCCGCAGCTGCCTGCACCGCGGCCCGTGGGAACGAACCACGCGGCCGGCATGCGGGCGATCACGATGGCGATGAAGGCGACTGCGGCGAGCAGCGCGATCCAGGCTCCGCGCTTCACTTCACCCCGCGTGCAGAACGATGGCGGCGTTCACCAGCCCGGGGCCGCCAGCCTTCTCGATCGTGGCCGAATCGACGGCGACCCCGTTCTGCTGCGCGAGGCGCGCGAGCCACGCGATCAGGACGTCGAACGGCGCCTTCTCCAGGCGCACCGAGAGGCTCCCCGACGCTCCGGGCTCGCTGCCGGCGAGCGAGCTGGCAAGACCCGATTCGCGCGCCGAGCGGTCCACGATCACGAGCAGCGACTCGCCGGTGGACGCAGGGGGCGGCCCGGAGGCGGCGATCTCGCCGGCGACGCTCTGCATCCAGGCGAGGTCGGCGTGCTTCTTGGCGAGGCGCTGCTGGGCATGCGCGACGCTGCGATCGAGCGGCACGAGCACACCAAATATGAGGAGCAGGAGCGCGAGCAGGCCGCCGCCGATCACTATCCGCCGCTCGCGCGGCGAGAGTGCGGCGAATGCCTCGAGGGAGAAGGAGTTGAGCGACAGCTTCATGACGGCGTCAGTCCTCAGCTTCCGCTGGCCCGCACTTCGATGCGCCCCTCGTAGGCCGAGCCGGCGTTCGTGCCGCCGGCGAGATCCGCATGCCAACCGCTGCTGCGCAACGCCTGGCTCAGGCGATCGAGGCTCGTGGCATCCGGAGCGGACAGCTTCATCTCGAGCGTGCCGGTGTGGAAGTTCAGCGACTGGACGCTCGTGCCCGGGGCGCTGTCACGCGCCTGTGCCAGCGCCTGCAGCGCCGGCAGGAGTCCTCCGCCTGCACCGCGCGCCATGCCGAGACGCTGCTCCATGCGGTGCCGGGCGTCGCCGACGGGTGACTCTCCAGGCATGGCGCTGCTGAACGTCTGGCGGATCGATGCATCGACCTGGTGCTCGCGCTTCTTGAGCAACTGCAGCTCCGCAGCCTTGCCCACCACGTGGAGGCCCACGAGGCTCGCGAGCAGAATCGCCGCCACCCGCCAGGCCCGAATGCCGACGGTGCGCGAGGCGGTCGGCTCGTAAGAGCCCTGCAATAGATTGATCGGCGTTGCGGAGGGCAGCTGCTGCGCGAACAGCGCGAGCGGGCCAGAGGTGAGCAGCTGCACCTTGATACCGTCGAACTGTGGGCGCGCCCCCTCGACCAGTGCGGCGTGGCGCTTCCACTCAGCCGCGCCGGTGTAGAGGATCAGCCCGCGCCCGCCAGTCGCGGTCGACCCGGCCGAGCGCGCGATCTCGAGTGCCTCACCCAGCGCATCGGCGGGCAAGGTGACCGGCGAGCCGCCCGGGGGCCGCACCGACACCGCATCCTCCTCGAGCAGCGCCACGGCCTGCCCCGGGTTCTCCGGCAACAGATCGCTGTCGGCGTACACCACGTCCGGCTCGACGCCGCAGGCGCGCAGCTGCGCGAGCCACTCATCGAGCAGCGCGCGCGCAACCACGGCGACCGGAGAGCGGGTCGAGTCCGCGGGGCGCTTACCGATCGCAAAATGCAGCTCATCGATGTCTTCGGCCAGATGCTCTTCGAGCGCGTAGGGCACGAGCTGCTGGAGCCTCGTCCCCGCCTTGACCGGAACCTCGGGCTCGGCGAGCAGCACATCCGCCCCGGGCACCAGCACGCAGACGCGCCGCCCGGCGACGCGCGGCGCGGCGAGCGTCAGCGGGCCGCTTTGCGGCGGCCCGAGGGGCGCACCGCGGGCATCGGTCACCAGCCAGCTCGAGTTCTGGTCGGATTGACGCGGCAGTCGCAGCAGCAGCCAGTCAGACATGGGCGGATACTGTCATCATTTGGCACCGGGCGATCATCGAATGCGTCACTGTGCGTGAAAGGGATGGTGCGCTCAGTCGGGCGTGAAGCTGCGTTGGATGGGGCGCACCATGCCGTTGGTGTCCTGGTAGAGAAGACTGTACAAGTTGAATTCGGCACTGCCAATGGTGATGAAGCTCGTGAGGCGGAAGTACTGCGAGGTCTGCCCGAACGTGTTCGCAAGGTTCTGCCGGGCGTTCTGTCCGACGTTCTGCCCGACGACCCCCGGCGCGACGATCGGGTTCACATTGGCGCCGACCTGGGGACCGCCGAGCAGCGCCACGTAGTTGGCGAGCGTTGGGAAGCAGCCGGTGGTGTTACCGCGATTCTGCGTCAGTTGTTGCGGGTTCGCGCCGAACTCGCTGTGCCCCGCGCCAATGAATGCATCGAGCACCGGGCCCGGAGCGGTGCATACGTTGATTTTCGTGCCCCACGGCAGCGCCGCGACGTAGGGCGCGAGCTTCTGGTAGCGGTCGATACCGAAGCCGGGAAGCGCGAGCAGCTCGCTCGTGCTCGTGATGTAGCGGTTCGCCGTGCGATAGGGCGGGACCTGCCCCATGTAGACGCTGTCCTCGGCACCGTCGGGATTCTGCGGGACGAGGTCGGCGTCGATCCAGTCAACGACGAAGCCCGCCCACTTGGGCTCGAGTCCGAGCATCTCGAGGAGTTGCGCGAAGGCAGTCACGTAGGCGGTGTTCGGGGTGCCGTCCTTGTTCACGAGCATGTTGAGGTTCATGCGGCCCTGCAGGTCCTCGAGCGAAGCTTCCAGCATCACTCCGGGCACCACTTCGACCGGCCCGAGAGGCTTGTCCCACCCCTGACCCGGGTAGATGTGCTGCGGGTCGCTCTGGCGGATCTGGCGCAGCCCGTACGCGGCGAGCGCCTCGGCGCCTTGCGCGATGAGCAGCGACTGGTCGAAGGCGTAGGTGGCGGTACCGCGCCGCGCCGTCATGGCGTTCTCGTAGGCGACCGCGGCGGCGAGGATGGTGCCGAGCGCAACCAGGAGTATGGCGACCAGCATGGCGATGCCACGTTGTGCCTGTGGCGGTGCGCACCGCCGTTGGTGATACGCGCGCGAGCGACGGCGCGGACCTCGGGCGCTCATGCGGCGATCTCGATGATGCGCACGATCTTGCCCCAGTCCTCGGTGTCGAGGGTGATCTCGACCGCGAGGGGCCGCTCGCGCAGCGTCATCTCGAGCGAGGTGCCGATCAGCACCGTGGCGGTCGTTGGCGGCCACTGCTGCTGCCACTGGTGATTCACGTCGAGGTAGCGGATGGAGAATGCTTTCACGTGCGTCAGCAGGTTGCGCCGCGCGGTGGTGCTGGCAAGTGTCGGATCGAGGACGTTCCAGTACTCGCGCCTGAGTGTGCCGTTGTCGAGGTAGTAGGCGACGCGCTGCAGCCCGGTGCGCTGCAGTCCCGCAGGGTTCGCCCAGCCATCGCGTGTGAGGGCGACCACCGGCTGCGTGCCCGGCGCACTCCCCTGCAGCGCCGGCTGCGCCGGCTCGTCACCGACCGCCTGACGCACCGGGCGGGGGGCGAGCTGCACGAAGTCCTGCTCGAGGACCCGCACCGCTGTCTGCAGTTCGAGGAGGTGTGCCTGCTGCTGCTTGAGAGCGTCGTGGCTCGTCAGCGCCTGCCGCAGCGTGCCGTAACCCATGGCGAACATGAGCGCGGCGATGAACAGCGCCACCAGCAGCTCGATCAGCGTGAACCCGCGGCTGCGAGCGGTCATTGCTGCGAGTCCGGCGTTCCGGGATCGGTCGGCGGAGTGGACGGGGTCTGCGGGCCCATGAGCGTATCGGGCGCCCCGATGCCCCCCTGCGAGCCGATGCCTCCGGAGCCCATCGGCGACTGTCCGAAGGCGCCCGGGGTCCCGAGGTTGCCCGAGCCGAGTCCCCCCTGCGTCGGTGAGCCGAGCCCCCCGGGCGTGCCCGAGCCGAGCCCGCCCTGCGTCGGCGCCTGCATCTGGCCCGGGAGCATCTGCGAGCCCCAGTCGGGCTGGTAGCCGTTCGCCGCCCCGACCGCATCGCCCTGAATGCCGCTCACCGTCGTGAACCATCCCTTGTCGTCGTCCCCTTTGACGTCCTTGGGACGCACCATCACGTCGATGCGCACGGCCCCCGGAACCTGCGTGGCCGTGACCTCCTGACGCCAGTGCCAGCTGCGCCCCGCGAAGTCGATGTCGCCATCGCTGTTGCCGACCGCCGGCACCTGACCGGAAAGGCGCACCGTCGCGATCTGGTTGAGCGCCACCCACTGGGCGAAGGTCTTGTCGCGCAGGTACGCGATCGTGTCGGCCGAGGAGGTCAGCGCGCCGAGCACGGCCGCCATGCCGATTGCGACAATGGCGAGCGCCACGAGCACCTCGATCAGCGTAAAGCCCGCCCGGCGTCTCACGCGCCTCACGGCTTCTGCTCCACCATCGGCTGCTCGATCACCTCTCCCTTGTCGTCCTCGGTGAGCGTGATGCTGCGCAGTCCGCCGTCTCGCTCGAGCGTCGCGACGAAGGAGCTGAGATCACCGTTGGAGAAGATCATCAGCTGCGGGGTCTTGTCCGTCGCGTCCTTGGGGCGCTTCAACACTACGGGACGCCCGTCGAGGACCAGCTTGAAGTCCAGGCCGTCGGGGAGCGTGCGGACGCCGAGTGCGTCGTCCTCGAAGACGTCGCGCCAGACTCCACGATGCACGTCGTAGGTCAGGAACTCGTAGCCGTTGTCCTGGAACATCACCCCGAACTCCCGGGTCTGCAGCTCCGCCTGCTCGCGCGCATAGTTGACGAGGCTGAACAGCCGGTCGCTTTCCTTCTCGAGCTCGGGGTCGCGCCCTGTCAGGGTGATCGACAGCAGCATGCCCGCCGTGACCACCCCGATGATGACCACGACCACCAGGATCTCGATCAGCGTGAACCCCGCGGCAGGCACACGCGGGGGCGTGCGCAGCCTCATCTGCGGGGCAGGGCTAGTCGCCGATGTTCCAGTTGCCGATGTCGGCATCGATGCCTTCCCCGCCGGGCGCACCGTCCGCCCCGTAGCTGAAGAGGTCGTACTCCTGGCCGTGTGTGCCGGGATACACGTACTGATAGTCGTTGCCCCAGGGGTCCTTGCTCACGCGCTGCAGATAACCGCCGGGCCGCCAGTGCTTGATCGAGGGGTCCGTCGGCTGTGTCACGAGGGCCGCCAGACCCTGCTCGGTAGTGGGATATTTCGAGTTGTCCAGGCGGAACATCGTGAGCGCAGTCTCCAGGCTCTGGATGTCCTGCTTCGCCTTGGCGACGCGTGCTTCGTCCACCTTGCTGATGACGGTGGGCACGATGACCGCGGCGAGGAGGCCGATGATGACCACCACCACCATGATCTCGATGAGCGTAAAGCCGCCCGCGCGCCGGTGTGGGCGGCGTCTGCTAACCTGACAGGTGTCGTTCATGGCTGCAATTCCGGGCGGCCTTACCCGCCGTCTGAGCCCAAAATCCGGGGCGGATGATAACAAATGGGGGTCGGCTACCTTCGTGATCGCGTGCACGGCGCACTCGCGTCTCTCAATTGCGACGGCCGCCGGGGAATTGCCCTCCTTTCCGCCTGCCTCCTGCTGCTGCTCCTGACGCTCCCGGGGGACAGCGCGCGCCGGGCGCTGCGCTACGACCGCACGGGGCTGGCCGCGGGGGAATACTGGAGGCTGCTGAGCGCTCACCTCGTCCACCTCGACGTCCGGCACGCCCTGCTCAATAGTCTGGGTCTCGCTCTCATGTGGGCGCTCTTCGCCCGGGATTACTCCCCCCGACAATGGCTGGCGATCGTGCTCGCGAGCATCGCCGCCATCGATGTAGGGCTATGGTTCGGCGATTCGACCGTCCTCTGGTACGTCGGTTCCTCCGGCGCATTGCATGGTGTCATGGCGGCGGGAACCGTGGCACACCTGCGCGCCGGGGAGCGCGACGGCTGGATACTCGCGGCGCTGCTGGTCGCGAAACTCGCTTACGAGCAGTGGGCCGGTGCGCTGCCGCTGTCGGGAAGCGATCCGGTCGTCGTCGATGCACACCTCTACGGCGTGCTGGGAGGCGCGCTCATGGCGGCCTGCCTGAAGCGCTCGCCGCTGCCGCTATAATTTCGCGTTTGCGCCCGCCACCCCAGGGAGAGTCCATGCCGATCGCGTTCGTCTTTCCCGGTCAGGGTTCGCAATCGGTCGGCATGCTCGGGGGACTCGCAGCCGCAGCGCCCGTGGTGCGCGCCACGTTCGATGAGGCTTCCGGCGTGCTCGGTTACGACCTCTGGCGACTGGTACGCGAGGGTCCCGAAGAGGACCTCAACGCTACCGAGGCCACGCAGCCGGCGATGCTGGCCGCGGGGGTGGCCACGTGGCGCGTGTGGCGCGAGCGGGGCGGCACTCTTCCCGCGGTCGTCTCGGGCCACAGCCTCGGGGAGTTCACCGCGCTCGTGTGCGCGCAGGCGCTCGAGTTCCCCGCCACCGTCGACCTGGTGCGCTTTCGCGGCCAGGTGATGCAGGAGTCGGTACCCGCCGGCAGCGGCGCGATGGCCGCGCTCCTCGGCCTGGACGACGAGGCGGTGCTCGCGGTGTGCCGCGAGGCCGCCCGCGGTGCAGTGGTCGAGGCGGTGAATTTCAACTCTCCGGGGCAGGTCGTCATTGCGGGCGAGGCGACCGCGGTGGCCCGGGCGATGGAGGCCGCGAAGATACGTGGCGCCAAGCGGGCGGTGACGCTGCCCGTGAGCGTCCCCTCCCACAGCAGCCTGATGTGCGCCGCCGGCGAGCGGCTGCGCGAGCGCCTGGCGGCTGTCGAGGTGCACGCGCCGCGCATCCGTTACGTGAGCGCGGTCGATGCCCGGCCTCACGGGGAGCCGCGCGACATCCGCGAGGTGCTGGTCCGCCAGCTCTCGAGTCCCGTGCGCTGGAGCGAGACGCTGCGCGCCGTGAGCACGGCGGACGTCACCGCGGTGATCGAGTGCGGCCCCGGCCGGGTACTCACCGGCCTCAACCGGCGCATCGAGCGGCGCCCCGACTTGAGCTTCTTCGCGCTCGAGGACCCGGCATCCGTCGATACGGCGCTGCGCGCCACCAGGGAGCAAGCCCATGCTTGAGAATCAGGTCGCGGTCGTCACCGGCGCCTCGCGCGGGATCGGCCAGGCAATTGCGCTTGCGCTCGGCGGCGCCGGCGCGCGCGTCATCGGCACCGCAACCAGCGAGGAGGGTGCGGCCCGGGTCAGCGCCGCGCTTGCGTCGCACGGATACAACGGCCGCGGAACCGTCCTCGACGCTGCGAGTCCCGCCTCGATCGATGCGCTGATCGCCCAGCTGGAGAAGGCCGCCGAGCTGCCCGCCATTCTCGTCAATAATGCGGCGATCACGCGCGACACGTTGCTGCTGCGGATGAAGCCGGAGGACTGGGATGCGGTCATCGCGACCAATCTCACTGCGGTCTTTCGCCTGTGCAAAGCGTGCGCCCGGCAGATGATCAAGGAACGCCGCGGGCGCATCGTGAACATCGCCTCCGTGGTCGGACTGACGGGCAACCCCGGGCAGGCCAATTACGCCGCGGCGAAAGCGGGGTTGCTCGGCTTCACCAAGTCACTCGCCCGCGAGCTCGCCTCGCGGGGCATTACGGTCAACGCCGTGGCGCCAGGCTTTATCGATACCGACATGACGCGCTCGCTGAGTGACGAGCAGCGCACAGCGCTGCTTGCCCAGATCCCGCTCGGCCGCCTCGGGACGGCCGAAGACGTGGCCGAGGCGGTGCTCTTTCTCGCATCGCCACGCGCCGCCTATATCACCGGCGAGACGCTGCACGTCAACGGCGGCATGTACATGCCCTGAGGGCACGTTGGCGGCGCGCCACACCGGGACCGTTGCGGCCGCCGTGCCGGAGGGATAACGGGGGAGTTTCGCCAGTAAAAACAACCACTCGCGCAAGTGGCAGCCCGGGGGGTGTTCCCCTACAATACCGCGCCCACTGCGCACCCTCCGGGTGTGCGGGGCACAGCCCTTTTCAAAGCCTATACAAGGACCAACCGCTAATGAGCACAGTTGAGCAGCAGGTCAAAGCCATCGTTGCCGAACAGCTGGGCGTCAAACAGGAGCAGGTGACGAACGACGCTTCGTTCGTCGACGATCTGGGAGCTGACTCGCTCGACACCGTCGAGCTGGTGATGGCCCTGGAAGAGGAATTCGAGATCGAGATCCCCGACGAAGACGCCGAAAAAATCACGACCGTCCACCAGGCGATCGATTACATCAACGAGCGCCGCAGCAAGTCCTGACTCGACTTCCGGTCGCCTTCAGGAATGTCGTGAGCAAGCGCCGTGTCGTCGTAACGGGTCTTGGCGTGGTGTCTCCGGTGGGGAGCACCGTTCAGTCGGCATGGGATGCCATCCTGCGTGGCGAGAGCGGCATCGGCCCGGTGACCCGCTTTGACGTATCCGCCTTTCCCGTGCGCTTCGGCGGGGCGGTGCGTGGCTTCGATGTCAACGAATACCTTCCGGCCAAGGAAGCGCGACGCATGGACGAGTTCATGCACTACGGCGTCGCCGCCGGAGTGCAAGCGGTTAGCGACTCCGGCATCGATTTCGCCAAGACCGATCCGACGCGCTGCGGTGCGGTGTGCGGCGCCGGCATCGGCGGCCTGGGCACCATCGAAGCCGACTTCGCCGAGTACTTGAAGGCGATGAATCCGCGCAAGATCTCGCCGTTCTTCGTGCCCTCCGTGATCATCAACATGATCGCCGGGCATCTTTCCATACGCTACGGCCTCAAGGGTCCGAACCTCGGTGTGGTGACGGCGTGCACCACTTCGACGCACGCCATCGGGCTCGGCATGCGCTCGATCCAGTACGGCGATGCCGACGTGATCGTCGCCGGCGGCGGCGAGATGGCAACGACACGCTGCGGGCTCGGCAGCTTCGGCCAGGCCAAGGCGCTCTCGACGCGCAACGACGCGCCAGCGGAGGCAAGCCGGCCGTGGGACAAGGACCGCGACGGCTTCGTGCTGAGCGACGGCGGCGGCGCGGTGCTGCTGGAAGAGCTCGCGCACGCGCAGCGGCGCGGCGCGCACATCTATGCCGAGCTCGTCGGCTTTGGCATGAGCGGGGATGCCTATCACATCACCGCGCCCCCCGAGGACGGCGAGGGCGCGTGCCTCGCCATGGCCAACGCGCTGCGCGATGCCGCACTTGATCCCACGGCAGTCGACTACATCAACGCCCATGCCACCTCGACGCCGCTCGGGGACAAGGCGGAGACGGTAGCGATCAAGCGCGCCTTCGGCGAGCACGCACGGCGCCTCGCCGTGAGCTCCACCAAGTCGATGACCGGTCACCTTCTCGGGGCGGCTGGCGTCGTCGAGGCGATCTTCTCCGTGCTCGCCATCCGCGACGGTGTCGCACCGCCAACCATCAACTACCGCACCCCCGACCCCGAGTGCGATCTCGACTACGTGCCGAACACGGCGCGGAAGATGAAGATCGACATCAGCCTCTCGAACTCGTTCGGCTTCGGCGGCACCAACGGCTCGCTCGTGTTCCGGCGCTACGGCGCCTGACGCGCGCAGCCTCTCCGAGGACGTTTCCCACGCGCGCGCCTCTCGTACGCGAGCTCGAGGTCCCGGGCTCTGTGCTGCGTCGACTGGCGGCGCGCCATCCCGAGCGCTACCCGCTGCTGCTCGACAGCGCCGCTGACGGCCCCCTGAGCCGCTCGAGTGTGCTGCTCGGAGCAGCGCAAGGAGCGCTCTGGCTGGATGCGGATGGCACGCTCGGCGCGCAAGGCATGACGCCCGAGGGGCCGGGCTTTCTCAACGCACTCGAAAACTGGTGGCGCGGCGAGCGGCGCACGCCGCAGTCGCTGACCGGGCACAGCCTGCCGTTCGACGGGGGGTGGGCGCTCTTTCTCGGTTACGAGCTCGCGTGGGAGATCGAGCCGCACCTCGCGATGCCGCGCACGCCGCTGCCCTGGCAGGCGTTCGCGCTGCGCACGCCGTGCGCCCTGGTGCACGATCTCGGACGCGGGCGCGTGTACGTGGTGGCGGAGGAGGGCGCCGAAGAAGCCTGCGGCCGCCTCGTCGAGGACGCCACCGCAGCCGCCCGCGCAGCGAGCACGCCCTCGGGGCTTCGCATCGAGCAGGTGCGCGAAGAGGATCCCGCCGAGTATCTCGAGCGCGTGCAGCGCGCCAAGGAGTACATCGGCGCGGGCGACATCTACCAGGCCAATCTGTCCAGGCCCTGGGAAGCGCGACTCAGCGGCGTCAACGGCGCGATGCGCGGCGAGCGCAGTGCGGCGGCTGTGCTCTATGAACGCCTGTGCGCCGCGAACCCGGCGCCCTTCGCCGCGCTCGCCCAGTGGCGCGATGTGGCGATCTTGAGCTC
>Ga0187783_10001277_pt1 | contig 18514 bp, 17 predicted proteins | sample 1015_SJ02_MP02_2_FD_132471 | JGI IMG/M metagenome (GOLD analysis project Ga0187783, IMG submission 132471) | Tropical peat soil microbial communities from peatlands in Department of Meta, Colombia - 1015_SJ02_MP02_20_MG | ecosystem: Environmental > Terrestrial > Soil > Wetlands > Peat | place...
AGCCAACGGATGAAAGGACGTTACCTCCGTAGGCAAAGAGTCAGGCACAAATTCAAGACGAAGCTGTACCGATGAGTGCGGCGCTCACACAAGAGCGAACTTGCTGGATTGCAAAAGTCCCGCGGCAAATCGAACAGATAAAACCGGGCATGCCAAGAAAGGATCTCGGCGGCATACTCACGACCGAAGGCGGCCTATCGAATCGCCTCCAGCAGACCTATGTGCACGTCGATTGTCCCTACATCAAAGTAAACGTCAGACTCGAGGCGGCAAGCGATCAGACTAAGGCCCTGAAAGAGGACCCCGACGACACCATTGAGTCTATCTCGCAGCCGTTCCTTCAGTGGAGCACGACGGATTGAGTCTTGGGTCAAATGACGAAATCAGCAACTATAAGGCGGTTACACGTTTTGACCGCTGGTCTTTGCGACCGTTCCCGACCATGACTCTGACATTTTGCACCCGCGCCTCCTCCGCCTGAGAAGATTGCCGATTCGCTGTGGCAGAGCCTAAGGATTCGTGTTAGATTGTCGCATACCTGCGTTTGGCGGTCAGCTTAACGTCTTGGAACGTGTTTTGCCGGCGCGCCATCTCGAATTAACACAGAGTACGTGTGCACTCCTTCCAGGGTCTCCATTGCGGAAGGCACGAGTGAATCTATGGCCAAACATTTGCGCATATTCTCGCTGCTTCTTTCCCTGATCGGCGCCTTCATTCCCATCCACGCTCAGGGTTATGGCAAAGGCCAAGCTTTGGGCGTATTAGAAAACGGCGTCTATCACAACAACCTTACGGGCATCGAACTCACGATACCGCCCAACTGGGTTATCGCCAGTCAGGCACCGTCATCGACCCCTGACGCCCAAGTTCTCAAATTGAAAGATTCCGCGTCGAATGCAGTCGGCACCGTCTGGATGAAGCGCCGAAACGCGGAGACAGCCGATCTCCAAGCGTTGATGAATGATCGTCTCGCCGTTAAGGCCGTGCAGCGCAATAATTTCCAGAGCTACACCTATCGGCCCGAGAGTGTGCAGCACACCACGATCAACGGCCATCCGGCCCTCAGCGCAATCGCTGATTATGTGATGGCCGGACAGAAAATGGTTGAGTACCTAACTTGGATCGACGGCGAGAAAAGCCGCGTAGTCTTCGAAGGTCGCGTCCCGCCGGCCGAGTTGGCTAACTTCCAAGCGCTTGTTGACCCTGTCATTCAATCGGCGGTCGTGCCATAGGGTCCAGCGCGCCGGCCCGCACTCAACCACCGTTCGGTAGTGGCAGTGGAAACGCTTCGATTTCCCTAGACCGGATGACACCATAGCCAACGATGAGCGCACCTTCGCGAAGGGTAAATGTCGCTCCCGGCTGCACCTCGTCATAGGGATTCTCAGGGTAATACATCAACGCCAATTTAACGTCTGCGGTATCGCCAGGTTCCATCGTGTCAGGTCCGCCAACGAACATGACGCCGAGATAATTCTCGGTAAAACGATTCCCATCGCGAACCGCAGCGCGCTGTGTCTGAGGACCGATGACGATATGAGGACGGTACTGTCCCGTGCTCAAACCACGGCGTCCGTGCGACAGTTCGGACAAAAGCGTTAGCTTCGCTTCCGCAACTGGAACCATGCGTGACATCGGTTTCTATGTGGCAGATTTTAAACGGAGCTGCGTCAGTTGTTGTAATAAGGCGTCAGCGCCAGCTTGCGCCGTCTGTGGCCGGAGAATGGGGATTTTGGGCGTTTGATTGCGATATTTCAACAGTTGCCTTCGCAGAACGCAGAACTACAATTAATCCAATTGATCCGCACAACGACATGCACACGGGTACAAGTGTGAGTACGTCGATCAAGGCGATTTGTTCCCTGACGAATGGACACCGCGAAAGCCGTCGGAGGAAGGAGTTCTGCCATGCGAGCGCGCAGCCTGCTTTTCGGATCGTTTCTGGCCATCATTTCCGGGTTGGGCAGCGGACACGCGCAAAGTGCCACGCCAAGCTTCACCATCTCGGCCAGTAATGCGACCATGCCCACCAGCGGCCCGGGCGCAATTCCGTTCACGCTTACGTCCGTGAACGGTTTTGCCGGCACGGTTAGTGTCAGTTGCGGTCCTGCGAATCCGCCAACCGGATCGATCTTGCCCCAATGCAACTACACTGGCAGTGCAATCGCGACACCGCCATATACCTTGACCGCGAATGGGACGGTGACGGGAAGTCTGAACCTGGTCGCGTATATTCCTCCTTGCTCCAGCCCATGCCCCGTGAAACTGCTGCGTCGCCCGCGCCATCGGGGAGCGGTAAACCTGGCACTGGCCGTTCCGCTGCTGCTGGGCCTCGGCTTTCGTCGGAGGGCACGCTGGCTTAGGCTGGCGCTGTTGGTTGTGGGAATACTGGCCGGATTGGCGGGAGTCGCCTGCGGGGCCGGCAACCGCAGCACCCTGACCCCCGGGACCTTTGTATACACCGTCTCGGCAATGCATGCCGGGACGAGTACGAGTCCGACGCTGGCCGTGAACACGATGGTCAACGTTACAGTGCCGGCCGGTATTTCCACGAACCTACCTTCCGCCAATCCTTAATTGAGATCGTTCTTCGCGCGCAAGCCGGGAAGATGGCGATGGTGACTGACGCTAACCTACTAGGCTCTATCGTCGGTTCAGGCATTTCGCTGCTACCCACTGACCAGCACCATCTTGGCCTGAGCACTTACGATAGAGCCCTATTCTCGCAAGCTTGCAATCTGTTCGCCCGGAAATGGGGATTTTGAGCGCAATGGCGAATTTGCAATATCTGAGCTTTCGCGAAATCGCACTCACATCGCAGGATATTTGCCGAGGAAGATGAGGAGAAAGTCGATAGTGTCCTGTATGCCGTGCGCCAGAATTGGCACGGCGAGCTTGCGTCCACACAGAAGATAGGCACCGCCGAGCAGCAAGCCAGCGACGGCATTCTCGATCTCCCCAGTCCATCCCTGACCAAAGTGAGCTACACCGAACACAATGCTAGTTACGACGAGGCTCACCCTCCAACTTGCTCGCGTTCCTCCGAACAGATCAGCGATGCGATTCATCAAGTAGCCACGATAAACAAGCTCTTCTCCCAGTGCTGCGAAAACCCACGTAAACAGCATGGAGACGATGAACAGCTTGACATTGCCGATCAATGGACGAAAGGCCGTAAGATCAGGCCACTTGTGCAGTAGTCTTACTAATACCGGCTGAGTGACAAATAGTTCAAGCAACTCCATCCCTAGGCCCAGCACTATGCCTAATACAAAAGTTTGAGCCCAAGTCCGGTATATCCCCCAACCGACCGATTTCCACCGAAGTCCACGAAGACGAAGCGAAATCCACGCCAGCACAAGTAGGTACGGCGTCTTGTTGATGCGGATCAGATGATGCCAGCGATACCAATCGGCAAGGAAAATGAGCTCGACTAGCGCCATCTCGGCTATTGCGACAACTTTGGAGTTGCCTGCGCGCGGGTGCTCAAGGCGCTGATCGTCATGAGTCATGTAAGCTCAGCTACGTTTCCTCGCAATGGAATGTTCCATTTCTTTGCACGTGCGTTTCGTTCCATCGACCGAGCACCGCTAATGGATCATTCTTGTCGAAATCCGCCGTTTGACTCAAAATCCCTACCCACCCTGGGTTTGGAGCACAATGGCGATGTACGACAGTTAAGAAGGCGTGCTCGCTTGGGGCGGGGCCTGATTACGATTGACAAGGACTCAGCCATCTGGATCGCAGTTTGTGGGAGGACGGCCGGATCGATACCCCCAGGAACTCCTATTGAACAGAGGCGATGTCGACCTCCCCGGTAGAGTAATTAACCGCCATCGCACCGCACTCCGTCGCATTGCCGCTGGCGTCAAATCGGCAGCCGTACGTACCAGCCTGTTTGGCGTTACATTGTCCGGCGTTGAGGCTGACAGCATACCAGCCCGAACCCACAGGCTTGCCAGCTGTGTTACCGGTTGCGTAGAGAGCCTCGAGGATGCTGCCGCTCGCTGGGTTGCCGTTTGGGCAGGCGAAATCGTCCTCCCGGTACGTGTACACCACGCCTCGCTGTGCGTCATACAAAAAGTCCGAGGTCTCAACCGTGCCATCGTCGTCCACGTCTAGATCTTCAGTCCAGAAGGAAGATGGTTGCGAGGCCTGCACAGCGGTCTGTCCTTTTCCAATGGAGTCCTTCTTGGTTGGGTTCTTGGCTGTTGCCGGCGTAGCGGGTGAGCTTGCCTTTGCGGTCAGGGCTGAGCCGACCTTCACTTTCGGCGCGTTCTGTTGTGTTGAGTGCGGCGCGTTTTGTTCTGCCGGCTGCGAGTGACAACCCAACACGCTCAGGCTGAGACCAAACACGAGCAACAAATCTGCGGTCACAATCTTCTTCCTCATGAGATTTCTCCTCGCACAAAGGTCACAGAAATCAGGGAGTTGACGAACTGTCAAAAGTCACAGACCCGACTCGGCGAGCAAGACCGACACAAGTGAAATAGGGTTCGGGATGCTGACTTGTCGTAACCATGCGATGTCACAATCCTGCGCTGTTTCTTCGCCGGGTCTTGGTGATTTGAGTGCTGATCACGATTTGGACGAAGCCGCTGCCCGGCGGCTACCGCGCGTTCGAGCGCGACTCGTTTGCACGCGTGCATGATTTCTTCTGCCCCGGGTGGTAATATGCCGCGGTGCCGGTCCAGAAACTCATGGCAATGAACACCTGCCCATGCCGATCATCAACCTCATGGATCGTGCCGATGTTGGAATGGTTCAGAGCGGATGCGGCTTGGGCTTCAGGCTGGACGCGACCTAGAGCTTGTGCTGCTTCGGCAACATGATCAGGCAGGGACTGCAGAGCGACAAAGCGGGGTGGCCGTCTATCCTCGGCTTTGCACACGACACCCCTCTCGGCACCGTCCAGCTTTTCGAGGAGACGGTAGTGCGAGATTGTTTGGCACGAGGGTCCGGCTCTTGCGTTGGAATGTAAGGCGGACTAATCGGATAGAGTCAACGCTAGGGCAGCCCATCGGGCGCAGCAGGTCGGCAAAGCAGGGGCGGGGAGCGGCTGCCACTACCGGCTGCCGCACGGCGTAGGTGGGTTATGCTACCGCCTGGGATGTGACTCGGCCCCCAAAGGATTTGAGCGCACTAGCCTCATCCTTCTGAATATCGAAGACCGCAGACAACCTCGTCATCTGAAGCAAGTCGTGCACCCTCTTGTTCAAGTTTGTGAGCTTCAGTTCGCCTCCTCTGTTCTGAATTGTCGTGTGGGTCTTGACCAGCTCTCCTACACCTGAACTGTCTATGTAGCTAACCTCGCCCAAGTTCAAAACGATTCTCTTGTTTCCTTGGTCAGCCAAATCGCGAACAATCTCGCGGAGCATTACATTCCCCTCACCGAGCGTGATCCTTCCGCTGATGTCAAGCACAATGACATCCCCGATTTGCCGGGTGCCCGTTTGCATTTTGACCGGCGTTTTGCCCTGCATACCAAGACCCAAGCGATCGAGTATGGCGCACGCCGAGGTGGCGATCTCCTGAGATTCTGTGCGAACCACAATTAGCGAGCGGCCCTCTTTCAGCACTTCACGGAAAAAGGCCGCATCTTCGGAACACTTCTCATCCGGAGTCGGCTGAGGAGCTTGGGGGTCGTGTAAAGCGGATGACGCTGCTCTGGCACCTGAACCTGCTCCTGCGAGCCCCAACAATGCGGCGGCACCGAAGCCTAACGCAAACACCGGCCCAATGCCGGGAAGCAGCAGTGTGGCGGCAACGACCCCAGCGGACATGCCTGCAGCCCCGCCCACAAAACCTCCTACCGTAGCACCAAATTGCTTGGCGATGGTCTTGGCCTCGCTTTCGGAACGGGTGAGATAAACGATGGATTCTTCCGGTACGCCCCTCTGCCATAATTCCTTGACCGCTTCTTCGGCGTGATCCCGTGCGGAAAATACTCCGATTGCTGTTTCCACATGCCCTCCTCCACCAGCGATGTTTGGGGCTAGCTGGTACGGCTGCTATTCCGCCGAACCAAAAGCAGGTGCTACCGGCGGAACGGCACTTCTCTGGCGCAAAACTTTGTACCTGCGATCAGAATTTGTCAAGCAAAAACTCCTCCGTCGGAACGCATTTCTGCTGCACGATTCGCGGGGCAGTCTCCAATCTATGCTCTACAATTTCCGTAGATACAGATGGAGGTCGTATGCGCGCAGATCGTGTGGAACTCTCGTGGGATGCGGCTAAGTCAAACTGGCTGGTCAGAATTGAAGCGGGCGAGGAGGTGATTCGTCGCCATTGTGCTGTATCACAAAATGCCGATGAGCAGACCCTACGCCTGGCTGCTCGGAAAACCGTCGAAGACGAAGGCTACGAAACGGACCTCTCGCAGATGACTATTCGCCGTTAGCGGCCCGGGCGGCTCGATGTTGCAGTAGCCAAACTTCCGCGCCGATCCTACCCGAACTGCAAGTCAGAGATGCTCTGGATTGCACCGTCTCGGTTTCGGTCGAACTGTGCACCTTGAATGCTCTGGTCATGGTTGATCTCGGCGACGTAGTGGACCGGGGTACGGCAGTCCGGACGTATTCGTGGTTGTTGGTACCGAGAAACGCTCTCGTGTTGGGCCGTCCCTGTGGCTTACCAATGATTGTGCTCGAAAACCCAGAGCCGTTCAGCGGTTTTCGCTTGCAGTGTGAGCAGAACTCCGTGGCAATAGTACTGGCCGCGTGGGATGAATGGCCCTGGCAAGCACAATTCTGAGCGTCGGTGAATCAGGAAAAGGGACATCTGGGCAAAACTTTTCGGGCTCCAGACCAATGCTGTTTTTGGGCGACGAGCGTAACCTGTGCGGTTCTGATTTTAGACGATGTTCATTTACGAGTTTCTGGCGGTAACCCGCCCGCTCGGAGAAGGAATCCTAGTACTCGACGCATGGATTCCTGCGCCGACGCTCGCTGAATCGATCGGCGTCTTCAATTCCGGGCGTTACCGTTACCTTGTCGTGTTGGGAGGCCCGACAGAGGAGACTGCCAGCAGATCCCGGAGTCACGCCGCTGATACTGACCTCGCTGCCGGCACGCTTGAGAAACTGGGCCTCGACACGAAAAAGCTGGTCAAGATAAGCGTCCCGGACAATTCCTCAGGTCGAACCCTGCGCAGAGCCACAGCGGTTAGGAATTGGCTCGAAAGTTCTGGAGCGTCGGCATGTTGTGTAGATGTTTTCACGGTGGGCGTGCATGCCAGGAAGAGCTGGATTCTCTTTCGCCATGCCCTTGGCAGCAAGTATCGAGTCGGGATCATCGCCGGACCCGAATTCCGCTACCCTCCTCGTTTCTGGTTCATCTCGAGAACGGGTATTTGGATTGTGTCGCGCAACTTGGCGGGTTATTTCTACTCGAAGCTCTGGGTTGCCCTCAACCATGAAGCTCCGGCTTCGCAGAGAGGATGGTAGGCAGCGCTTTGTGGCATACACCCTGAAGTGCCCACACGCTGGGGGTGGAGTGTCAAGCGCCGATTCTTTAGCCGGGGGTCGGTTCGCGGTACCCGCGGAGCCAATTTCCTGCGCCTTGATCGGTGTGTCATCACGCCTAGTCTGCGCCAACCAGGGGTGGAATTGTGCTTGCAAAGCCTCTCTGGAAGCCCTCGCAAGAAGGCTGCTATAAGGCTAGCGTTGTATCTCCGTCGTAAGGGCCGGCATACCAAGAATCCCTGCTGTTCAACTTCTCACGAAGCGTGCCGTCGCTCGTACGATAGTAGAACGGACATTGAGGGAAGGTCCTCGAATACGGTCGCCACGCAGAACAAATTCTGCGCACGAAATCGGGAAATCCCAATACTTCGAACACGTGACTGCGCAGGTTCTTTGCTTTCTCAAACGCAGCCAGCAGCACTTCCCCCGTCACCTCCGGGTCATCGCCCTCGACGAATAGATCGGCCACGTTTGAGGTCTGCAAACCGGACCGCGTATCGCTCTGCGTTCGAAGGATGACATAGCCCAGCAGTCGGCCGTTCGCACGGCAACACAGGATATGATTGAGGCGAACGCTGCCTGGAATGGCGAAATGCCAACGCAGGGTCTCAGGCTGGCGGTCGGCAAGTAATCGCCCCGGCTCACTCACCTTCCGCCGCCACAAATCGTCGAATTCGTCTCCAGCCTCCTGCAAAGCGATTTCACTAATCGCATGATTCCTTGTTGCGACACGGGGATGGCGTTGGCGCGCCAAACTCTCGCCGGTCACAGCCACCGCTCCGGCAATACCCCCAAGCCCTGCAAGTGCGGGCCTGATTCCGAATCGTCTCATCACCGCCGTGCTGAATCGATAGGGGCTCAGGACCCAGAACAAAACCGTGTCGTAGTCCGCCTGCGGCAGTTTGTGGGCTCCAAGCGCCATAGCGATTTCGCCGACGGCAGGAATCGCGGTCGTGTTCAGGAACAAATCCACGCCTTTTTGCTGGTAGAACGAAGCCATCAAGCCAACGCTGGACGGCCGGTAGGCAGGCTCGACGGCAAAGGCGGTGGCGACGGTGGCAAGCAGTGCAGCTCCCTCGAAATGATAAAGCAGGGCGATGTTTCCCAGATAGCCGACGATGCGCCCTTCGGCCTCCATGACCCAGCCGATCGGCACCGCTTGACGACAACACCGCAGAGCCGGATTGTTTCTCCACAGGCGATGCCAGTTCTCGAGATTATCCGGGCTCAGGCCCATTTGGGCCTTCAAGTCGTTCACAGCCGGGAAATCAGAGAATTGCGCCTCGCGCAGCTTGGCGGAGCTGGCTGGGCACCGAGGACTAGCATCCACGCTCGCCGCCCTGCGGCTGCGCATCATCTCCAGCAATTTCCCGACGATTGGGTTTCGCGTCTTCGCCATGGTTGCGGGTTAGTGGGAACGACCCAGCGCCGGCTTCAGCACGCCCAGGATCTTCCGCTTGCAGGCGAACGCTGTCGGCAGCCACCGGTAGCCGCCGTGCAACTTCAGGCGAAATTCCAGATTCCAGTCACCGGCATCGGCTGAGACGCGGCCGGTGATGTCTTCATGGGGATGGGCCATCATCGGCTCGATAGAAAACACGCGCTCGTAGCCCACTTCCCGGCACCATTTCACCAGGGTATCGTTGAAAGCTCCGTGCGGAAAACTGAAGAGCGTGACTCTTCTTTGCAACACTCGCTCGAGAGTGGTACGCGAGTCGCTCAACTCCCGTTTGGCCACTTCTTGAGAGAGTGACGGGAGCCGCGGATGAGTCATGCTGTGCGAACCGATAGTCACCAAGTCGGGCGGCAATTGCCGCAACTGCTGGGCGGTCAAAATGTTGTCGCCATCGTGAGTGTGATAAAAATCTTTGGAAAGCCATCCCGCTGGCCGGCCCAAAAACTGACTCACTATGAAAAATGCGAAGGGGATGTTTCGTTTCTGTAGCTCAGGTAAAGCGTTTTGCACGACGCTCTCGTACCCGTCATCAAAAGTCACGACGGCGTGTAAAACCCCTGGGGACAATGGTGTCTTCAGCTCGGGGCGGAGCGGCCTGGCACAGCGCAGCAAAATGTCCATTTGCTGGGCGAATCGTTCGCGTTGCCGCCGCGGCAGAGCGTGGTAGTGAAGCACCACACACCGGCCCGGCGGGATCTTGCCCGCCACTCGCTGGAGATTTTCCCAAACCAAAGTCGCGCCATAGCACCCAATGCTGCCCGCCAGCTTCAGTACACGTGCGACGGATCGATATACCGGCATAGTAACCCTCCCAAGATGCCGCTGAGATACACCTCAGACTCCGACTGCATTTTGGGGGAGGGTTCCTGAACCGCGTGCTCTCTATGTCAACCCTGACAACTCATTCTTCGTGAACACCCATGCAATGGGCCGGCCGCCGCCGCGAGCTAGCGATTCAACACAACTCCGCCAGAGCGGCGTCTAAACTGAATTCCAATTCCGCTTCCAGAGAACTCACGCGGCCGTGGGGTTCGCTCCCAATTCTACACCACACGGCCTTACGCTCGGCCTCATTTCGGTTGTGACTTTCTTGGCCCGATGGCGTTCGCGGCCGGATCACCACCCGAGTCTGCGGCCCCAGCCGATACAGGTTTCCGGTGCCCCCCGACCCGTGACTTCGCGGATGTGCCCCCGGAAGGAATCGCGATCGTCGTCAACCAGTTGAGCGATCGGACCGGAGCTATCGGTCTAAAAGCAGCGTTCGATCCCATTGGCGGTGCTCAGTTTACGCCGCCAGGTGGCGGAACAACGCACGACAGCAGTCGGCCACTCACTGCAGCTGCCGGGCCATGCTCCGCGGCTTGCCAACCAACCTTCTTTGTTCCAAACTCAATCGGACGGTGGTTCAAGTCCACCCCCGCCTAAATCGCCACCCCGAAGTCTGTCGACGTGTCAACTCATCCAGGTCAGAACTTGCGCCAAGTCAGCATTAGCGTTGGACTGAGCGCCCCGCGGCAGTGAAGGCGCTATAGCGACGGCCTCGTTTCGCCCTTCGAACCACACTAGGAACGAAGCGCGATCGGCTCCCGGCAAACGCTGGAGATTGAGCCACGTGTAGTACGCTCCCATATCGCCGTCCACGAGCGAACCTTCCGCATCGAGGGCAGGAGCACGATGAGTCCCGGCGAGGAGGTCGTCCATCGGCCGTTCGCGCACACGAGGAGCAAAGCGAACGAGAATCGTCAGCGGCTGGGCGCGTCGCAACACCTCGCGAGCCGACCACTGGACGAAGGTTGTACTGAAGATCTGCGTACCTGAGCCCTCGGTGAGCAAGCTGAGCTTGAAATGGTTCAAGGCCGCTGCATCTGCACCCGCTGCATCCATGCCCAAGTCTTCAGGACTCAGAGCCGCGAGCATGGTACGCACCGCTTCGGGTCCGGCATTACCGGAGTGCATCGCCGCTTCCATTTTTTCTAACAGCCGCTTGCGTACTGGCTCCAGTGCGGCGTAGGAAACGCTCGTAACCCCTTCCCTCGTGAATGCAGCCTGGCCTCCTTCGATGTACCAATGCGCGTACGCACCGGGATATGTCTTCGCGCGATCGGCAGCAGCCCTGGCGAGAACCTCGAACCCATTGGTAGGATTGAGCTGGGTAAAATAAACGCCTTGGGGGCGGAGTTTTTGAAACAACCTGGGGTGTTGCCCCTCGACTCCCTGGCCAATCATAACCATCGCCAACCTAGACGTAGCAGGCGATTCTTCCGGAATCGCAGCACGCTCGCGAGCCACATAGTCTTCCGCGGCTTCTCGGAACGAATCGATCTGGCGGGTTGCCCACAGTTCGGCAGTGAGGCCTTCAACAAAATGAACGGGAGCGTTCACCCAGTCCTGTTCTTGGAGTTTCGAGGAGAGCTGGAGTCGAGCGAAGCCAGCCAGCCGTTCCCCGAGTGCCTCCTGCGACAGCGTATCCAGATATCGTAGCTGGGTTTCTAAACCCTTCTGTTCCATCGGAAATTTCCAATCGTAGGCGATGATTTCGCGCAGCAGCATGGCCAGCAGAGCAAGTGGCAGCTGCTGCAGGAGTGTGATATGACTCACGGCCAACTGTCTGGCCAAGCGAGGATAACGACTGAAGTTGTCTAGCCTGAGTTCGCCGGGGTTCATGACAGGTTAGGTGACCTCCGTGAGCGGTCGACCTTGAGTAAAACGCGGCGAAAAGCCAAGGATCAGGCCCAAAGTAGGGACCAAGTCAATCGACTCCACGGGCCGATCAACGGTGATGTTCTCGCGCACGCCCGGTCCCATCACCAGCATCCAAGTCGTGCGAGATAAGGGGTCGCCGGTGCGATGGTGCTGGAAGCCATTTCCGCCGGGATCGTTGTCGGAATCTCGCCCAAAGTCCGGGAGTATGAACAACGTCGTTTTGCCTGAATATGCCGGTTTACTCTCAATTGCCTTCCATATTTCAGCGCACAGGCGATCGCAGCGCCGGATCCCGTCGATATAAAGCGAATAGGTTCCCGTGTGGGCAATATCAATGTCGTGGAGTGTGATCCACAGCAGACTGGGTGCAACTCCCTCCATCAAGCGTCGTGCAATATAGACCGAAAGTTCGTCGGGGCTGGAGACGCCGCGCGCATGGGCGACAAAATCGTCCACTGAAAGTTTCAGAGTCTCGCTCAGTTGGCGCAGCTGAAACTCGTTCCACTTCTGTCCCTGGGCGCTCGGCATAAACCCCGGTGTCAAAAGCGGCGTTTCGTAGTTGTCGCGCAACAAGTGCTCGAAGTCTGCTGTGTTGCCCGCCAAAGAGGCCGCCAGCAAGCGCTTAGGGAGAATTACACCGGCACCGTGGCCGGCGCCATAGGAGCCATGTGCGCTCTCGCCGATCCGACTGAAGCCATTGCTCGGAGCAATGACCCATGCATCGCTCGCCGACCGCTTCAAGTCCTTGCGGAAGTACTCGAATACCGTGGGGTGGTCCGGAGGCAGAGAAGCAAAGTTGTTGATCGTTTCGTAGACCCCCGTAGCGATACTTGCGTTGGCCACGTAGTGGCCGAGGATGCCTCGATTCACCACCTGGGTAAAGAAGGTTGCGCTCGGAAGCAATTCCTTCAGCAGGTGCGGAATGTTCTCTTGCCCTCCAGGAGCAAAAGTCTCATCGTCGCGTGTGCCGCCACCAAACGTCACGACCACTGCCTTGCGGTCGCGCGGTGCAGGGGGCGTAGGTGGGGAGGCAAGGCCAAACAGCGGAATGCCCGCCGCTGTGCCGGCGGCGGCCCGCAAGAACTCCCGGCGGCTCCAGGAAATTGCCTGTGCCGCCTGCAGCAAGCCGGCAGAGGCACGGGGAAGGGGTCTACCGAGCTGTAAACTGGAACGGAAAATTCGTCACCTCCTTCGCCCAAGCGCCGCCATGGTTGTCCTGCCAAACGGCTCGGCCACCGCCTAGGCGATGGGAGGAGAATGCAGAACCTCTGGCGGATTGAGGGCGAACTCTAGCCATCCCCGGCTTGACGCCTAGAAAATGTACTTCAAGCCGAATTGGAACGCACGCGGGTTCACCGTAAAATCCTGGAAAACCAGTGTGCTGGTGATTACGCCAGCGGTCCCGTCGAGATTGGTGTCCGACGGACCGCTGAAGGTCGGATGGTTCAGAAGGTTGAACGCGTCGGCACGGAATTCGAGGAAATGGCCGTCTTTCCAAGGCATCGGGAAGCGTTTGAACACTGACATATCTACGCGATTCCATCCCGGTCCGGTGACCTGCAATCCGGGAATCGTGCCCAAATAAGGACGAAGTTGAGCCAAGGTGGTGAGGGCGGGGAGGCAGTGCGCGAGATCGCCGTTATAACAGGACGTCGGCGAGGACTGCGCCAGATCCGGGTACGGCGAACTCGTATACGTTGGTGGATTCACAAAGGCGCAGGGATTGTACCAGTTGACCAAGTTGTGCACTTGCGCGGGACACTGGTTGGACAGAAGACCATAGGCAGTCCCACCCGTGCTGTAGTTGTAGCTGTTGCCGGCGGTCAGGCCGGTTGCCGTCGGAGTCGCTACGGTGATCGTGCCTCCGCCTTTGAAGGGATCGCCAATTTTTTGAGCCACCGTAGGGGAGGTGTCATACATTTGCAGGTTGGTGGCGATGCTCGAAATTGAGAACGGTCTTCCGGCTTCCGCGGTGAAGGTCAAACTGGATCTCCAGCCACCCAGCACATAATCGAGGAATCCGCCGCGGTTGAGCCACCGGCGACCCTTGCCAAAGGGCAGCTCGTACCCTCCGAGAAACGTGAAGCGATGACGAACATCGTAGATGGACGAGGCATATTCGTCGCGAATAGGAATGACATCAAAGTCAGCGCCTCGGCCTCCACCCCCACCGTTAATCCCGTAATTACCGTTGTAGTCATCCATGGCATGGGAATAGGTGTAAGTTGCGAGGAAGTCGATCCCATTGGAGAAACGGCGATTGAGCTTGGCGTTCAAGGAGTGGTAGTTGCCGAGTCCGCCATAGGTGGAGAAGAAAATTGGGCCGCCGTTTTCAAAGGCAAAAGGAGCGCCATACGGGCCCGTAAGATACGCAGTATCGTAGGGCACATAGATGTCTAAACCGGCCAGCCCCTCATACTGGAAGGTCGGGGTCAGAATATGCCGCGTCATCACCCCCGAATACCAGAGGGTCGCAGTGGTATTGCGCATGGGTTTGTATTCCATGGTGAGATTGGTTTGCATGGTATAGGGGGTTTGCAGCTTGCTGACAAATCCATCCAGCTGAGGGCCCTGAGAGGCGGCCGCGGTTAGAAAGCCCTGCCCCAAATCGGCTGCCGGAAATCCCTTCTTCAACGTCACGCCATCCGTGGTCGCGCAAGCGCCCGGGCTGCACGCCGAGTAAAAGCCCGCGGTAGTTTCGAAGGGATAGTTAAAAGCCAGATTCGGACCGCCATAGCCAATACTTTCGATGGCCCCGTAAAAGATTCCGAATCCGGAGCGCACCACCAAGCGATCGTTGACCTGGTAGGCCACCCCGATGCGGGGCGCGAAGTCGCGCTTCGAGTAGCTCGAGAGATAACGGTTGCTGGTGTTCTCGAGCCTGACCGGCGTCGGATACGAACCCAGATAACTTGTGGGGGAACAACAAAAGGCCGGGGGGAGCGAACGGATCGGGGTCTCATCGGGAATGTAATAGGTGGCGCTCACCGAGGCATCGCACACAGCCGGTCCGTTGATCGGATCGGGCACGCATTTCAGGCTTTTCAGGTTGGGAACAAAATTCGCCTGCTGACCGGTCGCCTCTCCCGCCGGGGTCTGCACTTCCCAGCGCAAACCCAAGTTGAGAGTCAGGTGCTTGGTGGTTTTCCAGTCGTCCTGAAAGTAAATGCCGTTCGCCCAACGGTAATTCGCCGTGATCGTGAAGTTCGAAAGGTTGGCGCTGGTTTGGTAGTCGGCCAGGAAATCAGCCGTTCCGGAACCTGTGGGCAACGGGGAGCCCGGCAGGCTGGTAAACTGACCGGAATAGTAGTATGAGCCGCGCGAATTGGGCGGCTGAATGGTGGAGAAGCGGATCGGCTGCAACGTAAAGCCCATCCTGAAGGTGTGGCGTCCGGTGGTCTTGATGAGGTTATCGAGAACCTCCCAGATGTTCTGGTGCTCGATGCTCGGGAGATACCCGGCCGCGCCAAAGCCGCTTAGGCTGCTTAGGCCAGGGGAACTGAAACCAATGCTCGGCAAGCCGCCGTTACTCGGTCCGACGGGAATGCCGCCGAACCCTAATGCGGCCGCTGCTCCTGGATTGTCGGCGTTCAACTGGAACTTGGTGAAGTCGGCGTAGTTATAGGCAAAGCGAACCTCGTTTGCCAGCGTCGGACTAAAAGCATGCGTCTCGCTCACCGCGATGGTCTGGTCGACATTGCGCGTTGGGACCTGAAAAAAGCTGAGTCCGTCGAGGATACCGAGCGGCGCCGGCCCATAGTGATAGTCGTTATTGGAGTTGCTGTAGCGAACGAATGCCCGGTCCTTCGCGCTGTGGTTGTAATCGACCTTCACGTCCCAGTGAAGAGTGTCGTTGTACTCCTTCATGCCGGCAGCGAGGTAGTTGTTATAGGTCAGCTCCTGACCGTATTGAAGGTGGCCAGGCGTGTTACCTGTGCCAGTGTTCGGCAAGGGAAAGAGGTTGAGGAGAGTCTGTGCAGTGGAGTTAATCTCACTCGCGCACATCACGTTGTTCGGATTGCCGCAGGCGCTGCCCAGCTTGGCCGTTCCGTTGCTGCCGGGTTCGTATAACTGCACCGGCGCAGTTGTAATCAGCTGAGTGTTCAGCATTTCGGAGAAGTCCCCTTGGCGCATGGCCAGAGTTGGAACGGTATATAGGACGTTGCCAGAGATTTGGCCTTGGACAACGCGGGAATCCTCGATATCCCCGAAGAAGAACAACTTGTTTTTGATAACGGGAAATCCGAGGTCTGCTCCAAACTGGTTCTCGCGGAACTCGGCGGGCGCACCCGGTGTATCGCCTTCTAACGGGCAGCCAGCAGCCGGGCAGGAGGAAGGATTAAAGTAGTCCCGGGCTTGGAATGCGTCGTTACGCACATACTCCCACACATTGCCGTGAATCTGGTTCGTACCCGACTTCATGGTGGCGTTGACAACGGCTCCGTAAGAGTGCCCGAACTCCGCGCTGTAGTCCCCGGTTTGGACTTTGAATTCCTCAATCGCTTCCGGAGGGGGCCGGACGGCGTAGGTGGCGCCGTTGACGTAGTCCACCACGTTCACGTTGTTGTCGACCCCGTCCAGTAAGAAGTTATTTTGCTCGGCTTTTTGTCCGTTGGAACTGAAGCCGCCCGATCCTCCCGCGCGAAAACCGTATTGCGAACTTACCGCGCCGTTGGTCAATTGGATCATGTAGACGTAGTTTCGTCCGTTCAGAGGTGCGTCGTCGATCGCTTTGCTGTCGAAGACCTGCCCTACGGAAGCCTCCTCGGTTTGCAGCACCGACGCTTGGCCTGTGACCTGGACGGTTTCCGACACCGAGCCAGGTTTCAGACTAAAATTGACGGCCAGACGCTGCTGCACGTCCAAGTGCAAGCTGGTATGGGTCGTCTTAGCGAAGCCCGGAGCGGTGGCGGTGAGGGCATAATTCCCGATCTTTAGCGGATCGAACGTATACACCCCGCTCTTGTCGGTGCGCGTCTCGAGCACCAGTCCGGTGTCCACATTCGTGAGGGTCACTTGCGCGCCGGGAACGACGGCCCCAGTGCTGTCCTGGACAATGCCTCGAATGGCGCCCTGATCCTGCTGTCCCCATGCCAATCCGACTGCCAGGAGCACGAAAAACGGGCATGGCAACCGGCCGCGAAGACCAGTGCGAAGGTTCTCCCTGCGCGGAATTCGACTCGTCATGGCATCTCCTCCCATCGCATCCACCCTGCGATTTCGCTGGACTGACGGATCTCCAAACTTGGAGAGCATTGCATGAAAACAAGAGGCGGAATGAATACGCCAACCGCCCGCACCTTGCAGGAATCGCTGAACCTGGTCTGCAACAGATTAACCGCTTAATCTCGTTGTCGCCACGACGTTTAGCATCGTTTGTCAAGCCTTGTCAAGCAGATTGTGTTTAGCTATACTCAACCCGCCTTCGCAAAGGACGGGCTCGGAGCGATCGCAGCCACAAGAGTTGGGCTCATGGGTTTGACCATTCACGACGTTGCCAAGGCTGCCGGGGTCTCCACCGCCACCGTCTCGAACGTTTTGAACAAGACGGGAAAAGTCGGACACAACACTCGCCGTGTGGTGCTGTTGGCGGTTAAGCGCCTTGGCTATGTTCCCGACCTCCATGCCCGTCGCCTGGCATCGGGCGACCGCCGCACCCTGGGGATCATTGTTTCCGACCTTGAAAACCCCTTTTTCCCCGAAGTCATTAAGGGTTTTGAGGTTCGGGCCCATCAGCTTGGCTATCAAGCCATTCTCAGCGATACCAACTACGATCCACGGAGAACCCGTGAAGCGGCGGGAAAAATGATGGAACAGAAGGTCCGCGGGGTTGCGGTCATGACCTCCGAGATCAGCTTGCGTCTGATGCGCGAGCTAGCGCGGCAAAAAATCGCCGTGGCTTTTCTCGATCTCGCGCCGGTCCGCAAGTATATGAGCAGTTTGCGGATAAATTACTTTTCCGGCGTCGAACAGATTTTTCGCTACCTTTACGCCAATGGCCACCGGCGAATTGCCTTCGTGGCCGGCCGCTCGGGACTTAAATCGAACGCTGCCCGGCTTCGAGCCTATGAAGATTGTATGCGGGCTGCTGGGCTTGAGCCGGGACCGGTATTCCCCGGCGATTTGCGATTCGAGGGAGGTTTAGCAGCGGGGTTGAGTATCGCGAACTCGTCGCCACGGCCCACGGCTGTAATGGCGATCAATGATCTGACCGCGGTGGGCGTCGTCAAAGGCCTGCTAAAGTTCGGATTCAGAGTTCCAGAAGACATCTCGGTAACAGGCTTCGACAAAACACGGCTGGCGGAATACTGTAACCCATCCCTGACAACGGTGGACATCCAGCGGGAATTCCTGGGCAGGATCGCGGCCGATGCCATCCATGAGCTGTCGAGCTCCTCGGCCCCTCAAGGGAAGGAATACAACATTGGCGCCGAGCTGGTTGTGGGCGAGTCCACCGGCCCCGCTCCTGCGAACGCCGATCTGGGAGTTGAAGTCGCGTGAGCACGCCGTCACCGCTCATTTTTGTGGCCCCGCTGATGGGGACTCGTTCAGCCCATGACAAGCTGACTGGACATCCGATCCCACCGCCATGCCGCCTTGTCCCCCTTCAAATGAACACCGCCCAGCCATCGATCGATGCCGTTTAGCTCGATGTGGTCCGCCCGGCCCTCAATCACGTTTCGCCCCGCTCCAGTGAGGCTTACCGTGCCTAAGCCAGCCTGGGGTGTGTCGGATACCTGAAGCATGGGATTTCGGTCGGTGGATAGGTTGGCCATAATCCGATAGAACGAGCTGTCGCCCATGAAGGTCTGTTCTTCCAGACGTTGAACCGCCGCGAAAAGCCGTCTTCCGGGGAATGATCCCTGCTCGCGAAGGATAGAAAGTGCCTGCCG
>Ga0187783_10001278_pt1 | contig 18512 bp, 14 predicted proteins | sample 1015_SJ02_MP02_2_FD_132471 | JGI IMG/M metagenome (GOLD analysis project Ga0187783, IMG submission 132471) | Tropical peat soil microbial communities from peatlands in Department of Meta, Colombia - 1015_SJ02_MP02_20_MG | ecosystem: Environmental > Terrestrial > Soil > Wetlands > Peat | place...
GCGTCGGCTCCTGTGCCTAGATGCCTTTTGTAGACCCTGTGAACCGATCACACCAGACGAAATGATCCAGAGCGCTGCCTAGGACAGCTGACTGGAATCAGCGTATCGGGGGAACAATCTTCGTAGAAGAATCGGAGATGATCGACGTAACCTGCTTATGCAGAATGCATTACGTCAAACGCTAAACGAGCTGACTCTGGATCAGCATATCGGGGTTCGAATCCCTGGGGGGCAGCAAAATCAAATCAATCACTTATCCCCAGACTACGCCCGCAGGAAGCACTTTTGAGAAGTAGCGAAAAGGCTCGATTTAGCGCACCGCGGATCGAGGCGTACGGCACACTCTTTGGGGTCGCTGGGAACGGCTCGTTAAACGACTGACGGTCGATAACCCGCCTACTTCAGCGTATACCGTGCGCCGCGGCCATTGCGGTCACTGTGAATTCCCAATCAACCGTTGTTCACCGTCAGGGGATAGGGAATTTCTCTCGAGCCATTAATCCAATCAGCAATACAATGTACTGATCTCTGGGGTTCGTGATCTAGTGTGAAACCTTCTCGCACGGAGGCCGGCACATCAGCCAGGCGCACCATAAGCCGCATCGATGTTCAAAAGTGACCTTCAGTTCACTTCTGGCCGCCCTGGTTTTGAGCACTCTCACCGGGTGTAGCCGCGCCCCTGCGCATCGTCTGGACTTTAATCAAGATGTGCAGCCAATCCTGGCGAGCCGTTGTTTCAGTTGTCACGGTCCCGATCCTGAGATGCGAAAGGCAAACCTCCGCCTTGACCTTGCCGAATGGGCCATGCGGAAGCGACCGAATCATCCAGACGCGATTGTTCCCGGGCATCCCGAAAAAAGCGCACTGGTCAAACGGATTGAATCTAAGGACCCGCATTTCCTGATGCCACAAGCTGCCCGAGGTGAGGCGAAGCCTTTGAGCGCGGGCGAGATCGCGATTCTGAAAGAGTGGATCCGGGAAGGGGCGGTGTATCGGCCACATTGGGCGTTCGAAGTACCTCGACGTCCGAATGTCCCTATGCTACAAAATGCCGCTGCATGGACAAAGACGCCAATCGATAACTTCATTCTGGCAAAGCTGCAAGAAGTGGGCCTGCGGCCCTCTCCTGAAGCCGAAAAGACGGCTTTGATCCGCCGTGTGACACTGGACCTCACAGGCCTGCTGCCAACTCCTGACGAAGTGACGCGATTCTTAGAGGACAGGTCGCCGGATGCATATGAACACGTAGTGGACGGGCTGCTGGAGCGGCCGACCTTCGGCGAGCAGCGAGCGCGTTACTGGCTCGATTACGCCCGCTACGCCGACACTTACGGATTGCACTACGACAACAGCCGCGACATTTGGCCGTACCGCGATTATGTGATCCGCTCGTTCAACGACAACAAGCCTTTTGACCAGTTCGCCATGGAGCAGATCGCCGGCGACCTGTTACCGATGAAGAACCTTGATCCGCTGATCGGCAGCGGGTACGAGAGATTGGGTGTGAGCAGTAATGAAGGCGGCACGATCACTGAGGAGCTGCGTGTCAACATCGCCCGCGAGCGCACAGAAGCGTTCGGAGCCACATTCATGGGGCTTACCGTTGGCTGTGCGGTGTGTCACGACCACAAGTTTGATCCAACCACGCAGCATGATTTTTATTCGCTGAGCGCCTTCTTCAACAATATTGATGAAAAGCCGTTTAACGAAGACCGGCCAGTGTGGGCGCCTGTTCTTCGTATTCCCAAGACTGAAAACCAGGACGCCTACAACCGTGTTATCGCCCAACGTTCCGATCTGCAAGGCAAATTAAACGAGATGCGAGGGAACAGCCACGAATTAGTCACTCGATGGCTCACTTCCCGCAACAACCCTCCTCGCGCAGTCGAGACGAATGGGCTTGTGCTGCGCCTTCGGCTCGATGAAGGCAGTGGGGAAGAATTGAGAAACAGCGCGCCCGATGCGAATCCTGCGAGTTTCCATACGACTACTCTGAAGGGCGAATGGGGCGAAACCACCTGGCTGTGGCCGGACTTCCGCATGCAGTCGAGCACGAGAGTGCTCTTGGGACAGATGGGCGATTACGACGCGAACCAAGCGTTTTCATCCGGTGGTTGGTTCATGTTCCGCTCCGCGCCGTATCATCCGGCAAGCTTTGGCACGCTCGTCTCAAGAATGGACTCTACTCAGCACGACCGAGGTTGGGAACTTTCAGCGGAAGACGGATTCCTGAGTGTGGCATTAGTAAACCAAATGCCGAAGGAAGAAGGTCAGCGGGAAACAAAGAAATCAAAGGAGAAGGGGAAAAGCGAGAAGAAAGTCGAGGCCAAAGAGCCGTTCAACTATCCGTCTCCGCAGGATTTGAGCAAGAAAGATCTAGCCTCCAATAAACCGCCTGAACAAAAGAAAGCGGAGGAAGAAGCAGCCAAAAAAGACAAGGCTGAAGCCAAAGCCAAAGCAAAAAAGTCGTCGACGAAAGAGCCACCCAAGGATACGACTCCGACAATTGGGCTCCGCGTCGTTTCCGTCACTCCGTTGCCCTTGGACGGCGCATGGAAGCACATCTTCTTGACCTACGACGGTTCTGGTCGGGCGTCGGGAATAAAGATCTTCGTCAACGGGAATGCGATCGCAACTCGTGTCGTCAGTGACAACCTCGGCAAGGCAACCATTCGCACGCCGGCCCCGATGCAACTTGGTTGGCGCAACCCGGAAGAGCACCCGGCCAAGGACGCCCGCTATCAGGATGTCCGGCTGTACGCACGCTGTCTTAACGCCGATGAAGTCGCGCGGCTTCCGTTCGAGGACTACACTGCGGAAGTTTCCACGCATCTGCCTTCGCAATGGACCCCGGATCAGTGGCATGTGGTGAGCGAGTTCTACCTCAATCATGTGGACCCTTCCTATCAGGCGATTCAAAGTAAGATCGCTTTCCTTGATAAGGACCTTGATCGGCTTTCAAAGGGTGGTGATCTCACCCAGGTTTCCTGGGAGAAGCCTTCGCTCGCCTACGCGAACGTGTTGACACGCGGTGTTTATACGGCGCGCACGGAGCGCGTAGAGGCCGACACGCCGCATTTTCTGCCACCGTTGCCATCTGGCGAATCGCACAACCGACTTGCGCTGGCCAAGTGGACCGTGAGCTCTGCAAATCCACTCACCGCACGTGTAACGGTGAATCGCATGTGGTATGAGCTTTTCGGAACCGGCATCGTTGAAACCACCGAGGATTTCGGCATCATGGGCCAGCGGCCGACACATCCCGAATTGCTCGACTGGCTCGCCGTCGAATTCCGCGACAGTGGATGGAACATCAAGCACATGTACAAGCTGATGGTGATGTCGGGAGTCTACCGGCAGAGCGCCAAATCAAATCCAGAACAGCTTGCCAAGGATCCCAAGAATTTGCTTTTGTCGCACGGTCCCCGGTTCCGTATGGATGCGGAAATGCTTCGCGATATCGCTCTCCAGGCGAGTGGACTCCTTGTGGAGAACATCGGCGGTCCCAGCGCAAAGCCCTACCAACCTCCTAATATCTGGGAAGAGGTGAGCTATCCGACCAGCGACACGGTCCGTTACGTTCAAGAACACGGCGACGCACTTTACCGCCGTAGCATGTACACGTATGTGAAGCGCATGGCGTCGCCACCCAACATGGATACGTTGGATGCTCCGATGCGTGATGTCGTATGTACTCGTCGCCAGCGCACAGACACGCCGCTTCAGGCGCTGGTCACAATGAACGACGTGCAGTGGGTGGAGGCAGCGCGTGCCCTGGCGCAGCTCGTAATTCGAGAAGCGGGCCCGGACACACAGAAGCGTATCAATCGCATGAGCGAAATTCTGCTTGCGCACGATGCCCCGGCGCCGACGGAAGCCGCTCTCGCGGCTTCAGTGCGCCAAATGAAAGAACATTACGCAAAGGATCCCAAAGCCGCACGCTCTCTTGTGGAGATTGGTGAGAAGAAGCGGGATGCATCCATTCCACAGTCAGAGTTGGCCGCCTGGACCATGGTTGCCAGTGAAATGCTGAACCTCGATGAGACCATGAACAAGTAACCGGGGAATGATATGAAGCAACATCCACTTTGCACCGACTGCGAACCCCCCGTCACTCCGTTGGAGCTCCCTGTCCCTCGAGCCGTCAAGCAGGAATGGGCGGCGCTTGAGACGCGGCGGCGTTTCCTCGGGCGGTCCGGGAAGGTGTTGGGATGGGCCGCACTGGCGGGACTCTTCGGTGATATGGGCTTGCGCATCTATGCTGAGGGTGCAGACGCAAAGTCGCCATCGCCGGCGTTGAACAATGCTCTCGGCCTGCCGCACTTTGCGCCGAAGGCGAAACGCGCGATCTATCTCTTCATGTCGGGTGGACCGCCCCAGATGGATCTGTTCGATTACAAGCCGAACTTGGCGGCTCAGTTCAACGAGGACATGCCGGACTCCATCCGCGGTAATCAGCAGTTGACCGGCATGACGTCTGGTCAAGCGCACTTCCCCGTAGCGCCGTCGCACTGGCCTTTCGGACAGCACGGACAGACCGGAACGTGGGTAAGCAGCTTGTTGCCTTACTCTGCGCGCATGGTAGACGACCTTACCATCATCAAAACCACCAACACCGACGCCATCAATCATGAGCCCGCGATCATGCTGATGAACACAGGAAATATGAATGCCGGCAAGCCGTGCCTGGGCGCGTGGCTGGCGTACGGTCTGGGCAGCATGAATGACAATCTGCCAACCTTTATTGTTCTCCAGACCAAAACCAATCCCAAGGAGAACAACCAGCCGGTTTCGTCACGCTTGTGGAGCAGTGGATTCCTGTCCTCGGAATTCGCAGGCGTAGGCTTGCGTTCGGGCGCCGATCCCGTGCTGTATCTTGCCGACCCCGCAGGCGTAGACCACGACGTACGTCGAAAAATGCTCGACACCGTCGAAGAAATTAACCGCCAGACCCTGGCTGAGGTCGGCGATCCCGAAACCAACGCGCGCATTTCTCAGTATGAAATGGCGTTTCGAATGCAATCGTCGGTTCCGGAACTGATCGATCTCAGCAAGGAACCGCCGTCCACTTGGGATCTTTACGGGCCCGAGGCGAAGCAGCCCGGCACATTTGCGTACAACTGCCTGCTCGCGCGCCGCATGGCAGAGCGCGGCGTGCGCTTCACGCAGATCTACAAACGCGGATGGGACGTCCACGACAATGTTGTCGGAATGCTGCCCGTTCTTTGCCAGGAGACAGACCACGGTGCGTACGCGCTGGTGACAGATCTCAAGCGGCGCGGCTTGCTGGATGACACATTGGTCATCTGGGCAGGCGAGTTCGGCCGCACTGTGTACAGCCAGGGCGGCTTGAGCCGGGACAACTACGGCCGTGATCACCACCCGCGATGCTTTACCACGTGGATGGCCGGTGGTGGCGTCCGCCCCGGCATCACTTATGGCGAAACTGACGAGTACAGCTACAACGTTGTGAAGGATCCGGTGCACGTGCGTGACTTCAACGCTACGATTCTTCATTGCCTGGGCATTGACCATAGCAAGTTCAGCTATAAGTTTCAGGGACTCGATCAGAAGCTGACGACTCCTGTTCCGGCCAACGTAGTACTGGGATTGCTCGCGTGATCGCTGCGCACAAGCTATCGGTCGCGATACGAAGTCTGCGTATTCGAAATTTGAGGGCGCAATGGCTTTGGACCCTGGGTCTCAGTGTCTTGTTTGTGTTGTTGCCATTCGTTTTTCGGCTGGACGGGCGGCAGCATGCAGACTGGCTTCAGTTCCTTGGCCGCTTCCATCCGTCGCTCGTGCATCTGCCGATCGGCATGCTGGTTTTGCTGCCATTTCTCGAGTTTGGCGGGACGACCCGGCTCGGTCTGCGCGAAGCTGCAGGTTTCGTACTTTACCTGGCACTAGCCACCGGCGTCGTCACGCTTGTCTTCGGAATCTTGCTCGCATACGGCAGTGGCGTTATGGGCGCAACAGTCACGCGTCACATGTGGGGCGGTATTGCGCTGTTGATTGAATTGCTGGTGTGTGTCGCCGCGCGTCCCGCCTGGATCTCGGGTCAAGTCCAGCGGGTATATCCAGCGCTGCTCGCCGCAAGCTTGCTCACACTCTTATGGACTGGGCATCAGGGCGGTTCGCTCACCTATGGAAGTGACTACCTGACTCGTTTTATGCCGGGCCCGGTGAAGCGATTCTTCCCGTCGGCCTCCTCGGCTTCCGATGCGGCCTATGTTGGCTCGGTCTACATGCGCTCGATTCATCCGATCCTTGATGCCAAGTGCGTTGTCTGCCACGGAGCAAGCAAAGAGCAGGGAGGACTTCGCCTTGACTTCTATGACCTGTTGATAACAGGAGGCAAAGACGGAGCCGTCATCGCGCCCCGAAACCCGGATCACAGTCTGGTACTGCAGAGAGTGACACTCTCTCCAACTGATAAACACTTCATGCCTGCCGAAGGGCGCACACCTTTGACAGCAGACGAGATCGCCATCCTCCGGGCATGGATTCTTGCCGACGCTTCCCCAACTGCGACCAGTATTCCAGGCATTGCCACGACTGCGGAAAGCACAGAACTACCGCTTCAACCCGTCGGTGACTACAGCAATCTGATGAACGAGATTCATCAGATGCAAAGGTCAGAAGGCGCAAAACTGGTCGCAGTATCAGCAACGCCATCCGATGGCCTGATTCTCAGAACGATTGATATAGCTTCTAAATTCGACGACGCAGAGCTTGCCCGCTTCCAACGATTCGCGCCTTTTATCGTCGACGCCGAACTCGGACGAACGAAGGTCGGCGACGATTGCTTTGACATACTAAGCAGATTCACGAACCTGCGCGCTCTCCATTTAGAAGGCACTGCGGTCACGGGGCGGGCTCTGGGGAAACTCTCTGCACTCTCCCAGCTCTCGTATTTGAACCTGAGCGGGACCAAGGTCACGAGCGAGGCACTGGTTCCCTTGAAGGGGATGTCCAACCTGCGTCACGTCTATTTATTCGACACGCCTGCGCAGGCAGCCTCCGCGGCCACGAATAGCACTCTCAGGAGCACCCAATGATGAACATGCATCGGCGCACATTTCTTGCCGCAGCAGGAGTCGCAGCACTCGCACCCAGGCGCATCGTTTCGGCTTCTTCCGAATCCTCCTCTCGGCCTCACCAATTGACCGGCAATGGGGAATGGACTTATGCGGTAGTGTCCGGCTGGGGAAAATTGCCCGCAGGCACAATGTTCGGCGGCACGCATGGCGCAATAGCCCAGGACAGGGCTGGAAATATCTATGTCAGCACTCAGAGCGATACCGGCATTCTGGTCTACAGCTCCGATGGCCGTCTGCTTAGGAAGATCGCGACCGCATATCCTGAGGTTCACTCGATTGTCTTTGCCACAGAAGGAGGCGACGAATATCTCTACGCAACGGTGCAGAAAGGTACTCCTCGGGAGAACTGGCTCTTTCTGAAGATGAAAACTGATGGCGGCGTCGTGCTGAAAATCACGGCTCCTCCGGAAGCTGGCTTCAAATCCGCCAATGAATGGCGCATTACGGCGGCCGTGCCCACCCCGGACAGCTCCATCTTTATTGCGAACGGATATGGCGATTCGCGCATTTTCCGCTTTGACAAGAATGGAAACTACAAAGCGGGCTACTCGGAGAAGGGCAGTGGCGAGGGCCAGTTGGATTGCAGCCATGGCCTTTCGCTTGACACCCGCTACGAACAGCCGCTTTTGCTGGTTTGTGATCGAGAGAATCGCCGGTTGTGTCATTTCGATCTGGACGGCCGTTACGTACGCACCGTGACGCAGCATCTCCGTCGACCTTGTCAGGTGAGTTTTCACGGCGATTATGCTGTGGTTTCAGAGTTGGAAGGACGCGCCACCATCCTTGACCGCGACAATGTTCCCGTCGCCTTCGTTGGCGACAATCCGCAGAAAACGCAGTGGGCCAACTACGAAGTTGATCCGAGTGCAATCAATGCTGCCGTCTTCAGCGCAGCGCACGGCTGCTTCATAGATTCTGAGGCAAACATCTTCGTGTCGGATTGGAACCGAACCGGACGCCTCACCAAGCTGTCTAAGGTCGGAGAGTTAAAGACTTAGAACTCCCCCTGCTGCACCGTCGATATGACGCCTGGCATAGAATGTCCGGGACCGTGCCCCCGACTACTGCTCCTCGGCTTATGAAGCTGCTGCAAGTCACAACTGGAAATACGGTATGTTGATATTACGACTGTTGTTGCCTATTAGCCTCCTGGCCGCTGGCTGGCATGCAGCGTTGCCATTGAGGTCAGTAGTGGGGGGCACGCCCCAGAATTCAGCGCCGAATTTCAATGTCATCGTGCTGGCGGAGGCGAACAGCATCCATCGCCCTTTTGTAGAGGCTGCAAAGATTTGGTTGCAGAAACAGGCTTCTGAAAACAATTTCTCGGTGGACTACATCTCGAAAACCGAGAAGATTAACGATGCATTTCTCTCGCACTATCAATTGTTCATACAACTGGATTATCCGCCCTATGGCTGGACACCAACGGCAGTGGTGGCACTTACCAAGTACATCGAGGAAGGCCGTGGAGGATGGATCGGGTTTCACCACGCGACGCTGCTGGGTGAATTCGACGGGTACTCCATATGGCCGTGGTTTTCGCAGTTCATGGGGGGAATTCGTTTCAAGGATTACATTCCGAGGTTTGCCACCGCAACCGTCGTTGTAGAAGACCGATCGCATCCGGTGATGAAGAATCTGGGCTCATCATTCGTGGTGGAGCAGGAGGAGTGGTACACGTACGACAAGTCTCCCCGTCCAAACGTTCACGTGCTGGCCCATGTGGATGAGGCGACGTACTCGCCTGATACCACCACCAAGATGGGCGGCGATCATCCGGTGATCTGGACCAACGAGCATATGAAGGCACGTAATGTATATATCTTCATGGGCCATCATCCCGAGTTGTTTCAGAACTCGACTTTCACCACGATCTTCCACAACGCCATCCTGTGGGCGGCGCATCGATGAGATTCCGACGGTTCCTGCTCTTTGTCTTTCTCGCCCTTCAATGGTCCTCTCTGGAGACCTTTGCGCAGCAAGCGCACTTCAGGACAATAGCGTTTTACTCCGACAAAACCGAAGGAGATCACGTTCAGTTCGCGCAAGACGCGGTGAAATTCTTGGGTGAACTGGCGGCACGCGAACACTTTACACTCGAAACGACCACGAGATGGGAGGATCTGAACGACGAGCACCTCAGCAATTGTCAACTCGTCATCTGGCTCAACCAGTCGCCGACGAAGGCCGAGCAACGGAGCGCGTTCGAACGCTATATCGAGCACGGCGGAGCATGGCTGGGCTTCCACGCAGCCGCGTACAACGACAAAGACACGAACTGGCCATGGTTTGTCGATTTTCTGGGCGGCGCGGTCTTTTATATCAACAGTTGGCCTCCGCTTCCGGCGCGGATCACGATCGATGATCGAACGCATCCAGTCGCCGCCGGGCTTTCCGGCGAATTCGAGTCGCCGGCGAACGAGTGGTATGTCTGGAAACCCAGCCCCCGCTCTAATAAGGATGTGCGCGTGCTGGCCACTTTTGATCCCGCAAACTATCCGATAGGCTTCAAGGATGTTCTCACCAGTGGCGATCTTCCCGTCGTGTGGACCAATACGAAGTACAAAATGCTCTACATGAATATGGGACATGGGGACAAGATCTTCGACAGTCCCGTGCAAAACCGCCTCATTGAGAATGCCGTTAACTGGCTGGGAACGGGAACCAAGCAACCCACGGAGCCGGAAGCAAATGGAATCCGTGTCAGCCCGCACGGAGTTGTAGTCAATCCACAGAGCGGCAAGTTCTACGCTGTGAACACAAGGAACGACGCTGTAATGGTGCTCGATGCCAATGGCCACTTCTTGAAGAGTATGGAGGTCGGAAGGGCGCCGGAGTCGATTGCCGTCAATCCCGACACAAATCGCATTTATGTCGCCAATTCAGGCAGCGGAACGGTGACCGTGATTGACGGAGCAACCGACAAAGCACTCGCAACTGTGCCGGTTGGTGATCTTCCTTATACGATCAGTGCCAATCGGCAGACGAACAAAGTGTACATTTCACGCACCTTCGGGAATGACACGGTGATCATCGACGGAAGAAACAATACTTCAACGAGTGTGCAAGCCGGCGCGGGTGATGCAGTTGGCATGGAGTCGCTCGACGAGAAAGCGTACGCGATCAACTATGAATCTGCGCAGGTGACGGTCTTTGACGGAGCGAAGAACCAAATCTCGAAAATAGAAGCTGAGAATCATCCCTGGGCGGTGGCGGTAAATCCGGAGAAAAAGAAGGTCTACGCGGCGAGCGAGGGTAATCGGACTGTGACGATCATCGACGCCACAACTCGCGCGACTAGAACGGTGGAGGCGGGAGAGATTCCTTGTGCGATTGCAGTGGACTCGTCCACGGGAAGGGTTTTCGTTGCCAACTATGGAAATAACGACGTTACGGTGCTTGACGGCGAGAGTGATGCCGTCCTGACTACGGTCAAGGTCAACCCGAATCCCCAGGCGATTGCGGTCGATTCCAGCAATCATAAGGTGTACGTTGCGAGCACACACGTTGACGCTACGACCGTTTTGGATGGGACGAACAATTCCGTGTTGGGCACCGTAAAAACGGGCAAAGCCCCGTTTGCGATAGCAGTCAATCCCAAGAGTCACATTGCGGTAACGCTCGGACTCGATGGCGATCTGACGGTAATTGATGGAACGACTTTGACGGTTTCGTCTGTCCCCGAGAGCAAACCATGAAGGCTGAAACAGAGGACATATCGTGAAACGTCAGTTCAATAGACTGTGCAGCCTGGGCGCGATCGTCGCTTGTTCGCTGGCTTCATGGGCGCAGCAAACGCACCCCATCCTCGCGATTGGATCCGCCGCGCCGAATTTCGAGCTTCCAGGCGTCGATGGAGCCGTCCACAAACTCTCCGATTATTCCGCGAGTCGCGTGCTGGTCGTGATCTTTATCTGCAATCATTGCCCGATCGCGCAAATGTATGAGCGGCGGGTAGCCCAACTGAGTGCGGACTACAAGGATCGCGGCGTGAGCGTGGTTGCCATTGAACCCAATGATCCCAATGCGATCACGATCGACGAACTGGATTCATCGGACATCAGCGACAGCCTTGAGGAGATGAAAATCCGCGCTGAGTACAAGCATTTAACCTACCCATATCTTTACGACGGTGAAACGCAATCGGTCACAAACGCGTATGGGCCACAAGCGACTCCCCACGCTTTTGTGTTCGACAACGACCGGCGCCTGCGCTATGAAGGCCGCATGGACAATAGCTACCGCTCAGAGCTGGTAACGACGCACGAGGTACGCGACGCGATCGATGCTCTTCTAGCGCATCGCGAAGTCGCAGTAAAGCATACCGGTGTCTTCGGCTGTTCGACGAAGTGGAAAGAGAAACATGCGGCGCAGGTGGAAGCTCTGCGGAAGATTGAAGCGCAACCGGTAAAGCTCGAGATGACGTCTGCGGCGGATTTGACCAGGCTACGTAGCAATCCGGAGAAGAAAATGTTGCTTGTGAGTTTTTGGGCGACCTGGTGCGGTTCGTGCATTCATGAGTTTCCAGATATTGAAGACACTTTCCGGATGTACAGCGTTCGTGATTTCGATCTGGTTACGGTGGCAGCCAACATGCCGGATGAGAAGGACTCTGTCATGCGCCTGCTCCAGAAGATGCATGCCACCAGCCGCAACTTGCTGTTTGATTCCAGCGACACGGCGGCGCTGCAGGCCGCGTTCGACCCGGCCTGGAAGTCTGCTGTGCCCTATACGGTGCTGATCGCTCCGGATGGCAAGGTTTTGTACAAGAGACAGGGCTCTGTCGACATTCTGGAATTACGCCGAACGATCCTGGCGAACCTGCCTTCGGACTACGAAGGGTTCAATCGGTACTGGTCGGAACCTTGAGTGTTCGCGTTTACCGCCTGGGTTTTCCCGTTCGCGCTCCGATGTCACACCCAGACTTAGCCCTTCGCTTCGGCGTTTTGATATCATCGCTCGGCGTTTCGGAAATTACTTTAGGGGAGCCAAACCGGTATGGTTCTTAGGCGTCTTGCTCTGTTACTTGCAGTTTCTTGGGGAACATGTGTGCTGGCGCAGATGGGGAATATGAATGCGCCGACATTCACGAAGGATGTCGCTCCAATTTTGCAGAAGGGCTGCCAGAGTTGCCACAGGCCGGCGCTCGGGCCGATCCTGCGACGTTCGTGAACAGGCAATGGGTCAAGGCTCGTCGGGCGGCAGGATTGCCTGAAGATTTGGTGCTGTACTGTGCTCGACACGACTTCGGAACTTACGTTCTGAGCCGGACCGGAAATCTGAAAGCGGTGATGGATGCGATGGGACACGCGGACGTTTCTGGCAGAACCGCGACTCAACCGACTATAAAAAACCTTCCAACGCCTCACACCAGGAGTGTATCGTACCACACGGACGGGCTTTATACTTGGGTTGGGCGCTACGTAGTAGCGCACTACCGGCTCCTACCGTGTCCGACATCGCCTCTAGTGAGCGCCAATTCTACAAGCTCGCCGCTGAGAACTTTTTGACAGTAGGTTGCGTATTGCTCAGCCTAGGAGGTGAACTGTGAATATCTTGTGCCGGGCGATCACTGCTTCCCTAGTGTTCGTGTTGGTGGGAGTTTGCCAGACCGTACAGGAGAGCACGACTTTCGAACATCAGGAATTTGAGACCTTTCTAGCCAGGGGCACGAACCTTCGCTTGCACCTGCACGATGGAGACTTTCGCGTCGTCGGCAGCGATTCGGACAAAATCTCCGTTCATGTCGCGGGCAAGAACGTGGAGCAAGCGAAGAATATCAAGATTCAGTTGAACCGTTCGGGCGGAGTGGTCGATCTGAAGCTATCGCATGTGCCAAAGAATGAATTGCAGGTGACAATCGAGATCCCGAGATCGACAAACCTGTATGCTCGCATGCGCGGTGGCGATCTCTCGGTGGAAGGCGTGGCGGGAGACAAGGATCTAGAACTGACCGGGGGCGATTTGACCATTCAAGTGGGAAGTGCTGAAGACTACGCCCACGTCGATCTCTCCGTAAGATTCGGAGAAGTTAGCGGGACCCAGTTCGGCGATCCCAAGGGCTGGCTCGGAAATTCCGTTCGGAAAGACGGCAACGGAAAATACAGGCTTCATGCCCATGTTTTGGCTGGAGATCTGGTTCTGAAGTCCTGAGGCATAGGATTAGATCAGACAGCAACGCATGAACTCTGAAGGTCTGCCGCTTTGCTGATCGACCCACCGATCCGCGTCTGCCGGACGGTAGCGATCCCATCCGACAGCATGGCCCGCCTGGAGAAGTCTTCCCGGATCGTCAATCTAGGAGTAATCAGATTCTCGGACCAAGAGGATTGGTAAAGGCAAGTCTAGGGCTGTGTATCTGAAGCGCCCTGCGGTCGTAGAACCGTACGCGAGAGCGCTTCAGATGCAGCGACTTGAAGGGAGCCGCCCCTGGAGGCTATGGGGTTTGTATCATGATCGGCAGGTCGTGATCATTTTGCCGAGACAATCTCGCCATCGAAGGGGTTGTGGTTTCAGTTGTTAGTTGAGGGCAGATGAAACGCATAACGTCGTGGAGAAGAGGCGGATACGGCATCCTGATGAATGGAGGGCGCAGAATCGCTGTTGTTTGAATGCTAGCGCCTTCCTTACGATGGGATTGTACCTCTATCGGCTGGTTTGCGTCGGTGATGCTCTCAATTTGCTAAACCTCCTTAAGATTATAGCCGTGAAAAGCTTGGCGACGTATGGCGTTCTGTCCTTCGGCCTTGGCATTGGCGGCGTTTGCACTCAGTTTCGCCGACGGTATCCGGTGATTCTTGATTTCACTGGGATTTTTGGCCACAACGGCAAACCTGCTAAATGATGATCGGTGCTATCCTTCGCGCAGTATTCGGTCGCAAGTTGATGCCTGTGCAAGGCAATCGACTCGGGTATACTTGCCTCTCTGCTTGGAATGCCGTCGTATCGACGTTGTTTAATTTCCGGAAATGAAGCTTAGGTAAGCAGACTCGGGTTAACCGTGAGCGAATGGACGACGTTTTGGTTTTCACTTCGCAGAAGCGGGAACAGATTCGTGGAGAACTAGTTGCGGCCGCAAAAGCAGACTCACGTATCGGTGGCGCCGCACATTTGGGTTCAGCGGCGCTTGGGCAGCTGGACCGCTGGTCTGATATCGATCTCGCCCTGTGTTTGGCTCCCGATGCGGATCTGAAGCAAGTACTAGTTGACTGGACCACACGTTTGTATCGTGACCATGCGGCGGTTGCGAACTATGACGTTAGGCGTGGCGACATTTTGTACCGTGTATTCCTGCTCGACAACACTCTGCAAGTTGACCTCTCATTCTGGCCCAGCAACGAATTGCGTGCGGTCGGCGCAAAATTCAGTCTGATCTTTGGTGCTGCTGAAGAGCCGATTTCACCACCAGTTCCCGATTCCAAGGACATGATTGGAATGGCGTGGCTGTATGCGCTGCACGTGCGCTCGAGTATCGCGCGCTCTCGACTGTTGCAGGCAGAATATATGCTGAGCGGAATGCGAGATAACGTGCTTGCGCTGATGTGCAAGCGCCGCGGTGTAACTGCTGTCCAGGGCAGAGGCTTTGACGACCTTACCGAAGAGGAGAAGGCGCGAGCGGCGGAATGTCTGGCTCACTCCTTGGAACCGGTTGAACTCAAACGCGCTTTTCGGCTCACTATGGGCGCTTTGCTCGAGGAAATGCGGTGCGCTGACTCAGGCCTGGCGACGAAGTTAGAGGGTACCCTAAACAGTATCGTGAATTGTTTGGCTTTGACTGAGTAGACAAATGCTGTATGCCACTATCGGTCAACGGTACGCAGAATTTTGATCGCTTGCATTGGGGATCCATAACTGGCCAGATTTCAACCTCATGATTGCAGCGAGATTGGGATTAATCATGTTTTACTGCGACTCGGCTTCGGCCTCAGCTTTTGTGAAGTGCATCAACCGACCCCTGCTTCCGCACCATACCGGCAATATCGCTTGCGGTTCCGATGTACTCCTTCGTGTAGGTAACCACGGTGGTATCCCCGAACCGTGCCCGGAAAAGCTCATTGCATGTGCTTTTTCGAGGCAGCAAATCCAGATGTCATGCACATTGACCTCAATGAAGAGTCTCGCGGAAGAAACTGCGGACAAGAAACTGCCGGCTGGAAAGTGATAGCTCATCTCAGTCTACCGTCGGCAGCGATCCTTGGTTGACCGTCAACTGCCCGCAGCGTAGGATAAACCGGCCCTGCCGGACATTAGTTCCGCCAAGATCCGTTGAGAGTGTCCGAGTGGGCGGATTAGTTCGTGATCAAAACAACTGAGGAGAAAATGACAATGCGCAACTGCGTGGTTGTAGTCTGCTTGTTGGTCTTTTGTATTATCACTCTTGCGGAGGAACAGAATAAGATTTCGTCGCAATGGAAATGCGATGGAAAGCCTTCCGACCAACACAGTATCGCCGTCCCGGACCGCGAGGGTCACAGCTATAGCATCGCTCAGGGCAATTGCACGGCCGAAAAGGGCAGCATGGGCGATACGAAGGAGCAAGAGGGGACGTTTACCGAATTTGGCGAGGTGCGCGGCGGCGCGGTCCAAAACCACGGCCTATTTGTAGAAACCCTTGCCAGCGGCGACAAAGTGTTTTTGCAATATCATGGAACTCAAACCTGGAAAGAGGGCAAGTTCGAAAGCGGCGCCAACAAGTGGACTCTTGCAGGCGGCACCGGTAAGTTCAAGGCAGTTAAGGGCGAGGGCGGCTGCAAAGGTAAGAGCAATTTGGACGGCTCTTCCACTTGGAATTGCGAGGGCACCTACTCGGTGGCTAACTAACTAGCTTTAAGATCCTGCAAAACGGTCACTTGAGCCGCTCCTCTTCGGAGCGGCTTCTCAAATCTTCGCTCCCGCACGACACCCTGATTGGGTCGGCTGCAAATGGGAGGCGTTGGGATGCCCAAGAAGGGTGACGACTTTGAACGACCAACCGGGCCGCACTACGAAGACAATCGGAAAGTGATCAAGTTTCAGGCAGGTGGACCACATTCAAATTGCGCCTAATGACCCGGTCCCCCGGACCCCGTTAAATGCGAGGAAAGGAAAGAAAAGGTTGGAGCAAGGTGGATCACCAGTTCCGTTTTTTCCTTGATTCGCTTGGTAGGTCGAAGTGATAATTTTTGGGTGGAGCACAGCAAACAAACACGCAGGCTGTGGTTTTGGCTCTGGGTTCTGGTGGTTGCTCTGGCAGCTTGGTTCTGGCCTGGTTTGAGTCCGTTTTTACGTGATACCCCTGCATCTCACGCCTCACCACCAGCCAAGTAAAGGCCCGCGCGGTTGAGCTTCCTTAAATCAACGTCACGGTGACCGTTTTCTAGACTAAAATTTGCTGCATGGAAGGCGAGTATTCGCTGGAATGGGCAGAGCTACGGAGGTTGCGTCGGAGAATGCTCACCATTGTAATTGTGGGTGCGGCTGTTTTGGCTATTGTGCCTCTGAGTAATGGGTATGCCCCCCGCTACAGCATCGCCAAGGCATTCGGGTTTGTGCTATTCGCAGCTTGGGTGGCCCTGTTGGTCAGGTTTTTCTTCGTATCTGGCGAGTATGTTTATTGGTCGTGTCCAAGGTGCGGAAAACCCTTCCACTACGTTGCCGGGAGGTTTGTCAGATGGATGAACCCTTTCGCTCGTTTGTGTGTCCACTGCGGTCTGCCGAAGTGGGTGGACTCCGACCCTGATCCAACACTTAAACATGAACTCGACCCTTTCAGAAATGACACAGTGTTCAAACTTGGTGACTCCAACAAAGGCTAGGAGGTTACAGCTCCTCGCCCTAACGGGGTCAGCAAGCCCAAGTTCTGCATCGAAATCCCGGGCGATTTGCCAGGGGCAGTTCGGCGCCTAAGTACTTGATAATTAAAGGAATTGATGTGCCCTGGCTTGCTACGTCGAGTGGTTTAAGAATCCTTACAACCTATTTCATAACGCTTGAGTTGTCGAACTTACCGATGTGGATTGAAGTTAAAAAATTAAATATAAAACTGACCGCCGTTTTCCAGCAAGATTTTCGGTTTTCGGGACCATGAAACTGGGGCCAGTTTAGCAGTCCATTGGCGAGATATCCCCATTAGACTCGTAACCCACAGGTCATAAGTGCTATTGCTGATCACCTCACTCGGTCACGGTCGCACTCCAGGTTGATCGCAAAAGGTTCACCGTCTTGCGGCCCGCTCGACCGTCGCCAAACCACAATCCGGCAGCCAACTTCTCCCTTGACTAATGTACTAGTAATATAGTACATTGGAAGCCGTGAACTCGCGGCGACCTCCATTCCGTTTCCGCCTTGACCTTCACAGTGGCGTCCCCGTATATCGCCAGATCATGGACCAAGTGCGGGGGGGCATCGCTTCCGGGTCGCTGAGCGTCGGCGATCAACTGCCCACAGTGCGACAACTCGCTGTCGACCTGTCCATTAATCCCAACACGGTCGCCCGGGCTTATCGCGAACTCGACCTCGGTGGAGTCCTGGAGACGCACCAGGGAACGGGTACTTTCATCAGCGCCCAAAAAATACGCGGTGGGAGCGAGGAGCGCGCGCGGCAGTTGGCGCAAATTGTTCGAGACTTCGTTGCTCGTGCGGCGGCAATTGGTTTTACGGTCGAAGATTTGATTGAGGAGTTGCGCGAGTTGGTAGAGCCAAGTCGCAGGAGGTGAACGTCATGACAAAATTCGGTTTGTACCAGATCAACGGCGTTGCTGTCACGGCATTTGCACTCTGTATAGTCCTCGGGGCATTGGTCACGGTAACAATGCATCAACCCGCGCCCATGGTCATCGGTGGGTTGCTGGGAGTGTATCTGCTGTTCGCTATCAAGGTGGTCCGGCAATGGGAGAAGGTTGCTCTCTTGCGTTTCGGAAAATATGTGGGACTTCGGGGACCAGGGATGTTTCATATCGTGCCCGTCATTGAGACGCTCAGTCCGTTCGTGGATCAACGGGTGCGGGTGGCCAGCGTGAGTGCTGAATCCACACTGACTCGCGATACGGTCCCGGTGAATGTCGATGCCATCGTCTTCTGGCTGGTGTGGAACGCCGAAAAGGCCATTCTCGAAGTGGAGAATTTCCTCGAAGCCATCAACATGAGTGCGCAAACGGCGCTGCGGGAGTCGATCGGCCGTCACGAACTGGCGCAAATGATCACCGAGCGCGAAACTCTGGGACGTGAACTGCAACGCATTCTTGATGAGAAGACAAATCCGTGGGGGATAACTGTCCAATCGGTTGAAGTCCGGGATGTGAGAATTCCGCAGGCTCTGGAGGACGCCATGTCACGGCAGGCCCAGGCCGAACGGGAACGGCAGGCGCGCATCATTCTTGGACAAGCGGAAACTGAGATTTCCGGCAAGTTTGTGCAGGCGGCCGCCGCCTA